>Ga0180007_10000012_pt1 | contig 384467 bp, 282 predicted proteins | sample MM_PC_MetaG_FD_121122 | JGI IMG/M metagenome (GOLD analysis project Ga0180007, IMG submission 121122) | Groundwater microbial communities from the Aspo Hard Rock Laboratory (HRL) deep subsurface site, Sweden - MM_PC_MetaG | ecosystem: Environmental > Aquatic > Deep subsurface > Groundwater...
CTTTCCCGGCATTGTGAGTCGCGAGCCTGTTTTCGAGATTAGAAGTATGACCGTAATAATGCCTGTTGTCTTTAAGACTTTTTAGGATATACGTGTAATACATATGCGGAAAGGGGGGGATTCGAACCCCCGAGCCGCGTTACACGGCCAATAGTTTTCGAGACTACCGCATTCAACCACTCTGCCACCTTTCCAGTGTTCCATTAAGAAAATGAACCAAGGCAAATTTAGAAAATATCATATTCAATTGCTTCCGGCAGATGAAATCTTTTTTGTTTTAAAATCGCAATTCACTTAGTGATGATATTAAGGTTATTCTTTTCCAAATCAATGGTATATTTGTGCAACTGAATAGTACTTTATTTGTGTTAATTCTTTTGTTAGATGCAGCAAAACTTTGGCTTTAATTATGTCGAGAGATTTATGTCTAAAAATATTATACTTCTATTAATATTCACCTTGCCTGTTTTTGCTCAGGAATTAACCTTTGATGCGTCGAATCTTTCATCGATGAGCCTTGAAGAAATTCTGAATATTACAATTACTACTGCCGGTAAAAAAGAGGAAAAAGTTAGTGAAATACCGGCAAGTGTTGTTGTTATCACACGTGAGGATATAGAAAAATATGGCTACATCAATTTGGAAGAGATATTCAAAAATATTCCCGGTCTGTTTCTTATTGATGACTATACGTCTCAAGGACCAAGTTTGGGAGTGAGAGGATTTTGGGATGGTTTGTTTAATCGTGATATTGAGATAATGATCAACAATGTTCAGCAAACCTATTCCTATACAAATACAAAAAACTTCCTAACTCTATCTGTCCCGGTTGAATCAATTGAGAGAATTGAAGTTGTTCGTGGTCCCATGGCAATTTTCTATGGAAGTGGTGCATTTTTTGGTGCCATAAATATTTTTACAAGAGATGAATCCGGAGCTGATGAATCAGGTATTGTCTCGGTTACCCTCGGAGCTAATTCGCGTAAAGAAGGATTGCTTCGCTATTCAGGGAATATGAAAGAGTATGATTTTAATTTTACAACTGACTTTTCATATTTTATAACTGACGGACCTGATGTTAATTATAGTAAACTTCGTTCAACCGAATATCCTGCTTATTGGAATGCTAACGGAGATGCCTCAGTTGCACAGAGTAATGAAAACGGACAATTCGCATTTAATTTGAGCGGCAAATATAAGAATCTTGACTTAAATTTTAGACATACTAGCTATGTTGATAGAGGAACTTTTTTATTCCCTGTCTGGGATGGCGGGGAAGGGTCAAGGAACAGTAATAGATCAACCAGAATATTTGCTTCATACAGAGTGCCCTTTTCTAAAAAGATTTACTCGGATATAAAAGTTGGATATTACACTGAAAATCAGGAAACTTATTTCGATTTTTTTGATGAAAATTTTTATGGACTTCAATTTGACGGATGCTCAGCCATTGATGCAGAAGTAAACGTTTTTTATAATCCAAGTGAGAAGATAAAAACAACATTTGGGATTTATCATCACGCGATTGTTGATTTTTATAAAACATTTGATCTACCATCTTTTTTGGACCCATCTCTTGAAAACAACACCGAATATGTGGATGATAGCATAATTAGTAATTACGCCTTTTTCACTCAACTAGAATATAATATTTTGCCTAACCTCAAATTTGTTGGTGGTATCAGATTTGAAAAACTTGGATCTTATAACTTCGGCATAAAACAAACTGTTGTTGTTGAAAGTTTAGTGGATGGGCAAGAAATAAGGACTCCAATTCATACTAACCTTAGAGGAAGCTATCAAGGGAGTGATCTGGAAGCTATACCAAGAGCAGCATTACTTTATTCGATAAATGAGAATAATGTGATAAAACTGCTTTACGGTAAAGCCATAAACCAACCTTCTTTGTTTCAGAATGTTAAAAATATAAATGATCCAGATAACGTTTTGCAAGCTGAAAGGCTAAGTACAATTGAAGTTAATTATTCCTCTAATGAATTAGAGAATTTTTACTTTAGCATAAGTGCTTTTAGAAATGAGCTGGATAATTTGATAACACGTATCATTACCGTTGATGAAGATGGCAATAACTACTCAACTTTTAGTGCCAATGCCGGAAAAATGTTAACCAATGGAATAGAATTGACCGTCAGGGGAGAACTGAACGATCGGTTTGGGTTCGAAGTTTCCGGTACAGTGCAGAAGACTGAAGATAAATTATCAGGTATGGAAAATATAACACCTGCTTATTCACCTGAATGGCTTGGCTATTTTAAGGCTTACTTTAAACCATTAACAAATCTTACCCTTTCAACAACCGCTAATTATGTTGACAGGATGGAAACATATTGGGATAACAGACCAATGAATATCAGCAATAGTTTACTAGATCCAATTGGCAGAATTGGGAAAGGGAGTTCCAGTTATGTTGATGTCGGGTTTAATATAAGAATAACCGATATTTTATCAACGGGTACTTACATAAACCTAAAATGTTCTAACATTTTTGATGCGGATATTCATTACCCTACGTACACAAATAATACTTGGGCTGATATTGGTACTTTCGGGTACGGCAGGAGCTTCTATATAACAACCGGTTATAAGTTTTAAATTGCTGTTATACTGCTTCTCAGGACCTTATTGTTCTTATTTCAATTAATGAAAATGATAAACATCCCAATTACAGTTTCTTGAAAAATTATAGTTTGCCTGCGGAATTCCTCATAATAAATGTTTGTTAATTCTTCAGGAACCAATAGTCAATCCAATCAAAATAGAGGGTATTTTTGCGTGACTAATTGGATTAAAATCTTTTCTTCTCTGCTTATACTTATGACTTCTGTTTTCTGCCAGGAATTTTCTTATAATCCGGCGGATCTCTCCTCTCTTACACTCGAGGAATTACTTGATATAACAATAAGTACTGCCGGTAAAAAAACTGAAAGGCTGGGGGTTGTTCCAGCAAGCACGGTTATAATTTCTAAGGAAGAGATTGAAATTCTCGGATTTGAAACTATTAATGAAATTATTGGTAATATTCCCGGATTATTTGCTATTGATGATTACGAAGCCGCCGGTGTAAATTTTGGGGTAAGAGGATTCTGGGATGGAGTGAACAACAGAAATATAGTAATTCTTGTTAATGGGGTTAATTATATTTTTGATTTCTTCAGCAATTACCCAATTCCATTCATTAATATACCAGTTGAAGCGATTGATAGGATTGAAGTTGTTAGAGGACCAATGTCAGTTCTCTATGGAAGTGGTGCATTTTTTGGTGTGATTAATATTTTTACAAATGAAGTAAGAACAAACTCGGAGGGGTTTGTTAATATTTCCTATGGTTCAAATGATACTCGAAGACTATCAGCCAGGACGGCCGGTAGACTTGAAGATTTTAAGTATGTGTTTAACCTTGGTTATTTCGATACTGATGGATATGACGTAATGATTAGTGACTTGACTGAAGCAGATCAAATTGCTGTGCCATTAACTTCTTCAACAAGTGGCAAACTGGAGTATCAAAGCAAGTATTTTCAATTTAACGGATTATTTAATGACTTTAGTTTTCATACTTCTTATATAGAGTCTGATAAAGAAACATACACACTCTTTCCATCAATTGGAGATGGTAGTATTGCTACCATGAAATCTACCAGATTATATGTTGGATATGAAAAACGCGTTCATCCGGACATTCTGTTGGATGCAAAACTAACATACAATGTTGCTAGCCTTTCAACTGATTATAAAATACTGTATGATGGTTTTTATGGAATTGAGAGGACTGAAACCGAAGCATATGAGGCTGAGTTAAAAGCGCTTATTAACATTAGTCCGCAAAGTGAGCTTACTGTAGGAGCATATTTTAGAAATTTTGTAAACGCTGAAAATATGTATGATTTGCCTTCTTTTGGTGGGAGGATACTTGAGAATAATCTTGTTTCAATTGATGAACCAGGTGGTATCCAAACACACGCGTTATACAGTCAGATTAACTACAGCATTCTTGATAATCTAGAAATAGTTGGGGGCATTAGATTGGAAAGATCGCCTGACTATGCAATTAAATCTCGTCATACATTTTTGAGTGAGACAACTGATCCAACGCAAAGTGCTTATGAAGTTATAACGAATGATGTTGAAGGAGTTTATCACGATGGACGTGTTGAAATAATACCAAGAATTGCCGCGATATATGAGATGGATAATAATAATATCTTTAAGCTATCTTATGCTGAGGGGATAAAACGTCCTGGATTATTTCAAAATTCGAAAAATTCATTACAACCTGAAAATCCCGAATTAAGACCTGAACGTATTAAAACTGTTGAATTTGAGTATGCTACAAAACTGTTCGGAGAAATCTATACTCAAATTAATTTATATCATAATATTTTAGAAAACCTTATAAAACGGGTCATCATAGTCGATGAGCATGGCGATTACACTTCATGGAATGATAATGCCGGCGAGATGATCACTAATGGATTAGAACTGACCTTTAAAGCCAATCTTATAAAAGATCTGCATATTGAACTGAGTGCGACATTCCAAAATACAACTGATGAGAGACCGGAATATAAAGATTATGAAGTTCCTTATTCTCCCGCGCGACTTTTATATTTAAAAGGCTGGTATAATTTTTCTGATGATATTAGGTTGGGAATATCTGGAAACTATGTTGATAAAATGCAAACTCTCGTTGATATGACCTTACAAAATGAAGACGGTTCATACGGAAAACGGATTGGTGACGAGTCGCCTCCTTATTTTAAGGTTGATGCAAATTTGAGTTTTCAAAATATTCCATTTGAGCGGATCGATTTAAGAATTAGAGTTTCCAATTTATTTGATTCCGAAATAAGATATCCTACCTATACGAACAATCCATGGATGACAAAAGGTGCGCTTGATTATGGCAGAAGATACTTTTTGGGATTAAAGTACAATTTTTAACACCTTCAAAAAATAATTTCATTCATGGGTTTCAATATTACGTAGATAATGATATATTTACGGCCTTGTATTTTGGAGAGGTGCAGGAGTGGTTGATCTGGCTACCCTGGAAAGGTAGTGTACTCGCAAGGGTACCGTGGGTTCGAATCCCACTCTCTCCGCCATACTTGCGGCAGGCAGGTAACAAATTTAAAAGCTTAATTTCTGCGTTTTTATGCCGTCATTAAGCTTTTTGTTTTTTAAAGTGTTTGGTTTGAATAAGATTCTTAATTGTTTGTAACCGCTCGAAGACTATGTCCGGAAGTAAATATTAAAATTTCGGATAAAACACATTAGAGGAAAGCATGGGAAGAAAAATCAAAATAGTAGCCGATGACAAAATTCCCTTTCTAAAAGGTGTGCTTGACGAACTTGTGGATATGAAATATTATCCCGGCGCTCAGATTACAAAAGAAAACCTTAAGGCTGCCGACGCTCTTATCACCCGAACACGCACAATTTGCAACGCTGAATTACTTGAGGACTCTTCCGTAAAACTTATAACAACTGCAACAATTGGCACAGATCATATAGATATCAATTACTGTGATAGTAAGGGAATTGTCTGGAAGAATGCGCCAGGCTGTAATTCATCTTCTGTGCAGCAATATGTTGCCTCGGCATTGCTGCAGGTAGCTATCAATCGAAAACTGAAATTATCCGAAATGACGATAGGCGTTGTTGGTGTTGGCAATGTAGGCGGTAAGGTCGCAAAATTAGCGCGTGCGCTTCAAATGAATGTGTTGTTGAATGACCCGCCCCGCGCCAGAAGCGAAGGGGATGATGGTTTTGTCAGTTTAGACAAAATTATTGAAAAGAGCGATATAATCACCTTCCACGTTCCACTAAACAGAGATGGCGAATACAAAACACTTCATCTGGCTGATGAGGCTTTCTTCAAAAAGTTTAATAGTCAAAAGATTATTCTAAACACCTCCAGGGGACCGGTAATTGAAACAAATGCTCTGAAAAATGCCATTCGCCAGAAAAAGATTCCTGCTACAGTTTTGGATGTCTGGGAAAAGGAGCCGGAGATTGACCTGGAGTTATTAGAGCTGGTTGATATTGCGACTCCGCATATTGCCGGATATTCCATGGATGGGAAAGCAAACGGCACAGCAGTTTGTATAAATGAAATAGTAAAATTCTTCAATCTTAAGATGGAAAATGATTGGTATCCTCACCAAATGCCTCAACCTGCTGGCGCCACAATCTTGCATGTTAATTGCGAGGGTAAATCGAAAGAAGAAATTCTTCATGAAATCATCAATTCGACTCATAATATAATGGAAGATCACCAACGATTAGTTAACTCACCGGAAACGTTTGAGAAGCAAAGGGGGGATTATCCTGTAAGGAGAGAATTCCCGCTCTACTCGGTTCATCTTAAAAATCCTGAAGAGCATATTGTTAACACTCTGCAGCAACTGGGTTTCAAATTATTCAGATCATGAAACTTGAACGCGTTTGGGGGATATTGTGGAGATGTATAGGGGGAAAAGAAATTTATTTATTTTTGAATTTCCTCAGGAAATAACAACACCTCTTTTCCTCATATTTAACTTTTGCTTTTGAAATAGATAAACTAATTTTCGACATGACCTCAAGACCTCACATTTTAATTGCTATCGACTCGTTTAAAGGGAGTATTTCATCTTACGATGCGGCTTCTGCAATTGAGCGTGGACTTAAAAAAATAGACAGCAATGTAAAAGTTGAGAAGGTTCCCCTGGCTGATGGTGGTGAAGGTACTGTTGAAGCAATAATTTCCTATGCTAAGGGCTCCTATGTTACAGCAACGGTTCATGATCCCTTAATGAGAAATGTATCCGCGGTCTATGGACTTTTTAATAACAATGAAACCGCCGTTTTAGAAATGGCTGCTGCATCAGGAATTGGTTTATTGTCTGAAGATGAAAGGGATCCTGCAATTGCTACAACTTATGGTACGGGTGAGTTAATACTGGATGCTCTTAATAAAAACTGCGGCAGCATAATTATCGGGATTGGAGGAAGTGCTACCAATGATGGCGGTGTTGGTATGGCAATGGCTTTGGGAGCAAAGCTTCTTGATTATGATGGGCAGGATATAGGTTATGAGCCGCAAAACTTTTCCAAATTGTATTCCATTGATTTCTCGCAGATTGACCCCAGAATTAAAAATATGAAAATCACCGTTTTGTGTGATGTTAACAATCCACTGGTAGGCAAGAATGGGGCCAGCCATGTTTACGGATCTCAAAAAGGTGCTGATAAAAAAATGATTGAGTTGTTGGACGCCAATCTCAAACATCTGGCAGATGTTACTGAAATGGAACTGGGCAGATCGTTCAGGAATATAGCGGGCGCAGGTGCAGCCGGTGGATTGGGATTTGGACTCGTTGCGTTTCTTGGTGCCAGACTTCAAAGTGGTATTAACTTTCTGACTGAATTTGTTAATCTTGAGAAAAAAATTCGTGAATCGGATATTGTTATAACTGGTGAGGGAAAGGTTGACTCCCAAACAATGTTTAATAAGCTTCCCGTTGGAATCGCTGAACTGGCAAAAAAGCATAATAAGAAAACGATATGTATTGCAGGACAATTTGAAAAGGAGGCTTTTAGAATGCATGGAGAGCAGTTCGATGAGATGTATTTTATTATGGAAGAAGTCGTTAATAATGAAGATGCCATGAGCAATGCTGCCGAACATCTTGAAAGGATAGCGAGCGAAAAACTAAAACATTTACTCCGAAATTAATCCTATTCCATCCATGTTATGATCAGTTTTTTACTTCACCCAGATAGAGAACCGTAGACATTTCTTTTTTGAAAGAACAAAAAATGTGCAGATGAAAAATATTGTTTCTAAGCATTAATTTTCCTAAAAACATTCACAGACGTAAAGTCTTGTTTGATTATCTCGATAATAACCTGATAAGGTGTATATTATAAAATGGCAAATATGAAACCAGGAAGCATAAATATAATACTACTACTGATTATGTTGAGTTTTACTGCCATTCGCGCAGCTCAAATTCCCGATAGTATTGCGGTTAAATTAAGTGCTCTTTCTAAAGCCGAGCAAGTAGAATTGCTTGGTCAGCTTTGTTGGAATAATAGAGTAAATAATACCGAAATATCTATCGAGTATGGTGAGAGAGGGCTGAAACTCGCCACGGAAGAGGAGTTATTTAACAAAGTAGCGCAAATTGGTAATTTCCTTGGTGTTGCTTATATAAATTACAATTATAGTATCCACAAGGCATTACCATATTTTCATGATGCTTTAGAACTTTCCCTCAAAATAAAGGACTCCGTTCAAACTGCATATGCATATAATAATCTTGGCGATGTTTATATGTTTAACAGAAACTATCCGCTTTCACTGGAATATTCGCTCAAGGCAGCAGCTTATTTTGAAAAACTTAATAACCAGAAGGGGATTTCATACAGTTATATAAATTTGGGGGAAGCTTATAGACTTCAGAAGGAGTACGAACTATCACTTTCATATTTATTTCGTTCGCTGGGAATTCGGGAAAAACTTGATAACATGTGGAATATTGCCGGAGTACTTTTTGATATTGGAGTTACCTATGCGCACATGAATGATTATGAAAAATCGCTCCATTATTATCAAGAGGCAATGCCATATTATAATAATGACACTGATTACATAGGTATTGCAAATTGTCTCTCCGGTATCGGAGAAATCCTTTATGAACAGAAAAATTATACTCAATCACTCGAACAATTCGCTAAAGCTATTCGGATAAATATAAAAAATAATAACAACAACGGATTGGTTAGTAATTACCTTGGATGTGCCCTGGTGTATTCCAGAACCGGCGAAGTAAACAAGGGGAAACGATACCTTGCCAAGGCTTTAAAACTGACAAATCAGTTATCCTTTTCATCCAGGATTCGTGATGTATACGAGGTATACTCGGAATTTCATTTAAATACAAAAAATTATAAAGCAGCAGCTGAAAGTTTTAAAAGATTCATTGCAGTTCACGACTCACTTCTATCATTAGAAAGAGAAATTACCATTAAAGAATTTCAGCAAAACCATGATATGAACAGACGTCTTGTTGAAATAAAATACGACCTTGAAAAGAGCGAGCTTGGTGAAGTATATTTGAAATTCATCATGGTTCTCCTACTTGTAATAGGCGGCTTTTTATACTGGCGTTACCGAACAAATAATATTCTGAATAAAAAACTAAATCTTTCTAATGAGGCGAAAGACAAACTCTTTAAGGTTATTTCACATGATCTAAAATCACCTTTTAATTCGCTAATGGCATTTGCCTCATTGTTGTATAAAGATTTTGATTCTATTTCACCCGAAGAGCATAAGGAAGGATTGCGGGAAATTCAAAGTTCAGCTGATAAGGTTTACAAGTTATTGGAAAACCTTCTTGACTGGTCAAGAATCCAGACAAATACAATGGAAGTTAACCTGCAAGTGTTGAATCCTAGGGAGATGATAATTCAGAATTGCCATCTCTATGAGAGAGCTGCAAAGAATAAAAATATTACTCTTAAGTATAACCTACCCGACGAAGATTGTTCAATAATGGCTGATTCTCACATGTTTAGTTCGGTGATGAGAAACCTGTTAAGTAATGCTATTAAATTCACTCCAAATGGAGGTGATATTAATGTGAGCTACAATATAAATAACGAGAAAATCCTATTTGAAGTTAACGATAACGGGATCGGAATTGAAGATGAAATCGTTAATAATATTTTTGATAAGGACAAAAATTTATCTACGAATGGTACTAATCAAGAATCCGGCACCGGGCTAGGATTGTTACTGTGTCATGATTTTGTAACTAAAATGGGTGGAGATTTTCTTGTGGAAAGTAAAAAAGGAATAGGAAGCCGATTCTATTTTACTCTTATGCGCAGAAAATAATATACTCCGCATAATTTTTCATGCTATCACCTCCTTTTTATTCCTAACTATCTGCCTGCAGAGAAACCTGACCAGGGACAACAATATATTTCCTATAATTAAAGTTATTTCTCGATAAAATTACGGCACATATATTAAAATGAAGCGTCCTAATTGTGTACAAAGTTATTTCGGAGGAGAAAATGAGCTTAAAGGAAATTTTGGAAGGTCTGGTTCAAAATAATGAGCCAATAACACTAAGTGATAGTAACAAAGAGTGGAATGCTGGCGACTTACTTCAAAAATTATCGCCAGTAATGTTAAAAAGGAAAGCACATATTCAACCGGGATTATATATTGCTGAAGTAAGTGATGCCGGTTACCTTGGTAGTGTTCTCTTTAAAATTAAGCAGATATAGTTTTATAAAAATTATTTTTACCAAATAGCTTTAATTGAATATCAACAAAGAAACTCCTAAAGAATGAATTTCGAGGGAGTTTTTTTTGTTTTAAACACCAAACATAGCAGCTAATAAATAATTTCTGGGTTTGAACTAATTTAGTTATATTCAATTTCTAAATGGGTGCACTCACTAAACAATATACTTATGACTGAAAAATCCGACAATCTTGAATTGCCAAATATGGAGCCGGACTATCTTGATTTTGAATCATTTGATAAACCGACTTTTACCTACTTCCCCGATGGAAAAATTAAGACAGAGACGATTTTTATCGATCGGGAAAATTTTATCAAGGAAGTGGTTTATGATAGCACGGGTAGAGTAATTAAGATTACCAATTACAAAAAAGGCGGAATTAAAATTGGTGAGCATTTCCTTGAACCTGAAGTTGTAAGAAGTGGGCTTGCATTTACATATTACCCGGATGGTGTTGTACAAAGTTTACGTTATTACGTTAATGGCAGAGTTCATTGGACAGAAAAGGTTTTTTCCAATTCCGGAAGTTTAACAGAGACAGTTAGCTATTCGAATGGGAAAAAGAAAGGACCTCATGTTATTTACTCCAAACTGAACAAAAAATTAAGTGAAATTAATTACGAAGATAATCTGCCACACGGAGTTGCAAAATATTATTATGAAACTGGCGAGTTAAAAGCTGAAGTAAGTTTCAAAGATGGAGATAAGAGTGGAGAATCTAAAATTTACTTTGATAATGGCATACTAAAAATAAAAGAAAACTTGGAAGGAGATATAAGAACAGGAACCACCGAGACTTATTATGAAAGTGGTGGCATTAAAGAAAAGTGGAAGTTTAAAGACGGTCTGCCGAATGATGAGTGCCTCTTTTATTATTCTGACGGAAGTTTATACGCAAAAAGAAATTTCGAAGAAGGGAAAGAGGATGGAGTTTCCAAGTATTATTACCAAGGTAATAAAATTAAAGAGGAAATTACCTATAAGGGTGGTAGTAAGGATGGTCCATCAAGAGAATATGATCGCAGTGGAAACGTTAAAAAAGAAATTGTATATAAAGATGGAAATATTATTGCCGAGAAAAAAGTGAAAGTTGGGATTGATAGCGTAGCAAATCCTCATCTGGAAAACACAACAAAGCAGAAACTCCAAATTGCATTTAACTACTCAATGCTTTTTATTATAACATTACTCATCATTTATGGTATTTACATCTATCTTATTTTGTAGTAAAATCATTGTTATTTTTACTGCACTAATGACACACTTGTAACGTAAAAAAGTTCACAAGCGCCATTTCCTCTATCGGTTCTTGTTAAAGAACTTTGCCAAACGAATCCATCCGGGCCTATCACTTTTACTAAATATCCGTTCAGATTTATAATTTGCCCGACAATTGTTTCGTCCAATTGATCTGCCACGTAACCATCCGCAGGTATAATATGCATATTTGCACTGTTGTCCGAAATTACATTCCCTGCTATAGGCAGGGGGTTTGCACTCCAATAGTACCACCTTCCGGATTGGCTAATATCAATTTTATCAACTATAGTCTGATCTGACATCGGTCCCCATCCCAAAGCCAGGTCTAAAGGAGATACAACACTTCCTCTATCAAAATAATAATATTCCTTACTCAGTACCTTTGCATTCAGCTTAAATTCAGCCAGCTTACTAACAAGATAATTCTCAATCAATACTCCATCATTCACTTTAAGGTTTATTTGAATGGGTATATCCGGCACTAAAACTCCCGGTGCTTGCTTGATTAATGAATCTGGCCAAACCGCATATATAAAAGCACTTAAGCCTATTACAATTACAATATTTGCAATTATCTTCATAAATATGAGCTCTCAATATTGATTTGATAACAAGCGGGTTTAAAAATTTGCTTAGTTAAATGTATTTATAATGTAGTGAATATTAGGTAAATTTCAATGAAAAATGAAGAGTGGCACAACCATTGAATAACACTATAAACCAAAACGATGATATTGAATTAATATTGAACTCACTCGAGGATATAATTCTCGTAATTGATTTGGATGGAATTATTTTGCGGGAATTTATATCAGAGCTGAAGTCCCCCTTATTTACTCATTTAAAGAACTCAAGGGACAAGCACTATAAAAAAGTATTTCCAAAGAATGTGGCAGTTATGATGGAGAATGCATTACAGGATATGCTTGGGAAAGACATCGTTCGGGTTTTTGATGTAGAGTATTCTGATGGTTCGAATAAGGGATGGTATAATGTCAGATTAAACCAGATTGGTGATTATTCTGGTGAGCAAAAAGGATTTTCTGTTTTTATCAGAGATATAACACGAAGGAAAGAGGCGGAAGAAAACTACAGAATGATTTTTGAAAATGCAGTCATGGGCATATATCAAAGTACCGATGGTGAAGGCCGCCACATAAGCGCCAACCCGGCCCTGGCTGATATTTATGGTTATGAATCGGTAAATGATCTACTTGAAAGTGTTTCCAGCATTTCCAGGCAGTTATTTGTTGATCCAGGAAAACGTGCTGAATTATTACGGATTTTGGATGAAAAGGATGAGTGTAAAAATTTTGAATCTCAGGTTTATAGAAAAAATGGTGATGTTATTTGGATATCGGAAAACGCGAAAGTAGTTAGAGATGATAATAACACTATGCTTTTTATTGTTGGAACCGTAAAAGATATTACTGAAAAAAAAATAGCTGAAGAAAAACTGCGACAGGCTAAGGAAGATTGGGAGCGTACTTTTGATGCTCTTGATGATACTATCACCATCATGAACAAAGATTTACAGATTATCAGGATGAATAAGGCAGCAAGAGAGAGAGTTAGTTTCGATCCGGGTTCCGAAACTTTATTTGGATGTAGGGATATATTTCGATGTGAGGAAGATTATTGCAGTAAATGCCCGGGCAGATTAACGGCTGAAGATGAAAAACCGCATGTAGCTGAACTCGAAAACACTTTACTCGGTAAAACGTTTTTTGTTTCAACATCGCCAAAATTTGATGATACCGGCGCATTTATCGGAGTAGTGTTCATTGCTAAAGACATTACCGAAGAAAAAAGACTTCAGCAGGAATCGGAGTATAGATTACAACAAATTATTCAAGCGGACAAATTAAAGTCTCTTGGTGAAATGGTTGCAAGTGTTGCTCATGAGGTTAATAATCCTAACAGTTTTATTCTCTATAATGCTGCACTCTTAGAAGATACATGGAAAAAGTTCAAACCTATAATAGATCACTACCTTGATAATAATTCTGATAATACAATTCCAATTAAAGAATACAAAGAAATGAGTAATGAATTATCAGATGTTATTGACTCTATGAGGACTGGTTCAAAAAGAATTAAAAACGTTGTCGCCAATGTTAAAGATTTTGCAAGGAGCGATGAAGGCAAGGCAAAAGTTGATATTAATTTGAACGAGGTTATTGAAAAAGCATTCGAAATAATTGGTGCAAAAGTTAGAAGATTAGTTGCTGAAGTATCCATTAGAAAAGCTGAGGGACTGCCAGTCATTAAAGGTCATTTTCAGAAAATGGAACAGGTACTGATTAACCTCATTGATAACAGTATTCAATCAATTGCAAACAGGAAGTCGGGTAAACTGGTGGTGTCCACAAGGTTTATCAAAAGGCTTAATGCAATTCTTATTGAAGTTGAAGATAACGGCAGGGGAATAAAGAAGGAATATTTAACAAGGATATTCGAGCCTTTCTTTACCACCCGACGTGATATTGGCGGTACCGGGCTGGGCTTATCGGTTTCCTATGAAATTGTAAATGCTCATGGGGGAAAAATAGGAGTGATTTCAAAAGAAGGTGTTGGTACGAAATTTTTAGTGATTCTTCCACTTGGCGGAGAACTTCCTGAATTGCAACCGAAGATACTGTGCGTTGATGAAGGTTTGGAGATATATAATAAAATGAGAGTTTCGTTTCTGGAGGACACTGATAAATTTGTTTCGGTAATTTCTGAGCCGGCAAATATAATGCAGTTTCTATTAGATCATCCGGAGGTTGATGTTGTCGTTATCAATATGGATATTGGTGAACTTGGATGGAGACTGGTGGAAAGAATTCGGAATATCTATCCACTGATTGAACTTATCTTTTATGCGGATGAAATTGATCTTAGTCTGGAAATTGATAAAAGGGGTATTAGCAACACCAGAGTGATGAAAGGAACTTTAGAAGTAGACGAATTAAAATTAATTTTAAATTCACTGGTTCGGCAAAAATTATGAAATTACTTATTGTTGATGATGAATCTGAAGCACTTGTATCCTTGAAAAGACTTTTAAGAAGAGCTGGCTATTCAGATGTAGATACTACGGAGCAGGGGAAAACTGCTGTAGAGTTAATCAGAAAAAATGAATATGATGTTGTTCTTCTGGATCTCATCATGCCCGATCTTCATGGGATGGAAATTTTGGAAGCTACAAAACCATATAAACCCGAGACAGAATTTATTATTCTAACTGCAGTAGATGAAATGCAGACGGCCGTAAAAGCTGTTCGCTCCGGGGCATATGACTATTTAGTAAAACCAACCGAACCGGATAGAATCTTACTTGCAATTGAAAGGGCGTTTGAAAGAAAAGGGCTGAAAAGGAGTCTAAAGCTTTCACAAAACTTAGATGATGATTTGGGAATTTCTCATAACTTCTCTGAAATTGTAACCAATTCGCGCAGAATGAAAGAAGTTCTTTCCTATACGGAAATTATGGCAAAAAGTGGTAATCCAATTCTAATTACAGGGGAATCCGGCACAGGAAAAGAACTCCTGGCTAAAGCAATTCATAAAATCAGTAACTTTTCAAAGGGACCGTTTCTCCCTGTAAATGTTGCTTCTGTACCTGAATCGTTATTCGAAAGTCAGTTTTTTGGTCATACTTCGGGTGCATTTACAGGTGCGAGAGAATTCGAAGGATATTTTAAATTAGCTAACAATGGCTCACTTTTTCTGGACGAAATTGGAGAATTACCACTTAACCAGCAAGTTAAATTCCTTAGAGTTCTTGAAGACAAGTTGGTAACATCTCTTGGTGAAAGCACGCCCAAACCTGTTAACTTACGAATCATTTCTGCCACAAATACCGATATTGATGAAGCCTGCAGGAATGGAAAATTCCGTCTTGATCTTTTGTACCGATTGAAGTCTGCCCACGTTCATTTACCTCCACTAAGGGATAGAGAGGGGGACATAGAACTTTTAACAAAACATTTTATTAGCAAGTTTTCCAAAGCACATGGTAAGAGTATTTCCTCCGTTCATCCCGAAGTATTCTCCTTGTTATCGAAAAGAGCCTTCAAGGGAAATGTTCGTGAACTAGCTCAATTGCTGGAAAATGCTGTTTTGTTATCTTCGGATGATCAATTAACACCAAAAGATATTGGTGAAGAGTTTTTTCCCTCAATCCGTGAGGATGATACTTTGCTGAGTATAAAGGAAAATACTTCAGCACATGTAAATAGAGTGCTGAATTTTACAAATGGCGATAAGAAAAAAGCAGCCGAAATATTAGGCATTTCAGTTCGACAAGTTCAAAGGCTGGTTGTAGCGCAAAAAGACTCAGAAGCGTGAAAGAAATATTTAGACTAGCTTCTGGATCTCTGGATCTATCATTATTTCATGAATAAATAGGACATTCAGTTTATAAACAAAAATTGATATCTTTCTTCCACAAATAACTTAGTTTGCGAAATAGCTGGTAGTGAATGATTTCTGAGAACATATATTTTTTGATTAATATTTTACTGCTGATTTTCGGTGCAAGCGGAATTGTAATTTCAGCACTACTTTATTTCAGGAATAAGAATAAAGTTATTAAAATTTATTTCCAGGCACTTATTTACTGGACGCTCGCTCAATTCGTAACTCATTCATTTTACTATTTTAACGAAATCATTTTTCTCCATAAGGAGAATTTGAATTTAATACTCAATGACCTTTCATTCATCTTTCTGGCTCCTTTTATCTATCTATTATTAATTCTTGTTCATGAAATATTTAATATAAAACTTGGAGAATATGTCCCTCTCGGAATTAAAATAGCCGCACTTTTTATCATGATTCCCTGCTCTAATATCATGTACTATTTCCCGGAGGTAAAAGTCATATTTTCTGTAATAGAAATTATTAAAGGGGCACTTTTATACGGTTTACTCTACTACATCGCTTTTGATATCAATAAACATCTGGCAAGTATTTTAAATGATGATATCAGAACGATTTTCAGATTTGTATTTTATCTTCAGATGATTTTTTATCCTATGATGATAATCGAAAGTGTTTTCTTTTTTGATAGAATTTATCCCTTCGGCATCAGTGCAGTAACACTTTTTTACGCAACGGTCAATGTACTTTGGCTCTATTTTGTAAGTAGATATCTTCACCTTCCGGAAATAAAACTAATTTCGGAAGATGATGAGTTTGACAACTATTTTGCCATCTACAAGATAACCAAACGCGAAATGGAGGTAGTAAGACTGCTTCTCAGAGGAATGAGCTACGAACAGATAGCTGGTCAGTTATTCATCACTCTCGAAACCGTAAAAACACATGTCAATAATATTTACAAAAAATCTGACGTAAACAGTAAGATTGACCTTTCCAACCTTGTCCAAAAATGTAAAAACAGCTAAAAAACACATGGCGAGTTCTCGCTATTTACATAAAGACTTTCTTTTTCAACATTTCTAGCTATTCCATCCCTCTGCAAAATAAACTTTATTTCGGCAGGTTTTTTAACGAATGGAGAAAGAAATGTTCAGGTCGATTGTATTAATCAAAATAATAATCATTTTACTTAATGTGCTGGTTTTAAATATTTATGCCGATGAAGACGAAAAAGTTGGAACCATAAAAGGCGTGGTGGTGGATAAAGATACTAAAGCACCTTTGATTGGCACCAATATAATGATCCTTGGAAGTGTTCAAGGAACGGCTTCAGATATTGAAGGGCAATATATTTTAAGAAAGCTTCCGGTTGGCAATTATACTTTAGAATTTAAGTTCATTGGATACGAATCGGTAATCAAAACAGATGTAATCGTGAAATCGGAAAGAATCACTTCCGTTAATGTTGAACTCGGCATGATGATAATAAGCTCTGACGAAGTGGTGGTGACCGGCGGCTTTTTTCAGTCCTCGGATGATGAGTTGACTTCAGCTACCAGTTTTTCTTATGAAGAAATTCGAAGAGCGCCGGGATCGGCAGGTGATGTAAGTAGAATTATTATGGGATTACCCAGCGTGGCAAAAGTTGATGACCAGCGCAACAGCCTGATTGTACGGGGAGGAAGTCCAAACGAAAATGGATTTATTATTGATAATATCGAGATACCAAATATTAATCATTTCCCAACACAGGGCTCATCCGGTGGTCCCATTGGTTTATTGAATGTGGATTTTATTCAGGATGTAAATTTCTATTCGGGTGGTTTTTCTGCTCTCTATGGAGACAAACTTTCATCAATTATGGAAATTGAGTTAAGAGAAGGGAATAGAGAAGAATTTGACGGACAACTTGATTTGAATTTCGCGGGGTTTGGTGGTGTAGCCGAAGGCCCATTATTCGGCAGCAAGGGATCATGGTTAATTTCAGCGAGAAGGAGTTATATCGATTTTCTCATTGACATGGTTGATGTTGGTTCCACCATTGCCCCAATTTATGGCGATGTACAATGGAAATTTGTCTATGATTTACATCCAAATCACAAACTAACTTTTCTTGGTATTATTGGTGATGATCATTTGCATTCTGATCAGGAAAACGGCATTGAAAATGATATGGTCTTGTATGCCAGGCAGGATGTTGTTGAGGGAACCGTCGGAATAAATTGGAGAGCACTCTGGGGAAGTGTAGGTTATTCCAACACATCAATCGCTCTTACAATAAATGACTTTGATGAGGATGCTTATCGAACAAGCACAGGGGCTTTATTTTTTCAGAATAACACCTTGGAGAAAAGTTTTAATTTTAGGAATGTTAATCACCTTAAATTAAGCAAGACTTACTCCCTGGAATTCGGATTCGATGGAAAGTGGATTCTCGATAAGTACAATAATTATTTTGCTCCCGGGATTGATAATCTTGGTTCTCAGACAGAGGGCGTTACCTACAAAAACAATTTTAACGAGACCAAACTGGGTGGATTTGTCAATTGGACTCACAATCCAGTGGAGGGAGTAAAAATAAACACAGGGCTAAGAGCGGATTATTTTTCGTTCTCCGAACAGATTAATTTTTCTCCAAGATTTGCATTCTCAATAGACCTCAGTGAGCACACATCCCTGAATGCTTCTTTTGGAATATTTACACAGACATTACCAGCTTTACTCCTTATGCAAAATGCTCAACTTGAAAAACTTGCTCATCCAATGGCAACACATTATATCGTAGGTCTAAGTCATTTGTTTGCAGCGGACACAAAGCTAACAATCGAAGCCTACAGTAAAAAGTACAGAAATTTCCCACTGGATCCTTCTAAACCCACCTCATTTGTAATTGATGAAATCTATGATCAGGAAGGACTTTATCTAAGCCATGACAACCTTGTAGACAGTGGGGAGGCTGAAGCATGGGGAATTGAAGTAATGTTGCAGAAAAAGTTAGCGAAAGATTTTTATGGAATGATTAGCGGGTCATATTTCAGAACCAGATACAGGGATTACAATTCGGACTGGCATAACAGAGTTTTTGATAATAAATATGTGGCCAATATCGAAGGTGGTTATAAGCCGAATGATGAATGGGAGTTTAGTATAAGGTGGATATATGCCGGCGGCAGGCCGTACACACCATTTGATCAGATGGCCTCTCAGGATGCGGGGCAGGGAATTATAGATGTAACAGATATTAACAATAAAAGGTATCCGGCATATCATTCCATGAACCTTCGTGTAGATAAAAGATTTCATTTCTCTTCAACAAACCTGGTTGTTTACTTAAGTGTCTGGAACGTTTATAATAGAAAAAATACCGCAACAATATTTTGGGATGAAATTAATAATCGGGAGAAAAATATCTTTCAATGGAGTTTGCTCCCGATTTTTGGTATCGAGTATGAATTTTAATCTTCGCAAGGCCCTATGCCCCGTGTGTGATAATTCGCCGCGGGGTATTTTTTTAACTGGTTGCTCTCTTCAAATTTTATAACTAATTTTGAGTCGGTATCTGGGGAGTTACCACAACGGTTCGCTTAGGAGTAATATAAAACGCAATTACAGGAGGAATCTATGCGAACAATATTATTACATTTTCTTGCATCATTATTATTACTAGCCACTTTAAACTCACAAACGGTCAAGGAAGTAAAAGGGGATACCCTAACACAAATCTACCTTGACGCCATGGATCAACTGGAAAGTATGGATGAGAGTAATAGTGAAGCAATTATTTCAAATATCATTGACAACACACTTCCGAAAATTAATAGCCCTTATGAAAGATTCAGTCTCTATTTATGGGGACTTGCCAGTGAATCAGCCCGTCTTAACAAATATGAAAAAACATTTGAAATCATGCAATTGGCACAGGATGAAAATATCTATTTCCCGTTTCATACAGGAGAACGTACTTGGCCTGGTTTTATAACTGAGTTGGAAAAATTTGACGGGTTTGACAAATGGCTAGCAAAAAATGAAGAATTGAGGGCAAAAGACCAGGAGTCAGCTGTTGCAGAGTATATAGTTAAATTACCAATTGATTACAGTCCTGAAAAAAGTTATCCACTTGTTTTAACTCTAACCGGCGGTTTTGGAAGTCATATGCAGCTCTCTCAATATTGGCAGTCAGAAGCTTTTGATAGTACCATAGTTGTTTATTTAATGGGTAGTTACTGCCAGGGTACTGTTCTAAGAAGTTATAGGGGCAGTGATTTTACAGAGATTGTTGATACATATAATCGGGTAGTTAAAGATTATGCAGTTGATACAACAAGGCTGGTAATGGCTGGTCAGTCCGCCGGTGGTTATCGTTCTGTACGTATTGCCATGGAGCAAATCCTGCCCGTTAAAGCATTACTGCTCGCATTCCCTGTAAAGCCGCCTGAACTTGACGAAGAGAAAATTAAAGCCGCTGCCGAGAGAGGAGTAAAAGCCTCGATATTTGCCGGCGAGAATGATGAATCATTTCTTAAGGGACAAATTGAACTGGCTTACCTGTTTAACAGAAATGAATTGCCGACCAGGTTCTTGGTTTTTCCGGAATTGGGACATTGGTATCCTGAAGATTTTGGAAAGCATATCAGTAAGTCACTTGAATTTCTATTGCAGGACTAAATTAATTTAGGAGGTGAATCTTTTTGGGATTCACCTCTATTATAACTTAGAGTACTGTCCATTGGACAGAAATATAGATATCCGATCCACCATTAGACTGAACTGTTATATTCCCATAATAACTACCTGGGGACATACTTCTATTTGGAGTGACGTTTACAGTTTTTTTCTCTCCACTTACACAAGTACCATTTGCAGCATCAATATGGATATCAGTGTTATCAACTATAAGCCACCATTCAAGTGTGCCTTCCCCAACATTTTTTATGTCAAGTGCTAGAGTATTAAAATCAGAGCCAAAGTACATCATAGAAGTTGGATCTGTCTGAATAACCGGAGGATTAGCGATGGTCATTTTAACATGAACGGTATCCACGTTAACTCTATCGGTTGTTTCCTGGGCACTTATAAGAATAGCACCTGTATAAACGCCTCCTTTAACTTTGTGCAGAGTACGCATGTCATTTTTAAATTCTCTTGTAACATTTACGTTTATAATTTCTGTTCCTGTCGTCGTAGTGCCACTTGTCGGGTAGGCACTCAGCCAACCAGCAGTCGAGCTGAGATTCCAGACTAATTCACCGGATCCTCCATTTGTAATCTGGAAGGTGTTGTGTGTATCTGTTTCGCCGAAATCAATAAAATGTGTGGATAGATTCAATGTCGGATGTTCTACAAGGAAGTAAACCTCAACGTACGCTGTACCTCCATCAGATTCAATAGTTACTTTGGCCGTGTAATTATTAGCGGGTAAACCTGCACTGTTTGCGTTGAAAAATACTTCATCCTCACTAGTGGTGCTTCCACCCCCCGGGCTTATAAATAACCATGGAGAATTAGTTGTGTTATCAGTTCCATATTCTATTGAAGAATTCCAGTGTAGAACGCCTTCACCCACATTTTTGACTTTTAGTGATTTCTGAGTAGTAGTATTACTTAAACTTACAACGCTTTGAGAGACTTCAAGAATTGGAATTTCCTGAACTTCCATTTTAACCTCAACTTGATCCTCTCCTCCATCGGAAGCTACCGTAATTATGCCAGTATATTGTCCACCGCTAAGATTATTTCTGTCTACCCTTACTGTGATAATATCCGATTCTGTTGTAGTCTCACCAGTTGCAGGGCTGACTGAGAACCAATCATATGCTTCATCGCAGTACCATGTCAATTTACCAGTACCATTATTTTTTATCTCAAACTGAAGACTACTTGTTTCAAAACCAAAGTTGAGTAGATGATTTGTAACCAACAGAATTGGTTTCTCAGGAATAACCATTAGAACATCAATGGAGCCGGTTCCGCCATCTGAAGTAATATCAATTGTGCCACGATATTCTCCTGGTAACATTCCTTGATGTGCAACTGTAACCTGAATCTTGGATGAATCATTTTCTGAACTCCCACTGGTTTTTGAAAGTAAAATCCAGTTCTCAGTAGGGGATAATTGCCAGTTTAAAATTCCCTCTCCTTTATTAAAAATGGTAACCGTTTGAAGGCTATCACCATCTTCCCTGAATTCCAGGTTCCCCGGTCTGTAATCAAGCTCGGGTTGTAATTGGGGAATAAGGATATTGATTTCAATTTCACCATTTCCTCCATCAGATTGAATTTCAACTTTTCCACTATGCTCTCCTGGTAATAACATTGATGGATGGCAAATAACATTAATGTCTGTTGTCCCGACAGTATTACTTCCTGCATCTTTTGAGAGGGTTATCCAGGTTTCTGAGGAAATTAGCTGCCAGTTTAGCGTTCCTGCTCCGGTATTACTTATTTGTACAATTCCAGCAGAATCGGAGTTGGTAAAGCTAAAAGTGTTTGGCGCATAAAACAGTACGGGTTTGGGATCATCAACTTTCATAGAAATGGATACTGTTCCGCTTCCGCCGTCGGAGCTGATTAATATCTGACTTGAATAATCACCCGGAGCAAGTCCCTGCCGTGAAATTGAGATTGAAACCTGATCATTTTCAACAGTTGTGGATCCGCTGGCAGGGGAAATATCAACCCAGGCGTCATTATTTGTGATTTGCCAGTTCAAGGTTGCCATACCGATATTAGCAATAGAAAGTGTTCTCAGAGAGTCGTTTGTTCCAAAATCAAATGAAGAAGGAGTATATGATAGAATTGGCAGCTCAAGAACAGGTTCAGGAACAGTCATAGAAACCTGAATGTTCTGATCTCCACCATTTGAAGTGATACTTACCGTTCCAGCATAAGGACCAGGATTCAATCCTGTTCGGTTTACTGAAATATTTAAATTACTTTGTCCGGTAGAAACAGAGCCCGACGCAGGGTAAGCATCAATCCATGTTCTGTTCGAAGAAGCTAACCAGTCAACAGTACCTGTTCCTGTATTGATTATCTGAAGACTTCCCTCAGTTTCAATTTCACCAAATTCCAGATGAGTTGTGTTTACATGAAGAATTGGATTCGCGTCAATTCTCATCGAAACAATTACACTTTTATTACCGGCATTGGTTGTAAATTCGATTGCTCCGGTATGAGTGCCTGGAAGCAGCCCGTCTCTATCCACTTCAACCAGAATCGAATCAATACGTGAGGCAATATTATTTACTTTGCTATTCTTGGATAATTTAGAGCCAGGTTCCGTGGTTAATAAACCTGATGCAGGTGTCACACTTATCCAATTAACAGTAGTCGAAGCACTCCAATCAACTGTTCCACCCCCGTAATTCCAAATAATTATCTTTTTCTGGGTTTCTTCCAAACCAAAAGTCAGACTTGCAGTATTTATTTCAAATAGTGGATTCGTAGAAATGTCAATCGCAACATGAATAGTGTCAACCCCGTTACTCGTTTGCAAAATTATGCTGCTTTCATGATGCCCGGGTTGTAAACTTGTTCTATCAACAAATATCTTCACTTCAGTGCTGACTTCCACAGATTTTAATAATTTAGAGCTGTTTGTCGTGTCCGGTAGAATAGTCCCACTGCTTGGAACGACCGTAATCCATCTATCAACTGGTTGCAAACTCCAATCAAGCGGGAAGTTTCCGGAATTTGTAATCGAAAATGTAACGACCGAGTCAGAAGGGCTGAATACAATAGGTGTTGTGGGGATTTCAGCAATTGACTGCATGAGTAAAGAAACGTTTATCAGTATGGTTTCAATAGTTGTATCAAATTCAAGAATAACATCACCTTCATATCTTCCATAACGTAATTGGGTCCTGTCAACCCTGATTTTGATTGTATCAGGAACATCAGATTCTAGCAATCCACTTGCGGGTTCTACTTCTATCCAATCATGGGCTGGTTGAGCAGACCAATATATATTTAACGTATCCGTGTTTACAATAATGAATTCCATTTCGTCCCGAAAAAGTCCAAAATCAAGAGAATCAGCGGAAATCTCAATTTGTTCGATGTCAATAGGTGAATTAATGTCACAACTCTCAAAAAAAATGATTGTGCTAAAAACAAATAGAACCATTGAAGATAGAATGAAAATGTTTTTCATCTCTTGTATTCCTCAAATAATATATCGAATGATATCAACAGGCATCCACCCATTTGATGTTTGTCCTGAGGTAGTATAACTTTAACATTATTGCGCTAAACAAAAATTCCAATGAATCCCAGAAATTGGAAACTATTTATCTGGAAGTATAGGCTAATATAACAAAAAGATAATATTTCGAGGATCATTTTATTCTATCTATGATGTGTATCAATTTTGGAAAAGCTATCTTCAAAAATAACATTATAAAATTCTCTCTTCTGGAAGCAAAAATTCATAAGTGGATTACTGAATAGACAAATCGTTTTTGAATTATTTAGACCCGATTATTATATTTGCATAGTCATGAAACAGTAATAAACATACCGAATATCTACATCGCCTCAGGACAATCTGTCAGTTTTACAATAAACTGAAGCTGAAGACTCTTGGCACAATTATCGTTTATAAAATTAACAGAAAAATTCAGAAGTCAATTCTAAAATTATAATGGAAGAATTATGAACTTATATAAATTACTTAAAGAATCACAAAAGCCTGAGATTTATACGCCAGGGACTTCAGTTATGTGGACTGATGAACATATCTCAAAAAAACTTCTTGAAATTCACTTAAACCCCGACCTGGATTTAGCAAGTAGGAGGGAATCTACTATTAACAAAACTGTTAAATGGATTGATAGTGTTGCTGGTGAAAAAAATCTGGATATTCTCGATCTTGGATGTGGTCCGGGACTTTACTCAAAGCGTTTTGCTAAAAGTGGACATAAGGTTACTGGCATTGATTTTTCGAAAAACTCAATAGACTATGCCATAAAGGAGAACATTAGTGATGGTCTCGATGTCAATTATAGGCATGGCAATTATCTGGAGTTGGATGAAAACGAAAAATACAATCCTGTTATTTTGATTTTCACCGACCTTGGAGTATTACTTCCCGATGAAAGAGAATTGTTATTGAGTAAGATCTACAAATCCCTAAAACCCGGAGGTATTTTTATTTTTGATGTTATTAATGACAAAAACATTAACAGCAAAGTATCCCCAAAAAATTGGGAGGTTTCTGATAATGGATTTTGGCGTAACTCACCCTATATGACTTTATCAAACTCCTTTATCTACCTGGAAGAAAAAGTCATCTTATTTCAACATTTAATCCACCAGGAAGAGTGCAATCTGGAGACGTATAGATTTTGGACTCATTTCTTCTCTCATGCCGATCTCGATAGTATGCTTAATGAACATGAATTTTATGAGAGAGAATATTTTGAAAATGTTCTTCCGGGCTACGACATGTGGAGTGGTGACAACGTCACGTTTTGTGTGGCTAAGAAAAGATCATAACCTTATTATCAAATTATCAGCCGGACGTTTAATAAAAAAGAATGTCCGGCATTTTTTATTCACCCCGGGGATCCCTTATATGCAAGACTATTCTATATATCGCGAGGAAGTTTTATCGACTTTTCGGAAAAACGGATGATTTAAAATCTATCTTTTTGGCTTGTGAATATGTCATTATTACTCATTACATTTGAGAGTTCATTCTCGTGAAACTTAATGGAGATGTTTGAAGATGTTCAAAGAAATGAGACGGAAAGACCGAAAACTAAGTGAAGATGAATCAAAAAAAATCCTTTCAGTCGGCGAATATGGTGTTTTTTCATCCGTAAATTCTGAAGGGTACGCTTATGGAGTTCCTGTTAATTACGTCTATGCTGACGGTGTAATTTATTTCCATTGTGCTCGCGAAGGAGTTAAGCTTGACAATATAACTCACAATGATAGAACTTCATTTTGCGTTGTAGGAAAGACGAAGATAATACCGGAAGAGTTCAGCACACTATATGAAAGTGTAATCCTTTTTGGTCGGGCGTCGATTGTTATGGATGACGAGGAAAGAAAGAGTGCCTTTATGCATATTGTTAAAAAGTATTCAGGTGAGTTTTTGGAAAAGGGTAATGAGTATATTATAAAAGATGGTCCAAAGGCAATTATAGTAAAAATTGTTGTTGAGCATTTGTCAGGCAAAGCTATTAAAGAATAATTTGCGTCTGTGCTATCAATGCGGGCAATTTATTTCCTTATTTCAGTCCAAACATATTGGAAAATCCATCTATCTTTACCTTTCTTTTTATAGGAAAAATTGAGAGCTTTTCATTGTGAAAATTCAAAAAACAACATGGGGGTAAAAATGCAGAAATTTCTGCGAAATGCAACTATTCAGTTATTTACAATTTCGATTGTTTTCTTAATTGCAGGGTGCGCACAGAAAAGTGCTCCGGCAATTGATATAGCGAATATGGATACAACAGTAAAACCAGGAGAAAACTTTTTTCAATATGTGAACGGAAATTTTAACAAAAAACTGGTTATTCCTGAAGACAAAACAAGTTATAACGCCATGAATATGCTTCGTGAAAAAACCGATGCTGATGTGCATCTGCTTTTAGAGGAAGTAGCAAAAATTACTGGCGCTGAGAAAGGAAGCAATACGCAAAAAATCAGTGATTTTTATTATACAGGAATGAATGCCGAAAAAATTGAAGCTGATGGTATTAAGCCGTTGCAGTCTGAATTTGATCTGATCGATAATATCAGCAGCATGGAAGATTTTCAGGATGTTGTTGCTCGTTTTCATACATATGGTTTAGATCCATTGTTTAACGGTGGGCTTGAACTTGACCTGATGAACAGCACTATTTATAAATATTACTTGCAGCAAGCCGGACTTGGCTTACCTGATAGGGATTACTATACAAAAGCAGACGAACGTTCTGCTGAAATCAGAAATGAATATTTAATACATATTGCAAAGATGTTTCTATTATTGGGTGAAGATGGGTTTGAAACTGCCAATGCCGCAAATCTGGTTATGAATATCGAAACTCAATTGGCTGAAGCTTCGAAAACACTGCTTGAATTGCGTGACCTGGGAAGTTGGTACAATTTGATGGACATAGCAACACTGAACAAAAATGCACCTAACTTCGACTGGCAAAGATATTTCAATAACATTAGCGATAAGGATTTTGGAGAAGTAATAGTTGTCTCACCAAAATTTATTGAAAAAGTAAGTGAATTAATGGAGACGGTTTCTCTGGCAGATTGGAAAGTTTATCTAAAATGGAACCTCATTAACCGCTCAGCAGAATATTTGAATGAAGCATTCGTTATGCAGGACTATAAATTCTACTCTGAATTTCTTTCAGGTAGCGAGAAGATTCAGGACAGATGGAAGCGTGTAACTCAAACAACCAATAATTTAGTTGGTCAACCACTTGGTCAGTTATATGCAGAAAGATATTTCCCTGAGGAATCCAAACGCAAAATGGTTGAATTGGTTGGTAATCTAAAAGTTGCTCTTAATTCCAGGATAGAAAAACTTGAGTGGATGGGCGAAGCGACAAAAAAGAATGCTCTTGAAAAATTGGAAAAAATGAGAGTAAAAGTTGGTTATCCCGATAAGTGGGACGACTATTCAAAATTAGAAGTTGAACGCGATTCTTATATTCTTAATGTTCGTCGTGCTAACCAATTCCATTATTATAAAGATCAGGAGCGTTTCGGAAAACCAGTCGATGCTGATGAGTGGGGAATGGATCCGCAAACCGTTAATGCAGGCTATCATCCATTAAAAAATGATATAACATTCCCTGCGGCAATACTTCAATCGCCTTTCTTCGATGTAAATGCTGATGATCCAGTTAATTATGGTAGTATTGGTGTTGTAATAGGGCATGAAATGACACACGGTTTTGATGACCAGGGAAGACATTTTGATAAAGATGGGAATATGGTTGACTGGTGGACTAAAGAGGATTCAGAAGAGTTTAATAAACGAGCTCAGCTTATTATCGACCAATACAATGAATTTACAGCTTTCGATACCGTTCATGTGAATGGCGAACTTACCATTGGCGAAAATATCGCAGACTTTGGCGGACTTACTATTGCGCTGGAGGCGTATAGACTTAGTCTTAAAGGGAAAGATACACCCGCAGATATTGACGGGTACACTGACGTTCAAAGGTTTTTTATCGGGCACGCTCAAATATGGCGTGGTAAAATTCGTGACAAGGCATTGCTTCGCAAGGTTCAGGAAGATGTCCATCCCTGGGGGGAATACAGGGTAAATGGTGCGCTCTTCAATATCCCGGAATTTTATGAATCTTTCGATATTTCTCCAGAAGATGCACTTTACAGAACACCTGAACAGAGACCAATAATTTGGTAGTAAAATTTAGTTTTGCGTTGTATTGGTAATAGATTTTCTGAACGGAGTGCTGAAAAGCACTCCGTTTTTATATAAGATTAGGTAATATTATCAAATAGTTTTGCAACTTCCAGCAGGCTTCAATTTGTTAAAACAGTGTGTTGCAATCCTTAATTTACATTAATCAATTTTTGAGGCAGCTATGGTAGAGAAGATAGCATGGGACGAGTTCTTTTTAGTGGGAGTTGAAGAAATTGACGTTCAACATAAGCACATGGTTGAACTTGTTAACAAAGCTGTCATTAGGGCTAATGAATATCAAGAACGAGAAGAGTTAGCCCCCTTACTTGAAGATTTATGGTTCTACGCCAAATGGCATTTTAGCTGCGAAGAATCATTGATGAAAATATTAGGCTATCCTGAGGCTGATAGTCATCAAAAAATACACAATGAATTATTGGATGAACTGGATGATAAGGTTGAGAAAGTACTTGAGGGATATTGTGATTTACAAGAATTGAGAGATTTTCTCTTTGATTGGCTAGGCAGACACGCACATAAGGAAGATAGAGATTTGGGCGCCTTTGTAACAGTAAGGTGGAACTAATTCTTAGGAATTGTTTCCAAACACCGCATAGATAAGTGCAAAATAAATTTTGAATACTCTCCCCGAAAGCCCTATTTTTATTTCGTCAGATATTTACAATAAAATTGAGAATAAATTATGTCCAGCATTACAGAACGTAAAGCTTTAATTAGAAATTATTTTAAAGAAAATAAGAATCAGATTCGTAAAAGAATAATCTCTTTAACAACAGAAATGGTAAAAGAAAAGACTGTTAATGTAGTCTCGGAGAAATTACCTGAATTCCCTTATCTGAAAATTCGAGGGGAAGAGTACCGTGTTGCGGAAATAGTAAAACGTGAACTTGACAAGAGTGGAATCCCTTTCAATGAATTTTCGCGCATGAAAGGTCGACCTAACGTAATTGGAACCCTGGGTAAGAATAAGAGTGGTAAAAGATTATTAATGCCCGCTCATATGGATATTGTTCCTGCCGGAGAAGGCTGGGATTCTGATCCATTTGAAGTTTATGAAAAAGATGATATGCTTATAGGACGCGGAACTCTTGACAATAAGGGACCATTAGCCTCAATACTTGTTGCCGGTCAATTGATGAAAGAAATGGGTCTGGATGATGAAATAGAAGGTCAGCTTCAGCTTGCCGCATTATCAGATGAGGAAGCAGAAGATCCTGATGGAATTGATTATGGTATTGGATTTTTGATGGAAGAGAAACATATCAATCCGAATTATGCAATAATTCCTGATATCGGTGGATTTATGAAAGAAATTGACGTTGCCGAAAAAGGGAGAACAGTTATAAAAATTACCGCTTTTGGAAAGCAAGCTCATGGCTCAACTCCTGAGAAAGGAATAAACGCTGTTTTCATGATGGCAAGACTTGTAAATGAAATTGAGCAGATGGAATTTGAATATGAAGAACATCCTGTTCTTAAAGCGCCATCTTTAAATCTTGGTGAAATGCACGGTGGTGCGGCACCTAATATTGTTCCTGGCAAATCTTACATTTATCTTGATATAAGAACCGTGCCCGGTCAGACGAAAGAGAAAGTCATTGCTCAACTCCAGGCTTGCTGTGATAAGGTTGAAAATGGTAATTTTGAGATTGATTGCATGTCCTGGAATGATCCTCATGGAATAGATCCTGATAATGTACTGGTTAAAGCTATTCAGGAAAATTCTAAGGAAGTACTAGGATTTGAACCGGTTCCTTTTGGAATGGGCGGCGGAACATATGCAAAAACACTTAACTTAAATAATGTTATTGCCGTTGGGTGGGGACCTGGGGATGAAGATGCATTTCATGTTGAAAATGAATACGTCTCAATCAAAGAGCTTGTAGATTTTGCTGAAATGACACTTCTTGTGGCTGTTGACCTACTTAGCTAGAAATTTCAACCTGCCCGATACGGGCAGGTTAACCTTCCTTTTTTCATCCCATAATAAAATTTATTTGAATATTTGTTTAAAATATTCTAACTTTCGAACTATTATTAAAAAAGTTCGAAAGTTCTAAAGGGTATACATGAAAGAAAGCTATGATGATAAAAGAGAAACAATAAAAAAGGCCGGATTACAGGTATTCACAAAATACGGTTATTATAAAACAACACTCGATGATATTGCCGATGCCGTCGGAATAAAGAAAAATTCTCTCTATTACTATTTCCCAAACAAGGAAAGTCTGTTTGAAGAGATTGTAGGCGAAGAGTCAGTAAAAATGATTAATTCTGTTCTGGAAAGGGTTGATCAAGTTGCCGGTCATAGTGAAAAAGTAATGGTCTTTTTTAAAGAATTTTTATGCTATGGCAGAAATAAAAGAAGTGATATCTCCATTTCTATGGAAACTCTTATTGAAATGGGGCAAGTTATTGAGGAACATTTTCACGAAATTTTTGATAACGTAAGATCCTCTTTAGCTTCAATTTTGAAAAATGGAATGGAAAAAGGGGTCTTCAAAAAGCATGACCCGAATAAAGTAGCAGAATTATTAATCGAGTTTGTTACATCGTACGAACGAGAACAGGTAAGAAAAAATAAAAATATAAGTACTGATGAACTTGATCTGAAGCAACTTGAAGATAAGATTGTCGGATTGGTTTCATTGGTTGTAAGCGGAATTGTAGTTAGATAATTATTATATAAAACACATTAAGGAAATTGATTTGTATATGAGAAAAATAACCACTTTAGCAATAATGCTATTTTTGTCTCTAAATATTTCGGGACAAATCAAAACATTTACTCTTGAGGAAGCGATTGTATCAGCACTCAAGAATAACCGGGAAGTGAAAATAGCGAAAATGGAAGTTTCCAAAGCAGATGCTGCCGTTGACGAAGCATTTGGTTATGCTCTGCCTTCTATTGATTTGACGGCAAATCTTGCTCATTTTATTGAAAAACCTAAAACTGCATTCCCGGATTTTGGAGCAATGCTTACCAATGCCACTTATAGTATTTTATTTGATGAAGGCGTTTTGCCTGAAGATGAGAATAAGTATCTGCCCCTGGCCACAAAGCTGCAATCTTTTGCTCAAACAAACAGTTTTGAAAGTAAAATCCAGCTGACACAAATTCTCTTTAACTCTGCTGTCTTCAGAGGAATTGGAGCTTCTCAAATATATCTGAGTTTATCGGAAGAACAATTAAAATCTTCTGTTTCAAAGACAATTTTGAATGTTAAAAAAGCATTCTACGGTGTATTGTTGTCAAGACAAATGCTGAATATTGTAGAAGCAAGCCTTTTAAATGCTGAAGAAAATCTTAGCAATGTAAAAGCTTTGCATGCGCAGGGCTTAACCTCGGATTATGATGCATTACAAGTTGAAGTAATGGTTGAGAATATAAGACCAAAAGTACTTGAGTTGAAAAATATTGTTAAAAGTGCTGAGGATGGATTTAAGATTATACTTGGATTAGATCAGGAAACGGATATAGATGTTGTCGGGATGATTGAATATAATCAGGAAAGCATTCTCTCGGTTCAGAATGCAATGAATTTGGCTACTGAGCAGAATCTAGACCTAAAATCTCTTCAGATAAAAAGGAATATTGATGAAGAGTTTATTGCAATTGAAAGATCAGATTATTGGCCCACCATTGCGGCCTTTGGTAATTTTACCTACGCAGGATCTTCTGACAACTGGAATTTTCAAACATATAATTCTACCTTGGTTGGATTAAGCTTCACTATGAATTTGTTCAAGGGTGGACGAGTTGCTAATAAAGTTGAGCAGGCAGTTATAGCGGTAAAGCAAACTGATAGTCAGATTAATCTTACTCGCGATTATGTTGCGTCTCAGGCTAAAAACAAAGTGCTGGAATTGGAAAGAGAGAAATCACAGATTAATGCTTTAATCCGTAATGAAGAACTTGCAAGCAAAGCCTACGAAATAGCCTCAACCAGATATAAAGAGGGAGTAGGGACTCAGCTTGAAATTAAAAACGCAGATGTAGAATTGCGCACTGCTCGTACGAATAAACTGCAGTCAATTCATAATTATATAATATCAGTCGCCGAGCTTGATGAACTTCTTGGTGAAATTCCGGCTGAATATTTGGAATACATTAAAAAGTAAACAGAAAATTAAAAATAGATAGGTAATCGTAATGAAAAAATTGATGAAAGAAATTCTGTTATTCGGTGTCATCGTTTCAGCCTTCAACATTTCAGGCTGTTCAGATGAAAAAATTGAATCGAAAAGTATGGAGCAACTGCAAACTGAAAACGGAACGCCTGTTGAAGTAGAAGTTGTACAACCTCAACACTTCGAAAAGAGTATAAACTTTTTCGGAATGCTGAGCGGAGTAAAGCAATCAGTAAATGGTGCCATGATAGGCGGCAGAGTTGAAAAGATAAATGTTAAGGTTGGTGATTATGTTAAAAAAGGTGATATAATTATGGAATGGCCGACTGATGCCCCGGGTGGAATGTTCGAACAGGTAAAAGCAGCCCACGAAATGTCTGAGAAAAATTTTGAAAGAATGAAAAAACTTCTTGAAGCAGGTGAAACTTCGCAGGCAAATTTTGACGGAGTAAAAACTCAATATGAGGTCAATAAGCGTAATTTCGAGTTACAGAAGCAATTACACAAACTCGAAGCTCCTTTCGACGGAATGATAACTAATATTGCCGTAAAAGCAGGTGATAATGTTAAGGCTGAAGCTCCGGTTTATACCATTGCACAACTTCACAAGATGAGATCAAAGGTGTGGACAAACGACAAAGAAATAAGTCAGATTAAAAAAGGAATGAAGGTTTTAACGGAATTTCGTGGTAAATCATATAAGGGGAGAGTCATTGATGTAGCAATTACTCCCGATCCGGCAAAGCAGGCATTCTATGTTGAAGTTGAAATTGATAATTCTAAAAATCAACTTATTACAGGCATCACTCAGGATATTATAATTGTAATTAATGAGACAGACAATGCAATAATTGTCCCCAGAAATCTGGTTAAAACTGACTCCGGTGGGAATTATGTTTTTGTTGCTGTTAATAATATTGCGAAGAAAAAATATATAACCAATGGTGTTTCTAGTGGTTTACATTATAAAGTAGAAGAGGGCCTTGCTATTGGAGATAAACTTATAGTTAAAGGCACAGCTAAGTTAGTTGATGGTTCAAAGATAAATGTGATTGAATAAGGGGAATAATATGTTTTTAGCAAAAACTTCTATAAATAAACCCATTGCAACTACAATGGGTATTATGGTCTTTCTGATCTTTGGATTAATATCATTTCTGGGACTTAATCTTAATCAGATGCCGGATGTGGAAATTCCTTTCGTGACCATCCAAACTGTTTATCCGGGTGCGGGTCCAAAAGAAATAGAAACACTGATTACAAAAAGAATTGAAGATGTTGTTTCGACTGTAAGTGAAATAAAAAGGATTGAATCTTATTCCCTTGATGGTGCATCTATCGTTATGATAGAATTTGCCCTGAGCAAGGATGTAAATGTTGCAAACCAGGAAGTGAAAGATAAAGTTGATCTTATTCTGAATGACTTACCTGATGATGCACAGAAACCTACTATTCAGAAATTTGATTTTGGCGCGATTCCAATTATTTCTTTGGTGCTAAGCGGCGATAGGGATCCAAGAGATTTATTTCAATTTGCCGATAGAACCCTAAAGGATAGATTTGGTCAGATTGCAGGGGTTGCCAATGTAGCTATCACAGGTGGTCAGGAAAGAGAAATACGGGTCGTACTTGAAAATAAAGTTATTTACGAAAATTTTATCTCGTTACCACAAATGCTTGGGATTCTTAAAGCACAAAACATGAACATTCCAGGTGGTTATTTTCAGGTGGAGGATCAGGAATATACTGTAAGACTCCAGGGTGAATTTAATGACCTTGAGAAATTAAAGAACCTTCAAATTCCAACTGCATTCGGAAATAAGAAACTTGAACAAATTGCTGATGTTATTGATTCTGGTAAGGATATAAGAAGAAGAGCAGTTTACTTTAATGCTACCAGCCAATTGCGTGATGAAAATGTTGTAAGGCTTGATATAATAAAAGCTACAGATGGTAACGTGGTTAAGGTAGCGGAAGCAGTTCAAAAGGCACTGCCTGAAATTGAGAAATCGCTTCCTGAGGGTACACGACTCGAAGTCGTGGACGACCGCAGTACATTTATCAGAAGTACTGTAGATGATACCATGAGTAATATTTTTCTTGGTGTAATTCTTACATCACTTATTCTTTTAATATTTTTAACAAATATCCGGTCAACATTTATTGTTGCCATGTCTATGCCGGTATCAATTATTTCTACATTCCTCTTGTTGCAGATGGCCGGACTAACGCTGAATACCATGACTTTGATGGGCATTTCAGTTTCGGTGGGAGTGCTGGTTGCAAATTCAGTTGTTGTAATAGAAAATATATTCAGGCATAAAAAACTTGGAAGAAATAACCGGGAAGCTTCATATAAAGGGACTGTTGAGGTAACTGTTGCTGTAGTTGCATCAACACTTACAAATCTGGTTGTGTTTCTTCCTATTGCTAATATGTCATCTATGGTTGGATTATTCCTGCGTGAATTAGCCCTTGCAGCAAGTTTTGCAACAATATTTTCTTTGATTTTTTCATTTACTTTAACTCCAATGCTGGCGTCACTTATTTTGTCTGATAATCAAAAAGAGAGTAAGTTTAGTCAGCGAATGCAAAAAATGTACGAGTCGTGGGATGAATTTTACAGAAGAATTTTGTCAATTGCTCTTAAGAATAAATTCGTCAGTTTGGGGATTATTTTGTTTTCATTTCTCTTATTCATTGCCTCCTCGATGTACTATGGCCCGAAACTTGGGTTTGAGTTTATGCCTCAAGCGGATGACGGTAAAATAAAAATTGAAGTCGAGTTGCCTGAAGGTTACAATCTAACGGAAACTGCAAGTGTTTTGGAAGAGATTGAAAACAGGGTTAAAAAACATCCAGAAGTAGTTTTTACACTTACTGATTTAGGAAGTATAAGTAACCTGAACACCGGTGCTAACATGGCTAAGATGGATGTGAAACTTGTTGATTCCAAGGAACGGGATATGACAATATTTGATATGATATCAACGCTTGTTAAAGAACTATCAGATGTTGCCAATGCCAGGGTTGCCGTTGATGTTGCCAGCAGTATGGGTGGCGGTGGTGCGCCAATACAGTTCTTCCTAATTGGACAGGAACTGAATGTTCTTGAAGATATTAAGAACCAAATAGTAGATACTATTCATGATGTACCCGGGTTGATTAATCTTGATCAAAGTTCGAGAGCCGGTAAACCAGAAATTACTGTTTATCCAAATCGTGAAAAGCTGGCAGATGCCGGACTTACAACTCAAGAACTCGCACTAACACTACGCTCGACTATAGAGGGGATTGAGTCTTCAAAGTATCGGGAACTTGGTGAGGAGTATGATATAATTGTAACAGTTAAGGATGAAGCGGTTAACACTCCAGAAGAGATTGGCTCAATTCCGATAATTTCTCAAAAAGGTGTTTTTAGATTAGCACAGCTTGCTGATATAAAATTCACTAATGGTTATACAAAAATTCTTCACAGAGATAAATTTACTGCTATTCAGTTTACCGGAGCTCCTGCTGCAGGTGTTCCATTAGGAAATGTGACCGATGAAATTGACAGAAGAGTTAAGGAAATTGAAATGCCCGCAGGCTACAGCATTAGATGGGCAGGTAACATTGAAATGATGAAAGAAATGAATGCTGACTTTGGGTTTGCCTTCATATTAGCCATCATCCTTACCTATATGCTGCTTGCAGCAATACTGGAAAGTTTTCTGCAGCCTTTCTTTATTCTGCTTACTTTGCCACTGGCGATGATTGGTGTATTCGCCTCATTATACTATACAGGAATTTCCCTTGGTATTACTTCAATGATGGCCATAATCATGTTAATTGGTATTGTTGTTAATAATGCCATTCTCATGCTGGATTATACTAACCAGTTGATAAGAGATGAGGGGATGACGGCAAAGGATGCGCTTATAGCGGCATGTCCTACAAAACTGAAGGCAATTATTATGTCTACTCTTGCTATTATGCTTGGTATGCTGCCAATGGCTTTGGGTATTGGTGATGCGGGTGCCGAAATGAGAATGCCTTTAGGCGTGGTTTCAATTGGCGGGTTATTGGTTTCATCTGTTCTTACTCTTTTTGTTATCCCAGCATTTTATTATATAACATCAAGCAGTAAGACCAAGAAAAAGAAAGAGCAATTGGCTTAATAAAATAAAAACTGATCTTCACAAAAAAGTTGGAGGTTACAATGAGTAAAAGTGATTTGATTATGGATTTAGAAGGTACTGAGTTTGATGTTCAGGATGATTGTGCAATATTGAGAATTAAATCTGATCTTTTCAAAAATCTTACTGATTTGACGAAAGAATCAAAAGTATTTAGCTGGTTTGATCAGATAGCAGTTAATGATGAAATAAAGGCAGTTTTTGTTTTTAATGATAAAGGGACTTTAACTGAATCAGTTTACAATGAGTTCCTTTCGGATGTTACAGGAAAAGAGTTAGATGAAAACTGTCCCGAATGTATAAACGCATTCCAGAAAGGACAAATCAGAGCTATAGAGATTAATATGTTAATTTCGTTTGCCAGAAAAATGATTAATCTTCCAAAACTTGTTGTCTCCTGCTTGAGAGGGGAGATAGTGACACCTTTTTTTGGAACTTCTCTAACTTCTGACATAAGATTGTTAGATAAGGATAGCTGCTTTAGTTTATCACACGTTAAATATGGTTTGCACCCGAGCGGCGGATTACCTTTCTTTCTGCCAAAATTTGTTGGTAATGGTGTGGCAATGGAGCTACTTCTTCAGGGAGGTAAAATTACTGCCGAAGATGCTCTTGAATTGGGTCTTGTGAATGAAATTATTGATTCGGATAATTTTGAACAAAACTGTATTAGCTATGTGAAAGAAAATTACAAATTGGAAAAAAATCTAATAAAAAGTACCAAGGATCTTTTCCACTATTATAAGAAGGATTTGTATAAATATTTCGATCATGAAGAGACTTATCTATATTCTTAACTTATTGCATTTAATGGCTGCTTCGGCAGCCTTTTTTTTATATTAATTATCAATTGAGAATCAATCTAAATCTGTTTTTTAACTGTATTCTGAAATGTGACAGTAAAACACGATCCTTTTCCTTTCTCACTTTCTACCACGATAGTTGCATTATTCAGTTCACAATATTTTTTAACAAGTGCAAGCCCCAAACCATTACCTTCGTATGAACGTGTATAGCCCTGCTCTTCCTGGGTAAAAGGATGAAACAGATTCTTATGATATTCCCTTTGAATACCAATACCAGTATCAATCACTTGTATAAAAATATTTTTATTATGGTCTATTCCTGTCTTTATTTCAACACATCCCGTCGAAGTAAATTTTATGGCGTTACTAACGAGATTATGAATTATTTGACCTACTGAGTATTCATCTGCAGTAAAAGTTATAAATGAGGTATGTGGGGAAAATTTCAGTTCTATATTTTTCTGTTTAGAAGAGAGTTCAAACTCATTTAAAATTGGTGTAATAATTTCTTTTTCTAAATTGATCTCTCTTGGCAGGAGTTCGTAGGTACCAGTTTGAAGTTCAGACATATTCAACAGCATATCTATTGTTCTGGTGATTCTCTCACCGGCGCTATTAATGCTTGTAAAACATTCAACAAGAGTATCAGGCAACTTGCCTTGAAGCTCTTCTTCAACCAGATTAGTAAAACTTAGAATTGTATTTATCGGCGTCCTTATTTCGTGCGACATTTGAGCAAGGAATTCTGATTTCATTTTATCCGATGCCTCAGCCTTATCACGGGCAAGAATTAAATCCTCTTCAAATTTTATTCTTTCGGTTATGTCTCTACTAATGCTGCCAATAAATGAACCGTCGGATGTCTTAATTGGGAAAATAGTATCGAGTATAAATTTTTTCTCACCAGACAAAGTTGTAATGCTTTTTTGAATGGATAAAGGCTCAAAATTACCTTTTTTTAGCATGGTACTTACTTGTTTTTTAATATTAACCAGGCTGGAATGTTTTGTCTCTTTGTTCATAAGCTTTTCTGTAATATCTAAAAAATGAGCTCCAAGAGCTTCATGTTTAGAAATTCCGGTAAGGTTTACATTGGCATTACTCCAAAGAATAATTATTCCTTCTTTATTAATCAATCTGAAGGCATCTTGAGACTGCTCAACAAAACTTGTGAATTTGTTATTAAGATGTTCAAGCTCAAGGTTTTTTTCTGTTAAGCGCAGTTCATTTTTACGTTTGAAGTAATATGCCAGAGTAATCAGTATGGCAATAATAAAAGAGGTGATAACAATAGTAAGTAGAATCTTGTTTTTGCTCTTTTCAGACTCCAGATTTTTAATGTTTTCTTCCGCAAGAGCTCGTTCTTTATCAACTCTTATTCTATACAGGTTCGACTTTTCTATATTTTTACTGCTCTTTAATGAATCTTGCAGCACCATAGCTTTTCTTAAAAAGGATAATGCAGTATCATAATCATGCAGGGCGTCGTAAGTGTTAGAAAACGATTTGTATATTTCTACAACAAGCAATCTGTCCCGACTTTCAGTAGCATACTTCAAGGCAGCTGTTAGGAATTTTTTTGCCCGCAAATGGTCATTTTTTTTTATAGCAATAACACCAACAAGCATATTAAACTTTGCCTTGGTAGTATTAGCTACATTCTGGCTTAATAGTTTGCTTGCCTGATTCAGTAATGAATCTGCCTCATGATATCTCTCCAGTTGAATTAATGTCTCTGAAAGTAGTGTGTATGTATTTGCCAATTCTTCAGATAATTCGAATTCAGAAAATAGTCCAAGCGCCTTTTTATGATATTCAATTGACATTTCATATGAATCAGTAAGTCTGAATAATTCCCCTATATTATTGTAAAGAACACCATTTTTTTGCGGTTCCTTTTTACTTAATAGATAATTCTCAGCCATCAGAAAGTACCTTAAAGATTTCTCATAGTCATTAAGGAAATAGTAAATTACTCCAATATTATTATATGTTTTCCATTCGTTGGTTTTATCATGAAGTTTATCACCTTCCAACTGGGCTAGTTTATGGTATTCAAGCGCTTTATCATACTGATCCAGAAATGTATAATTTAGTGCTGCAGCTTGATATAACTTAAAAACACCCATTTTATAGTCGATGCTTTTTGCGAAGGGAAGTATTTCATCATAAAGATCGAAACTCTTTATTACATCTTTTTCTCTTAAATCACTTATCATATTCAGATATGTGTCAACTATTTCAATATCTGATGAATTGACAAGTTGTACTGAGAGACTGTCAATTGATATCAGGTTTGTTGCTGAATTAATGCGAACAACCAACATGATTAATATCAAGTGTCTTGAAAAGGATTTCATTATTTGAGCAAAATTAATTTAGTAATGATCGACAAGTAATTTGTAATTACAATAACTAACTTATGATAATTAGACAAAGAATAAAAGTCGAACCAAGGGAATTTATCAAATTAAACCATAAAGGTTTGCTGAGTGATAAGCTGCTCTGAATATGGAAAGGTTGATGTTTTAATTATCTTAAGTTGAAAACCCAAGAGCTGCTCCATCTGCAGCTCCTGGATTGGAGATCTAAATAGTTTTATTTTTTCCGCATTTGCTCAGCTAATTCTTTCATCTCTGCCAGATCGGTAACAAGTTCACTCCATCCATACCAAAATGAATAGTCTGGATTCATATGGAAAGCTCCCTGAAAAGCTCTCATCCTGTGTTTAAAAAACATTCTGAATAATTTTTGTTCGATAACAGTCGGGGCGTCATGGAAAGTCAGTAGATCAGGAAAGGCTGAACTATAAGAATCAGGTTTTGGAATTGTTCCATCTTCGTAAAGCCCGGCAATAATTTTTATGCCTTCAGCCATCATTCGGTCAGCTTCACGTATCATATCATCACCCTTGGCCAGTTCAGCATCAGTAAAGTTTGCTGAATGACAATCTGCGCAAACAGCCTTCATTTTGTTTCGTTCTCTATCAAACGCTTCCTCTGTCAACCTTGCAAGATTGACGGCTTTAACCGCATCCAGTCTTGCTGTGGGGTTTCCTTCCAGATCCAGGACACCCAGCGCCTGCAAAATTGTTACTCTGTCAGCAGCCCATTGTTCATCTTTAGGCAAGGGTAATCTTACGGCAAGAAAACCCCATGCAGTCAGAACGTTATGGTCGCCATCTGGCATATGGCAGGTTTGGCAGGTTGGAGCAGGAGTATCCGGATGGAGAACACCGGCTTGTTTTAGCATATACCTAACACCATGTTTTGATGATGAATACATTTCCCACTGTGGGTGATCAAATCCCATGTGACATGTTTGACAGGCCTGCGGCTGCTGTGCTTCCTTAACCGAAAAACTATGCCGTGTATGGCATATGTCGCAAGAAGCGTGACCAAACATTGATCCTTCGGACTTCAATTTATTTATCTCATCATCTGATTTAATTCCCATTTTATGGCAGCCGCCACATCCTTTCATACCATCCATTAATGCCATTGGCTGCATATGGGCCGTAGGCATTGCCTTCATGGCAGTCCAGGCAAGGGCATGTTTACTCTTTTTGAATTCTTCGGCTTTTTCATCATGACACATGGCACATGTTTCTACAGTAGGTAATTCCACGTTGGCAATGTCATCCATCCCCTGGTGGTTTTCGCCGTGACAAGTTTCACAGTATATTTCATTTTCAGCATGTTTGCTCAACTGCCAGTCATTTACAATATTAGGAGTTTCCTTGTAGTGGCAATCGATACAGACCTGTGCCAGTGAATTATCCGATAGAATAAAACAGAAAAGAAATATTGAGAAAAATAATTTACTCATAAATACCTCACGTTTATTTTGAAACGCCAAACGATTTTACAGAGTCCTTATTAACCAGACCAGCTGATCTGATTATATAATAATATTTTTCAATCGAAATAACAAGAAATTTAACATTGGAAAACTCTTCCTTAGCTTATGAGGGCAGATTTTTGTCAATAAAAGAATAGAATATTTATTCCAAGAACTACCGGTGGAAATGAAAAATTTAGTAGTAATTACTACTTATTAACAAAAACTTTCTTTTACTCTTGAAGATAATCGTTTACTCATAGCTAAAGGTCTTTCATAACCTTTCATGTATACCAGAAAGGAAAAGTTAAACCAGTGTATACTACTAAAAGATTAATTGTGGGTGTAAAACAACCTGAAGTCATTTTCGTAAAACTACATATATATGCAGTTGCGCCACTGATTTAAGAATGATAATTTGAATACTGTAAGAAAGGTTCATTTTCGTCTGTTAGTAAGATTACTGTTCAATTAATGAATCGGGGACTTACAAATTTTCATTTTATGGATTTATATTATACTGGGGGGTATATATGAAGCACATCTTAATCGGATTAGTAGGGCTATTATTGTTTTTCAGCTGCTCTGAAGTCGAGTATAAATTTACCGAATTATCCGGTTCCTATCTTGGTCAAACTCCGCCTGACACCTTACCCGAATTATTTGCCCCGGGAATAGTTAATTCCGCAGCATTTACAAGAGACTTTGCAATGACACCGGATGGGGATGAAATATATTATTCTATTGTGCTTGGTAATTTTAAGAAATCCGCTATTCTTTTTACAAAGCAGATAAATGGAAAATGGACTAAGCCGGAAGTTGCGGACTTTTCCCGAGATTTTAGGTATGAACACATAGAGCCATTCATTTCTCATGATGGAAGTAAATTCCTGTTTGTTTCGGACAAGCCGGTAAATACAATTAGTAAAGCCAAGGATGATTTTGATATCTGGGTAATGGACAGATTAGATGGGAGTTGGTCTGAACCCTACAATTTAGGTGCGCCGGTAAATACGGGGGATTCTGAGTTTTTCCCTACGCTCACAAAAACAAATACTCTTTACTTTACAAGACAACCGATTAATGAAAGAGTTAACTATATACTTAGATCAAAGCATGATGGTGGAAATTATGGGGAGCCTGAAATGCTTGGACCAAATGTTAATGCGGGGAGAAGTCGATTTAATGCCTTTGTCGATCCAGATGAGGAATATTTGATAATTCCAATTGTGGGTATTGCTGATTCCTTTGGCGGTACTGATTATTACATTTCCTTTAGAAGCATTGCTGACGAGTGGAGCGAGCCCATAAATCTGGGTGGTAATATTAATACTCGATTTGGTATGGAATATGTGCCCTACGTATCGCCGGATAAAAAATATTTCTTCTTTTTGAGTTTTCGTGAAAGCGAAGAAAAAATCGATGAATTATCATACAGTCTTCTTGTCGGATTGAATCAAACACCAGGTGGAGTTAACCCGGCTATGTATTGGGTTGACGCGAAGTTTATTAATGAATTGAGACCTGAAGGTTTTTACAGAAAATAAATTTTACTAAATATTTTTTTTGGTTCCACGGGACAGATCACGAAGTCAATCTCCCCCAGGATTAACTCCCAATTTATCTGTCCCCGGAACCTTTTTTACGGAGTTAAAATTTTGATCCAATATGGTTGTTCTATTTTATATATTAACAATAATCCTTTGACAGAAATAATCTGTCAATAATCAAATCGTTTGGGGGAATGATGAGACGAATCCTTTTATTCATACTTATACTGATTGTTACTTCTATATCACAAATCTTAGCCGAGAATTTAAAACCAACAAAAACAATTAATCCACCAACTATTGACGGGAAACTTGATGATTCAATTTGGTTAACCGCTTCGAATGTGACCGGGTTTAAAACCTTTATACCCGATTTTGGAATGGATATGCACGAACCAACAAAAACATACATGGCCTATGATGATGATAATATCTATTTTGCGTTTAAGTGTTTTGACAGTGAACCTGAAAAAATAAAAGCCTCATTAACAAACAGAGACAATATTCGTTCGGAAGACTGGATATGCTTAAATCTTGATACCTTTGGCGATCAACAGTCTCTTTGCGCTTTTTACGTTAATCCTCTTGGTGTTCAGGGCGATGCTCATTTTGCTAGTGGCATTGAGGATGAGGGAATTGATTTTATATGGTATAGCGCCGGTATGATTGATGAGGATGGTTATTCAATAGAAATGAAAATTCCGCTAGAAAGTATTCGTTACTCTCAAGCAGACCCTGTTAAAATGGCTGTGTTTTTTGAGAGAAAAATAAGCCGTTATCGTGAACAGGGGAGCTATCCGGCGCTTGATCCTGATTTGGGATATGCATTTATGACTCAATTAAAACCTATGGTTTATGAAGATCTTAAAGGCAAGAATGTCTTTGAAATTTTACCGGCTGTTACTTTCAACCAGAAATACCAGAATGAGGCAGGAAATTTGAATTTAAAAGATGAAAATAAAGAATTAAGTCTTACTGCTAAATATGGTATCAGCTCTGATCTTATAATTGACGCTACATATAATCCTGATTTCTCGCAGGTTGAGAGCGATGCTTCGGAAGTTGAAATTAATCTGAGATCAAATTTATTGTACTCAGAAAAAAGGCCCTTCTTTTTGGAAGGGCGCGAAAACTTTAACTTGTCAGGAGTTAGAGCCTCTGAAGTTGATCCGGTTTATAATATTGTACATACAAGAAGAATTATTAATCCCGTTGCCGGTGGCAAGTTAACAGGTAATCTTGGAGAGAAGAGCAAAATAGCAATTCTGTACGCACTCGATGACTTGAATGATATCTATTCTGTAGATACGTCAAAGGTGCATTATGCAGTTGCAAGATATAAAAGAGCGTTGTCCGGAGATAGTTATCTCGGAGCAATTTATGCTGGTAAGGAAACTGAAGAATATTCAAATCGGGTAGCGGGTTTTGATGGGGCTATCAGAGTCTCGGAGGCTGCGCAATTGGAATTTAACGGCTTCATGTCCATAACCAAGAGTGATATGGCAAATGATCTGAACGGAAATTCATTTGCTCTTAAATACAGTCTCTCATCAAGGAATACTGATATTCAGGTTGCAGTAAATAATGTATCGAAAAACTTTATCGCGGATATGGGTTATGTAAGCAGAGATGGGCTGCAATTGTTAAGTGCTCTTTATCGTCCTAAAATCTATACCGAAAATGAGTTTTTTCAAAGAATTGATCTTGAAGCATTCTCTTCCGTAGGGCGCGATTTATACTATGATAAATATGAGACTTTTAATCATGTGTCGGCAGATTTACTTTTTGGTGGTACTTACGAGATTAAGTTGAAATATTCTTACAGTACTGAAACTTATAAAGGTGAAGTTTTTAAAACAGGTGGATTTCATGCATTCCTGTCAGGACACCTGAGTAACAATTTCTATATGGGAATACTGTACAGGTACAGAGGTTCTATACTCTTTTCAGATAACCCTGAACAGGGAATGTCGAATGTAATATCAGCAAATATGATTTACCATCCTACTGACCAGTTAGAAAATGACTTCAGTTTTGTCTTTTCTGATTTCGTTCGATCGTCGGATTCAAAGACTATTTACAGCGTGCCGATAATTAGAAACAAGCTTACATTCCAATTGAATAAATACTTGTTTGTTCGCGGCATTGTAGAGTATAATAATTATTATAAAGAACTTACTACGGACATGCTTGCATCCTTCACATATATTCCGGGCACGGTTATTCACGTAGGTTACGGTTCTATTTACAATAAATTGGAATGGCGCGAAACTCTATATACTCCGAGTAGCAATTTTCAGGAAATGCGAAGAGGACTATTTATCAAAATGTCCTATCTATGGCGAATCTAAAAGTAGGCTCAGATGATTATTATTCAAGTTGGGTTGAAGACAATTTTTTATATGATTATTGGATTGAGATTTTATTTCCAACTAAAGAATGTAATCTCGAATAATTTTATGGGGGGATCATGAAATTAATTAAAATACTTTGTGTTTTTGTGTCCATAATAATTATCCAATCTATAAATGGGCAAACAATTATCAGAGCTTGTTACACTGGCAATCTAGAACAGGTTAAAGAAATTCTATCTGCAGACTCAAGCCAATTAACTACCAAGACTTATGATGGTGAAACTCTATTACACTTCTCTTGCTTCTCAAGGAATACTGAGTTAACAAATTTTCTAATTGATAGTGGATTGAATTATGAGAGCAAGAATCTTGACAACCAGACACCAATTCTGTATGCAGCCTACTCAGGGGATATAAACAATATTGAATTGCTAATAGCCAAAGGCGCTCAATTTAATTACCTGGATGCAAATGATATGGCACCAATTCATTATGCAGCAAGCCAAAATCAGAGAGATGCGGTGCTAATGTTAATCAAACATGGAAGTGATGTTAACATGATTGGTCCTAATGGTAATTCTATTATTAACATGATTGTTGAGAGTAAAGTGCTCGATATGTTTGACCCATTAGTTGAAAATGGTGCCGATTTAACAGTAGTAAATGATAGAAAATATTCTGTGATAACCACTGCAGTAAAATTGCAAAATGAAGAATTGGTAAATAAAATAATTAGTTCAAACCATCCATGGCTTCCAGAAGAAAAGGGGCGAACGGTATTATTGCATCTTGCAGTGCAGAATTCATTTTCAAATCTCGTCCAAAAATTATTGGATTTAAATATTGACGTCTATTCTTTGAACAATAATGGAGGCACACTTCTTCATAGTGCTTCAATGGGGGGCGATAAACTCTTGATAGAATCACTTTTAGAAAGAGGATTCAAGGTGAATCAATTGGATAGCCTTGGACATACTCCTTTAGACTATGCTCAGTTATGGTCGACAAATGAAATATGCAGCTTTCTAAAATTAAATGGTGGAATCGATTCTGAAACTCATATTATAAATTTGGGTAGTGATGAAGATAAAACGAGCCCCAAGTTAGAGGTAACTTACATTGGTAATGATGGATTCCTAATAGGATATGAAAATCAAAAAGTATTAATCGATGCACCTAGTAATAACCCCTTCGGATATGTCGATACTGACAAACGAATTTATTCAAAAATTAAATCTGGCGCAGCTCCCTTCAATGATATTTCAATTCTGGTTGCTTCACATAATCATAGCGATCATTGTGATATCTCGATGGTCCCTGCATTACTATTAAATAATAATATGGATTTTGTATGTGACAGCGTGTCTGTAAGGCAATTAATGACTGTCGTTGCCGAGGATTCGGCTGAAGTTTTGAATAAGACGAAAGCTGTGGATGTTAAGATTGGGGAGTACAAAGAATTAGATAAAGATAACATGAAACTTACTTTATACGGAATTGATCATTCCACAGGAGATGGGTTTTTGGTTTTTGCGACCTTAATTGAATTTGGGGGTTTTTCTGTTTTGCACATTGCCGATAATACATCCGATTTTAATATCGAAAATTTCAAATCGTTTAACTTGGAAGAGAAAAACATTGATATAGCTTTTGTAGATCATCAAATTGCAACATTTACATCCGGGAGATTTATTCTGGATAACTATGTTAAACCAAACTACCTAGTACTAATGCATGTAAGAGAGCAAGAATTGAGTGCTTTCCGTGAAGAAGTTTTAGAGATTTATCCGAAAACTTTTGCTTTCAATGAACCATTAGAGAAAGTTGTTTTTACAAAATAGAATCGTAGTGAGACTTACATGAAATTCAATACAATCTGTATAATTATTACTCTTTTCGTCAGTGTTACGACACATGGTCAATCCTATCGGGAAACATGGCAGCCACCGGAAGAGATATTGGATTCGATTGGTATAAAGCCCGGAATGATGGTGGGCGAAGCGGGGGCTGGTACCGGATATTTTACTATTCCTCTGGCAAAACGATTAGGACCGAGTGGAAAGTTATATGCTAATGATATTGACGAAAACTCTTTACATAAACTTAAACAAAAACTATCCTGCGAAGATCTTGACAATGTAAAAATTATAATTGGCGATTATGATGATCCTCTCTTTCCGAAGGGAAAGATGGAGATGATTGTGATGGTTTATGTTGTGCATGACGTCTCTGAACCTGTGATCTGGTTAAAGAATTTGAAGTATGCACTACGGAAGGATGCCCCACTGGTAATTATTGATCGCGATCCCGACAAATATGGTAAGGAGTACGATCATTTTTGGAAAAAATCCAGGATTATTGATATAGTAGAGAGAGCAGGATTTAAACTTGGACGAGTGTCAACATTTCTACCCAGGGATAATATATATTATTTCAAAGTCACCGATTAGGACCAATCCATAACTTTAGCGTAGGGAAAAGAAACATTTGTTTGTTTTGTACGTCATAAAAATACAATGGCATCTTATTAAGGTCCGGAAGTGTGAACTTCCATTTATTCGGGGGAAGAGAATGATTAAAAGGACAATATTCGCATTACTTCTGCTGCTCGTTGCAGTTCATGGTCAAATCAACAAAAAGAAAATCAAAGCAGTTAAAATTGATACTAACTTATCTATTGATGGAATATTGGATGAACCGGTTTGGAATGAACTTTTACCTTTGGAAAACTTCGTTCAGTTTGCACCTTACAATGGGGTGCCGGCTTCTCAGAAAACAGTTGCACATGTTTTTTATGACGACGCTGCAATTTATGTCGGGGCTACACTTTTCGATACCTCTCCGGATAGCATTAACACAGAAATTGGTGACAGGGACAGTCAGGAATTAGTAAGTGCTGATCTGTTTTCTATTCATATCTGTCCATACGATGATGGGATTAATTCAGTCTATTTTAATGTTGCCGCTACGGGGGTTCAATCAGATCAAAAGCTATCCTCCAGTGGAGGTGATAGAAACTGGGATGCTGTTTGGGAAAGTGCTGTAGCCATAACCGATGATGGCTGGGTTGTTGAAGCACGGATTCCATATTCAGCTCTGCGATTCCCGAAAGCGGATATCCAGAATTGGGGATTTAATCTATTCAGAATGATTAAAAGATACGACGAGTGGTCAAACTGGAGTTATGTTAGTAACGAGATTAATCAATGGTGGCAGCATTATGGTATTCTTGAGGGATTAGAAAATATCAATCCACCCTTACGACTTTCATTCACACCTTATTTCTCATCCTATGCTGAGAAAAATGCCTCAAAGGAATGGGAAACCAGATTTAATGGCGGTATGGATCTTAAGTATGGAATTTCCGAAAGTTTTACCCTGGATATGACTTTAATACCCGATTTTGGGCAAGTGCAATCTGATGATGAACAATTAAACCTATCTGCTTTTGAGATACAGTACAATGAAAGAAGACAATTTTTTACCGAGGGTACAGAATTGTTCTCAAAAGGGTATGTTTTTTATTCCAGGCGAATCGGATCAAGCCCTAAGTGGGGAAGCAGGGCATACAGCAACCTTGGAGAGAACGAAGTAGTAACAAAGAACCCAATAGATACTAAGTTAATTAACGCCACAAAATTCTCCGGTCGAACTCAATCAGGTTTGGGTTTTGGAATATTAAACGCCATGACTCAACAATCAGATGCTTTAATCAGGGACACAGTTACACAAGTGGAGAGAGAGTTTACGACACAACCATTTACCAATTATAATATTGTGGTCCTCGACCAAACGTTTGCAAACAATTCCTTCGTTAGTTTAATTAACACAAATGTAGCCATGAAGGGTTACATGGGCAATGTTACAGCAACACAATTCAGAGTAATGGATAATAACAACACTTTTGGTATCGAGGGTGATGGGGCAGTATCAATTCTTAATGAGAATGATGAAATCAAAAAAGGATACAGATACTATTTGAATATGGGTAAAATGAATGGTGAGTTTCAGTATAAGTATGAGATAATGGTGACAAGTGAAGATTATAACCATAACGATTTGGGTTTTATGTACAGGAGTGATGACCTTGAACAACAAATTGATGTGAAGCATAACATTTTCCAACCATTTGGAATATTCAAAAGAATGTCAAATGAAATTTCATTGTCTTTAAACAGGCAGCTTCAGCCAGATGATTTTACTTCTTTTAGTATCGATTACATTTGGGATGTAAATTTTATGAATAACTACTCAGTTAGTATGCATGCAGCCTGGGCCCCACTTGAGGGGAAAGATTATTATGAACCACGAATTGTTGGAAGGTATTTGAAAACTAATAAAATGCTTCACAATTGTCTTCATGTTAGTACAGATGACCGTGAAAAATTATATTTTGAATTGGGCACAGGTTATACAACGGCGTATGACTGGGAATTTAATATGAATAGTTACTGGTATGATATCAATCCCACTTATCGTTTCAGCGATCAGCTCTCCTTGTCATATGATTTGTATTATTCCAATGTGAACAACCAACTTGGATTTGTTGATTCTGATGAAAACAATATTTACTTCGGTAAAAGACAACGCAACACGCTTACAAATACAATTGCGGCATCATACATTTTCAGTAACACTTCTTCCTTGTCATTAAGGTTGCGCCATTATTGGTCCAAAGCCAATTATGATAGTTACTATGAATTACAGGATGACGGGTATTTAGGAGCAAGTCCCTATAATACCAACCATAACATTAACTATAATGTTTTTAATATTGACATGACTTACAGGTGGATTTTTGCGCCTGGCAGCGAATTGGTTATTAATTGGAAGAATGCCATTTATGATTCGAAACAAGACCTGGAAGAGCATTTCTGGAGTAACCTGAGAAACACACTGGATTCTGCGCAAATCAATAGTCTGTCTGTAAAGTTTTTGTACTATCTGGATTCATCAAACATTTTTTAATTAAAGTGTATTTTGGTTAGTTGTAACCAAATCTTATCGGGGGGTAGATGAAAAAGTTATGTAGCATAAGCTTATTAGTTGTACTACTATTATTTAGTGCATGTAAGGATTCTAAGTCCGTAAAACCAATATTATCAGGACCATATCTGGGGCAGGAACTTCCGGGTGATGAGCCTGTATTGTTTGCTCCGGGGATTGTTTCAACAGGGATGTATGACAGGGATATAACCATCACCCCTGATGGGAAGGAAATTTATTTCGGAATAATGGTCGGAACGTATGTTACAATACTTTACTGCAAAGAAGCGGAAGGGGTTTGGAGCAATCCGGAAGTTGCTGGTTTTGCCAGGAATCCCGAATACTTTTACTTTGAGCCGCATGTTACACCTGATGGACAGCATCTTATGTTCCTTAGTACAATGCCACCTCCGGGTGAAGAGCCGATTCCCGGCTGGGGTCATCAGCATATCTGGATTGTAGATAGATCTGAAAATGGATATTGGTCAGAACCCTATCTTGCCGGTGCACCGATTACAACTTCAGATAACGATTATTTCCCATCCGTTACTCTGGATGGCACACTTTATTTTACAAAGAGTCTAAAATCAAATCCACGTCTTTCCCAGATCTATCGTTCCAGGAGTATTAACGGAAAATATCAGGAGCCGGAAAGATTGCCGGATATTATTAATAAAAGCAGTGGTGTATATAATTCATTTATAGCTCCGGATGAAACCTATCTGATAACGTGTTCAGCTAATCAGGATTCTGTTCAGACAAAAGGATTTGCTGACTATTATATCTTTTACAGAAATAAAAATGATGTTTGGAGTGAAGGAATTAATCTTGGTTCCTTGGTAAATGCACCAAATGATGCCGCTCTTTCACCGTATGTTTCTCCGGACGGCAAATACTTTTTCTTTAGTTCCAGTCGATTGGCTGGAAATATGGCTGATTCATCCCTTCAGATATCTGCAAAAATGATTGAAGAATTATACTATTCACCAGGCAATGGAAACTCTGACACCTATTGGATGAGTTCCGGGTTCATCAAAAAATTAAAACCAAAGGATTTCTAAAGATTTGTTTTAAAGATAAGTGACCGTTTATCGGTCACTTATCTTTTTAGGAAAAATTTTGGTATAGCCCATTATTTTGAAACTTCTTGTATCAAAATTGAATTATAGATATAACAGTTAATCACAAGACAAGTCCTGTTCTTTATCAACTGTTATTTTTTTTTGAATTATAATCCTAACTCATTTGTTATGAACAAGAAGAAAGAATAATATCTCTTATCTTCATTCACTTAACAGCGACTCGTGTGCGTATTAGAAATCGATACGATATCAATAGCATAGTCATCAAAAGAATTTTCATTCCAATTACAGTCTTAAAGTATCAAAAATAATTAAGTGTTTGTCTACACAAGTAGTTAGTCAAAATCCGGAGGTAAAAATGAAGAACCTTCATACAGACCTTGGCACTTACCTGGTTGACCTGAAAGAAGGAAAGCATATTTTTGAAAATGTATTCCAAACCCTTGCCCGAATGATGTTTGATCACCCTGACTCAATTAAACCTATCGTAGTCAATGGGAGGAACACATATGATTTTTTAAAATTCCGAGCCGGGAAAAAGCATATAATCGGTATGTTTCATGTCATTAATCAGTTTGTTGCTTTTATAAAAGATGGCGCGGAAGGTGGAGAAAGCAAAGAAATGGCTTTTGTCCTGGTAGGTGAACCTGGTAATGGGAAAACTTATTTCGTCGATTATCTTTCAGCCATGTACCGTGACTTTGTAACAGTTCCCGTTAACAAGAAGCACACATTCAGATTAAGGCTTCCGGAGGGACTAGAAGGGTACGGAAATATAAAAGCGATAGAATCTCAGACCTACGAAGATCCTTTTATTTTAGCTGCAAATCTGTGGGGAGATAATGATATCTGCAAAGAAAAACTTCAGGAATTCGGATTCTCTGAAAATGAACTTGAGGCATACTTTGAAAATTATAGACCATTGGGAGCTGACACAGAGTATATTTTGAATGAAATAAAAGCCTTCTATGATGATGATATAGAAAAAGTAATATCCAGTATAGAAGTAGTCCCTGTTCCTATCAGTGCAACCCTCGGTACTATTACCGGCAAATATCCGGCAAAAGATAAACTTACCAGTTCCGGTGTTGATCTCGTTGGCGAGGAGTCAATTCAGCGGCTTCTGCATATTACAGATACAAATAATCCTTATCGATTTGATTTGCGAAGAGGTGCACTCGCAAGAGTCGGTGGTGGTGGTGTTCATTTTGCTGACGAAATATTTAAAAATAAAACCGATTTGATGAAGATCTATTTAGGGGTTGTGCAAAACAGAATGATTGAAATTGACGCTTTTAAGTGGCCCATCGATACTTTTATTATAGCTACAAGTAATAACGTGGATGTACAGAATTACAGATCAAATGGTGAAGAAAAACCAATATTGGATAGGTGCAAGTTCTGTTATGTTGCTCACAATACTGATTATAAACTTCAGGAACAACTTACCAATTACGCAATTGGCGGAGGTGCCAAAACTACATTTACCGGTGAAAGTATGCATACAGATCCAAATTTGGTCTACACAATTTCCACATTCGTTACTTTAACAAGACTCCCCAGAGTTGATGATAAATTAACTCCTATTGAAATGATGAAATTAGCGGCTGGTGAAGTTGCAGGTGAAAAAAGCATTAAAGCGCTGGCAGAAATAGTTGAAGAGTTGGAGCATGAATCTGACACAACTAAGCGATTTGGACAGAAAGGGCTTGGACAAAGAGATCTTGCCAGGATGCTGAATACCCAGAGAGGGTACTCCGAATCAAATGAAGGTAAATGCTTATTTGCTTTGGATGTTTTTAAAGCAGGTGAAGAAATTATTCTTGATTATGTTTTAGATAACACGGAACGCGCCAAGTATTTTGAAGACATGAAGTTAGCAAAAAGTCTTTACAGAAAACGTATTAGGACAGAAATGTTTAATGCCTTCATGGACGAGCCAGCCGCCATTAAAAAAGATGTTATGATGTATGTAAACATGATTGTGGGAATGGGAAGATCTGACCTTGGACCTGATAAAATCATTACATACAGAGACCCCCAAACAGGTAAAACTCAGCCTATTAAGATTGATGAAAGATTTGTTAATGCTGTAGAGAACGAACTTGAAATGAAAACACAGGAACAAAAAGAATCATTTAGGGGACAGATTAGAAAAATATATGCTCAAAGACTGCAAACAGACAAAAATTACGATTTTATGGATAATGTGGATCTTGTAAAATCTGTTACTGATACAAGGTTAAATTCTGATATCGCTTCTGCCGGTGGACTTGTCGGCGCTCTTGCCAACAGAACAAATGAAGATAATGAAAGATTGTACAACAGAATTGTCTCAACAATGATTAAGAAGCTTGGTTATTGCGATACTTGTGCTGAGAAGTCGATTGAGTTTTTCTGTACACAGGATCACCAGACTTAAAATAATTATCTGGTAAGAATTATTTCTCTTCATCGAATATAGCTGGCAAAAAGGATGGATGATAAAAATAAAAATATAAAAATTCGGGAACTGACTGGAAACGAAGGGGAAGAAAAGAATCCCTTTGTTACCTATGATAAAAAATATAAAGAATTATACGATTTTGATGACAATCAAATATTCCTTGGACTAACAGCGGATCTGACAAAGAGAAACAGGTTATATGTTCTTGATAAATTACTTGCCAGGGATAAACTAAGGGAAAAAGACGGGTTTCCTCGTAAAATAAAACTTGGAAAACTTGTTAAGCCATCCAAGGGTGGCGGAGATCAGACTATAATAATTCCTTCAGCAGCCGAAGAGAAATTTTATCACTGGGATGGCGAATATGATAGTGATGATGGACCTTCTACAGGAGGTAGCGGTGACGAGGGAGAAGGTGATGTTATTGGTGAAGAATCACTTCGGCCTGATGAAGGAGAGGGCGAGGGTGCAGGACAGGGTAAAAATGGTGAACATGGGGTGGGCTCAGATGCGTATGAAATCGGACGCATCCTAACTGAACAATTTGAACTGCCCAACATTCAGGAGAAAGGCAAAAAGACTTCTTTAACAAAGTTCTCTTATGAGCTTTCCGATAGGAACAGAGGACATGGCCAAATTCTCGATAAAAAATCGACTCTTAAACGAGTTGTAAAAACCAATTTAGCTATTGGTCGCATTTCCCGTGATAAACCAATTGATACTTCCAATCTTATAATTACTCCCGGAGACAGAGTATACAGAATCCTTTCTCGTGAACTTGATTACGAATCACAAGCAGTAGTGTTTTTTGTGAGGGATTACTCCGGCTCCATGCAGGGGAAACCTACTGAGGTTGTTGTAACACAACACATTTACATTCATAGCTGGTTGGTATATCAGTATAAAAAACAGGTTCAGACCCGGTTTATTCTTCATGATACAGAAGCTGTTGAAGTCCCGGATTTTTATACATATTACAATAAAAACGTGGCAGGCGGGACTGAAGTGGCGGCTGCTTACGAACTGGTAAATAAAATAATTGTTGAAGAAAACCTGATGCGTGATTATAATATTTATGTATTCCAAGGTACAGATGGTGATGACTGGAACGACCAAAAAGGGAAAGCTATGGAAGAACTAGAAAAAACACTTGGCTTTGCTAACCGAATAGGAATTACAGTGGCAGAAAATACATATACTCCGAGAAATGCATCGGTTGTTGAGAAAAATGTAAAGGAATCAAAGCTGTTGGAAAAATATCCGGATAAGTTACATCTGGATTCTTTTAAGGCCGCTGAAGCCAGCGAAGAAAGAATTATTCAGGGTATAAAATTACTGATCGTATGATATGCAACTAATTAATCAACATACTAAACGGATAATGGAAGGCTGCAAAGAGCGGGCCTTGGATGCAGGACTTTCCTTTGATAAGGAGACGCTTGAATATTTTGTAACTAATATGGATATGCTCGATCTCTCGCCTAAAAACATGATTCCAACTCTTTATGACTATTGGCTTCAGGATATTCAAGGTTTGAGGGGAAAAGGAGAGTATGAAGCATATCCAAATAATCCATATGAAACAGTTATTAATACCCGCCCGGTTATTTCATTTTATAATGATAATAATCCAGACTGGCTGAATGTAATGATATTTTATCATGTGCTCGGGCATATTGATTTTTTTCAGAACAATAAATTTTTTAAGAATACTTGGGACTATGACTTTAAGGAGAAAGCTCTGACTGAAAAAAGAATAATAGCAAAGTTAAGAGCAAAAAAGGGGAGAGTTGTTGACTACATATTAGAATTTGCAAAAAGCATTGATAACATTGTTGGTTTTTTTGATTCACTGATTCACGAGGATGAACTATCGCAGTTAATGCTGCCGAAAAAAATAGACTACTACTTTAACGTTTTTCTCCAGAAAGAGAAAAATATAGGCATGATAAAATTTCTGGAAGAACTTGAAACCTATAATGAAGTAGAAGACGGAGGAAGAAAAGAAGATGATTTTCTCTTATCTATTCTAAACAGATATCCTGAATTCGAAGAATTTTACAAAAACTATAAAAAAGATAAGCAGAAGGTCGCACAGGATCTTCTTCAATTTATTCTGGAAGAAAGTCCCTTCTTAAATAAAGACGACAATAAATGGATGAAGTCAGTTGTAGATATTATGAGAGACACTGCCCTTTACTTTGCTCCAATGATACGCACGAAAACAATGAATGAGGGCTGGGCAAGTTATTGGCACGAAAAGCTCTTTATGAATGATGACCGCATACTAGGACATGAAGTTGGTTTTGCAAAAATAAATGCAAAAGTTACTTCTATTAGCAAAGTTGGACTAAACCCATATGCCATCGGTTGGCGTCTTTTTATGTTTGTGGAAGAAATGGCTGACAAGGGTAGAATATCATATGATTTTAGAAAACTTAAAAATATTGATAAGAGAGAAAACTACGATAAAAAAAATGGCAGTGGAAAGGATTTTATCTTTCACGTTCGTGAAAACTATAGTGATCTTACTTTTTTAAATAGTTTTATTGATCAGGATTTCGTTGACAAACACAAGCTAATGGTTGTTGGTCAGCGTATTAATCCGCAGAAAGGAACTCGTGAATATTATGTAAAAAGTAAGAAAGCGAAAGATTATAAGGAAATGATAATAAGCAGTCTCTATCATCCGCCCTATATCCAATATTCAAAAGTAAATGGAGAGCTAATATTAAATCATACATTTGAGGGGAAAGAAATTTACAGAGAATATATTCCTGCGGTTCTTATTGGACTTGAGTATTTGTGGGGCAATACTGTTAAACTGGAAACGACAGAGTATGATTGGGAAGAAATGCAAAAGAAGGCAAAAGATGGTAAATCTATTGAAGATATAAAAAAGGAAGATCCAGTACTCCAAAAAGTCAGATACAGTGTGAAAAACAAAAAAATTACAAAAGAAAAATTAATAATGGATAACTAATGCCTCTCCGATCTTCAAAAAAAATTGCTGATGTTATTCACCTTTTGAATAAAAAAGTTGATTTGCAGGATAGATATTCTGTAATAGATTATAATCAGTTTTTATCTATTGCCAGCAGCGATCCCTTAAAAGTATTCAGAAACGTGTTCCAACTTTTTAGCAGTATGATCTATCATTATATTATTGAAGAAAGAGATGAACGGAAAGATGATCCTGAAAATATTAACTACAAGACGATTGATACTGATAAACTATTCGTTGAAGGTCAGGATACTCCTTTTTTTTCAGACTTACCTTTTGCAAACAGACTGTTGAGATTGGCGGACTCTTTCAACGAAGGAACTCAGCAGAATAAAATCTACGTCTTTATTGGTCCTCATGGAAGTGGGAAAAGCACATTCCTTAACAATTTGCTCAGAAAATTTGAACTCTATACTCATAGTTCCGAGGGAATGAATTTTGAGGTGCTTTGGCGTCTCGACAGTTCGAAACTTGGTGTTACAGTAACTCATGAAATAAAAAAGGCCCTCAACGAATACTATATAGAGAAAGGACTGGCGAAACATATTCTTCCTTCAACAGATAGTTTGGAAGTTTCCTGCCCAAGCCACGATCATCCAATATTATTAATACCAAAGGAGCACAGGCGTGAAATCCTGGGTAATCTTCTCACGGGCAGAATTAAGACAAAAATATTTAATAAGAAAGAATATGAATGGGTTTTCAAAAATAACGCATGCACTATATGTACCTCTCTTTATCAGGCTTTGATCAATCGTTTAGAATCACCTTCGGAAGTTTTCAACATGGTGCATGCAAGAAGGTATTATTATGATAAAAGATTGGGAGAGGGGATAACTGTTTATAATCCTGGCGATCAGGACCCCAAACAATTTATTAATACAAACGATGAGGTTCAGAAAGAACTAAGTGCCTGGTTTAAAGATAGTAATGTTGTTAAGTATTATTACTCACGTTATGCGAAAACAAACAATGGTGTTTTTGCAATTATGGATGTAAAGGGGCATAATGAAAAGCGTTTCATAGATCTTCACGGATTAATAAGTGAAGGAGTGCACAAGGTTGATGATTTTGAAGAAAATGTAAATTCAATGTTCATTGCTGTTATGAACCCTGAAGACAAAAACTCTTTCAAAGCAATTGAATCTTTCCGGGATAGAATTAGTGAAATAAATGTAAACTATATTCTTAACTATGAAGCAGAAGTGAAAATATTCTACAATGCCTTTGGGACACAAATTAAAAACAAATTTTTGCCGGGTGTCCTTGAGAATTTTGCCAAAATTATTATTAGCTCGAGAATGAATACGGAGTCAGCCGCTATTCGTGATTGGATAAAAGATCGCAAAATATATTCCAAGTATTGTGATGATAACATGCTGCTCCTTAAAATGGAAATCTATAATAATAGAATTCCGGACTGGCTAACGGAAAATGATTACAAAAAATTTGACAGAAACATAAGAAGGCGTGCCATCAATGAATCTGAAAATGAAGGGAAAGTCGGGTTCTCCGGTCGTGAGTCTATTTACATATTTAACGAGTTTTATAATTCGGTTAGGAAAAAGACTCAAAATGGTTCAACCGCTGAGGGATTGGATGTACTTATAACAATGGACGATATTAAAAAGTTTTTCAGTAAAAATATTGATTATGGGAAAAAAATACCAAATGGTTTTATTGATTCAATAATCAGATTATACAATTATAACGTTATGCAGGAAATTAAAGAATCACTTTTCAGGCAGAATGAAGAACGTGTAAGTAAAGATATTCAAAATTATTTATTTGCCTCGAATTATGACCTTGGGGAAAAATTAACAAGCCCATACACAAATGAAGTTATTGATATAAACGATCAATTTTTCTTTAGTATTGAGCAACACCTTGTGCAAAAAGGTGCAAATGATGCTGATCGTAAAAGTTACAGAAGTGGAATTGCTCAAAAGCTGGCTGTTGATCTTCAACAAATGCAGGCTGACGACAGTGCACTTACAAATACAGAAGTTTATACTGATCTATATCATAATTACATGAAACATTTACGAAAAAATTCTTTCCAGCCCTTTATCCAATTCCCTGCTTTTGAAAGCGCGATAAAAGACTATGGGACACCTAAATACGAAGTTTATGATAATAAGGTTAAGGAAGAAGTTGCAATTCTAATAACCAATCTGATAAATAAGTTTAATTATTCCTTAGAGGGTGCCATTCAGGTATGCCTCTATGTAATTATTAATAACGTAGCAGAAAACTTTGTTGAATAGGCGGGTAGCTACCACCCGCCTTAGAATTATCTATTCATTGTAAGGTTTATATTTCATTACACCCTTATCACCGGTAGATATCCAAATATTACCCTCAGTATCGATATCAATTCCAGTCAGGTTGTTACTAACCAGTTTAGAGTTGTCAACTGTGTAATGAGTTAACGCACCATTATATTTGAATAAACCTGAGTTGGTTGCCAGCCATATGCTATTCTCCTGATCAAAGGCAATGTCAGATATTATACCAGTTAAATTTATTGATTCCAAAGATGTCCATGTATCACCGGAATATTTTACCAGTGAAGCAGTACCTCCATGTGAGTTTGCAAAGAAAATATCTCCTGCCCGGTTGTGACCAGAGGCAGTAATTCTGTAGGAAGCAAAAACCTGACCTTCGAGGGGAACCCATACATTGTTTTCTAATTTTGCTAGTCCTAATCCAGAACCAATCCATAGTTTATTCTGACAATCAACTTCAATTGTTGTAATCACTGCGCGTGGTATGTTGGAATTTAGCGCGTGCCAGGAAGTCCAAACATTATTCATGAAGGTAAAGAAAGCAGCATTTGCACCAATCAGCAATCCGCCATCTGCATCAAGCTGAATTGAAGTAACCATTTCCTGAGATAATCCCGAATTTGCGCTATTCAGGACAGTTTCATTTTCACCATCACGGATAAATAATCCGCCATTTGTAGCCACAACTATTCCTGAACCGGTAGTCATTATATCAGTTATGTAATTATCCGGTAAAAACGAATTGGCTTCATTAATCAAAGACCAAACGTTATTTTCATATTTAGCCAGTCCTTTGTTGTTTAAACCTACCCATGTAATTCCATTAATATCCTTTGCAACAGAAGTTGCATCGTCTATGGGCAAATTATACCTGGCTTCATTAAAAAGCACCCACACGGAAGTATCGACCATAGCAGTATCGACAAGAAATTCTAAACCGCTGTATACTTCCACATCAAATATTGTGCTTTCATGAACTGGTAGTTTAAACTCTACCTGATATTGTCCCGGAAGCAGGTTCTGGAGTATTGTAGGGGTTATTTCTCCCGTAGGGGAATCATTCAAAAATATTTCCGCACCTTCAGGTTGAGATATACAAGAGATAGAACCTCTCATGGCAGGATCAATGGTAAAATCAATGTGTCTGGCAATTTTCATATGTGCTGAATCAAATACTACCGTAAAGGAGGTATCATTGTAATATTTACTGGTAAGTGTGATGACATTATCATCATCAGTTAACCATGTTAAACTGTCAGGTGTCATTAAACCCTGTTCTACTCCATTTAGTGTAATAAAAAACCCGGAAGGCTCACTTGTAATTTTTACGGTTCTATTAAGAAGTTCACTGATTTCACCAGGTCCGGTATAAACCTCCAAATCGCAGGCGGTAATAAAAAGCAGCAAGAGATAAATTGTGAAAATGTGCAATATTGATTGGTTATCTTTCATTGTCCCCCCCCGTGCTGCTATAGTTATATCCAAAACTGTTTACATAGGATTGGGTAAGAATAGTCTTGAATGTACCAAAAGCCTGCAGTCCAAATATTCCTTTTCCGTTTTCGATATTTGTATAATAATTTTCATTAAGTACCAGAGAAATTGTTTCACCTCTAAGAATAGTTGATTGGTAATAATTGTTTAGTGATCTGTTCAATACGCAAACCTCAAATTCCATTCCGTAAACCGTAAATTTGTTTTTTAGTGGCTCACTCTCGGAAAGCTTTTCCATTGCCTCATTAATGATGACATTTCTGAATGAGATGAAATTATCAGGAGATAATGTTCTGTATATACCATAAGTGGAGTCATTTTCCATCATATAAATAAATGGAACCGGGAAGTACTCTTTTGGTGAGTTTTCTTTCGAGTAAATAATATTTAGTCGTGCTATATATTGAAAATCATCATCAATATTGCTTTGATTCCACTGATATGATATCGCAGTTTGAGTTAAATCTGCCGGCGGAAATATTTTTTGAGAGTTTACCCACATGAACTGAACGGCAGGCGTTGGTTCAATTGAGGAGGTTAGTCTTAATCCATTTGGGAGAACAGCTTCAATTTCGTAAGTTAAATTAGGATTCGGTCTAAAGTTATCCAGATAATAATAATGAGAAGTATTACCATATTTGTTTTCATTATTTCGTTCTGCAAATCCCTCCTTAAAAACCAGTTGTTCTTCCTCTGAACGGATCCAAATTCTGGCTCTTTCAACAAATGGTTCTTCAGTCAACGAATCAGGGCTTAAATTTTCCCCGGCGTAGGATCTAATAATTTTTGCAGTTTGGAAATTTGTATCGTCGCGTAATATGCAATAGAGATGATATTCATCTTTCAATTCAGCATAAGGATTAAAATCCTCTTCACATGAAATGAAATTCAAAGAAATTACAACCAGTAATAATAAATTTATTCTCTTTTTCATAATTCTACCCTGATAGTTGCTGTTGGAAGGAATGGAAGCATATTTACTCTTTCACCCGTTGCAAGGGAGTAATAGAACAGGTTTTCACGGTTGTAAACGTTCATTATGCTGAAGTCTAAATTGACTTTAGCAAAATCAAAATCGAATGTTTTCGATAATGTAAAATCCATTCGATGATAATCCGGTAATCGTCCCAGATTGGTTATATCAAGGATTCTAATGGTTTTTATCATGTAATCCTGAAACCATTCATTGAATAGATCATTCATGAAAAGCTGATCAGTAAATCCTGCTAATTTGGTAAAAGGCACTCCTGAGTTATATTTCAATACAATACTAGTTGACCATCCTTTGCCCAAATCAATTTCACCAGAAATTTTAAAATTATGCCTTGAATCGTAATTAGGATAATAACGTTTCCCAAGCTTTTCGCGATATGCCCAGGCTAGTGTATATGATGTAGATAATTTGAACGGCTCATTAATATAATTAAGGGAAAACTCATTACCATATGATAAACTAGTCCCTCCAATTAAATCATGGTCAGTAGGTAAATATTTTTCCGGGTTAAGTATTGCGACATTTGTTGATTTCTTGTAATACGATTCGATAGACAGATCAAGAACTCTTGATAAATTTAGAATAGCTCCCAAAGAATATTGAATCGAGCGTGCTGGTTTAAGGTAACTTGGATAAATTATCCAAGGCTCTACTATTGATATTACTTCGTTTTCACTTAGTACAGTAGTCATTTCCTGCCTGTAAATACCCCATGCGCCTTTTAGGGTAACACCATTCATTGGAATAATCGTAAAACTTACCCGTGGTTCAAATCGTTCGGTGAATTTTTCAGAACCATTCATTGAAGTGAGACCAACTCTTAAACCCGCATCCAGTCCAAAGTTCTCAAATCGCATCACCTTATACTTACTATATATGCTTATATTAGTGCCTGAAGTTCCTATATCACCGGAGTATCCCTGAGCATTCTCAAGAAATAAAGAAGTTTTAACCTCCTTTATATGAAATCCAAAACCCAATTCATCTTTGCTGTCAAACATGTAGGTAAGATCCGCCGTAAGACCTAAATCGGTAACCTTGTTGTTTCTTTGTAAGACTTTGCTAAACTTGGGTATTAAATCGCCCTGAAAAACACTTACGTTAAATCCGAGTTCCATAAACAGGGGAACATCCCCGACATAAAACCACTTAAATCCGAACACATTGTTTTTAAGTCGATAGTCCTCAATTTTTGAACTCTCGTTACTAATTTTATCGTCACTAAAGAAGCCATGAATGGAAAAACTACCACCCTTAAGAAAATCCGGATTATTATAATATAACTTAAAAGACAAATCGTAAAAGTCAGCCGGAACATTTCTTTCATTCAGAAATTTTTTTAAAATATCATTGGAGTAACTTTTTCTTCCACTAAGGTAAAAAGCTCCATCTGGTATAGGCCCCTCAATTAGCAATTTGCCTGAAAGAAAACTTGTATTCACTTTACCTGACAGTCTGTTTTGATTCCCTTTTTTAGAGAGAACGTTCAAAATAGAGGAGAGTCTGCCTCCGAATTGAGCCGGGAATCCACCCCGATAAAATTCTATACTATTGATGATATCCGGATCAATTGCACTGAACAAACCCAGCGCGTGGAAGGGACTATATATGGGTATTCCATCCAGCAAAACCAGGTTCTCATTTGAGGCACCCCCGCGGACATAGTATCTGGCAGATACATCGCCCGTTGTACTTACACCCGGCAGATTTTGAAGTGACCTAAACAAATCGGTTTCAACGCTTTTAGGTAAAGCCTCCAGGTCTTTAATTGCTAATCTTTGAAGTCCTATATCAGTTTCATTACTTTCTACAATTCTCTGCCCAATCATTTCTATAGATTGTAATTGAACACTGGTAGGGACCAACTCAATATCAATTTGAGTAATTTTATCGGGTTGCACATAAACAGTGATGCTTTTTGAATTAAACCCGACATAAGAGGCAATAATTGTATACTCCCGACGTGCTTCCAGAGATGGTATTATAAAGTACCCGCGTGCATCCGTAGAGGCTCCGGTTGACAATTCCTTAAGCAGAACGTTTCCGTAAACCAGAGCTTCTCCGCTTGTAGAGTCTGTAACAAGCCCTCTTATTGTTCCTCTTTCCTGTGCTGAAGCTTGATGACTAAGGAAGAGGAGAATGATAGAAATGGTTAAAAATGATTTTAATCTCATCGTATACGAAATCCCCCAGTAATTTGAAAAGAATAGTGCAAAAGTAGGTTAATAAAAAGGTATTGTCGTCCGGTTTCTTGATATTAGACCAGGAAATGATTGAAGGGATTAATTTATACCCTGTTTTTGCTGATAATGTTATCTCTGTATTCGGTAGGGGTCAGGTTCATTTTCTTTTTAAAAACAAGATTGAAGGTGGATTTTGAATTGAATCCGGAGGCGAAAGCCATTTCAAGGATTGATATGTTATCGTTTTTAGGATCAATAAGTTTTTTCTTCACTTCTTCAATTCTGAAATCGGATATGTAATCACTAAAACTGCCGCAAGTCTTGGAATTTATTGCCTGACTTACATATTCTTTTGGTATTTGCAGCTCTTCAGCAAACACACCTAAGGATAGCCTGGGGTTAATGTATGATTTTGTAGTTTTTAAGTGAGTCTGTATTTGCGAATAAATCTCATCAATTTTACCAGGAGGCAAAGTTGCGTTTCTTTTTACAATGGACCCCTTTTTGCTCTGAATAAAAACAATTATCAAAATGATTGCGAGAGTGGATAAGAATATCAGAGTAGCTGCTTTCCAATACCATGGAGTTGTAACTTCCAGGTGTAAAATTATTTTTTCCTTAGCCCCGGTATGGTTTTTACGTTTGGCGCTTATCGCCAGAGTGTGTACGCCGTCATTCAAATCATTCAGTTGAAAATAATTTGAATTGCTGAATTGGGGTGGTACAAGGTCTTCATTATTTTCAACAAGCTCAAAACAGTATTCAAGCTCATTAGCGTAACCCTTGTTAAGGATATCTGCTTTTATCTCTTGCGGAAAAGATTGAATATGTAACGATATTTCTCTATTGACTAAATTTTTATTACTTACATAAGTGGTATCATGATTTCCAATTAACCTTATTTGCCAATCGTAACTCCTTTCGTTTTGGTTGGGGTCGCTATCAGGATTATAAACAACAACTCCGTTCGCGGTTCCAAACCAGATTTCCCCAGATCTACTTTTCATTATTGAATGACCATTAAATTCGTTTGAGGGGAGTCCATCCTCAATAAAATAATTTGTAAAACGGGTACCATCAAAAATGCTGAATCCGCTGTGAGTTCCGGCATAAATGTATTTGTTATCGGCAAATATTGCATAAACCATGTTATGGCTTAAACCATCAGAAGTAGTAAGGTGAGTCCATGAAATTTCATCCTTAGTATAACAAATTCCTTTATTGGTACCCATCCATATAGTGCCATCCTTCGGGAAAGTCATATCAAAAATGTGATTACTAATTAACCCATTTGTTGTATCGTGTCGGGTAAAGTTAATATCGTCATATTTCAATACTCCTTTTTTTCGCGTAGAAATCCACTTTACATCATTATTATCAAGATAAAAATCAGTTAACAAATAGTTTTTGTAGGGCTCTGGAATCTGAATATTGCGAAATTCTCCCTTTTCCCTTACAAACAAACCATTCCTAAAAGTACAAATCCACAAATTATTATCGCTGGTCACATTCCAGGTTATTGTTTGTTGATTATGCGGTACAGCTGCGAAATCTGATTCTATGAATCCGTCATTTCCCAAAATGAATGAATGGAAGGAGTTATTAACTCTCAATACATTCTCATACTTAAAAATTTGTCCGGAAAAATCAATAGAATACCCATGGACTGTCTTTACTTCGCGCCAGGATTTATCCTTAAAAAAAGCAACGCCAGTGCTGCTGCCGGCCCAAATAGTTGATTTTTCATCTTCGAAAATTGGGTATACTAAATTTGATGGAAGACCATTCCTGGTTGAATGAATGGTAAATAAGTGTTTTTTAAGAAGCATTAATCCATTGCCATTAGTCCCAACCCAAATATTCTGGTTGTGGTCAATCATTAATGCCGATACGCATATATCAGATATAAAGTGTTCCAACAAGATGTTGTTTTCAGAAATATCTTCAACTAAATAGAGTCCATTAGCATTGGTCAGCCAGTATCTATTATTTTTATCGGTTCTGATAATAGCATTACCAGTAAAATCGATGTTAGGTCGTAGTAATGTCTTCTTTTTTGTTGTAAGAGAATATGAGAGTAGATTTTCACCATCACATATAAGAAAAGTTTCGCCATTTATAGTATTAACGGAGAAATAATTCCCATTCATTTTTAATTGGCCAAGATACTCAACCTGATCCTGGTTGAATAGCTTAAGGGAATCAGGCGATATTAAAATAGGGAATCCACAGCCTTCGGTAGATTTAAACGAAAGTTGGTTTTGCATTCCATTCCGGTTGTTACCCACCTTTATAAGATTATCATCTTTATACTTATAATAACCCGTTCTGGTAAAGAAAAAATATTCTGCTCTATCACTTTGCTTTATGGTAGATATAGCTTCGGGTGCGCTAATAAATCTTATATTTTCTGCGGGATTGAATTTATCTATAAGATTAATTTTACCTGATCTCTGCACAGCAAGAATATGATTACCGGTTTCAAGCAGTTGTATTATCATGTCGTAAGGTTCAAAGGTAGTAAGATGTATTTCGCTAAATTGACTGCCATTAAATCTCAAAACATCATATGCGGAAGCCAGCCAGATATAGCCTAAACTGTCCTCCAGAATATAACTAATGGAAGTTTCGTTATGCATTTCAGAAGAACCGAAAGATGTAATGGTGTAGTTATCTTTTGATTGGCAAATTCCAGTAATATTGAACGCTAGGAACAGAATAGATGCTGATAAGTATTTAATCATTTTTATAAAATGAGAATTCATTACATTCTTGCTAATTTTAGATCAACAATTCTAAAATACTCGAATTGCAGCAGAAAGTATAGTTCATTATCAGTCAAAAATTTTGAGCAATTTCTGTTAGTAAAAATTGTTGATTGAATTTTTAGTTGCTTAATTCCTATGAATAGTGTTCCTCAAAAGATAAGAGAAAAGACCTTTTTGAGGAATTAAAATTAAAACTGCAGATAAGAATTTTAGAATTCTATTTAGAGCCACCCAATATTCTTCCGGGCAGAGTGATAATAGCTTTTAAAATATCGAACACGGCATCAACAGTAATCCCAATCAATCTGAAAGGAAGTACAAATATCCAGACTATAGGATAGATGAAAATAGCAGCCAGCGCAAGCGGCCAGCAAAAGAAAAGTAAGATCAGCCAAACTAAAAAAGTTTTCATTAAAACCTCCTGACCTTATGACGCAGGAGGTTATGGAAAGTTATACACCACCATGATAGATTTTCACTAAATCCTGTTAGGATGTGATCGTGCCAGCCTGGGACAAGCTCATGTGGGTAAGCTTCAAAAACTGGGACGTCACGTTCGCAACGTGACGATAAACTTGTGATGATGAAATTGCTTGCGATGAACAACTTTGGATCCCTACGTCATGATGCGATCATGACGGCCGAGGTTGGTTGAGCTTGTGTTAAAGAAAAGAATTCTAATTCAAAATAGTCAAAATCTCGTCTACATCTTTTTTCCTCTTGGGTGATCCATCACGCGCTGGTTTACCAATGGCAACAAAGGCTACAAGTCTGTCTTCCGAATTGACTTTTAGCAGTTCACTAATCTCATTCTTTGCTACCATTGGACCGGTTAACCAACACGCACCATAACCCAATTCTACCGCTGCAAGCAAAGTGGTCTGAATGGCCGCACCAATAGATTGGATATCAGGGTAGTTGCGTAATTCATTCATGTTTTTTTTGTCGAAAATATCCTCATCCAAAGCTTTATTAATAACTGCATCATATTTGCCCATAACAACCGCAATCACCAAAGGAGCTTTGGGGAAAAATGTTGAAAATTTGGTAACTGCTATTTTAACATTTTCTGATTGCTGATCATTTTCGTCGGGGAGGAGCTTATCATATTTTTCCTTAACTATTTCACTAATATCGGTTAAGAGTTCCTTGTTGGTTATGGCAATAAACTTCCAAAGTTCTGAGCCACCAATACTTGGTGATAAGCCGGCAAGCCTTATAATCTCTTTAATGTCATGAATTGTGACCGATTCTTCCGAAAACTCTCTAACACTGTACCTTGATTCGACTACCTTTTTAAATTCCATTGTAATTTCTCCAATATTATCAATAATTTGTAATAGACAATTATGCTTAACAATGATAAACAAATCCATATAGATAAAATTCTTCGCAGCCGAAGAAAAACGCTTTCTCTGGAAATAAATGAGAAAGCTGAACTAATTATCAGGGCTCCGCTTCGGTTGGCAGATTCTGAGATTAAACGATTTTTAATGGAAAAGAGTTCTTGGATAATTCAGAAGCAAAAGGAAATAAGTAGGAAGGTATTTCCCGGCAAACAGTTTTCAGAAGGGGAGGAATTTTTATATTTGGGAAAGCTGTATCCTTTGCATTACGAGGGAACCTATGCCCACCTTTTTCTTGATAAAATGTTTTATCTATCCCCCAGAATGAGTAAATCTGCCGAGAAACAATTTACAAAATGGTATAGAAAACAAGCTGAAATAGTATTCTATGAACGGCTTGAACATTTTGCTCGGCTAATGAATATTGAATATAATGGGTTAAAAGTAAGCAGTGCTCAAAAAAGGTGGGGTTCATGCACCCATAAAAACGATATCAACCTTTCTTGGCGGTTAATATTAGCCCCTGTGGAGATTATTGATTATGTTGTTGTGCATGAGCTTGCTCATGTGTTACGGAAAGACCATTCAAAATATTTCTGGGCAATCGTCCTGAGAATTTTACCAGACTACAAGGAAAGAAGAAATTGGTTGAAAGACTATGGACATACCTTGAATATCTGATTATTTTTTCAAAATTTGGTAATAGTACCATTCGTCGAATTCTGCGCTTAAGGCGTTATAATCAATCGGGTTATAAATTATTTCTTCAAATGTTAGTTTGTGAATCTCGCCAAGATATTCCACCAATAATTGCGATTTGTAGTTAGTGACGGATTGTGTCTCGTAATCCAGAATTCCGGAATCGTAGAGTGGTTTAGCCCTTCTTAACAACGAAGTTGTTTTATCTTTTCTGATGGATGCAATAGTTGACCCGTATTCACAGTATCCACCAATCTTCCAGGAAGGTGTCCTGAAATAGTCAAAATAACCAATCCTGTTTTTGATAAGTCCCTTCACCATTTGATGAGCAATTATCTGATCCAGCGCTCCGGCGTAATGAGTATGCTTAAAATCAGGATTATGATCTGAGGATATCTTATTTACTTGTTTTGCATTTATGAAAATGTTGTCAAAAATTATAAGATTTAGTCCCAGCGAATGTTTTCGTTCCTGTAAAACCTGGGCAAATTTTTCGAATAGACTCTGGTCATTAATTAAATAAACCGAAGGCGTGTATGAAGTTTCGTAAATTTCAATTTCTGTAACTCGTTCCAGAATATTGTTAATAAGTTGATCTGTAGAATCGTCAAACTTTTCATCTGAGTAAATAGTAATTCCTCTATGCTCTGCTTCACTCTCAAAAAGAATGTACGGATACTTTAAAAAGAGAAGAACAAGAGAAATAACTATTACGGCTATGACTATGATTCTTACAAGAAGCTTTATAAAAAATTTCATCATCTTTTTCATTCAGGTTTGCTCCAATTTGGTAAAGCCAATAGTAATTTATTAAAAGATGGGGAGAAATCAAGGTGATTTTTATCAACAGGGCAGATTTGATCCGCCCTGTGCTCATAAGAAAACTGCTAATCTTTACCAGGCAAAACCGATATCGAAGCGGAGAGCAGGTACCCAGCCATTATATGAGCCGAAGTCATCATCGTCATCATCCCAGTGGTTTGAAGAACTTGAACTTGAACCGGAGTAATAGTCTGTACCAATACCTAAACCAATCGCGAATTGATCTGAAGGGAACCATTGCCACCCTACTAATGCACCCATTGAAAATGGACTTGTTTTGCCCTCATCAGATTTAATTGAATTGTAGGCAACATTTGGTGCAAGGTAAAACCCTCTCATATTTTTCCCGGTAGGGTAGTAGCGCATTTCAAAGTTAACACCAACGCCCGTTAATCCTTTTATTGTCGGTGTTTGTATTCCACCGCCAACTACAAGATTGTCAGATACTTTGTTATAATAGGTGATATTGTAGAACAATAAAAATTTGAGTGGGTTGATAATCAACATGTGAGTTCTTGGCGTGATATCTTCAGATTCTGAAATTATTACTGATTCTGTTGTTACAGTTTCACCTGATTCTTTATTTGTTGTTGTTTTGGTTTCTTTTGTCTTCTCTTGCCCAAAGACGGACATTGTTAAAGCAAAGATTAATGCCAGTGTTAATAAGGATTTCATTTTATCCCCCTTCGTTGTTTTATTTTATCTTCTTATTCTGTACAAACAATAAATACTGCATGCGTTTATTGATGTTTCATCACTATGACAGCATAAGAATCATTTAGGGTGAAAAATGGAATCAATTTTTAAAATTATTTTGAAATGCTTGAAAAATGGATATTATTTAACCAAGATATTGGATTCGGGGATTGAGCAGGTATGATTAATAACATTTACGAATATATCTCCTCCACCCTGTGAGTGGAGGAGTAAAATTAGAGAACAAGCATCCAGATTTGAGCGATGAAGAAACAGAGAACGATTCCCATTGCCAAAGGTAGGAAAGTGGCAATGGCCGTCCACTTTACGCTTTTTGTTTCTTTGTATATAGTAAATATTGTAGTAGAACATGGATTGTGCAGCAAGCTGAAAATCATTAAACATATACCGGTAAGCGCTGTCCATCCGCCCGCATGAAGAATATCAGCTGTTGCGTTTACAGAATCGAGTTCGAACATTACACCGGAACCACCGCCAATTCCACTTAAGCCGGTTGCAAGAACTGTAAGCATAAGCACAGTGGGGATGACGATTTCATTTGCCGGTATTGCAATAATATAAGCAAGAATTATCACTCCATTCAATCCGATCATTAATCCAAATGGATCAGTGAATTGAATAATATAATGGGCAATACTTAAACCGCCAACATGGACATTTGCTACTAACCAAATAACCATTCCCGCGGGAGCGGCAAATACGATAGCACGCCAAAGAACAAAAATTGTTCTGTCGATCAATGATGTGTAAAGAGTTCTGAGTATTCTTGGAGGACGATAGGGAGGGAGTTCCAAACTGAATGCCGAGGCTTCACCTTTAAGAACGGATTTTGACAATCCCCATGAAACGATAAGGCTGAATACAATACCCAGGACAGCGATGCCAACAACGGCAGCGGCAGTTGCAAAACCTGCAAGGGGCGCCGGTACAAGAGAGCCAATAAATATTGTCGCAATTAGTATCTGAGTCGGCCACCGTCCATTACACAGAGAAAAGTTATTTGTTATTATCGCTATTAATCTCTCTCTCGGACTATCAATAACTCTTGCCGCAACCACTCCGGCAGCGTTACAGCCGAAACCCATCGCCATGGTTAAGGCTTGCTTACCATGCGCGCCAGCGCGTCTGAATAATCCATCCATATTAAATGAAACACGTGGTAGATAACCAAAATCTTCAAGAAGGGTAAAAAGAGGGAAGAATACAGCCATGGGAGGGAGCATCACTGCAATAACCCAGGCTGAAGCCAGATAAACACCATCTATTAGCAGTCCATCAATAAAGAAGGGAATTCCTATTCTTTGGGAAATTTCTTTCAGCCATGGATGGATTGTGCCCATTAGGAAATCAGATATCATTTTTGAGGGAACATTTGCCCCTTCAATTGTTATCCAAAATACAGCAGCAAGAATGAGAAACATGATTGGGAAACCAAGCAGTTTGCTTGTTAATACTTTATCAAGTTTCGAATCAAAAGTGTATGCATCCTTATTATCCTCGGTTTTTACCGTATTCTTTGTAATTTCAGAAGCTTCTTTATAAATTGAACCAAGAATGGAATCATGAAGGCTTTCCCCAACCTCCCATCTAAGTTCATTTGCTTTTTCTAATATTTCTTCCTTGTTCTTCATTCTTTCTTTCCAAAAATTATTCAGAAATTGTTGACCTGATATCTTGTTCATTAACCAATTCCGCCATTTCTCCACTGCTTATAGCATCAATTATACTTTGATCTCCTTCGAGTAGTCTTAATGCTACCCATCTTGAGTTCGGCAGGTTTGGAAAACTCTCCTCTATATCTTTTGTCAACTCGTTAACAGCGGTATCAATTTTTGGAGATATTGACTTTATTTTACGTGGCTTACAGAGATAATTCCCCTTCGCTACATCTTCAATATATTTTAGAACCTCATCCATCCCTTTCTTTTGCCGTGCCTCGGCAGGTACAACAGGAATACCGAGTTCTCTGGAGAGTGAACGAACATCAATTTCCATATTATTTCTTTTCAACTCGTCCATCAGGTTTAGCACTAAGACTACGCGGTCAGTTATTTCCATAATCTGTAAAACCAGATTTAAATTTCGTTCAAGTCTGGTTGCATCAACCACAACCAGTGTAACATCCGGTTTTCCAAAAAGTATAAAATTCCTTGCAACATCCTCATCTGTGCTTGTAGATAAGAGGGAATATGTACCGGGTAAATCAACAATTTTGTAGTTGCTTCCGTTAAACTTGAATCCTCCCTCAGCGCGGGATACGGTTTTGCCGGGCCAGTTACCGGTATGTTGATGCAAACCAGTCATATTATTAAAAATAGTGCTCTTTCCCGTATTCGGGTTACCGGCAAGTGCAACAACAAAATCAAATTTATCCATATTCACCCCAAGCTTTGTGAGATTGGCGAGGTTATGAACCGGACAGGTTTCACAGCTATTTATCTCTTTCATTTTATTGCCTGCTTTCAATTTCTTTTATAAAAACATGGTTTGCATGATTTTTACGTATTGCAATTGTTGCCCCACGGATTCTGTATCCGGTAGGGTCTCCCCCAAGACTTTGAATTTCAGCGCTGACATTTGTTCCCGGAACCATGCCAAGGTCAAGCAGTCTTCTTCTTTGTGTACCTCTGATTGCCTTGGAAATTCCGATTATAGTACCACTCTGCCCGACTTTCAAATCGGAAAGCCTGTTGAATGATTTTATCAGTTTCTCGTTATCAGATATATGTTTTACTGAAATATTAGCGGCTATAATCGGGGCTAATACTTTAACTTCTCCATTAGCCTCAAATTTAATTCTCTCGTTATTCTTTTCAATTAATCTGATTTGCTGACCTGCATAAATTCCTTCGGCAATTATCTGTGCATAAAGTGCGGGGGGTTCATCTTCTATATGAAGCACATTTGCAAACTGACCTTCCGATAACTCAGTAAGCAGTATCCCTTTTCTCTCCGGCATTTTTCCATTAGAAGAAGGTATAGGATCTCCATGGGGGTCGAACAGGGGATTGCCAATATCGGCAGCAAGTTGATCAGCCTCCTGATTAGAAAGGATGTGTTCCATCTCTTCAGCACTTGTGTGCCATTCCGATTCATTAACACTTGTCTCCTCCGCAAGGTACTTTTCCCACAGGCGATGTGTTCTTATTATTCTCAGGGCATATGAGCGCCCTTCGTCGGATAGCTTCAACTTATCATCGGACAGTTCAATCAGGCTCATTTTCTGCATTTCACTTATTATATCAGCCGCAGATTCCCTGCTGACAGATAGATTTCCTGCCAGGCTGTCCATTGAACATCTATTGGAATTATACTCACAGTCATAAAGGTGTTTTAAGGCATCCTCAATTTTTTCTCTTTTTGAGTTGATTGAAGATCCTTTGAAAATTGCAAGCAGACCTTTCTTAGGCCAAAAAACATAACTTAAAATTATTAATACGAGAGTACCTGCTACTAAAGTAATCATATCGCCACTCTATCTATATATTTTTGTTTACAACAAACAGCTTTGAGGCTACCTGTTGACTGAATGTATGTCTAATATTATTAATACTTACGAAAACTGAATTATCAAACTTCATTCTATCTTCAAGCGCAATTTCTGAATAAAGCTCAATTCCAAGTTTTGTAAAGTAGTCCATTACTTCCTTGTTGTCATGATCAACTTTCTGTATGATATATGTTTTACCAATCTCAGCTTCAGTAAGACAAACAACCTCTGGTAAAACTGGCATTAACCCTTCTTTCGTAGGGATTGGATCACCATGTGGATCAAATTCCGGAAAATTTAGAAACTGATCGATACGATCCATTAGAAATTCCGATGTTTGGTGTTCCAGAACCTCTGCCTCGTCATGAACTTCACCCCAGTTTAGACCGAGAGTTTTTATCAGGAAGGTTTCCCACAGTCTATGCCGTCTTATGGTATTTAAGGCAATTGTTCGCCCCTTTTCGGTTAGCTTAACACCCTTGTATTTTTCATAACTTAAAAGATCCAGGGCGCTTAACTTTTTTGCCATATCACTTGTTGCAGCATTAGTAATATTCAGCTTTTCGGCTATTTTGGACGTACTCACTGGCTCATCTGTAAACAGACTCAAAGCGTAAATCTCTTTAAGATAGTCTTCTTTCGAAATAGTTATCATAGTGACAATAAACTTAAGCATGCTTAAGTATATTATCAAGTTAATTTAAATACAAAAAGTGGGAAACGGTTTTTATCCTATTTATAGCGTTGTTATTTAGTCATCTCTTTTATATTTTGGATTAATTCGTTGGTATGACGAATGTACTATTTGGGGGCTGAAATAAATTTCGACTAAAATTTATTAATCCTGACTTACTTTATCAAAAAATACTATTCTTTTCTAACTGCCAAATCATTCCGGGGGGAATATTGCAGAAACATGCACATATTATCGTGGCTCTTCTTTCTTTATCTTTATTATCAATGGAACTCATCTGGACCAGAATTTTCTCTGCTGAGTTTTTCTATACTTTTGCTTTTTTGATTTTGTCACTTGCTATTTTGGGTCTTGGCATCGGTGCACTTTTAATCCGGTTGGTGAATATTTTTAATAAAGAAGTAATGCTTCCCATTTCACTGGTTATAACTGCCTTTTTTATGTTGATCAGCCCGCCAATTGTCTTTTTGCTAAATCTAAAAATCTCATCAGTTTTTAGTGATTTTACCATGCTAATGAAGTTGTTGCTGGCGCTTTTCATGCTCAGCTCGACTTATATAGCCGGAGGTATGTCTTTAGCACTCATATTCAAGAGAAACTATCTTGATATAAGTACCCTTTACATGTGGGACTTATTTGGAGCGGGGATGGGAGTTATTGGCTCAATATTGCTGATGAACTGGATAGGGACGCCTGCAGCAACATTTGTTGTTGCAATTCCCATTATCATGGCGGCTGTTTTAGCCTCAAAAAAGTTTATGAAGGTAATCCCGATATCTTTATTCCTTATTTTGGTACCACTGCTTCTAAATTCAGAAAGTTTACTTGAAATGAAAAGGGAAGAGCCCGCACCAATCGTGTACAAGCACTGGGATGCACTTTCAAAAATTAAAATATATGATGGAGATGGGTACAGAAGAATAAACCTGGACAACGCAGCAAATACTGGTGTAAATGAATTTGATGGTAATTGGGATATTCCGGACTCGTTGAAGTTTGGTTTCCCGATTGTAGAACAGGTGATAGCTGAATTTGATTCCTGCAGGTTTCTTTCGCTAGGATCCGGTGGTGGACAGGATGTGTTTCAGGGATTACAATATGGCGCTGCTGAAGTACATGCTGTTGAGGTGAACGGGCATATTAATGATTTACTCACTGATGGAGAATTGGCTGATTTTTCTGGTCATATTTACACTGATCCTAGGGTAAAGGTTGTAACTGAGGATGCCAGAACCTATATCCGAAGATATTCAAACTACTTTGATGTAATCTACTCGTTCAGCTCCAACTCCTTTGCGGCACTTGCTTCCGGGGCTTTTGCACTGGCAGAGAATTATCTATTTACTACAGAAGCATTTGAAGATTACTGGGATGCATTATCAGACAATGGCTACCTGATTATGGAACATCAGTTCTACATGCCCAGAATAGTAAGTGAAGTTAAGGAAGCATTGAAAAACAAGGGAATCGAAAATCCTGAAGATTATTTTGCTGTTTACGGGTTGAATAAAATCAGAAGAAAAATGCTTCTTCTTTCTAAGAAACCATTACCCAAAAAGTTAATTGAAAATGCATTTGTTTGTATTCCGCCTGAAAATCCCTTTTATGCTGAAATTGAACATCCTGCACCTGACAGTTTAAAGGGTAATCTCATTGACCGGATAGTGATGAGCGGTTGGGAAGTAGAACAGGATTCAGCTCTCACCAATCTAGCGCCTTGCACAGATGACAAGCCATTTATCGCACAAATGGGGCTTTGGAAAAACTTCAACTTTGATTCTATGAAAGAAATGCGAGCCTTGAGTATTTATGGGTTTCCTTTAGCACAGGTATTAATAGTAACAATCCTTGCAGTATTGCTCGTTATAGTATTACCAATTAATTTCCTGCCCTTGCTGGTTAAGAGAGGAGGGATGAAATTAAAGCATTTGGCATATTTCTTCTTTATAGGCGCAGCATTCATGATTGTTGAAGTTATGCTTATTCAGCGTTATACATTATTTATTGGTCCATCAGTCTATAGTTTGGCAACAATCCTGCTCGTCTTGCTTATAAGCTCGGCTATTGGTAGTAAATTCTCCGGATGGTTTGAGGATAAAACGTCATTTATAGCAATAATTACCCTTATTGTCCTGGAATCATTTCTTTTCCCTCTAATTACTTCTAAATTTGTCGGATTTGGGATGTTACCTCGTATGCTGATTTCCGCTCTTTTGATTGCCCCCCTTGGTTTTTTTATGGGTATGCCATTTCCAAAAGGAGTGAAAAAGGTAAAGGAATTTGTCGATTGGGGATTTGCAATAAATGGTGCGGCTAGTGTGCTGGGCTCGACTCTTATAATTCTGATAGCAATGAACTTTGGTATTACAATTTCGCTACTCTGCGGAGCAACCATGTACGGATTCGCTTTTATATCCAGCAAGTAGTTTTTAGGGCGACATTAATGTCATTTCCGTGATGTTAATGTCGCTTCTTTCTTTCTTGCTTATTCCTCTTGATTTGCTGCTTATTGGTGATTAGTTTTATGCTGTGACAATAATGTCGTTTTCCTATTTCTAAGTAGTTCTCTTTCCAAAATCAAAGAGTTATAAGTCTTTGAAAATAAAGTAGTTAGACTAACTTGTCAAAAAGTAAAATCGGCATACTGTTTGCATATACTAATTAATATTTTAGGGGAACAACCTTGACAACCGGCGTTATTTTCGATATTAAAAAATACGCAATACATGATGGACCAGGGATTAGAACAACTGTTTTTATGAAAGGTTGTCCGCTTAATTGCTGGTGGTGTCATAATCCCGAGAGTCAAAAAGTTGCTCCCGAAGAAATACTCGTAAGAAGAAAAGTTTCTAAAGAGGATTTTGTTGAGAAACATGAGTTAGTTGGACGTGAAATAACTACCATTGATTTAATGAAAGAAATCAAAAAGGATCTCCTTTTTTATGATGAATCAGGAGGTGGTGTTACATTTTCCGGTGGCGAACCATTCATGCAACTGGATTTCCTTCTGGAACTATTACAACAAAGTAAAAATATTGATATTCACACCGCGATTGACACTTCAGGATACACATCATTCAGCAACTTTGAAAAAGTTTTCGATCAAACAGACCTGTTTCTCTACGATCTTAAAATTATGGATGAGGATGAACATATTAAGTACACAGGAGTGTCAAATAAAATTATACTCAAGAACTTACAGAGCCTTGCGGCGATAACATCAAAATTCAGGATTAGAATACCGCTTATTCCAGGTGTAACTGATACAAGAAAAAACCTCGAACGCATAAGTAAATTTCTATCTGAACTAAAAAATATACCAAGGATTGATGTTCTTCCCTATAATGAGATTTGTGAAGGGAAGTATGAAAGATTCCAACAAAAGTATGAGTTGGGTAAATTAGAGGTTCAGAGTGATGCAAAATTGGATGACATAAGTCGATATCTTATCGATGAAGGATTTAAAGTAAAATTAAGAGGATAGATAAATGACAGAAAGGATACAGAAACTTCGTGAGCAATCGCTAAATGCAGAGCCGAAACTTTCGATTGAGAGGGCAGCATTACTAACTGAGTTTTATAAATCCGGGCAGGCAGAAAAAGTCTCACTTCCAGTAGCTCGTGCGATGGCATTTAAGCATATTCTTGCCAATAAGAAGCTCTGTATTAATGATGGAGAATTGATTGTAGGAGAGCGGGGTCCAGCACCCAAAGAAACTCCTACATATCCGGAATTGTGCTCACATAGCCAGCAGGACTTTGAAATCCTTCATTCACGTGAGAAAGTATGGTTCAGAGTTTATGATGACGTACGAAAGAAGCAGGAAGAGGAAATTGATCCATTCTGGAAAGGGCGTTCTATAAGAGACAGAATATTTGAAGAGGTCGATCAGGAGTGGAAAGACTCTTACGCTGCTGGTGTTTTTACTGAATTTATGGAGCAACGTGCTCCTGGGCATACTGTTCTGGATGATAAGATTTATAAAAAAGGAATGCTCGACTTCAAAAGAGAAATTGAAACTGCTATTTCCAATCTTGATTTTCTTACTGACCCGGAAGCATTTGAAAAGCGGGAGCAGCTAAGAGGAATGTCAATTGCCGCGGATGCCATTATTCTATTCGCCGAACGTTATGTTGACGAACTGAAAAAAGAAGCAGAAAACGAAACTGATAGTAAGAGAAAAGAAGAATTACTTCAAATGTCAGAGATTTGTAAGCGCGTTCCGGCTCATTCTCCACGCAATTTTTGGGAAGCTTTACAATATTATTGGTTTGTTCATCTTGGTGTAATTACTGAGCTAAATACCTGGGATTCCTTTAATCCCGGACGTTTAGACCAGCACCTTAACCCATTCTTTCAAAAGGGTTTAGAGGATGGCACTTTAACTGAAGAATCGGCTAAAGAAATACTTCAATCCTTCTGGATAAAGTTCAATAATCAGCCTGCTCCGCCTAAGGTTGGTGTTACGGCGCTTGAAAGCAACACTTATACTGACTTCTGTCTTATAAATGTCGGTGGTGTTACCAAAACCGGGCATGACGCAACCAATGACATGACCTATATGATACTTGATGTTATAGAAGAAATGAGACTTTTACAACCCAGTTCCATGGTTCAGATCAGTAAAAAGAATCCTGATAGATTAGCAAAGCGTGCTTTGAAGATTATCAAAACTGGTTATGGACAGCCTTCCATTTTCAATACTGACGCGATTATTCAGGAAATGCTCCGACATGGCAAGTCAATTGAGGACGCCAGAAATGGTGGAGCGAGCGGTTGTGTGGAAACGGGAGCATTTGGAAAAGAGAGTTACATTCTAACAGGTTACTTCAATCTGGTTAAGATATTTGAAATAACCCTGAATAACGGTTTTGATCCTCGTACAAAAAAACAAATTGGTATTGAGACAGGCGATCCTGCCAAATTTGAGACTTACGAAGAACTATTTGAGGCATATAAGAAACAGATTCAGCACTTCGCTGACATCAAGATAAGAGGTAATATTGTAATCGAACGATTGTATGCTGACTATATGCCGGCTCCTTTCATGTCTATTCTCATCGATGATTGTATCTCCAAAGGGAAAGACTACAATTCCGGTGGAGCTCGCTATAACACTTCCTACATTCAGGGTGTTGGCACAGCCAGTATTACTGATAGTTTTGCGGCACTTAAACAGCATGTATTTGAAGAAAAAACAGTTACTATGAATGAGCTTTTGGCAGCTATGAAGAATAACTTTGAAGGCAAGGAAGAGTTAAGAAAGACGCTGGTCGATGGTTCACACAAATATGGCAATGATGATGATTATGCTGATGATATTCTGAAAGAAGTCTTTGAGGCTTATTTTGATTCCGTTGATGGACGACCAAACACCAAAGGTGGTTTTTTTAGAATTAACCTTTTGCCTACAACGAGTCATGTTTACTTCGGTTCCGTTGTTGGTGCCATGCCGGATGGTAGGTTAGCAAAAGAACCTCTCTCTGAGGGTATTTCACCCTTCCAGGGATCTGACAGAAATGGACCGACTGCTGTAATTAAGTCAGCTGCTAAAATCGATCATTTGAGAACGGGTGGTACTTTACTAAATCAGAAATTCACTCCTCAATTTATGGAAGATGAAGAGAATATAAACAAGGTAGTAAATCTCATTCGATCTTATTTCAGGATGGATGGACACCATATACAGTTTAATGTTGTAAAAGCGGAAACTTTGAGGGAAGCTCAAAAAGCACCTGAAAAGTATAAAGATTTAATCGTTCGTGTAGCCGGTTATAGCGATTATTTTGTCGACCTGGGAATTGACCTTCAGGAAGAGATTATTCGTAGAACCGAGCACGCCGGATTCTGAGAAAAAAGGAGATATTATGTTTAGTGCAAAAACATATCAGGAAAGACGCAGGAAACTTAAAGAACAAGTTGGATCAGGTGTAATACTATTATTAGGTAACGACTTAAGTCCCATGAACTATGCAGACAACACTTATGACTTCAGACAGGATAGTTCATTCCTATATTTCTTCGGACTCGATTTTGAGGGATTGAATGCAATTATTGATGCAGATAGTGGTGCAGAAATTATTTTTGGTGATGAATTAACCATCGATCATATCGTGTGGATGGGCACCCAACCAACCATTGCTGAGAAAGCACAGAAGGTTGCTGTTGATACCACAGCTTCAACCAGTAAATTAGCCGAAGTATTAAGAGATGAAAAAACAAAAGGCCGGAGAATTCACTTCTTACCACCTTACAGACCGGCTAACATGATCAAACTTCACCAGTGGTTAGATATTCCTATTAGTCAGCTCTCTTCCCAAGCTTCTCTGGAACTGGTTAAAGCTGTTATTGCTCAAAGGGAAATCAAATCAGAAGAAGAATTAGCTCAGATTGATATCGCCTGTACTATTTCAACGGAGATGCATATCGCCGCAATGAAAACTGTTAAAGCTGGTTTAACTGAGGCGCAGATTGCTGCAAATGCGCGTGCAGTTGCTTTATCACATAACAGCGATGTTGCTTTCCCGGTTATTGCCACGATTAACGGGCAGACTCTGCATAATCATTACCACGGAAATATTATTAAGAGTGGGAAAATGTTCCTGCTGGATACCGGAGCAGAATCACCGATGCATTATGCCGGGGATCTATCCAGTACAATGCCGGTTGACAAGAAATTCAGTGAGAGACAAAAAGAAATCTACAATATTTCTCTTGCCGCTCATGAAGCTGCGATTGCAGAATTGAGGCCGGGGAATGAATTCCGTAACGCCCATCTGGCTGCCGCAAGAACTATTGCAAATGGCATGAAGGAGTTAGGGATGATGAAAGGTGATATTAACGAGGCTATCACTGCCGGTGCTCATGCTATGTTTTTCCAGTGCGGAACCGGTCACATGATGGGTCTTGATGTTCATGACATGGAAGACCTTGGTGAAGTATGGGTTGGTTATGACGGCGAGCCGAAATCAACACAGTTTGGTTTGAAGTCACTTCGTCTTGCGAAAAAGCTTCAACCAGGATATGTCCTTACGGTTGAACCTGGAATCTATTTTATTCCGGAACTGATTGATATGTGGAATGCTGAAAATAAGTTCTCAGAATTCCTCAATTATGACAAGATTAATGAATACAGAGATTTTGGTGGAATTAGAAACGAAGAAGACTTCGTGATAACTGAGGATGGATTTAGATTATTAGGAAATAAGAAAAAGCCGAAAACAGTTGAAGAAGTCGAAGAACTTTCGATCGACTAAATTATCACGGAGAAATTGATGAGTAATCATTACGAAAAATTAAAAGCATTAGAAGACTGGGAGCCCCCAAAGGATTGGATACGGATAAAATCCCTTGATGCGCATACAGGCGGTGAACCCTTACGCATTATTACAAGTGGATTGCCAGACCTTGAAGGCGATACGATTATTGCAAAACGAAGATTCATGAAAGAGAATTATGATAATCTACGAAGAGCGTTAATGTTTGAACCAAAAGGTCATGCTGACCAGTATGGAGCTATTATCGTTCCTCCGGTTACAGAAGAAGCAGATTTTGGTGCAATCTTTACCCACAACGAAGGCTACAGTACCATGTGTGGTCACGCAATTATTGCAATGACAAAGGTTGTACTCGAAACCGGAATGATTCATATGGTGGAACCGGTAACCACAATTAAGATTGATGCACCTGCCGGTTTAATTACTTCACACGCTCGCATCAAAGATGGAAAGGTTCAGAATGTTTATTTCCATAATGTCCCCTCATTCGTACTTCTTGCTGATCAGATTGTAGATGTACCGGGATTAGGTAAAGTTAAATTTGATGTAGCGTATGGAGGAGCTTTCTATGCTTTTGTTAAGGCTGAAGAGGTTGGTGCTGACATGACTACTGAAGGCTATAGAGGCTTAATTGAAAAAGGAATGGCAATTAAGAATGCTGTTATGGATAACTTTGAAATCAAGCATCCGTTTGAAGAAGACCTGAGTTTTCTATATGGTACTATTTTTTATGGTGACCCGATAAATGAAGGTGCAGACAGCAGAAACGTATGCATCTTTGCTGAAGGTGAAGTGGATAGGAGTCCTACGGGTACGGGTGTGAGCGCTCGCATGGCTTTGCACTTTGCGAAGGGGGAACTTGGATTGAATGAATCATATGTAATTGAATCAATTCTTGGTTCCAGTTTTAAGTGTAAGGCAATTAAAGAGACAACTTTCGGACCGTTTAAGGCTGTTATCCCTGAGGTCGAAGGAAATGCACATATCTCCGGAAAGTGCGAATTCTTTATTGATCCGGAAGATCCATTGAGGGATGGGTTTATCCTGAGATGATTGGGTCAGGTTATCAGGGGGACTGATAATAATGTTTTCTAATCGTCATATTTAACATATATTAGATGAGTTTATATAACCCTTCTAATAATTTAAAAATCTAAAGGAGTTCAAATGCTGAAGAAACATCCAAAAGGCTTAATGACCTTATTTATGACTGAGATATGGGAAAGATTCGGATTCTATACGATGTCTGCAATTTTTGTTCTGTTTATGCAGCACGATCTTGGCTATGATGCTGGTGCAAGAGGTGTGTTATATGCTCTGTTCCTGGGCTCATCATATTTATTCCCAATACTAGGTGGATTTATTGGTGACAAATTTTTTGGACAGATTAAAACTATTCGTTACGGTGCCATCTCTATGGTTGCCGGGTATTTCTTCCTGGCTTTTGCGAACGTTGACCTTCAGATTGTTTTTTATATAGGAACATTTCTGGTAACCTTCGGAACAGGTATTTTCAAAGTTAACATGTCTGTTCTTATTGGTAATATGTATAATAAAAAACCGGAATTACGTGACTCAGGTTTTAATATTTATTACATGGGCATTAATATAGGTGCGACAATTGGTCCTTTAGCCGCCAATATTATTGGTTATCTGACAAATGATTATAATTATTCTTTTATGGCTGCTGGTATTGGGATGGCTCTTTCTCTCCTGATATTTGAACTGAATAAAAAAATACTTATAAATGTTGATACATTCCTTCTTAAAAAGGTTGAAGGTACAACTCGTGAGGCTATTGAGGAAGTTGATGAAGAACTGATAAATAACTTGCCTAAACTTGATATGGATAGAGCTGAATACAAAGATAGAATTTTTACTCTTATTCTTCTATTCATCGTAGCGGCAGTGTTCTGGGTGCCATTCTATCAGAACGGTATCGGATTAACATATTTTGTTGATCGCTCAACAGAGGTTTATGACCTTCTCAGACCAGAATTGTATCTGGCTTTTAATGCAATTTTTATTGTTACACTTACACCGGTAATGTTAGCAATTTTTGCTAAAATGCGTAAAAGTAACAGAGAACCTGTAACTCCTGTTAAAATCTTTTTTGGATTGATACTTATGGGATGTTCAATGCTAATTATGGTTTGGGCTTCTCTAAGTGGTGGTGATCTTGATATGAACATCATGTCTCCTCTGTGGGTTATTATGACTTACTTAATTGTGACGTTGGCTGAGATAATGATTTCACCTCTTGGACAATCTTACGTTGCAAGAGTTGCACCGCTAAATGTTCAGGGATTAATGATGGGCGGTTGGTTTGGCGCAACAGCAGTAGGAGGAATGTCAGCCGGTTTTATCGGGGCGTTTTATGATGAATTACCACATCACATGTATTACCTATACCTTGCATTATTAACTTTTGCCGCTGCAGGTATGGTACTTGTGATTATGAAAAAACTTAAGAAGTATGCTGCATAAAGGAGAAATTTTATGTTAATAAAAGAAAAAGTTAATCAGGCTAAAAGCCTCTTAAAAGAATTTAATATTGATTGCTGGATTACATTCGTTCGTGAGAGCCAGATTAATGGCGATCCAACATTGGCATTTTTGGCGGGCGGGGATGTTACATGGCATTCAGCCTTCATTGTAAGTGCATCCGGAAAAACCCACGCAATTGTTGGTCGTTATGATGTACTGTCAGTTGAGGGAACAGGTGCTTACGATAAAGTGGAAGGTTTTGTGGAAGGAATTAAGACTCCTTTACAAAATTATCTTAAGGAATTAAATCCATCAAGCATAGGAATCAACTACTCAAAAGGTAGCGAGATCTGTGACGGACTTACTTATGGTATGTATCTTACTCTTTATGAATACCTTGCTGAAATTGGGATGGAAGACAGACTTCTCTCTGCTGAAAAAGTTGTTTCTGCTTTACGTGAGAGAAAGACTGAAACTGAAATTGAGTATATGAAAGGTGCTATTAAGCATACAGAAGAAATTTTTGAGCTTGTTGCTGGTTTTATTAAACCAGGTAAGACGGAGAAAGAAATTGCATCTTTTATGAAAGCGGAAGTTAAAAGAAGAGGACTTGGTTTTGCCTGGGAGGAGAGTGGCTGTCCCGCGGTATTTACCGGTCCCGACGGAGCAGAGGCTCACTTTGCTCCAACTGATAAAAAAGTGGAGAAGGGTCATATCCTCAATATGGATTTCGGAGTTCGTGAGAATAACTATGTCTCTGATATGCAAAGAACATTTTACATATTGGCTGATGGTGAAACTGAGGCTCCTGTAGATGTTCAAAAAGGTTTTGATACTATTGTTGATGCCATTGAAAAATCCAAGCAGGCTATTAAACCTGGTATTGAGGCATGGACGGTGGATGCAGTTGCACGTAAAACAATTGTTGACGCTGGATATGAAGAATTTCCTCATGGATTGGGTCATCAGCTTGGTATCTTTTCACATGATGGTACTGCCTTACTCGGGCCTAAATGGGAAAAGTATGCCGAGAAACCTTTTCAGAAACTTGAAGAGGGAATGACATTTACTATTGAGCCAAGATTAACTGTTCCTAATCGTGGTATTGCAACAATTGAAGAAATGATTGTTATCAGGAAAGATGGCGCTGAATGGTTAACTCATCCTCAAAAAGAATTAATACTTATTAAATCATAATACAGTTAGCAGACAAGGCGGGCTTAAGCCCGTCCTTATCTCGAAAGGAGTTACCTGATGGGTGTTTTTCGCAATGCACTCCTGTGGGGTTCTGAAAATCAATGGATGCGAAAAAATGTACCTAGTTTTGGATTTGTAAAACGGGCTGTAAAACGTTTCATGCCTGGCGAACAGATTCACGATGCCATTGAAGTTACTAAACACTTTAACAATCTTGGTATTCCTGCAACTTTTACACATCTCGGTGAAAATCTCTCAGACATATCAGAGGCCAGAGGTGTTGCTGATCATTACCTTGAAGTCCTGGAGTTAATCAAGAATAAAAACATTGATGCCGAGATATCGGTTAAATTAACTCAACTTGGCTTCGATCAGAGTGCTGAATTAACTCACAAGTATCTTACCGAAATTGCCTCTAAGGCAAAAGAGTATAACAACACTGTATTTATAGATATGGAAGGAAGCGCTTATACTGAAATCACAATTGAATTCTATAAAAGGGTTAAAGAACAATTCCCAAATGTCGGCTTGTGTCTTCAGGCTTATCTATACAGAACGGAAAATGATCTTAAAAGTCTGCTGCCATACAAGCCTCTAATTCGTTTGGTTAAAGGCGCTTACAACGAGCCGCCTGATATTGCAATGGAGAGAAAGAAAGAGGTTGACGAAAATTATTACAACCTTTCACTGATGTTGCTGGATGCAGTTAAAGAGGGTAATGCCCGTGCGGCTTTTGCAACCCATGATGAGTTATTGATTGAACGGATTAGAAATTATGGCACATCAATTGGTATCCCTCAAGATAAAATAGAATTTCAGATGTTATATGGAATTAAACCTGCATTTCAGAGAAAGTTAGCAACAGAAGGGGTAAAAATTCTTGTTCTGATCAGTTATGGCGATGCATGGTTTCCATGGTATATGAGAAGACTTGCCGAAAGACCGGCTAACGTCGGTTTTGTTATCAAAAATATGTTCGCAAAATAGGAGGGTAGTAATGTTCAAAGGTATATTTCCACCAATTCCAACTCCTTTTATTAATGAGGAAATTGCTTACGATAAATTACGTAGTAATGTTGAAAAATGGAATGAGACAAAAATCAGCGGTTATGTTGTTTTCGGGTCCAATGGTGAATCCGTTTACCTTACGCGCGAAGAAAAATTAGAAACGGTAGAAGTTCTAAAAGAAGCTTGTCATCCTGACAAAAAGATAATTGCAGGGACTGGTTCTGATTCTATTAAAGAGACTATTTATTTGACCAATGAAATTGGCAAACGTGGAGCAGACGCGGCTTTACTTCTTACGCCTTCTTTCTATCAAGGTAAGATGAATCATGAGGCATTTATACAATATTTTCATAAGGTGGCAGATAACGTAAACATTCCGGTGATGATTTATAATGTGCCTAAATTTACAAATGTCATAATTGATGCAACGACGGTTGCGGAACTCTCTAAACATGAAAATATTGTTGGTGTTAAACAGAGTGCCGAAAATTTAGGTCAGTTTGCTGAAATGGTATACAAGTCAGAAGAAGGTTTTAGTTGTATTGTTGGTACTGCATCAATTTTATTTGGCGGACTTATGCTTGGTGCCTCAGGCGGTATATTAGCTCTGGCTAATATTGCTCCGAATCAATGTGTAAGAATTATAGAACTCGTTGAGGAAGGCAAAATTGAAGAGGCTCGTCAGCTTCAGTTTAAGTTACTGGATGTCAACAAAGCAGTTACGGCTAAGTATGGAATTGCTGGTTTGAAAGCCGCACTTGATGAACTGGGTTATTTTGGTGGTGACCCCAGAAGCCCTCTACCCAAAATTAATGAAAAAGATAAATCAGATTTAATAGAAATATTAAAAAAAGCAGAAATTTTATAAAATTTAGAAAGGTAATTACATGGCTACTAAACCATTTCATCCTCCGGTTAGAACCTTGATGGGACCTGGTCCTTCTGATATTGCTCCACGGGTATTAGAAGCTTTATCCAGACCAACAATCGGTCATCTTGATCCTCAATTCATCGTCATGATGGATGAGATAAAAGAACTTCTCAAATATGCGTTCAAAACGAATAATGATGTGACTTTCCCGGTATCTGCTCCCGGTTCTGCCGGTATGGAGACTGCGCTCGTTAATCTGGTTGAGCCAGGTGACAAAGTGATTGTTTGTCAAAACGGTGTGTTCGGTGGCAGAATGAAAAGTATTGTTGATCGATGCGGTGCTACTCCGATTCTTGTTGAAGATACCTGGGGCCGAGCGGTCGATCCGCAAAAGGTTGAAGATGCGTTCATTGCAAATCCAACTGCCAAAATTGTTGCTTTTGTTCATGCTGAAACTTCAACGGGTGCGCTCTCTGACGCAAGAACCATTGCAGAGATAGCACATAAACATCACGCTTTAGTTATCGCGGATACTGTAACATCGCTCGGCGGTAGTAAACTGTTTGTTGATGAGTGGGGACTTGATGCGGTATACAGCGGGACTCAGAAATGTTTATCCTGCCCTCCGGGGCTTTCACCTGTCACTTTTAATAACAGAGCAGTTGAGATAATCAAAAACAGAAAAACTCAGGTGCAGAGTTGGTTTATGGATATCAATCTGGTTCTTGGATACTGGGGTGAAGGAGCAAAAAGATCATATCATCATACAGCCCCAATTAATTCCTTATACGGATTGCACGAATCTCTCGTAATGTTACAGGAAGAGGGAATTGAAAATTCATGGGAGCGTCATACAGCAAACAGCAAAAAATTAATAGCCGGATTATCAGAACTTGGGCTCGAACCTATTGTACCGGAAGAAGAAAGATTAGCTCAGCTGATTTCTGTTTCAATTCCCGATGGAGTTGATGAAGCTGCCGTCAGATCTAGGTTGTTAAACGAATTTAATCTCGAAATTGGAGCTGGGCTCGGTGCCCTTGCAGGCAAAGTTTGGAGAATTGGATTAATGGGTTATTCTTCAAGAAAGGAAAACATCGATCTTTGTTTAAATGCTTTGAAAGCAGTTTTATAAAAAAAGCCCGCTCTAAAAGCAGGCTCTATATAGTTCTTAACAGGGCCGTCACGTTCGTAATGTGACGATAATCTTGTGGCGATGTATTTAGTATGTTCCTTCGTCATGATGCGATCATGACGGCAGAGTGAAAAAGCCTGCTGAAAAAGCAGGCTCTATATAGTTCTTAACAGGGCCGTCACGTTCGTAACGTGACGATAATCTTGCGATGATGTTATTTAGTATGTTCTTTCGTCATGATGCGATCATGACGGCAGAGTAAAAAAGCCTGCTGAAAAAGCAGGCTCTATATAGTTCTTTTACATTAATTTCGGGGGAGCATTTCTTTTTGAGAAGTTAAGCTCATCTTTCAGTTCACCATCATAACCATGGATTTTTAGAGTGCCACCATGTATTCGAACATAGGTTATTGCCTGGGTATAAACTTCGCTCTGGTTATCTCCACTTCTTATTGGATCGAACTGTCCGGCACGCTTTAACTCCCATTTTCCCCTGCTTCGGGCAAATGTGTATGTGTTCATTGCTTCTCCTTTTTTGCCAGGAGTATGTGTCTTCTCTCAATATCAATCTGATATGAGGATGTATTTAACCACGGAGAAAAATATATTAATCACCGTACCATAGTATCGAACATCTTAAGAGTATAGTTTAGTGCAACTTGAATGTTTTTATCTCTAAAGGTGAATATAACTGAAGTAAATATTGCTTCCTGATTATAGTTTTGGGAATTCAAAGAACTCAATTCGTGTTTATTCGTTTAATGAAAAAAGATAAATTCAAATACAAACAAATAAAATTATATTCATAAAAAGGACTAGATATCTTATGCTAAACGCAGTTTTTAATATGCCGTTACCGGATAATGATCCGATTAAAACGTATGCTCCAGGTTCGCCTGAAAGAAAAGCTCTAAAAGCAAAATTAACCGAAATGGAAAACGTCGAGCTGGAAATTCCACTAATTATCGGTGGCGAAGAAGTTAGAACAGGTAACATGGGTGAAGTTGTTATGCCTCATCGCCATGGGCATGTATTAGCACGCTATCACAAGGCTGGCGAGAAGGAAGTAAAAATGGCAATTGAATCCGCCATGGATACTTACCCCATGTGGTCAACCATGACGTGGGAAGACCGTGCCGCCATATTTTTACGTGCCGCTGATTATATAACTCTTACTGACTGGCGTTACATTTTGAACGCCTCGACAATGTTAGGACAAAGTAAAAACGTTCACCAGGCGGAAATTGATGCCGCTTGCGAGACTGCTGACTTCTTCCGTTTTAATGTTTATTACGCGAACAAGATTTATCAGGAGCAGCCTCCTCATTCACCTCATGGAATGTGGAACAGAATGGAATACCGTCCTCTGGAAGGTTTTATTTATGCTGTAACCCCATTCAACTTCGCCACATTTAATGCAAATCTGCCGGGTGCTCCGGCTATAATGGGGAATGTTTCTCTCTTAAAACCTGGTGAAGCATCAATTTTTTCAGGTTACTATATGCAGAAATTGTTACAGGAATCAGGATTACCAGGCGGCGTTATAAATTTTATCCCCGGTGACGGACCACTGGTCAGCAAAGTAGTATTCCATTCACCTGATTTTGCCGGGCTCCATTTTACAGGCAGCACACCTACATTCCAACTCCTCTGGAAACAGATTTCGGAGAACCTCTCTAACTACAAAACTTACCCAAAAATTGTTGGTGAAACGGGTGGCAAGAATTTTATCTTTGCCCACAAAAGTGCCGATGTTCGCGGATTGGCAGTTTCAATGATTCAGGGTGCCTTTGAGTATAGTGGACAAAAATGTTCAGCCGCTTCACGCGCTTATATTCCTAAATCTATCTGGCCGGCTGTAAAGAAAATTTTAGTTGATGAGTTAAGTCAGTTAAAAACAGGCGAACCGACTGACTTTTCCAACTTTAACAATGCTGTAATTGATAAGCGGGCCTTCGATAAAATTGTCAGCTACATTGAATATGTTAATGAATCCTCCGACGCTGAAGTTATTATTGATGGAAAGTATAATGACAAAGTTGGTTATTACATTAAGCCGACCGTCGTGGAAACTACCAATCCTAACTTCAAAACTATGACAGAGGAGATTTTTGGTCCGGTTCTTACTGTTTACGTGTATGATGACGAAATGTATGAAGAAACTCTTTTGTTATGTGATCAGACAGCTATTTATGGTTTAACAGGAGCAATTTTTGCTCAGGATCGTGAGGCAATTGTTACAGCCTACGATATCCTACGTAACACGGCAGGTAACTTCTATATCAATGATAAACCGACAGGCGCCGTGGTAGGGCAGCAGCCATTCGGCGGCGGACGCGCCTCAGGCACAAACGATAAAGCCGGTGGACCATGGAACCTGGTTCGCTGGATTTCTCCAAGAACAATTAAAGAATCTTTCGTCCCACGTCAGGATTTCCGCTATCCGTTTATGTTAGAGAAATAATTAATCCAGGCTGCCATGGACTTTCCGTGGCAGCTTATTCATCATACTCCCAAGTATACTTGCTACTTGTCTGCTAGTTCACTAATATTGCAAAAAAGACGGGAGGTGGTTATGCCGCAGATATCACTTTATATAGATGAGAAGACTCTTAAAAAAATAGAAGTTGTTGCTAGTCTTGAGAATATCAGCTTATCCAAATGGGTTGGGTCGAGAATCAAGGAAGCTCTTGATAACAATTATCCTCCAAAATATTTTGAACTGTTTGGTTCCGTGAAAGATGATACTCTTAAAGAACCAGAAGAACTCTATAATTCTTCCGATTCAACCAGAGAGGAAATATGAAATATTATCTGGATACTAATATTTGTATATACTTTCTGAAGGGAGAATATCCTAACATTCTGAAAAAGTTATCTTCTACAAATCCTAATGACATTAAAATCCCTGCAATTGTAAAAGCTGAACTGCTATATGGTGCTTTGAAGAGTAAGCAAAAGAAAAACAATCTGGCAAGGATAGATGCATTTTTGCGGCCCTTTGAATTGGAAGAATTTGATAACCAGTCTGCTGAGGTTTATGGTCATATCAGATACTCACTTGAGAAAAAGGGAACGCCGATCGGTCCAAATGATTTATTGATTGCCTCAATTGTACAAGCAAATGAAGGAGTGCTGGTCACGAACAACGAATCCGAATTTAAGCGAGTCACTGGTTTGAAAATTGAGAATTGGACGTCTGAATAACCTACGACTTTAGTCGTGGGTTAAAGGAAAACTCTTTAGAATCATAAAAGAATTGTTTCATTGCTTTTAGTAAATCACACTCTTATATTGCCTCCGTTGCTTGACCCGTAAGGTCACTTCTTTTAATAAAATAATGATGTCATAGATAACTAATTCGGGGATTATCTCTATGAAGAGAGTACTGTATTTTCTATCGTTTATTCTACTCGTTTCTACACTATTTGCACAATCAGATAAAAGTAAACTGACAGAAGAAACCTTTTCAGGTTTGAAATTCAGAAATATCGGACCAGCATTCATGTCCGGTAGAATTTCTGACATTGCCATTCATCCCGAGAGCAACAACATTTGGTATGTTGCAGTCGGCTCCGGCGGCGTTTGGAAAACTACAAACGCGGGCACAACCTGGCAACCCATTTTTGATAAACAGACTTCCTTTTCCATAGGATGTATCACTATTGATGAGAACAACCCTCATACATTATGGGTCGGTACCGGCGAGAACATTAGTGGTCGGCACGTTGCCTATGGCGATGGTATCTACCGCAGTGATGACGACGGCGCAAACTGGACGAATATGGGTCTGAAAGATTCCGAACACATCTCAAAAATTATTGTTCACCCTGAAAACTCCGATATTGTTTGGGTTGCTTCGCAAGGACCACTCTGGCGTCAAGGAGGTGAGAGAGGTGTTTATAAAACAATAGATGGCGGCAAGACCTGGGAGCAGGTTTTAGGTGACGATAAATGGATTGGGGCAACTGACCTTTTGATCGATCCTCGTGATCCAAAAGTTTTATATGCCGCTACATGGCAGCGCACAAGAAACGTTGCCGCGGTTATTGATGGTGGACCCGGGACAGCTCTTTATCGTTCCGAGGATGGCGGCGATAATTGGGAAAGGCTTACTAAAGGTTTGCCCGAAAATAACATGGGCAAAATCGGTTTAGCCATTTCCCCGCAAAAACCTGATGTTGTTTACGCTGTAATTGAACTTGAAAGAAGGACAGGTGGATTTTACAAATCAACAAACCGTGGCGCAAGCTGGGAAAAACAATCTGACGAGGTAAGCGGAGGAACTGGTCCACACTATTATCAGGAATTATATGCCTGCCCTCATAACTTTGACAGGGTTTATCTTGCTAATTCCTGGATGAAAGTAACTGATGACGGAGGAAAAACCTTCAGGTATGTAAACGAAAAATATAAACACCCTGATAACCACGCCTGGGCATTCAGAAAGGATGATCCAAATTATATGATGGCTGGTACTGATGGCGGGCTTTACGAAACTTTTGATAACGCAAAGACATGGAGACATATAAAGAATTTACCGGTGACTCAGTTTTATAAAATCGCCCTTGATGATGCTGAACCATTTTACAACATAATTGGCGGCACACAGGATAACAATACTCAACTTGGTCCTTCGCGTACTGATAATGTTCATGGTATTACGAATCGTGATTGGATTGTAACTCTCTTTGGTGACGGGCATCAGCCAGCAACTGAACCGGGTAATCCAGACATAATGTACTGCGAGTGGCAGGAGGGTGGAATAAACAGGCTGGACAGAATTACCGGTGAGTTGATTGACATTCGCCCTCGTGGTGAGGAAGATGATCCCGTTGATAGATTTAACTGGGATGCGCCTATTCTCGTCAGTCCTCATAATCCCACCCGGCTTTATTATGCCTCGCAACGTGTCTGGCGTTCTGAAGATAGAGGCGATTCGTGGACTCCAATTTCAGGCGACCTGACAAAAAATCAGAACAGACTGACCTTCCCAATTATGGGCAAAAAACAGAGCTGGGATGAATCGTGGGATTATTACGCCATGTCTCAGTACAACACAATAACATCACTTGCCGAATCACCCGTACAGGAAGGTTTAATTTATGCAGGGACGGATGACGGATTCATCCAGGTAACAGAGGACAGCGGAAAATTCTGGCGAGCCATTAATGTTGGTGATCTGCCTGATGTTCCCAACACAGCTTTTGTTAATGATATAAAAGCCGACCTTTTTGATGTTAATACTGTTTATGTCGCTCTCGATAATCATAAATTTGGTGACTTAAATCCCTACCTGTTGAAGAGCAGTGATAAGGGCAGGACTTGGAAGTCAATAAAATCAAATCTTCCAGAACGAACTCTTGTTTGGCGTTTGGTTCAGGATCATGTAAAAAAAGAGTTACTCTTTGCTGCTACGGAATTTGGTATATATTTCACCCTTGATGGTGGGGGCAAATGGACTAAATTAACGGGAGATGTTCCTACAATTTCATTCAGAGATTTAGCAATTCAGAAACGTGAGAACGATCTCGTTGGCGCATCTTTTGGTCGTGGTATTTTTGTTTTGGATGATTATTCTCTTTTGAGAGAAGTTTCTGATGAGCAGTTAAAGAGAGAGGCGACTCTTTTCCCTACACGTAAAGCATGGTGGTATATCCAGCAACCGGACGTTGGTTTTGGAGCGGAGTCATCACAAGGGTCGTCCTTCTTCCAGGCACCCAATCCTGCCTTTGGAGCAGTCTTTAGTTACTATCTTGCGGATGGATATAAAACATTGAAAAGCTCTCGTCAGGAAAAAGAGAAAGAGTTAAGGAAGAGTGATAAGGATATTGAATTCCCCGGCTGGGATGCTGTGGAAGCCGAGCGCAGACAAGATGAACTATTAGTCTGGTTGACTGTTAGAGATAAAGAAGGACTTGTTGTTCGTAAGATTAAAGCATCTGCTGAAAAAGGTTTTCATCGTGTTGCCTGGGATCTAAGATATCCTTCTATGGAAGTGGTGGGGGAGAAAAAGGAAGAAAATGATTATGTACCAGCCGGATATCTTGTTTTGCCAGGAACATACTCTGTTTCTCTCTCAAAACAAATTGATGGTGTTGTAACAGAGTTGTCGGAATGGATGGAGTTTGAAGTTGTTCCATTAAGAGAAGGCGCCCTGGAAGGTCCCGGTAAAATTGCACTTGTAGAATTCCTTAAGAAAATTGAAGAACTGAATAAAGAAGTGTCAGCAGTCTCGAAAAAACTTACGGCAGCATTGAAGCAGGTGAAAGCCATTGAGGAAGCACTAGCTGCTACGCCTGAAGTCCCCGGTGAATTGAATGCGAAGCTTCATGAAATGAAACAATTTCTTTATGACCTGGAAGGGGAATTTAAAGGGCATCAATCAAAAAGTGCACTTGGTGTTGTCAGAAAGCCCGGCATAACCAGCAGACTTGGTTCTGTTCAATCTGCCATGGCTAATACAACATACGGACCAACTCCTAATCTGGAAAAAGAATTTAAAATTACTCTGAAATTATTCGCCGATTTTAAAGATCGATTTTATGAACTGGTTAAAACAAAAATCCCGAATTTCGTTAACGAATTAAGTAATATTGGCGCACCTTTGGTTGAGGGGATTGAATAGAGCTCATGATAAATCATCGCGTCGAACTATTCCCGGAGCGATGATTATATTCATATCTATGTCATAAAATCATCACTTTTCATTTATTTTTCCTCAGTGCAAAAATCCGGTATCATTTTAAGCCTCATGATCTTCCTTAGAATTAAAATTTCAATTACGACAAATTATAAAGTAAAAATCGCGTTTTTTACCTGAAAACAACCCTATTGCGTGTTGTCAGCCGAATATAATTTAAACTCTTTTTTTTTGATTCCTGATTATTTATGGTACTTGTACTGATTCGCTTTTAGATTTTTGTCCTTATATTAATATAAAATGATGAACTATCCTATAGTATTTATTAATGCTACTTAGAGATCTTAAAGTAGAATAAATGCGTGTTAACGAAAAGGAAAAGAAGATGAATAAAATAATTTTACCACTGTTAATTACTTTTGCTCTCGCCTGCTCATGCGAAAACTCAAATGAGCCAAACGTTAATCATAAAGATCCGCGTGATTTTACCTGGAGGGCTGATACGATTTATTATCCTGACAGCTACCAGACTATTGTCCAGTCAACCTGGGCTACTTCCGAAAATGATATTTACGCCGTGGCACATACAGATGTGAATGAAGGGGCTTTCTGGCATTACGATGGTACTAAATGGGAGATGATTAGAATATTCGATCATATTGAGAGAGGAGTTTTATCATTCAATAAGATTTTTGGATTATCAGATTCTCAAATTTGGATAGCAGGTAACCGCGGTACTCAATCAAACACTATTCCGGTAATATGGGTTTATAATGGGTATGCGATATTTGAAACACGAATAGATGGATATGGAGGAAGATTACAATCAATTCATGGCACAGACAGAAATAATATTTGGGCGTGCGGTGATTCTGGTCTTATAGCGCAATATGACGGTTTGCAATGGAAAACAGAAAAAATCAATCACCTTAACTTGAATCTTGATGCTCTCTGGCTGGATGATATAGCTGTAGATGATGAAAGAGTTTATGCCACCGGAGGTGGAATTGATAATTCATCACGCCGGGGAAAAAGTTATTTTTTTGAAAACAAAGAAAACTCATGGAGCATTTCAGATAGCAGTATCATTGAACCGTATGGACATGTTCCGAAATGGGGTTATCGCCATTTGTATATGAGCAGTTGGCATACAATCTATTCACATACACATGGGTTATTCAAACTTGCTTCTACAGGCTGGCAAAGAGTTACTGATTTTTTTGACAACAAGGCTACGCGAGATATGTCTGGAACCAGTGAAAATAATATGATTATTGTTGGGGATTACTCAAAGGCTTATCACTGGAATGGTACTGAATCAATTCTAATCACAGAATTGGAATTAGATGATATAAGTTCGTTTAACTGTGTAGAATTATTCGATAAAGAAGCATTTATATTCGGTCATACAAATTCATTTCCACAAAAGACAGTTGTTTATCATGGCAAATAATTAAGGAGGATAAGCCGGAGTAATTTAATAAAAAGGGGGAAGTGCAGCAACACTTCCCCAAATGCAAATATGTCAGGTCGATCAAACCGAACGAAGAGGGATTGCTCCGCCCTTTTTATTTGCAGGTGAAATATAACAATTTACCAACAATAATTAAAAAGGAGGATTTATGAAACTTTTGATCACTTCAAGCATGCTTCTATTTTTTGTCTTAGGGGATTTATTTTCTCAGAGAATTCTCGACCCAAATCGTAATTATACCTGGTCCCTTAATCCAGTGGGCGCAAAATACAGGGTTAGCAGTACTGAAGTCGTAGAAAATTCTGCGGCAGAATCGTACTTCACTAACATAATAAGTGCATCGTTTTCTACTTGTCTTGGCTATGCGAATCGAAACAACTGGAGCATCACTTACACGAGTGATTATGCTAGTGCTGATATTAAATTTTATTTTATTGATAGAACGGCATGGTCTGGTTGGAATCCAGTTGGTGATGGATTTGAAGTAGAACTTAAAAGGAATTGTATCTGGAATACTTCAACAAGTGGATGGGGAAAGAACCCGGTAGAACCTTATATGGCTGTAGTACGTCATGAAATAGGACACCTTTTCTATCTTGGTCATCACACTGGTTGTGTGATGCAATATGAACCTACCACATTTATCTTTTGCAGTACATGCCAGTCCGCCATTGAGGATACACATAACCCGAAGTTCGATGTTACAATCAAAAATTATTTTAGCGGCAACTTGAATGTTACATCAAACAGTGTTGTAACCATCGATGACGCTCTATCCTCTCCACAAGATCTTCCAGTTGGTGCTGCAGGTACAACCTTTAATTTTGGTGAAAAGCAGTTAAATATTTTAGTCAGTGCAAAACGTCAGGAAATTGATGGACATTACCAAAATTGGGATAGTTATCATGGTAGTAGTGTTGGTAGAAGCAATGGAAGTTCATGGGAAATATACCAAGTTGGGAGCGGTCAATTGGATATACGTTACAAACGTGAATGCAATATGACTTATCAAACCTATTACGACGGTGCAGTGAGAAACGGTACCATGAAATTTAACGGTGTAAGTGAAAATGTAACCAAGACGGTTATTCTCGATCAGGACTCTAACATACAGGTTGAAGCTCTGATGCAGTCCTCAAATAATATTAATTATTACTTTGAAAAATGGAATGAAGATGGTAACACGCAAAATCCAAGAACATTTATCGCTAACCAAACTACTACATATACAGCAAAATTAAAAGGCTACGCTTACACCGCCCCAATGAATGTACAATTTGTTGGCAGCGGCGGTGATCCAATTCAGATAGATTGGATTGATCATCCGAATTCAGCTGTTACTGCATATGAAGTTTGGAGATGTGATTCTTATTTTCCGTATCCGACAGGTAAAAAAGTCGCTTCTATGAATCGCGGTACAACTTATTATACTGATAATACTTATACCTATTATGATGGCAGTGGAACCGCTCTGAACCTTAAATATGCTGTTATTGCAAAGTACTCCACAGATGATACCTGGTCCGTAAAAAACTGGTCAACTACCTTAGGTGAGTTCGGTCCCATCTGGAAGAGCGCTGAGGATAACGAGACGGCAACTGACAGAATTGTCAGGGCAGGAGAAATTGAATACTCGCTTGTAAATAATCCAAATCCGTTCAATCCGACAACAGCAATTCATTATTCAATAGGATCCACTGAACCGGTAATAATAAAAGTCTATAATACTTTGGGTAAAGAGGTTGCCGTCCTGGTTGATGAAGTTCAGGGTGCGGGCGAACACCGTGTTTCGTTTGATGCCAGCCACCTGGCAAGCGGCATTTACTTTTACACTATCCAGACTCCTAATTTTGCTACATCTAAGAAGATGATACTGATGAAATAACTCCAAGTCATCAAGGCCGATTACTTCGGCCTTGATGGCTATTCATCTATATAGTATCGCACCTACGGAGCTTAAGACATGAGTTCTCATGTTGAGTTTTACCAGAGTATCGCCGCTCCGCGGCTGTGTAGAAATACAAATTTATTTGATAATAAGTTTGTATTTATTATAATCGTTTATTTTTAGGTCATTATAAGTTTTTTCTTTCAGCTGCTTAGCAGGGACATACTGGTATAACCCAGTCCTTTAGCCAAGGAGAGAGCTTCGTTGAAGCGACATTTTTCCTTTAAAAAGGATTGTAGTAAAGGATTTTAGTAATATTCCAACAAAATATTTCCGACGCAATGATTATATTCAACCTAATATTAAAAATCTTACTCCCTTTTTTTACTATTTTTACTGTGATTCATATTTATTTGTTAAAAAAATATTTCAACATTATAACGGGGGACAATAATGGGACTAAACCTTTCGCGTCGTGATTTTTTTAAGCTGACAACAATTACTTCAATCGGGCTAACCGTTTCATCCTTCTTCGGCATCAAAACGAAGGCGCAGGATAAACCGCTGGAAGAAATAAAAACAAACATTGCAGACGCACTTAAACATCCACGCAACGCAAACTCGATGCCGGGTAAATTTCCAGGTAAGGTGGCTCAGGTAAATCATGAAAACAGTATTAAAGATAATGTAATCAATGCTGATGCAGCGTATGAAATGCTCGCTAAAGGAATGCTTTCCTTAACTGGCGCGGCAACCTTGCCCGAGGCGTGGAAACAGTTTGTAAATGAGAATGACAGAATAGGACTGAAGGTTAATCCGGTAGCCGGTCCGACTCTTTCTACAAGTGTTGAGTTAACTCAGGCTATTGTTAAACAACTGGAAGAGAGCGGTATACGAACAAAGAATATTTTAATCTGGGACAGGCGTGAGCCGGAATTACATGACGCAGGTTTTACAGATGATAAATTTCCCGGTATTAAAATCATTGGAACTGAGCGTCAGGAAAACGATTCCTGGTATGATGAAAATGGTAAATTATATGGCGAGCGGATGATTGATAAAGAATGGTACTACTGGGCAAATTGCGAAATGGAATATGATGCCGAAACAATGCCCTATATGATTAATCAGGGCGAGTACTCGTACTTTAGCAAAATTGCCACCCAAATGGTTGATAAGATTATCAATGTACCAATATTAAAGAATGCCGGAGCATCAATAACACTTTGCCTAAAAAATCTTGCCTATGGTGTTACTTCCAACACGGCCCGCTTGCATAAACCACTATGGTCAGAAACCTGTGCCGAGGTATGCGCGTTTCCGCCGATACGTGATAAGGTTGTCTTAAATATTGTTGACGGAATTAAAGGGTGCTTTAATGGTGGTCCAGGTGCCGATCCACAGTTCATAACTGATTATAAAACTCTGCTGGTCGGAACAGATCCGGTCGCGGTTGACAGAATTGGTTATGATATTATTTTGCAAAAACGTATTAAGGAAAAACTCCAAAAAGTTGAGTCGGAAAGAGGCATGAAATTTTTGGGACTGGCTAGCGATCTGGAGCTGGGTGTTTCGGATATAAATAAAATAAAACTTGAAAAAATTGAAATGGCATAAAGGATGAAAATGAAAATACTGTTTTTGATGTTGACGATAAATGTTATGATGCTGGCGCAAAATGTAAGTGACTTCCCGGCACTTTCGGAAAGTGATTTAGATAGTATGACGATTGTTTCGGAAAAGGTATTTGATGGCAATTCACTCTGGGGTCATATCAACGGTGGTGCTGATCTTTATCTTGAATATGGATTTGATAAACTTCTCCTGCAGAATGTGGAATATCAGGGGACGGTTTTTAGAGTAGAGTTTTACAAAATGAATGATTCTGAGGCGGCTTTTGGCATCTTTTCAATAAAACGTTTTAAGTGTGTAGAATCCTACTCACTTCCCGTAGATGTTTGTATTACTGAGAACCAGATTCAGTCCGCTATTGGAAGATTCTATATCTCTATTTCCAATGAAGAAGAAACTGAAGAAGCGCTTACAAAGAGTCATGAAATATTTTTGGAAATCCTTGATAAAAGCAAAGAACTGCCATATTTGCTACCAGAGCTATTTTATAATCCACGACTCAAAAAGTATTCATCTCAAATCAAATATATTAAGGGACAACTTGGGTTACAAAATGGGTTCCCAATGTGGGAAATGATGTTTGAGGGGATTGAAAAATATTCCGCCTATATTTTGCCGATAAGTGATGCCGATGCGACACTAGCACAAATTCATTTTGGTCAGAAAGGATCATTGGAACTATTCCTTCAAAACATTGAAGTAACAATGCCCGATCAATATAATCTAGGGCAAGTTCTTAAAAAGGATCATTTCCAGATTATTGTTACAGCAGAGGAGGAAATACTATTCTGTGAATCAGAGGGTGATTCTCTTATAATTTCGGATTATATTAAGCCATAATATTAGATCAATCGTTTCCCCGGAGCTTTCAGTTTTCACTCCGGAGATTTCAAAAGATTGTTGTTCAAAATGATTATTTGAATTTTACTTTCCTGCGATTAACTGCAATCTTGCAAAGTACATGACTTCAATTATTGTACAACCGAAAATTTATTTCATAAATAAGAGGGAAATGTATATGAAATATTTACAAGTAGTAGTTTTTATAATTGCGGTTCTGCCACTCATGATAAGCGGACAAGCTTTTGATCGACCGGAAAGTGCAGTCTATGATGCCACACTAGACAGATATCTTATCTCTAACACAGGCAATGGCGATATTCTCTCCAGCACGTTAGAAGGCACATTGACCTTCTTTAATAATACCGATTCCGAGTCAATAAGAGGAATTACGATTTATGGTGATAACCTATTTGCCGCAGGGGATGAAGGTGTCTTGGTGTTCGATCTGGCAACTGGGACAAATATACTCACTATCCCCATACCGGGTGCCACTTTTTTGAATGATATAACAGCGGATGGCGATGGAAATTTATATGTATCAGATGGTTCTAAAGTTTATAAGGTTGATCCTGTAGGAGAAACATATGAAGTGTTTTTAGAAAACCTTAACGGATCAAATGGTTTGATGTATGTACCTGATCCTGAGATGATGCTAATAACTCTCGAAACAGCTGGCTCAACGGCAGTAATTGCATCTGTTGATTTAACAACTAAAGTTATTGAAGAAATCGTATCAACGGATTTTGAGTTCCTTGATGGTCTCGCGATGGATGACTTTTGGAATGTTTATGTATCATCATGGTCTACGAATGCTGTTTATAAGTACGATAGTGATTTCGCAAATGCACCAACGATCGTGTATCAGGCGGACGATATAGGGCCGGCTGATATCTATTTTGACTCCGTCAATCATACTCTGGTTGTTCCGCAAATGAGCACTAATTCTATGACTTATATTGACTTACCATATGTTGGTCTACTTACTCCAAACGGTGGTGAAGCTTGGGAGGCAGGCAGTACACAGGCTATAACATGGGAATCTCAGATGATCGAAACGGTTGATATTGATTATTCTACAGATGGAGGGGTGACGTTTGAGCTGCTTGTCCAGGGAGAAGATGCAGCTCTTGGGACTTATAGTTGGAACCTACCCACTGGCACCTCGTCCAGTTGCATTATTAAAATATTCGATTCAAGCGATCCTACTGTAATGGATATAAGTGATGATGCTTTTACTATTATGCAAACCGTTGCTATATATGATGACCCTCTTCCTTCAGATTATGCCTTAAACCAAAATTATCCCAATCCGTTTAATCCATCAACAACAATTAGGTACATAGTGGAGGAGAGCATAAATGTAAAGATTGAACTTTACGATTTGCTTGGAAATCTAATTTCGACATTATTGGATAAAAAATGTTCGAAAGGAATTCATAATTTAAATTTTGAAGCCGGTGAATTACCTTCAGGAATATATTACTATACGATGAGTGCAGGCAATTTTTCAGATACAAAAAAAATGTTGTTGATAAAATAATATGCAGATGATTCATTCAAGATTATTATGCCGTCAATCGAATATTGGCGGCTTTTAATTCTGGCCAAGGAGTTTTTCCAGTTGAGAAAGGTTAACAGAGTTATCATAAAAATCACCCATCCAACGAGCGCACCGGTTGGCATCCAATGGAATGCCAATAGCGGGAATACTTTTCCTTGCACATAGACGCATTCCATTTGCCAATTCAGGGATGCATGCAATACCTAAAACGCCAAGAGATTCAACATTTTGGCGTTTACTGTTAAATAGTAATCCTTTTGAGGCTTCTTTCCAAATGAATGGCTGAATGTTGTGATCGGATAGCAGGGCACTGACTTTATTCAGATAACATTCCTTTGAGCATTTTTTGCATACATAGTCTAATCCTTCTACTTCGGATTTACATGTTTTAGATAAGTCTCTTAAGCAATGTGGAAGCAGGGCGATTTTCTTTTCAGCCTTGAAAAATTCAGATTTGTTAATTCTATTCGTCAGATTGATTTCAAGCATACTTAATAAATATTGGAATTTTTTCTTTGATAAAACCGAACCGAATTTATGATGAATGGGCAATGCTTTAAGATGCTGTTCAACGTTGAGTAAATATTTAGACAGTTTCAGTTCAGCTGCCGGGAGGAAGGATTTAGCGCGTTTAACTTTTTTATCAGCCGCCAGAATATCATTTAATAAATCTTTTGGTGAAGCATAATCAGCCAGAATTAATTCCACTAATTCATCTACTTCTTTATAAAAGTTATCTGTGGTTTCTTCATCACCATATAAAGAATATGTTTTACCTACAATTTTGGATTGCATAGTTGCCTTTTACAAAATTTATTTAATTTCAATGATTTCTATCTTTTCTATCGAGCGTACATTCCTGTCAACGAAAAAGTCAGCGGTTGTAAAAGAAGTAAATCTGCCGGCGTCGGTAGCTTCACCACAATCAAACAATAAGAAATCTTCCAGATCATTCCGGTTGATGATTTCCGCGAGGCTATAAGTTACTCTGTAACCATCCTTTGCCGAAACGATAAGAAGACTGCTTCTTAAATCGTTCGAATAAAATGTTAAAACATTATTGAGAATATCTTTTAGGAGAAAACCCTCCTTTTGGCTAATTCCCTTAAAGCCACGGCCATGCCCATAGCCAATATGTTCGAAGCTTATTTTTCGTATTTTATCCCCAATCTCAGTAATCGCAATCTCAGTATCATCTTTTATCACTTTTATTTCAGATGAGAATATATTTTCCATTCTCTCTTTTGAATATTCACCTGGGGCTGATTTTAAAGTAATTTTGGTTGGGTTGCTGATGAACCGTTCATTGGTCATGTCATAGCCGCAAATTAGGCGTGTTGACTCACTGACTGGCCATTCCATTTTGCCCTTTGAAGGATTGATAGGTGCGATACTTTTTGTTATGATTGATTTGAAATTATCCTTTGAATAGAATAATTCTCCCCAGCTAAACACAGCTTTTTCACCTTCTTCGTTTTCAACAATCACATATATGTCAACAGGTGGTCTGAATTCTTCTTCATTCACTTTCTTAATTTTCACGTTCGCAATTATGTCGTAAAGTGAATAACCGGTAACAAAGTATGAACCAATGAATCGTTTTTTATCCGTGGATATTTGCTTAACCTCCTTGAAGGGGAAACTTCTTAATGGTAGTGTTGAAAGCTCAATACTTATTTCAGTTTCCACTTCACCGCAAACAGTAATATTTCCAAGTGCATATTCAGTTGTTTTGCAGTCATCAAAAAATGTTGCTGTGCTTTCGTTTATGTCCTGTGCATTCAGGTGCATCAAAAACAGAATTGATATTGCTAAATACTTATACATTTTCCCTCCAAAGAAACAAGTATTCGTATAATTAGATTAGTGCCCAAGTCCGTGAACCATTAGCAATGTGTGTTCAAGAACTCGGGTTATTTCTTCAGTGTATTCTTTTACTGCTTTAACACTGCCGGGCAATGCAAAGATTAGTGTAGTTCCCTTAAATGCTGCAACTGATCTGCTTAGCAGGGCAGAGGGTATTTTCTCGCCATATTTCATCCTGATGTAATCCATAATGCCAGGTATTTCATTCGCAGCAAAATCCAAAATTACATCTGGTGTTATGTCACGCGGTCCGATCCCGGTACCACCTGTTGTGAAAATGATATCTATATTATCAGATTCACATTTCTCTAATTCATTTTTAAGCTGAGCTTTATCGTCAGAAATTATTACACTGCTGAATTCTGTATGCCATCTTTTTCCCGAAAAGAAATTTACCAGTTTTTGAGTAATGGCTGGTCCGCTCTGATCCTGGTACTCGCCGGCGCTTGCCCGATCACTTAGTGTAATTACTTTAATTTTTAGCGGGCGGGGATGGTATACTAATTCTGAATCTTTACTGATTGTGCCCCCTTTTATAACACGAGCAAAGATCCCCGACTTTGGCATAACGCATTTACCAACCTCAACATAAATGGCACAACCATCACCATGGCACATTTTGCCAATCTGACTAATCTCAAGTTCAACTTCACCAAATTTAATTCTGTCAAGGATTGAAATTTCTTTGAAATCAATGCCCTGAGTAGTGATATTCTCTGCAAATTCGCCTGGCAGAAATTTACGCCCGCTTGCATCTTTTTCCGAAAAACCATCAATATCTTCCTGGGCAAGCAGACTTATCTGGCGATGCCACCTGCCACGATGAGCGTCATCAATAATACCAAGCTCATTAAGCTCGATGGTATCTCTTGGAGTTTTAATAACACCCTTTTCCTCAGATATATTAAGAGATATTACTTTTCCATTTGCTGTATCGAATGCCATTTTATGATCCCTTTATAAATTCTTTACAAGTCAGTAGTGAATTGTGAATAATCAATAATTAAAAATAGACATTCACTATTGACAATTGACTATTCACTCAAGTTTGTTTTTGTTTTCTCAACGAGTTTAATTCTTCCAATTTTCATTTCTTTGTCAACAGCCTTGCACATATCATAGACTGTTAGCAGAGCCGTAGACACAGATGTAAGTGCTTCCATTTCAATGCCTGTTTGCCCTATGCATTTTGCATAACTAGTAACCAGTACATGATCTTCCTTAAGTTCAGCCTTCACATCAAGCTTTGTAATTTGTAGTGGGTGACAAAGGGGAATCAGTTCCGAAGTTTTTTTGCCGCCCTGAATACCGGCGATTTCAGCAACGGTTAGAACATCACCCTTTTTCATCTTATTGTCTTTTATAAGATCAACTGTTTCCGGACGCAAATATATTGCTCCTTCAGCTCTCGCGGATCGGTATTGGATTGGTTTATTTCCAACATCCACCATACTTGCTTTACCTGCCGGGTCTACGTGAGTTAGTTCATCCATCTTATCCTCCGATACTATAAAATTTATTGGAACTGCCATGAAGTCCGCATGCCGGTTTTTGTTCAAGCGCTTTTGATAAGGCAGTTTTATAATCCATCTCACGGATATTAATAGAGATATCGCTGAACAGGCAGGGTAAAATGAAGCCATTACTTGTTAATCTTAGCCTGTTGCAGTTTGCGCAATCGCCCCCTTCGCCGCCATGTACAACTCCAAATTGTCCCTTTTCAATATCCATCTCTTCAATGAAACGAACTTCCAGTCCGTTTTCCTCACCCCATCTTTTTACGTTCTGAGCCTCTGCTTCATTTGGACTTTCCTTAATAACACAGTTAATTTTAATGGGTAACAGTCCGGCTTGTCTGGCTGCTTCAATTCCACGAAAAACATCTTCCAACTCACCGCAACGGGTTATGGACTTATACTTTGCAGGGTCGATAGAATCGAGGCTGATGTTCACTCTATTCAATCCAGCATCTTTAAGCTGCATAGCATATTTATCAAGCATTGTTCCATTTGTAGTCATACTCAAATCTTCAATGCCGTTAATACTGGCGATCATTTGAACCAGCTCAACGCAGCCTTTTCTTGCAAGCGGCTCTCCGCCAGTAAACCTGACTTTATTTACTCCCAATGAAACAGCCACTTTAGTAAATTCAATAATTTCTTCGAATGATAAAACATCCTTATGTGAAATTGAATCAATACCTTCTTCGGGCATGCAATAGGTACATCGTAGGTTGCACCTGTCTGTAACACTTATGCGCAGGTAATTTATTTTTCTGTTAAAGTTGTCTAACATCAATATCTACACCTTCTTTCAGTTCACTAATTCCCACTGGTACAGACATAATACCATTGGCATTTGGCAGTGCTGTGATGTGAGCAGACCCATGATAGTCAACAGGAGTAGCGAAATTGTTATGATCTATACTTACAGGTATCCATGCATGACGAACGTTATGTTTTCGCTTAAAATCATTTGCTAATACACATCTGCGGAGTTTTACAGTGTTTTTTAGTCCCATAACTCCGGCTAAAAATTCTTTTACAAAAATCTCAAAAATCAGGTAGGATGAAACAGGATTACCCGGCAGGCCAAACACAAATTTACTTCCGTCCCGTCCGAAAACAGTTGGTTTGCCCGGTTGGATGGCAACCTTGTCGAATAAAATATCGAAGCCATTTTCTTTCAGGAGACCAGGCACCAGATCAAACTCGCCCATGGAAACACCACCTGTAAGAATTATCAAATCATTTTCCGACTTGGCTTTCTTTATAGCTTCGCCAGTGGCTTCCTTGGTGTCCTGCACAATTCCATAATAGGTTGGGTCGCAACCGAACTCTTCAAGCTGGGCAAGCAGCTGATAGGAGTTTGTATTTCTTATTTGTGATGCAAGGGGCATTTTATAAGGCTCTACAATTTCATCGCCGGTGGAAATGATTCCGACTTTTGGTTTCGAGCTAACTTCCGGAGATACACAACCAGTTAAAGCTAATGCAGCAATAACCGATGGGGTAATCCTGATCCCTGCAGAAAGTAATTGATCGCCTTTAATAACGTCCTCGGCTTTTATACAAATATTAACCCCTGTTTTCGCTTTCGTAAATTTCACTTTCCCATTTTCAAGTTCTTCAGTGTCTTCCACAATAATTACACAATCAGCTCCCAAAGGAATCATTGCGCCGGTCATGATTTTGGCACATTGGTTTTTGCCAATTTCCTTTGTTGGCTTATATCCTGCCGGAACGGTCTCAATAATTTCCAACTCATTTGGAATGTCTTCCATTCTGCACGCGAATCCGTCCATCGCCGATTTATCGAAAGGAGGCATATCCATATCGCTTTTTACATTCTGGCGCAGAACTCTATTCAAACATTTTTTAATATCAATATTCTCTGTGCCTGTAAGAACGACATTATCTCTTACAATCTTTATTGCCACTTCAAATGGTATCAATTCATTTCTCCTTAATTATAAACTTTACAGGAAGATGCTTTGAAATTTATCCAGACATCTTTCCCGACATTCATACCTAACGAATAAAACGCATCCTTTGAAACATGTACGGCAAAATCGACTCCAATATCAACAGTGACAACCAAACCCAGTCGGGCAGGGGCAATGTCTTTTATTCTACCTTTAAAATGATTTCTGATGCTCCCTTCAAGAACAGTATTAGAAATAGAGATTTCCTTCGGATCAATCATTAAAAAAACATTTCCTTCATCTAACTCGCTTAAACAAAATATTTCTATTTTTTCAGATACAAATATTTTTAGATCACTATCAGTTTGTTTGGTGATCCTTCCTCTCAAAAAATTTTTTATGCCAATAAAATGAGCAACAAACTCTGATTTTGGATGCTCGAATATTTCTTCAGTAGTGTCTACGTGAACCAGTTTCCCGTTTTCCATTATTCCAATTTTAGTGGCTAAGGAAATAGCTTCCTCGTAATCATGTGTTACATGAACAATTGTAATCCCACTTCTGTTCAAATTTCTCAAGAGTATGCGAAGTTCATTCTTTGACTTAAGATCAATAGAGGATAATGGTTCATCAAGTAAAAATATATCAGATCCGGCTGCAATACTCCTTGCCAGCGCGGCACGTTGTGCTTCACCACCGGATAGGGAAGCAGGCATTCTTTCCATTTTATCTGCTATTCCGGTCTGCGTCGCCGCGGCAATTACTTTCTCTTCAATATCTCCTGCATGCATAGCTTTTAAAGGGTAAGCGATATTCTCGTAAACATTCAAATGGGGAAACAATACAAGATCCTGATACACGATGCTTATTTGCCTGTTTTGAATAGGGATACTATTTAATAATTTCCCTCTCAGAAAAATATTACCCTCGGAAGGTGTTCGTAAACCAGCTATTGTTTCTAATAGCAGACTTTTACCAACTCCGGAAAGTCCAAGCAGAACAAAATAGTCGCCTTTTTCAATGGACAAATTAATATTGTTCAGAGAAAAATCCTCAACCATCAACGATATGTTTTCAACTATTAACATTTATTTTTTACTAATCACCCTGAGTATTATGAAAATTAAAAGGCTTACAGCAACAAATATTGCGGCTGCAGGCAAAGAATATTTTAACCCGAATGAAGTGAATCTTTCAAAGATCATTACGGGCGCGGTTTGGGGGTTGTAGGCAACTATTACCACTGCCCCGAATTCACTCATGCCTCGTGCCCACATCATAATCAAACCACTTACAATTGATCTGGATGCAAGAGGGAGGGAAATGGTAAAGAAAACACGGACAGGAGAAGCACCAAGTGATAAAGCAATCTTCTCCAAACGTTCCGGCACTGCACAGAATCCGTCGCGGGCTGCGTTAATTAGAAAGGGAATACTTACAAATGCCATTGCCAATATTATGCCCGATGGATTACCAACAAGTTTTAATCCGACTAAATCGGCGGCTTGTCCTAAAACACTATCTCTGGAAATTACGCCAAGTACAGCAATACCAGCTGCTGAATGGGGAATGATAATCGGGACATCAATTAATCCATTGATGAGACTTTTGAAACGAAATTTTTTGCGGGCTAAAATATAAGCCAAAGGTATTGCTAACAGGGAAAACAATAATGTTCCTGCCATTGAGGTCCAGAGACTTAGCCAGATACTATCTTGAACCGACTTGTCAGCTACTGTTTCCGTCCACGAACTTAGCGGGGCATTTAAATATAAACCGGCTATGGGGGCAATAATAAATAATAGAAGTGCCCCGCCAAGAAAAGCGAAAACCAAATTTAAGGGGGTCCTATTTAAAGATACTGTATTCACTAAACTCTATTTTAATGCATATGGCTTAAATTCTTCAGGCAATTTGTTGTACGATTCACAAAGGGAAGGCACTACTGTCGGCTGACCGTTTTCACGTAATATTTTAAGACCTTTATCTTCATTCATTAAAAAGTGGATGAATTTATTTGCCAGGGTTTTATTCGGCGCGTTATGTGGGATAGTTACACCATAAAGCATTGGCGTGCCCATATGAGTAACGTATTCACCAGGTTTTTTCCCGGTGACATCCACAGAAACAGATTTATATAATTCAGTACATTTTCCTTCTTTGAGATTAATACTGTCAGGAAGCAGAAGAAAGGGAAGTTTATGTTGCTCAGCAACAGATCTATAAAGGAATATGTAGTCAAGTTCGCCCGCCTCAAGCAATGCCAGCAAATCAACTTCTTTTGGACGCACATATTCTTTATTCTTTTTTAAAAGTTTTTCAGCAAGTCCGGGATGGTTGTAATAGGATTCCGATAATTTCCAGGTTAAGATTGTTCTGTAACCACAAGGGTCATTGTTAGGGTCGGAACGTCCAAAATTAATCTCCTTTTTCAAAAGTATTTCATGCCAATTGGATTGATTAATTTGATCAGCCAGCCGCGATTGCTTTGTATAAACTATTGTCATCTCATTGGCGGCAAATTTAAGGTTCCAGTCAGCATACTCCGGAATTAGAAGATTATCAATAACCTCGTAGTCGGCCGAAGCTAAAATGTCGCATTCCTTCCCAAGATCAGTTATTTTCCTTGCACAGGCTCTGCTTCCGGCTATCTCTTTCAATATTTCTACGCCCGGATTCTCTTCCTGAAAATTCTGTATGATTTGGGCAAAAGGTCTCGCCAAACTACCTGCATGGAATATTATTAACTTTTTATTATCTGTTTGTCCGAACATTGTGGAGACGAATACCACCAAAAACGATATTAGCTGAAACTGACGCCTCAATCTGTTTCATCTCCCTTTGCGATGTTCTCTAGTTTTGTTTTCTTCATCTGTTCTTCAATTTGATTCTGGATTTTATCAAAAAAATGATTGAAGTAACGGTTGTGATTCTTTACATCCTCATCATTTGCCGATGAAGCATCAACCACATCAAAGTCAACTAACTTCTTTTCATCAAGTGCATCATAAATCTCGAACATACTCAACGAAGTAAAGTCCTGCGCCAGATAAAATCCACCTGTCGGACCTTTGGTACTGCCAACAATTTGAGCTCTGTTTAATTGCGACAAAATCAGTCTTAGTTTCGAGGCGTTTACGCCAATTTCATCAGCAATAGAGGAGCTGTTTTTTGCCTCTGGAAAGACTTTAGCCAGATAAATAAGGGCTTTTATAGCGGTTGATAATTTATGTGATGCTGACATAACTCTTTTATTTGTTACACATAGTATAACAAATAATAGAATCTGCTTCAAATTTATTTTATAAGTTAGCTGGTTACATTGGGTTTCAGGTATAGAATTTATATATTTCGTACTGTCATAAAGAGATCTTTTTATCAATATGAAGTCTAATACTTAGGAGAGAATCAATGGATGTAAAGGAATACTTAGAAGCGCGCAAACTTGTCAGTGAGTTAAAATATGACATTACTCCCATGGACAAGGGGTACTCTGACAAGACACTATATATAAATCTATCGAAGAATGAAATTAAGATAAAAGATGTGCCTTCGGAAATGAAGGAAAAATTTATTGGCGGTAAAGGTTATGGATTAAAGTACTTGTGGGACGCCACCACTCCTGAAACAAAATGGAATGACCCGGAAAATGAAATTATAATTGCCGGTGGACCGGTTTGCGGAATTACCCAGTATTCAGGTACTGGCAAATCATTAGTTGTTACTATTTCCCCTCAGACAGATTCCGTGATGGATAGTAACGTTGGTGGATTTTTTGGTCCATTCATGAAAGTATGCGGTTTTGATGCCCTTGAATTACAGGGGAAGGCTGACGAGGATGTGATCATTATTCTTGATAGTAGGAATGGTGGTAATATTAGAATTGAAAAAGCACCAAAAGAGCCGATTGATAGCCATTCTTTATCTGAATTATTAACTGATATGTATTCAGAAGATGAATCAGACAAAATGAAAGTAGCTGTTGTTTCTGCTGGTACTGCTGCTGATCATTCTCTCATTGGTATGCTTAACTTCAGTTTCTACGACAAGAAGAAAAAACGTGTTCGTCTAAAGCAAGCAGGACGTGGCGGTATTGGTACTGTATTGCGTGACAAAAAAATAAAAGCAGTAGTTGCTCTTATTCCAAAATTTGGTGGTGACATCAATAATGTCGTTGATCTTAAAGCGATAATGGAAAGAGGCAAAAGATTCAATAAGGAAATGAAAGAACTTGATGCTGAGCAATGTGAAATGACAACCAAGGGTACGGCTCACCTTGTAGAAATTATGAACGATTATGATTTATTACCAACACACAATTATAAATTTGGCAGTCATCCTGATGCCGGCAATATCGATTCGGAAAAATGGAAAGCTTTATTTGAGCAGGGCTCACCTGATGGATGTTGGATGGGTTGTCACATGAGCTGTGCGAAGGGAATAAATAACTATATAGTCCGCACAGGACCATATAAAGGCGAGTGTGTTATAGTTGACGGACCTGAATATGAAAATGCAGGCGGATTGGGCTCCAATCTTGGTATTTTTAATACAGACTTTATTGTTGAAGCTAACTTCTATTGTGATACATATGGTATTTGTACTATTACCTGGGCTACAATGCTTGCTTTCGTTATGGAGTGTTATGAAAATGGCATACTGAACGAAGAAAGAACCGGTGGATTGAAACTGAATTTTGGTAATGCAGATGGTGCTATGGAATTATTACACCAATTATCAAGAGGCGAAGGTTTCGGTAAAACATGCGGCGTTGGTATAAGAAAACTTAAAAAACTTTTTGCTGAAAACGGATGGGGCGATGCTCAGTTCCTTCAGGACATTGGAATGGAAAACAAAGGGCTTGAGTATTCGGAATATGTATCAAAAGAATCTTTAGCTCAGCAGGGTGGATTTGCTCTTACCAATAAGGGGCCGCAGCACGATGAAGCATGGTTAATCTTTATGGATATGGTTAATAATCAGATACCTTCCTTTGAAGATAAGGCTGAAGCTCTTCACTATTTCCCTATGTTCAGAACATGGTTCGGACTCGTTGGTTTATGCAAATTGCCATGGAACGACGTAGAACCTTCGAATAATGCTGAAACTGATGAACCTGCTAAAGTGCCTGAGCACGTTGATAACTATGTTACAATTTACAAAGCAGTTACCGGAAGAGAATTCGACAATGAGAGACTGATTCAAGATTCGGAAAGAGTATATAATTACCAAAGACTCTTTAATCTCCGCAGAGGTTATGGCGTGAGAAAATGGGATGCACAGCCGTACCGTGCGGCAGGTCCTGTTACTAATGAAGAATACGAATCACGTCAGGAAAGATACGACAAGCAATTGAAAGAGATTGTTGGTTTCGACCCTGAAGGTAAATCGACAGATGAAAAGAAAGCGGTTCTAAGAAAGCATAGAGAAGCTCAGTACGAAAAATTACTTGACGCTGTTTATAATAGAAGGGGATGGGATGAAAATGGTGTTCCTAAACTTGAATTTATGAAGAGTATTGGTATGGATTTACCGGAAATAGTCGAGCTTCGCACAAAATATGATGCCGGTGAATTAAAGCTGAAGTAAACAGAAAATAATAGATGCAAAAAGCCCCAATCAGTTTTCTGGTTGGGGCTTTCTTTTTTTTATAATTTATTCCACTACCCGCCGCTTATCAGATGAATAATATCAACTTTATCGCCATCCCTTACAAGTGGTTCATCAAACCTTACTTTTTTAATAAGAACATTGTTGATTTTTACAACCAGGTGATTGAACGAAAATTTTTTGATTGCACGAATTTCATTGATTGATAATATATCGCTGGAAGTATCTAATACTTCCTCGTTATTGTTGAGGTTTAGTTTCATTAGCCATTTCTCCAAGTAATAATTCAAGTACTACATTTGCCATCATGTTGGAAACAACACCAACTCTTGGTGCCAGAGGTGGTGTTTCTTTTGATGCCTCAATTTCGCCATCACCAACTATAAAGAGATTGTCGTATCTAATAGTTTTAATAGATTCATTCTGTCCCCAACCAGACATCCCAACACCCGATACAAGCGGAATATTTGGCATTTCTGACTGAACAGTCTCTATCAGCATTTCTTTCATTTCTGCCAGATCAAATGCTTCAACAATAACATCGCAACCGGCGAACAGTTTTGATACGTTTTGCTCATCCAACGTAATTATATGTGAATGTACAAGGATAGAAGGATTAATTTTTTCAATGTTATTTTTGAGTGCAGATGCTTTAAATTGACCCATCTGATCGTGAAAGTAATATTGTCTATTCAAATTTGTTTCATCAACTCTATCAAAATCAGCTATTATAAGAGTGCCAACTCCCACTCGGGCAAGTGCAACTGCCGCATTGGAACCAAGTCCTCCGCATCCTGCTATGCCTACCGTTTTTCCGCTCAATATTTTCTTGATTTCATTAAAGAGCATAATTATTCCAAAATGATTGGAACAAAATATAGGTAAATGAAAATCATTGCTCAACCTTCAAACTGAAAACATTGTTGATGTGGACTGAAATAAATATGTAAACTCATTTATTTACTTGGTTTAGTACTATTACCTAAATACTGTATTAACTATATCTAAGTATCCCTTGTATATAAACAACTTACAAAATCATTTTATTTGTATCATAATGGAACAATATCTCGATAAAAAAAATATTAATTGAGAAATAGCTGTAATTGGCTACTAATTATTGGCATGTGATTTGCAACATATGGTTCAGATTTTATTGGGCGCAAAGTAGTACAACTTATTGAAAGTAATAAAGACCAAAGATTGGGGATGCTGAAGTTCGATTCACAACACATTCTGACAATCTGCATATTTTGAAACTCAAAATACGGTAAACTTATGTCGTGCGGATTAACTCTAATGCTGAATTATCTATTCAGTCTCAAAAGAATAAGGAAATATGTTTCTTTATTAGCAGCTGTAACTGCCATATTTATTTTAACAGCCACCAGTTGTAAACAAACTGAAATTAACAAACTTTCATACGAAGAAAGAGAATGGTTAGCCAGCAACAATGGTACAATCAGACTCGGGGTTTACAATATTTGGCCACCCATTGGCTTTACAAATGAAGAAGGTAACTATTGTGGGATTTCTGCCGAGTATATTAAATGCATTGAGGAAAAATTTGAGTTTGAGTTTGACATTATATATGTAAATAACTGGAATGAACTTCTCCAGATGGTTGCGAACAGAGAAGTTGATGTAGTGAATGTTATAAACAGATTATCAGAATACGAGGAGCACCTGACTTTTACCTCTCCATTTTTACGAATTCCTGCCGCAATAGTCACCAGAGACGAACATGGTACTATTAGATCGGTTGACGATTTAGCCGGTTTGAGAATTGGAGGAGTTGAAGGTTATTCATCTACAGAATTTATTTTACAAAATTATCCTGAGTACAATATTAGCTCAATTCCAACTGATTTTATTGGGATTCAGGAAGTCGCATTCAATCATCTTGATGCTGTCATTACTCCGATGCCAATTGCTTCATATTATCTTAAGCGAGAGGGGTTTACAAATTTATTAAACAGAGGACTCGGTTTTTCCTATGAATTAGCTTTTGCATCCAGAAACGACCAACCTATTCTAAACTCAATTTTGAATAAAGGATTAGAAGGGATTAGTGAGTCTGAAAGAAGCGCAATTTATAATAAGTGGCTTACTCAAACTGAACCGAATCTATGGGATACAAGAACGTTTTGGGTAATTGTACTAACAATTATCGGTGCTTTTGTTTTGATAGTAACAGTTGTTCTTATTTGGAATAAGACACTTAAGAAACAAGTGGAACAACGTACAAAGGAAATGAATAAAGAGCTAAATGAAAGGCTGAAAATAGAGCAGGAACTGATTGTAGCAAAAGAGAAAGCGGAAAAATCGGATAGAATAAAATCAGAATTTCTGGCCCAAATGTCACACGAAATCAGAACACCTATTGGGGCTATACTAAGTTTTTCATCCTTACTTCGTGAACAATTGGAAGGCAAAATTGGCGAAGATCTTCAGGATGGCTTCGGGATATTACACAGAGCAGGTATGCGTGTTATGCGTACTATGGATTTGATACTTAATATGTCCGAAATGCAAGCTGGCACCTACGATTTTCAGCCAAGAATAATTGATTTGGAGAAGGATATCCTACCGAATATTGAATTTGAAATGATGCAGGCAGTGAAAGATAAAAAACTGGATCTTATAATTACAAAAGATGTTGACAGTACTAAGCTTTTAGCCGATGACTACACGGTAAATCAAATATTAACAAATCTAATCGACAATGCCATCAAATATACAAATGAAGGCAGGGTGGAAGTTAATATTAAACGTAATTTCGAGAAGAAACTTACTGTTGAGGTGCTTGATACGGGAGTTGGTATCTCAAAAGAATATTTACCTGATATATTTGAACCTTTCACACAAGAGGAACAAGGATATACACGAAGATTCGAGGGCAATGGACTTGGATTATCATTAGTAAAAAAATATTGTGAATTAAATAACGCTGATATTTTTGTTGAAAGCGTAAAGGGCAAGGGATCTAAATTTACTGTGGTCTTTCCCTCTAATTAATTATATTTACCCGCCTTAAAAATCATATAATAAATTTACTTGTCAAAATAATCTCAATTATTTTCATAAAATATAAAAAAAAAACCGTGTAGGTATCCAATGAAAAAAAATGTCCTGATCTTAGCATCATACTTGTTAATTATACTAAAGGTAAATATTTTTGCAGCATTTAACGCAATCGATCCCGGACAAGATATACTTCTTCAATTTCTGGAAAATATTCCAGGGGCGACTATTGAAAAGCTTGAAGCAGATTCAACGTTTTCAATTCGTTATAAAATAATGCTTGAACAGCCTTTGGATCATAATAATCCAGATAATGGAATATTTAATCAAAGAATTTACCTTTCTCATTTGTTATTCGAAAAACCAATGGTAATTGTCACAGAAGGCTATTCTGCGCGTCACAATTACTGTGAGGAGTTATGTAATATACTTGGGGCTAACCAATTATTTGTTGAACACAGATATTTTGGGGAATCACAACCTGACTCACTTGATTGGGATTATCTTAACCTCGAGCAGGCTATGGAAGATTATCACCGCATTGCGTCAATTTTCAAAAAATTATATAAAGAAGAATGGATCAGTACAGGTTGGAGCAAAGGTGGCCAGACTACAATGATGTATAAAATGACCTATCCTGAAGATTTTGAGGTAGGAGTCGTTTATGATTCGCCCCTGAATTTTGCCCTTGAAGATAAAAGAGTTGATGAGCATTTCGACAATGTTGGTACCGCGGATCAAAGGAAGAAATTAATAGACTTTCAACGCCTTGTATTAAATCATAAAAGGGAAATATTACCTCTTTTTGAGTGGTACGCAAAAGGAGCCGGGTTAAAATATTCGATTGGTTTTGAAAAGGGTTTAGAATTTTGTGTTTTGGAATATCCATTTTCGTTTTGGCAATACACAGATCATATTTTTGAGAAAATTCCCCAAAAGGGATCAACTCCGGGTGAAATTCTTGAACATCTACGAAGTGTTGTTTCATTTGGCTCATATGCAGACAGATCCATGAATTCTGCTTCAATGTATCAGTTTTCAACCGAGTTTGGGTATTATGGATATGTTCAGAAAAATGTAAAAGATTTACTGAATGATACCGAATACCGTAACTGGTCATATGCTCCGGAAGGTGCGTATTTGAAATACAGTAATAAATTAATGCTTGATCTGAATGAATGGCTTCAGGATAATGGAAATAAAATGCTTTATATCTATAGTGAAGCCGATCCCTGGTCAGCTCCGCATGTCGTAATTAATGGATCAGCTGATTATATGAAAAAATTCTTACGTGGTGGAAATCACTTCACCTTTATCAGAACTTTTCCTAGAAATGAAAGAAAGGAAATCCTTGATAAACTTAGTGAATGGTTGAACATTAAAATAGATGACAAATGGTATAATTTATAAATAATTGAGATTGCTATGAGATACATACTCACGATATTTACATTCTTTTCTTTATTACTTACGATCGTTTATCCATGCACCGATATTATTGTTGGCAAAAAAGCCTCGGCTGATGGTTCAATAATTGTCTCTCACACTGGTTGCGGACCTGACTGCAGAGTAAGATTTATTCCCGGTAAAACATACAGTGAGGGTGAAAAGGCTCCTGTTTATTTTGGTCTAATAGAGATAAACAGTGATAATCTTGAAGATTATGGAGAGATACTCGGTTACATTCCACAAGTGAAAGAAACTTATGGTTATTTTCATTCAGCTTATTCTCAGATGAATGAACATCAACTGGCAATAGGTGAGAGCACCATTTCTCAGCGGAAGGAATTACAAGGCAACAGAGAAAGTTTAAAACAGATTATGTCTATAGAACAGACGCAGATTTTTGCCCTGCAACGCTGCAAGACAGCAAGAGAAGCTGTTGAGCTTATTGGCGGCTTAATGTCAACATATGGTTTTTTACCAACCTGTGCCGATGATGGCGAATCACTTTGTATCGCCGATAAAAATGAAGTGTGGATTTTTGAAGTATTCTCCGTTGGAGCTGATTGGGATCCATCGAGTGGTAAGGATGGCGCAGTTTGGGCTGCTCAACGTGTACCTGATGACCATATTGCTGTTATTCCAAACTGGAGTAACATAAAGCAGATTGATATCAGTCAACCAGATTGGTACAGAACATCTGAGAATTACATGCAGTTTGCTATTGATAAGGGCTGGTACAATCCTGATTCAGGAATGCCTTTTGTTTGGCAGAATATTTATGCTCCAATTCCACGCGAATGGGCGACAGGCAGATTCTGGTTATTCTACAAGACATTTGGTACTCCTGAAGGCGAGTATCCCGAAAGAGAACTAGACAATCCATTTGATGGGATGGATCCATATCATCAATATGTTGAGCCACTTTCTATCTATCCATTTTCCTTCAAACCCAGCAAAAAGATATCTGTTCAGGATGTAATAGCCTTTCAACGCCAGACATTCGAAGGCACTATCTATGATATGACTTCAGATCCTGACTGGTATGTTCCAAATAAAGATGGCGTGATGGAAAAGAGCCCTCTTACAACTCCTTTCCCAACAAAACCGATGCGCCAATTACTGGACATCAATTACCGACGGAACGTTTCACGCGGCGGGTATGGGATGGTAATTCAGGTGCGTGACTGGCTTCCTGATCCTGTTGGCGGTCTTTACTGGTTCTATCTTGATAATCAATATGTTAGTTCTTACGTACCGATTTATGCCGGTGTTCAGAATATTTCTAAAGCTTATAGAACCTATAATCCTGACAAATATGATGAAAATAGTGCCCGCTGGCAGATAGATATGGCTGATAATCTTATGTACTTAAGATGGCAGGATGCAAACAAGGATCTTCAGGAAATGAGAAATCCAATGGAAAAAGGATTCTTTGACGCTATTCCAGAGATTGATAAAAAAGCAGCAGAACTTTTTAAAGAAGACCCACAAAAAGCGAAAGACTTTTTAACTGAATTCACTAATGCAAAAATGGATGAATCAGTTGAGATGTTTAGAGAACTTATCAAGGTTCTCATTACCAAATACACGAATAATAATCAAGGCTAGTGAAAAGAGGAGAGTATTAATGAGCGTTGCAAAAAAGTGTCATGAGTTATTATCATTAGAAAACAAAGTTGCAGTAATTTCCGGCGGGGCATCCGGTATAGGATTAGGCACTGCAAAGAGACTTACAGAATTAGGTGCAAAGGTAGTTGTTTTAGATATTAATGATGAAAATGGTGAGAAAGCAGTTGCTGAAATAATTGAAGCGGGTGGCGAAGCAATTTATGTGAGATGTGATGTGACTAAAAAAGAAGATTGTAAAAATGCAGCAGATAAAGCAATGGAAGCTTTCGGTAAAATTAATGTTTTATTTAATAATGCCGGTGTTGCAGTAAGGAAAAATGCGGTGGATCTTGAACCTGAGGAATGGGATCTTGCTCTTAATGTTTCATTGAAGGGACAATATCTACTATCGAAATTTGTGATTCCTTATATGAAAAAGAATGGTGGTGGAAGTATCATTAATACTGGTTCCGGCTGGTCATTCCGTGGCGGTGAAAATGCCGTGGCATATTGTGCCATGAAAGGTGGTACGTTAAATATGACACGTGCAATGTGTATTGATCATGGTAAAGAAAATATTAGAGTTAACACAGTCTGCCCCGGTGATATTGATACTCCGATGTTGCAAAGTGAATGTGAGCAGTTAGGCGGTACTTACGATGAAAAATACAAAGAGGAATGTTCATCAAGACCCATTGCAAGATTAGGCACGGTTGAAGACGTTGCAAATGTTGTTGCTTTTTTAGCCAGTGATATGTCAACCTGGATAAGCGGGGCGAACATTATTGTTGACGGTGGTGGAATAGCTTAAAGGCAATTAATAATTGTGAATTAAAAATGAACAATTCAGACTAGGGAGGCGGGATTTTTTATTCCGCTTTCTTTAAAAATACATTCAGTTTTAAAGGGATTCGTCCTGTCTACTTCAAAATAAGGTCTGTAACAATAATTACTTTCCAAGTCCTGTATCCATCCGTTATCTAAACTGAATTTTTCTAAGAGATCAAGTGCATGTTTATATTCTTCAACTGAAATTGAGCGGTTTAATTGTTCAAAACTATTTGCATTGTTAGCCGGGTAATATTGAGCCATTAACGATATGTGAACATTTTCACTAAGTTTATTGGCAATAAATTCAAATACACTTTCTGATTCGGATAATCCGTACGGCAAGATAAGGTGCCTGATTATTAAACCGCGAACAACAATATCGTTTTCAATAATCAAATTGCTTCCCATCTGTCTAAACATTTCAAGCAGAGCAAGTTTTGTCTTATCAAAATAATTGTTTACCTCTGAGAATTGAATGCCTTGTTCATTATTCCCATACTTAAAATCAGGAAGGTAAATATCAATAATACCTTCAAGAAATTTTAGCAGTTCCACTGAATCATACCCATTACTGTTAAAGATGATGGGTAGGCAAAGTCCATTTTCAGCAGCCAGTTTGATTGCCTTTAGAATAGGTACGGTAAAATGTGTAGGAGATACCAAACCAATATTATGACAATTCTGATTCTGTAATTCAATCATTATCTCAGCAAGACGTTCAATACTTATTTCATGTTCCTGTTCTGAATTATGGTTTTGACTGATAAGATGATTCTGACAGTAAATACACTTTAAGTTACAGTTACCAAAAAAAATATTCCCGGCTCCATTAATTCCGGAAATTACTGGTTCTTCACCAAAGTGTTTTGAGTAGGATGAAACGATAGGTAAGGCACTACTATTACAAATACCAATTTCTCCATCCAATCTATTAATTTTACATTCACGCGGGCAGCAGGTACAAGAGATCAAAATTTTTTCAGCGGCATCAATTCTTTTATCGAATTCCCCGGAGTTAAGTAATTCAATATATCCTGGTGTGTACATAAAAAACAATCCCTTATTGGTAACTGCAAATCTATGATTAACAAATAATAAAAAGTGTAAAAAACTCCTGTGTGCAGTAATTTTTAATTGGTAATTTTTGGGTAAGATTTTCATATAATTAATTGCAAACGTTTGCATAAAGGATTATCTTAGCTTCTGAAATCCAGGTAAACAATTAATTTATTGGCTTGAGGACTCGATGAGTGGACTAAAATCAACTTCTCTTAGCAGAATGCTCTATTCTTTTTTGTTGATAACTCTTCTGACTGGTTGCTCGGAAAGCAGAAAGAAAGTATCGACGAAGTACGACATTAGGGATTTTCCAAATATTCTGAATATTAAAAACGCTCCTGAAAAATCTGTTGACTGGTCAGCATTCTCATTCTCTGATATGGGAGCCTGGTTCAGTTTTGCATTACCTAATGAGGATTCTTCTACAACCAAGGTTGGATCATTCCCAGGTCCCTTTTTAATGACTCATGGCAAATGGCTGAGTAAATCACTTATTTCATTTCAGCCTGAAATTATTGGGATTAACATAAATGGTGCCGTGAAATTAGACAGACCAACTGAGGTTAAAATAACTTCCTTCCCCGGACTTCTGAATGAATCATGGATGTTGGATGATATTGCTTTTCAATCAGATCTCTGTTTTGTTTCAAATAGATGTGCAATTATGAGGCTAATTATTGATAATAGGGGAAATGAGACTGAGTTAATTAATTTGAGCATAGTCGGAAGCGTTTTCGAAAATATGGCTTCAATTACTCCTAACGGTAATAGTGTAAAGGGAACAATAAAGGGTGATGGTTATTCATTTAAAATAAAGATTCCTCAAAAACTTCAAACAATGGTAACTGTTTCTGATGACAGCCTGTTTTATAAAATAAGTCTGAAAGAACCAATAGAACTTGGATCTGAAAGTACATACGAAATTCCAGTGCTTTTTGTTTTTGAATCGGATTCCGGTGATTTCGAAAAAAATGAATCACTTGTTAATTCAGCGCTTGCACTCCCGGGAAATGTATTTCTTGCAAATCAGGATAGATGGAATGGTTATTTGAATGATGTTCTACAGGTAAAAAGTGAATGGTCCGATAAAAAAGAGTATCAGGACATTGCAGTGAAATCACTAATTACATTAGTCAATAACTGGCGCAGTTCTTCAGCTGCTCTCCATCATGATGGTTTAATTCCTTCATACGCTGTAAGTTATTTTAACGGTTTTTGGGGTTGGGATAGCTGGAAACATTCTGTGGCAATTGCCAGATTCGAAACCAACCTTGCAAAAGATCAGATTCGTGCTATGTTTGATTATCAGGATAAGGATGGGATGATTATCGACTGTATCTTCCGTGATCCAAAAGAAAACAACGCGCGCGATTCTAAACCACCTTTGGCAGCATGGTCCGTACTGGAAGTGTTCAGGCATTCCAACGACATTGGTTTTCTTAAGGAAATGTATGACAAATTATACGCATATCATTACTGGTGGTATAAAAACCGGGATCATGATGGAAATGGGCTTTGTGAATATGGCTCAACCGATGGAACCAAGGAAGCAGCTATGTGGGAAAGTGGCTGGGATGACGCGGTAAGATTTGATGATGCGGGTATGGTTAAAAATAATGATGGTGCCTGGTCGGTTGATCAGGAAAGCGCAGATCTCAACTCCTATTTATATGTGGATAAATTATGTCTGGCTACCATAGCAGATCAAATTTATAAAGTTGAGGACGCAAATAGATTTAGAGATGAAGCTGAAATCCTGAAGAAATTACTTCAGGAAAATATGTTTGATGAAAATACAGGTTTCTTCTATGACAGGCGAATCAAGGACGGAAGCCTTGTTATGGTAAAAGATCCAGGGGGCTGGGTTCCACTTTGGGCTAAAGTAGCGACTAATGAGCAGGCCGCAAAGGTAAAAGAAGTAATGCGCGATACAACAGTTTTCAATACAACCGTACCTTTTCCAACAGTTTCGAAAGACAATCCAAAATTTATGAGTGGCTACTGGAGAGGTGCGGTTTGGATTGATCAGGCATACTTTGGTGTAAAAGCCCTGGAATACTATGGCTATGAGAAAGAAGCAAAGGAAATGGCTTACAAACTATTTGATAATACAGAAGGATTAAAAAATTGCTCAGATCCGATTAGAGAAAATTATGACCCGATCTCCGGCAAAGGATTAAGAGTAAATAACTTCAGTTGGTCAGCGGCTCACTACTTACTGATGTTCAGAGGTGAATAACCATAAATTTAGAGAGTGTATCATTATCAATGTACCAATCGCCTTGATGAATGATGGCATGTAGTCTAAGGATTAGAGATTTTTGAATTAGCGAATTAATACAAATGAATAATTTCACGGAGGTCGTTTTGAGAAAAACTAAAGTTAAGGTGCATCCCTATATTCCAAACTCAGCACCTGAGGTTAAGCAGGCAATGCTTAAGGAAATTGGTATTAAAAAAGTTGACGAGCTTTATAATGAGATCCCCTCAAAGATACGATTTAAAGGCAAATTGAATATACCTGATGGGATTGAATCGGAATTTGCCTTGAAAAGACATGTTGAGACTATTCTTGCGAAAAATACAAGTTGCGTAGATAATCTAAGTTTTCTTGGCGGTGGTGTTGCTAATCATTATGTCCCTGTAATTTGTGATGAGGTGAATTCAAGAGCAGAATTCTTAACAGCTTACGCTGGTGAACCTTATGAAGACCATGGCAGATTTCAATCGCTATGGGAATTCCAAAGTTTAATGGCAGAACTGCTGGATGTTGAAGTTGTTAGTGTGCCTACTTTTGACGGCGCTCAGGCTGCAAGTTCATCAATTGGTATGATAAGAAGGTATACCGGGCGTGATGAAATTTTGATATCTGATACAACCTCACCAGATCGACTTGCCGTAATTCAAAACTATTGTCATCCAATGATTAAAATAACGATGGTTAAGCATAACGTAAAAACCGGAATGATGGATATTGAAGATCTAAAACAAAAAATGACTAAAAATGTAGCAGGCATTTATTTTGAAAATCCATCTTACCTTGGATTTATTGAAACAGAGGGCAAAGAGATTTCTAAAATAGTTCATAAGAATGGTGGCAAAGTAATTGTGTACGCAGACCCGATTTCATTAGGAGTTTTAACTCCTCCATCAAATTATGGTGCTGATATTACATGTGGTGAAATTCAACCGCTCGGTCTTCACATCAATTACGGTGGCGCTACGGGCGGCTATATTGGTGTTAATGACGATCCCAAACTAGTACAGGAATATCCCTGGAGATTATTTGGTATTGATAAAACAGAAGTAGAAGGCGAATGGGGTTTTGGTGATGTACTTTATGATGACAGAACTTCTTTTGGTAACCGTGAAACAGGTAAAGATTATGTCGGCACAGCCTCTGCTTTATGGGGTATTACCGCTGGTGTCTATCTCGCTTTAATGGGACCTGAAGGAATGAAAGAAGTTGGGACTGTTATCATGCAAAGATCTCAATACGCAGCAAAAAAAATAAGTGGAATTAAGGGGATTAAAGCTCCGGCAATTGATTCACCTTTTTTCAAAGAATTTATTGTCGACTTCAATAAAACTGGAAAAACAGTCAGTCAAATTAATAAGGCACTTGAAAAGAAAGGAATATTTGGTGGGAAAGACCTTTCAAAAGAGTTCAAGGAACTTGGTCAAAGCGCTCTTTTTTGTATTACTGAAGAAAACACGAAAGAAGATATTGACAGACTGGTTAGTGAATTAAAAAACATTATTAAGTAATTATCCAAAAAATTTTATTGAGGAAATTGACAATGAGTGCAGATATAAAATCAAAATTAAGAAAATTCCATCAGGCTAAATGGGATGAGCAATTAATCTTTGAACTTGATACTCCGGGCGAGAGAGGCATTATTGTCGGTGGTGTTGAAGATGAAATTGAAAAGCAGATCGGTAATGGATTTGCAAATCTTCCCACAGGCATGAAAAGAAAAAAATCACCTGCTTTGCCTGAAGTTGGACAAATGAGAGTCCTAAAGCATTACCTGCGTTTATCGCAACATACACTAGGCGCTGATCTTAACGTTGATATCGGGCAGGGAACATGTACTGTTAAGTATAGTCCAAAAATTAACGAGACAATTGCGCGCAATCATAAAGCTACAAAACTTCATCCGTGGCAGGATGAATCGCAAGTGCAGGGTGCACTGGAGATACTTTATAAATTGAATGAATATTTAAGTGAACTTTCCGGTTTGGATCACTTTACGATTCAACCGCCGTCCGGATCAGCCGCTATTTTTACTATGGCTTCTATTGTTCAGAAGTATCATGAGGTGAGAGGGGAGGCTGATCAAAGAGATGAAATTATTACAACAATATTTTCTCATCCTTCTGATTATTCTGCCGTAGCATTAAAAGGTTATAAAGTTACCATGCTATATCATGATCCAAAAACAGGTGTTCCTTCTGCAGAGGCTTTAAGAGCTGCCATATCAGAAAGAACTGCAGCTATCTTTATTACCAATCCTGAAGATACAGGCATTTATAATCCTGAGATTCCTGAATTTACTAAAATTGCACACGAGGCTGGTGCTCTGTGTTGTTACGATCAGGCAAACGCAAACGGGTTGTTAGGAATTACAAGAGCAAAAGAAGCTGGATTTGATATGTGTTTCTTTAATCTGCATAAAACATTTTCAACTCCTCATGGATGCGGCGGACCTGCCACGGGTGCCATGGGTGTAACTAAGGCATTGAAAGAATTTTTGCCAGCACCTTATGTTGAAAAGAAAAAAGGCACTTATACTCTTAACTACAACTTGAAGCATTCTATTGGTAAGGTAAGAAGTTTTTACGGTGTATTTCCTGTAGCACTTAAAGCTTATTCATGGCTTAGAAGCCTTGGTGCTGAAGGCATAAGAGAAGCCTCAGAAGTAGCGGTATTGAATAATAATTATCTGTTAACACACATTAAAAAAATAAAAGGTGCTGAAGCTCCATACGCAAAGGGTAAACATCGTATTGAGCAGGTCAGGTATAGCTGGGAAAAACTATTCAAAGAAACTGGTGTTAATACCGAGGACGTTACCCTCAGAATGTGTGACTTTGGATTCCATTTATGGTCAAGTCATCATCCGTTTATTATTCCTCAGCCATTTACTATTGAACCAACAGAATCCTATTCCAAAGCTGAGCTTGACGAGTATTTGAATGCGTTGAGGCATATTGCTAAAGAAGCCTATGATAAACCAGACTTCGTTAAAAAAGCCCCATACAATAGTGTTGTTCACAGGATTAATCATGACTCGTTTGACGATCCGAAGAAGTGGGCTATTACCTGGAGGCTCTACAAGAAAAAGCACTTGAACCAGAATTAGGCAACATATATTTTACAATTATTTATAAAGAGAATTCCTTCTGATGTTATTGTCCAGAAGGAATTCTTTATTTTACTCATCAATATCAGGTGTTACGTAAAGTGAAAGTTGGATTAATCATAAATCCCATAGCGGGCATGGGCGGGAGTGTCGGCTTAAAGGGTACGGATGGCGAAGAAATACTTAAAAGAGCCAGAGAACTGGGAGCTGAAGAGAGTGCTAATTACCGAACTCTTGAGACACTAAGGGAACTGAAAAAAGTCGACTCTGAATTTACTCTCTGTACACCTTCAGGCAAAATGGGTGAGACTGCTGCAATTCAATGTGGGTACAACCCGAATGTTGTTTATAGAATTAACAAAACTTCTTCCTGTAAAGATACTATGGAAGCAGCAAAAACCCTGATTCAAAAAGGGGTTGATATTCTCCTCTTTGCCGGGGGCGATGGAACGGCTCGTGATATTTATTCTGCCATTGGTGATACATGCGTTGTTCTCGGTATTCCATGCGGGGTAAAGATGCACTCGGGTGTTTATGCCTCTCATCCAATCACTGCGGCTGAGATTGTAACTTCATATCTAAAAAGTGAATCCAAACAAATAGTGGAAGCAGAAGTAATTGATCTTGACGAAGAGGCATATCGAAGTGATCAGATCGCAACAAAGCTGTACGGGTATTTGAAGATCCCACTAGCGCCAAGATTGACTCAGGGAGTGAAAAGCCGATCACAAGCTAGTGATACCAATATTCAAAGGGCTATTGCAAAGCATGTTATTAAATATATGGAAGAGGACTGTTTCTACCTGATAGGACCGGGGTCTACAACTCGTACGGTTATGAATGAATTGAAACTTCCTAATACTCTGTTAGGTGTAGATTTAATAAAAAACAGGAAGTTGATTGGCTTAGATTTATCCGAAGAGGGAATTATTAATCTTATTGGAAACTCCAAAACCAAGGTTGTTGTGACTCCGATTGGAGGTCAGGGATTTATCTTTGGGAGAGGGAATCAACAGATTAGTCCAACAATACTAAGGCAAATTGGCAAGGGCAATATCATTATCGTAGCAACTCAGTCTAAGCTGTATTCATTGGGTGGTATCCCGCTTCGTGTTGATACCGGGGATATAGGTATTGATAACCTACTCTCAGGGTATTACAAAATTATAACGGGACTTAACGAAACCGTAGTCTATAATGCTGGTGTATAGCTATTACAGAATATTAACAGTTTGTACCTTCTTAACAACATAGCTATTTTAAAATGATTGAATAATGACTCAACAAATAATAACATCTTGAAATAACATGAGGAACGGGGGCGCATGAAAACCTTATTAGTATTACTAATCTCCTTAACAATTAGCTTAAAAGCACAGGTTGACCCACAACCGACTCCATCAAAAGTCAGAGTGGAATCATTGCAAAAAAGTGAAACTGCAAATAAAACTAACCTTATTCAAAATATTCAATTCAGGAATGTAGGACCTATCATTATGAGTGGGCGTGTAACCGATCTTGAAGTTAATCCTGATGACCCCACAAACTTTTATGTAAGCTATGCTACCAGTGGATTGTGGGTAACTAAGAATAACGGACTTTCTTTCGATCCTATTTTTGATAATGAAATTACTATGTCCATTGGGGCAATATCTGTCGATTGGAAAACCGGTACTATCTGGGTCGGTTCCGGTGAGGCGAATGCTTTTACATGGGCAGGACTTGGAGTTTTTAAGAGTAGTGACTGGGGAAAGAGTTGGGCTCATGTCGGGCTGGAAGAGACTCAGCATATAAATCAGATAGTTATCCATCCTGATAATCCTGAAATTGTCTGGGTAGCGGGAATGGGAAGACTATACAGTACAAACCCTGAGCGTGGTGTTTTCAAAACTGTTGACGGTGGTAAGTCATGGAGTAAAACTCTTTTTGTAAGTGATTCAACCGGTATTACTGATTTAATTATAGATCCAAATAATTCTGATATTCTTTACGCTGCTTCGTGGGAGCGATGGAGAAAATCATGGATGCGGCATAAGGGCGGGGCAGAATCCGGAATTTTCAAGAGTATTGACGGCGGCGAAACATGGGAACGCCTCAACGTGTCAGGCAGCGGTCTGCCGACACATGACGGAGTTGGAAGAATTGGTTTATCAATTTGCGCTTCCGATTCCAAAATACTCTACGCCACGGTTGATAGTCAGGAAAAGTATGACAAAGAAAAAGATGATGATGATTCAGACAAGTTGAAGAAAGATATTTTCAAGACGATGAGTGTTAAAGACTTCCTGAATCTGGATGATGAAAGATTGGGTGAATTTCTAAAGGAAAATGATTTCCCTGAGAAATACACCGTTGATAAAGTTAAGAAGATGATTAAAGATGGTGAAGTAAAACCGATTGCCTTATACGAATATCTGGTTGATCCTACCGATCCTCCGGAAGATGATAGACCAATTTACGGTGCTGAACTTTACAGGAGTAGCGACTCTGGCAAAACCTGGTTTAGGACACACGAAAAACCTTTAGATGGACTTTTCTACAGTTATGGCTATGTGTTTGATATTATTAGAGTCTCACCAAGCAACGCAGATAAGATTTATATTGCCGGTGTTCCAATACTTGTTTCTGAAGATGGCGGCAAAACGTTTACAAGTATCTGGGAAGATAATGTTCACGCAGACCATCATGCCTTATGGATTAATCCGGTAAATGACAAATACATTATTAACGGAAATGATGGTGGTGTTAACATTTCATATGACAGCGGTAAACACTGGTACAAGGCAAACACTGAGGCCGTATCGCAATGCTACACTGTTGAGTATGATATGGCTGAGCCATATAATGTTTACACAGGGATGCAGGATAACGGAACATGGAAAGGTCCAAGTACTTATGAACAGAATGTAGGTTATCAGCAGGACGGGGACTATCCTTATAAAGCTTTAATGGGTGGAGATGGTTTTCAGATAGAAGTTGACCACCGTGACAATGATGTTGTTTATGTCGGCTGGCAGTATGGCAATTACTATCGTGTGAAAATGTCAACTGACGATAATAAGTATCTGGAAATTAAGCATGAGTTGGGAGAGCGTCCTTTAAGATGGAACTGGGAAACACCAATCCTATTGTCACGGCATAACGAAGATATTTTATATATAGGTAGTAACAGGCTATTTCGCTCGATGGATAAGGGCGAAACTTTCAAACCAATTTCTCCTGATCTTACAAAAGGAGGCCGAGTTGGTGGCGTTAAGTATGGCACCATCACAACTATCAGCGAATCCAAATTTAAGTTTGGGTTAATTTATGTCGGCACTGATGATGGGAACATTCAGCTAACAAAGGATGGTGGAACTTCATGGGAATTAATCTCCGGAAGCCTTCCACAGAATTATTGGGTAAGTCGAGTTGAAGCTTCATCTCACAAAGAGGGCACAGTATATGCCTCTTTGTATGCCTATAAATGGGATAACTATGAAGCGCATGTTTATGCTTCCGATGATTATGGAAAAACATGGCGAAGAATCGGGACTGATCTTCCTGTAGAATTAGTGAATGTAGTCAGGGAAGATCCTGAAAATGAAAATATAATTTATGTCGGGAATCAGATAGGAGCATACGTTTCGCTAAATAAGGGTGAATCATTTATGAAATTCCATAGCGTACCCAATGTTGCGGTATTCGATATGAAGATTCATCCGCGCGATAAGGACTTGATTCTTGGTACCCACGGTCGCTCAATTTACATTGCTGACGTTCAACATCTTCAGGAACTTCCTGATATTATGAATAAAGATTTACACTTGTTCAAAATTGAAGATGCGAAATACAACTCAGGTTGGGGAGAGAAATTCAGTCCATGGGATAAACCGGAAGAACCGAAAGTATCTATTCCATACTATTCTAATAAAGCTGGTAAAGCTCTTCTCACAATAGAAGCAGGCGAAGTGACATTAGCAAGCTTTATTGAAGAGGCTGAGGCAGGACTAAATTATTTTGAATATGATTTGAGCTTTCTTGAATCTGCTAAAGATGATTATCAGGATTACCTGAATGATCTGAAAGAAGAAGATGACAAAGAAGTGAAGTTAAAAAAAGCTGATAATGATAAACTGTACTTGCAGAAAGGGAAATATCTGGTTACAGTTGAAGTGAATGGGAAGAATGTGAGTACGACGTTGGAAGTGATTGAGTAGAGTCAATTGTCAATCGTGAATAATAATCATGCCTGACGGCCTGTGGTAGGATCTTGATCATACTATTGATACTGATCAGTTTTTATAATGTGATAGGGCGAGCAGTCTTTGATTGATCGTCCTTTTTTATACCTGAATGTGGACTTGTTTGCAGTTATAAAAAAACTCCCGGGGAGCAGAAATCTTCTCCGGGAGTTTATTACATGACCAATGTACAGGATAGGAAATTCTAGAATCCAGGATTTTGTACAAGATTAGGATTGTTATTCAAATCAATTGATGGTATTGGTAAATATTCATCAACCCCCACATCAAAATTATCAACATATGGATTATTGTGTGTACGAAGTGTCGGCTCAACAACACCCCATCTAACTAAGTCCGCCCAACGCTTTCCTTCAAAAGCCAGCTCCGCAGGTCGCTCGTAATTTCTGATGTGATTTCTTAATTCAGACTGTGATAAGGTTCCAATAGGTGTCACGCCTGAACGGGCACGAACCAGATTAATAATATCAATCGCTTGCGTAGTTTGTCCTTGCTCATTCAAACACTCAGCCTGCATTAAGAGTACATCTGCAAAGCGCATTTCAACCGTGTTAACTCCACTCCGATCCCATGAAGGCTCGTTAGCTGTTTCAACCTCTGACTTATAAACCCACTTTTTCCATAATTTACGGTCGCCTTCAGTGCTTCCCCAAGTATCGCCTTCTTCAAACCAGAAAGCAGTTGTATTTGGATCATCAAAAAAGAATGTACCATAAACACGGTCGCTATAAGAACCATCTGCTTTTTTGTCATTCATCATCATATCGAAGTACCAGTCAGATGGACCACCCTGACCCCATGCACCAAACTGTGCTGGTAATGTCTGTGATTCACTCACATTATTAGGCCGGTTTACGGTAAATTGTAATTCGAATACTGATTCAGGTCCGTTTTCACTCATACCGTTAAAGTTATCCCAGAATTCCGGCAAGAGATCGTATTGACCAGAATTAATAACAGAACCAAATGCTGACGATGCCGCACTCCAATCAGGATTGGTTTTGTAAATGTGTGTTAAACCCAAATAGGCGTTTGCCGCACCCTTTGTTGCACGCCCTTTGTATCTCGACTCCCATTGTGTTGGGAGGGCATTGGCTGCATCTGTAAAGTCCTGAATACACTGAGTATAAACCGCATCAGGAGTTGCCTGAGTTGGATAAAAATCCTCAGCAACTGTTGGAACTGCCAGTATCAATGGAATATTCTTGAAATAAGTTACAAGTTTAAGATGGTAAAAAGCACGTAGGAATTTAGCTTCGCCAACCATTTGCGCTTTCATAGTATTATCCATCTCAACCCGATCTATGTTTTCAAGGAATATGTTTGTCTGATAAATTCCCTGATAGTAATAGTACCAGTAATAGTCTTTTGTGTAGTTTTCTTCTGACATTCTGAAGGAGTACATTTCTACCCATTCATCGTAGTCAGGCATAAAATAACCTAAATCTGTTCTGTAATTTTCGACTAATATTTTGCATTCATAATGTCCCCAACGACCCCACAAAGGAATTGTTAGCTGAGCATACGCAGCAGTAAGTGCTTTAAATGCATCATCTTCTGTTTGCCAGAATTGGTCCTCCGTAACCCTGTTAGGATCGGTTACATCGAGGAAGTTTTCCTCGCAGCCCGTAAAAACAAATAGGGCAAGGAGAAGAACGGTAATTACTTTATTTATTTTCATTTTCCTTCCTCACTATCTTGTTTATAATGAAAGATCAATACCAAATAAGAATGTTCTTGCAAATGGATATAAGGCTCTGTCAACACCACGATCGAATGTATCATTTACGTTACCTCCGCCAACTGCTGGATCGTAGCCACTGTAACCTGTAAATGTTAACAAGTTTTCAGCACTGATGAATATTCTCATTCTCTCAAATCCAGTTAAGTTAAGTGCCTCTTTTGGCAATGTATAACCGATCTCAATATTTTTAAGTCTCAGGTAGTCTGCATTTTCCAGGAATCTGTCTGAAGGTCTTGAGTTCTGATTTGGATCTGCGAATATTGCTCTTGGGATATCTGTATTTGGATTTTCCGGAGTCCATGAGTTTGCCACGTCAGCTGACTGGTTTTCCCACTCAGACATTCTTTCCATCTGCCAGCGTGCACCGTTGAATAGTTTTCTACCGATTGAGGTAAAGATAAACGCGTTAAAATCAAAGGCTCCCCAACTAGCATTAAAATTAAATCCTAATTCCATATCAGGTATAGAACTGCCCATAAAAGCACGATCATCATCATTAAGGATACCGTCATTATTTGTATCAACAAATTTAACGTCACCACCTTTTGCTCCATCCTGCAATCCATAAGCAGCTGCTTCAGCATCGCTCTGGAATAAACCGGCAGTCTGCCATAGCCAGAAGGAAGCGATTGGCTGACCCACAGTAGTTTTTGTTACAGGATTTGTATCGCCATATTCAAGCGCGCCGCCTAGGTAAGCATCTCCTTGTATTCCGCTTAAAGCAACTACTTTATTAGAGTATGTAGTCAGGTTAAGATCAAAACTATATTTGAAACTGCTTTTATAGTTTCTGTATGAAGCACTGAATTCAAATCCCTTATTTTCCATTTCGCCCACATTAGCAACCGGCCCTTCCCATACACCTGCTGACCAGGGAAGAGGAATATTAAGGAGCATGTCCTCAGTATTTTTAACGTAATATTCTGCGCTTATACCAATCATATCATTAAACATGGCTAAATCGAATCCGATATTTAATGTTTTGGTGGTTTCCCACTTTATGGCGTCGGCGGCCAATTTTGGTATTGCCGCACCTGTATAAACAGTCTGATCATCGCCAAAGACATATGAAAATTCACTTGACCCAGGATTTACATATAGGCTGGCAATGTATGCGTATCTGTCTATCTGATTGTTACCAAGAACACCATAACTGGCTCTTAGCTTCAAGTCGTTTACTTCTGGTATATTGAAGAAAGATTCCTTACTAACTCTCCAGCCAACCGAAGCTGAAGGGAATACACCATATCTTTCGTCTTCATTAAATCTGGATGAACCATCCCGACGAATATTAACTGTTAGCAGATAAGTATCGTCGTAGTCGTAAATAATTCTACCAAATTGAGATAGAAGTTTGTCTTCCCACGATGAACCATTTACATATGGATTGTTGGTCCCAAGATCGATAACATTTGTAGCGTCATCAGGTAATCTGTACACACCACCGGAAATATTTCTGTATTCATCTTTTTCCTGAGAATAACCAGCAAGAGCTACGATGTTATGTTTATCGAAGCTGAGATCATAAGTAAGAGTATTTTCGATTATTGTATGATCTTTTCTTGATCTTCTTTCAAATAGACTATTATCAGGAACGTTCCCGGGAACACCAAAAGGATGATAGAAATAATAGTCATGATAATGTCTTGCATTCTTACTCATTTGCAGCTTGTATTTTAAGCCTTTTACAATTTCATACTCGGCATAAACTGATGCCATAATATGATCGTAAGTTTCTTCTTCTTCACCCATTTCCTGAACTGCAAGTGGATTTGGCATAAGAGGGAAGCCAGGGTACAGTGAAGGATCAGGCATACCATAACCACCAACCATAGCATTATCGTAAACAGGCACAAACTGAGGCACTGTTAGAACACGGTATCCGCCTTCCCAGCCTTGATGCTGTTGTGGCGATTCAATTATTCTTGATATTGCTAAGGATTGACCAAATTTGAATTTACCTTTTGTAAAATCAGAATTTATTCTCAACCCTGTTTTTTCCTGTTTTGTACCAATTACAATACCTCTTTTGTTACCGTAAGTACCGGCTACATTAAAGTTCATCCAATCGTTACCACCGGAAACTGATAGTTCGTACTTAACTGACTCAGCATCTTTGTAGTAAACATCCTGCCAATCTGTTGCAGGGTATGCGCCCGGGTTGGCTTTCATCGCCGATAGCCAGTCTGGGACTGTTTCACCAGCCGCTGTCAGCATGTCATACATATAATTTGAGTATTGTCCGGTGTTCATTACATCATATGTTTTAGCTAATGATTGAATACCACCATAGGTTTTGAATTTTACTTGTAATGGTGAATTTTTACTTCCTCTTTTTGTGGTAATCATAATAACACCATTAGCAGCACGAGAACCATAAATGGCTGCGGAGGAAGCATCCTTTAGGATATCGATTGATTCGATTTCACCCGGATCTACATAGTTAATTTCACTGGGAACTCCATCAATTACGTAGAGAGGCTGGTTATCATTAATGGTACCAATACCTCGTATCTGCACAGATGCGTTGCCGGAAGGCGAGCCGTCATATGATCCAATATTAACGCCCGTTGCCTGACCCTGCAAAGCACTAAGGGTGTTCTGCGAAGGAATTTTGTTGAATGATTTCATGCTGACAGATGTTACGGCGCCGGTTAATTCGCGCTTCTTTTGAACACCGTAGCCGACAACAACTACTTCTTCACTTAGAAGTAAGTCGAGATTGAGCTGGATATCCAAAGAAGTAGTTGCTCCAGCCCGAACAATAACTTCTTCGATTGTTTCAGTTTTGTACCCGATATACTGAGCACGAACAGTGTAGGTGCCTGCTGGTAATACAATTTCATAATTACCATCAAGATCAGTTGCCGCGCCAAAACTTGTTTGTAAAACAATAATGTTTGCCGCAATCATTGGGGCACCTTCTTCGTCAACAAGTTTCCCGGCTATCTTTCCAGTTGACTGGGCAGAAGTCAATATTGGGAAAATCACTAACATAAGAATAGTGAGTAATTTTTTCATTGTGTTCCCTCCTAAGAGTTAATGAAAATATGAGTTAATAAATACTACAATTGGTTAAAAAATTATTATTCTTGCTTTGCAAGGCGAAAAAATGTTGTAAAATAATTAGTGCCAGGTACCTCCTTTCATGAAGATTGTCTAATTATGAGTTTGGTTTTTAAAATTTGAATTTTTGGTTCAAAAAAATCTTCTTTATGATTTATCTCTTCCAAGAGCAGGTTAGCAGCTGCCGCACCCATTTCATAAGCCGGCTGCCCAACAGTAGAGAGCGGGGGATCGACGAGGGAGGATATAGGATCGTCACTAAATCCAATTATCCCAATCTCTTCAGGTATTTTGTACCCCTCTCCTTTTATTTGCATAAAAGCACCAAATTGTACAGGACCATTTACCGCAAAAATTGCGTCGGGTCTTTTCTCCAGGGTTAGTAATCTTTTAACGCCGGTTCTGCCATCAATTCTGTGTAAGCCGCCATGAATAATAAGTTCGTCTCTTAAGGGCAGATTATGTTTATTAAGTGCTGTTAGATATCCATTTAGTCTGCTCTGAGATATGGAAAGATGTTTTGGTCCGGCAAGGTGAGCAATTCTTTTATATCCTCTTTCTATCAAATGATTAACAGCAGAAAAAGCTCCTTCGAAATCATCGACAAGTACTTTACTGGAATCTATTTCGTTGCAGGCTCTGTCAAAAAACACGATTGGAATATTTTGATTGATTAGACTCTTAAAATGATCAAAATTTTGGGTGTCTTGGGAAATGGAAACAATAAGACCAGCAATTCTATTTGAGGCAAGTGCTCTTGTATTTAAAACCTCACGACCATAGCTCTCGTTGGATTTACAGACAATGATTGTATATCCGGCTTTGTAAGTAACATCCTCAATTCCATCCAGGGCAGTAGGGAAGAAGTCATGTTTAATTTCAGGTACTATGACTCCAATAGTATTGGTGCGCATGTTCTTTAAGCTTTGTGCAATGCCATTGGGCTGGTAGTTAAATTCCGATGCAATACACAGCACTTGTTTTTTTGTCTTTATGGATATATCAGGATGGTTGCGAAGAGCTCTGGAAACAGTAGATGATGAAACACTTAGTCTCCTGGCAATATCCTTAATTGTAATTTGACTGCGCCGCATAATAACCGGTAATTTTTATAAAGAAAAATGTATCAACAAACTAAAGAGAATAATTTTTGACAACGTGCCCGAATTCGATACCGCAAACGATTGCATAAATTAATATTATTTGTGCACCCTGTCAAGAAAAAAATGAGTTTGTCCGGATTTGAGTAAAATATAATTATTTGGAATGAGTTATTTTTTTTACTACTTTTATTCAAAAAGATTGAATAATTAACCCAAAAGCTCTTTTTCCGTTAATTATTAATAGCAAAGAGAATATCATCGCTAACTTTAATACAGGTTTAAACATGAAAAATGCACTAAAAGCGTTTTTTTTTCTCATTATCGCAAACGTTTGCGTAGCGCAATCTTCGACTAACAATGTTTGGGAAGATCCGAAGGTCTTTAATATTAATCGCGAAGCCCCCCGGGCAACTTTCTTCCCCTTCGAAGATTACACTTTAGCAATAGAAAACATACCCTCGAATTCAAAATATTACCAATCATTGAATGGCACCTGGAAGTTTAATTGGGTTGGAGTTCCTGAAAGCAGACCTGTTAAATTCTATGAGAAGGACTACAATACAAAAAATTGGGACAATATTACTGTCCCGGGAAGTTTTGAATTGCAGGGTTTTGGTATTCCTATCTATACTGATGAAGAATACCCTTTTCCTCCAAATCCACCTTTTGTCCCGGATGATAATAATCCGGTTGGCTCTTATAAGCGAAAATTTACATTGCCTGTTGATTGGAACGGAAGAGAGATCTACCTACGGTTTGAAGGTGTAAGGTCAGCTTTTTATGTATGGTTAAACGGTGAGTTGCTTGGGTACTCGCAGGGAAGTAAAACTCCCGCTGAATTTATTATTACTGATAAAGTGGTCGAAGGTCAGAACGACCTGGCTGTTGAGGTCTATAGATGGAGCGACGGCGCTTATCTTGAAGGGCAAGATTACTGGAAATGCAGCGGGTTTGAAAGGGATGTTTATTTATATGCTACTCCGAAAGTAACAATAGCTGATTTCAGGGTAGATGGCGATCTGGATGGAAATTATGAAAACGGAATTCTGAAACTTTCTGCTCAGTTAAAAAACAGGTCTGAGTACGACATTGATAATTACAAACTATTTATTGAGCTATTTGATGCAGAAGGTTTACCTGTTTTCAAATCTCCCACAGTAAAGTATCTGAAAATGCTACAGGGTGGTGAAGATGAAATCAATTTGGTTGAGGTTATTAATGATCCGTTGAGATGGACAGCAGAAACTCCCAATTTATATCAGTTGCTGCTCACTCTTAAAGATGACAAAAAAAATATTATAGAATATGTTTCATGTAAAGTGGGATTCAGAAAGGTTGAGATAAAAAACATGATGCTCCATGTAAATGGGCAACCGATCTATCTGAAAGGTGTTAACCGTCACGAACACGATAAAAATAAGGGACGCACGATTACTGAGGACCTTATGATTCAGGATATCAAATTGATGAAGCAACTTAATATTAATGCTGTTCGTACTTCTCACTACCCTAATCAGGAAAGATGGTACGAGCTTTGTGATCAATATGGACTTTATGTTATTGATGAGGCGAATATTGAGGCGCATGGGATGCAGTTTCACGAAAAAGGATTTGCCCTTGTAACTGATAACCCTGAATGGGAAGCTGCGTTCCTCGATAGAGGTATACGCATGTTTGAAAGAGATAAAAATCATCCTTCAATTATTATTTGGTCGATGGGCAATGAGGCTGGTGACGGGGTCAATTTCAAAACACTTTATAAAAAACTTAAATCCCTTGATACCTCAAGACCTGTTGTTTACCAGCCGGCCTGGTACAACTTTCATACTGACATAGTTTTCCCAATGTATAAAAACCAATGGTTTCTTGAAAACTACGCCAGGACAAGAGCCGACAGACCTTTCATATTATGCGAATACGACCATGCGATGGGGAACAGTGTTGGTAATCTTCAGGATTATTGGGATATTATTGAAAAATATGATGTTCTTCAGGGAGGTTTTATCTGGGATTGGGTCGATCAAACCTTTGAGAAGTTTGATGAAAACGGACGCAGATGGTGGGCTTACGGTGGCGACATGGGGAATTCAGGTGTGCCCAACGATTCAAATTTTTGTGCTAATGGGCTTTTGCAGGCAGACAGGGAAATAAACCCTCATTCCTGGGAAGTTAAAAAGGTTTATCAGAATGTAAAAGTTAAGGAAGTGGATCTTGCAAATGGAGAATTCGAATTCATTAATAAATATGATTTCGTAGATCTCTCACATCTTGCTTTTTCATGGAAGATTGAAGCTGATGGTAAAGTGATCCATGAAGATACATTCCCGACGCCGGAAATAAGTGCACGTTCTTCAAAAATTATAAAACTTACTTTACCGGAAATTTCACCAGAACCTGGTGCTGAATATTTTTTAACAATCACTGCAAAAACCGCTGTTGAAAAAGGGTTGATCCCCAAAGGGCATATTGTAACTTGGGATCAATTTAGATTGCCGATTTATAAAGAGATGATTAATCAAGTTGTTACCGAACTACCGGAATTGAATCTTGTGAATAAGGATAACACCATCACTATCAGCAATGATTCGATGACTGTTGAATTTAAGGACGGGTTAATGACTTCCTTAAATTATAAGGGGAATGAGTTTATTGAGAGAAGCCCTAAGCCAAACTTTTGGCGTCCACCGAATGATAACGATCTTGGCAACTGGATGCCGGCACATTGCCAGGTATGGCATTACGCGGGCGTTAACCAGAAAATTGAAAAGATTGAATCCCACAAGTTGGATAACCACTCTGTTCAGGTAGATGTATATTCTACAATTCCTGCAGGCCAAACAAAATATCATTCCACTTATACTATTTACGGAAGTGGAGATATTGAAATAGAAAATAAATTTTCCACAGATACAACTGCAGCCAAGCTTCCTTACATTCCAAGAATGGGCATGGAGTTTATACTTAAAGGTCAATTCAAAAACCTGTCATGGTTAGGACGTGGTCCGCAGGAGAATTATAGCGATAGAAAAACAGGTTATCCCATTGGTTTGTATTCAGGGAAGGTATGGGATCAGTTTTACGAATATGTGAGACCGCAGGAAACTGGCAACAAGGTTGATGTTCGTTGGATTGCAGTAGAAGATGACAAAGGAACCGGATTACTGGTGGCAGGGGATGAATTGCTAAGCACGAGTGCCTGGCAGTTTCTTATGGAAGATTTGGATCATCCCGGTCCGGATATGCCAAACAGACACGCGAATGATGTGAACCCCCGCGATCTGATAACCTTAAATATTGATAAGAAGCAGATGGGTGTTGGTGGTGATAACTCCTGGGGAGCCTTGCCTCATCCTCAATACATGATTCAGCCGGGGGATTATAAATACAAGTTCAGGATTACACCTTATAGTAAAGAGGATGGCTGCCCGGTTGAATTGGCGAAAAGGAAATTTTAGTTTATGATATTTTCATTGTGTGAATGAGCTCGGCAGAATTTGTAAAGTTGAATCCTGGCTGAAATTACTTAAAACGAGGTATTCCCAAATATGAGTAGAACGATTTTTCTAAATTTAGTAGTGCTTTTAGCTAACCTGCAAATCTTAACTGCATATCAAGTTATTGATGCATCAGTTAAGGTAAAGAAAGTACTGATCACAGATTTTGGAGCCAATCCAAATTCAGGAGAGAATTGTGTGCCTGCAATTTTGGAAGCATTGGAAGACTGTAAGAAACAAGGGAGTGTTGTTTTAATATTCCCAAGTGGAAGGTACGATTTCTATCCAGAGAATTCACCGCGAGTAGATTACTATGAGTTAAATACTACAGATATTAATCCAAAAACCTGTCCGATCCTTATTAAAGAGATGAGTAATGTTGTAATTGATGGATTAGGAAGTACGTTTATTTTTCACGGTGCTATGCAACCGTTCACGATTGATAATAGTAGTAATATCACCATAAGAAATGTCTCCATAGATTGGGATTTTCCTTTCGGTGCGGAATCGGAAATTGTTGAAGTTGATGACTCCTATTTCGACTTAAGAATTGACAAAACAAAGTACCCGTATCTAATTGAAAAAAATAAATTGGTTTTTCTTAGCGATGACTGGAAGGAATTATGGGGTGGAGTAAAGTGGAATGACCCCATGCAGTTTGATAGGGAAACTCTGCGGGTTACCTATGGTACCGACGATGATTTACTGGGTGAAAATTGGGATATTACCTATACCGCAAAAGAACTGGGGAAAGACCTTGTTCGTATATTTCATAATAATAACGAGCTTTTGAAAAAAGGGAATTACCTCGTTCTTCGCTTTGGGATTAGAGACCATGCCGGAATATTCATGGCAGATAGTAAGGACATTCTCCTGGAAAATATTAATATGCACAGCAATAAGGGGATGAGTTTTCTGGCTCAGTATACTGAAAACATTACCTATAGAAATGTTAATTGCATACCTAATACGGAAAAGAGGAAAATTATTTCCGGGCATGATGACGGCTTTCATCACTCCAATTGTAAGGGACAAATTACTGTTGAGAATTGTAGCTTCAAGGGATTGATGGACGACAGTTTCAATGCTCACGGAACATGTGTTAAAATTGTCGAAAAGATCAGCAGTGATAAGTTATTATGTAAGTTTATGCATCATCAAAGTAAAGGGGTGGTCTGGGCCAGACCCGGCGAGATGGTTGGATTAATTGATTGCAGAAACATGAAAACCGTGGATACGGGTTTAGTTAAATCTTTTCTATCCAGAGATTCCATATTCTTCGAAATAACTTTTAAAGCACCCATTCCTGAAGAAATTTCTGAAGATGATGCACTTGAGAATTTAACGTGGACACCGAATGTAACTATTAGAAATTGTTATTTCGGCAGCCATCGGGCCAGAGGTATGCTTATTTCTACACCTGGCAAAGTCGTAATTGATAATAACATTTTCGAATCAAGTGGCTCTGCAATTGTAATTCCGGGAGATGCAAACGGATGGTATGAAACCGGAGCTGTTAGAGATATAACGATTAGTAATAATTTATTTAAAGCATCCTGCTTAACATCATACTACCAGTTCTCGGATGCAATTATTAGTGTGCACCCTGAAATACCTGATTTAGATCTTTCTGTTACTCCGTTTCACAGAAATGTAAGAGTAATGAATAATACCTTTGAGGTGTTCGATTATCCTGTTTTCTATGCCTTAAATACTGAGGGGGTATCATTTAATACTAATACAATAAAACGTAGTTTCAGCTATCTACCTCGTCATAGTTCCAAATATACACTTACTTTCGATGCCTGTAGAAATGTTGAAGTACGTGGGAATAAATTTGAAGATGACGTACTTGGCAGGAACATTAAATTAATAAGGACAGATGAAAGCGAAATTGAGCTTGAGTCTGAGCAGAGATTTATCCTAAATTGACATTCTTCGGTTTTTCTATTCAACGAATTGAGATCTTATGAAAAATTTATTTTTGATTCTATTTGTATTGATACAATGCAATTGTATCGCTGAAGAATCAAGCGCATTGAAGAAATTGCTTTCCCGCATTGCACCAGAGCTGGAGAACAAAATTGACTTTATCCTTTTTGAAAAAGAAAATGACGATGACACATTTTCTATTGAAAACAAATCAGGTGGAATTACAATATCCGGCACCAGCAATTCCTCTTTAGCTTATGGACTTAACTATTATTTACAACACTACCTTAAGAAATACTATAGCCGAATTGGATATTCAATTGAAGAGTGCAAAGAGATTGTTTCACTTGATAGTAGTGTTACCAAAACTACAAGTCTTGCGTTAAGATACTCTTTGAACTACTGCACCTTCAATTATAGCATGTCATTTTGGGGTTGGGAGAAATGGGATAAGGAACTTGACTGGATGGCTTTACATGGAGTTAATCTTTCCCTCGCGGTTGTTGGTACCGAAGCAGTCTGGCAAAACACCTTAAGAAGATTCGGATTTATAGAAGAGGAAATTATTGATTTCATTCCGGGTCCTGCTTTCACTGCTTGGTGGTTAATGAATAATCTCGAAGGGTGGGGAGGACCGGTTTCTCAGGGGTGGATTAACAGCCGTGTTGAACTTCAAAAGAAAATATTAGCAAGAATGAAAGAGCTGGGTATTGAACCAGTTCTTCAAGGTTTTTATGGAATGGTTCCTTTCAAAATGATAGAAGAATTTCCTGATGCGAATATTGTCGATACCGGCAAGTGGGTAGAGTTCCAGAGATCTGCTTTTATTCTACCAGAAGACCCTATGTTTAAACAAATTGCTACGGTTTATTATCAGGAAATGGAAAAGTTATACGGTAAACAAAAGTATTATGGAGGTGACCCGTTTCATGAAGATGAGCATGATAGCTTTCAAAATGTTGATCTGAGAAAATCGGGGAAACTTATTCAGGAGTGTATGATAAAAGATAACCCGGATGCGACCTGGGTTCTGCAAGGTTGGTGGAAGAACCCGACGGATGAAATGCTTTCAGGTCTGAAGAAAGAAAACACTCTTATTCTTGATTTATGGAGCGATTACAGTCCGGCATGGGAAAAGCGAAATGGATTTGGAGAATTACCCTGGGTGTGGAATTGTCTTCAGAATTTTGGCGATAAAGTTGGAATGTTCGGTCGGCTTAAACATTATGCAAGTGAATTCAACCGAGCCCGTAAAAGTGATTTTGGCAATTCATTGGTTGGTATTGGTACTGTGATGGAAGGTTTTAGCAGTAACCAGGTAACCTACGATCTACTCTTTGATCTCGCCTGGCAATCGGGCAAGCTGGATGTAGAAGAATGGTTATCAAAACATGTTGAGTACAGATACGGATTACGAGATTCAAGTGCGATTAATGCCTGGCGGATATTGCTAAACACGGTATATGCGACTCCCCTTGATCAGGAACAAGGTAACGAATCGATATTTTGTGCAAGACCCTCCCTTGATGGAAGTAAGGTAAATATGTGGGGAAGTACCGGATATAATTATAATAACGAAGAGTTGCTCAGAGCTTTGTCTGCTCTGCTCGGTGCAAGTCCGAAAATTAAACTAAATGATATTTATCGTTATGACCTGGTTAATATTATGTGTCAGTACCTTGCAAATCTGGGACTGGAATATCATGGCAAAATGATCTCAGATTACGAAAAAGGTGATATAGCTGCATTTGACCTTTCGAGTAAAAAATTCCTCAACCTGATTCTGGATCAGAATCAATTGCTTGGGACAAGAAATGAATTCAGGCTAAGTGAGTGGATATATGATGCCCGGAAATCAGCTGCGAATCAGACGGAGGAGGATTTATTTGAATGGAATGCCAGAACTCTTGTTACATTGTGGGGGAAGAAAGAACCGTCAATGGAACTGCACGAATATTCTCATCGCGAATGGTCTGGTCTGCTAAGTGATTTTTATTACCCTAGATGGGAAATGTTTGTTGAACATTTATCCGGCAAATTATTGGGTGAACAACTAGAGGATATTGACTGGTACAAGGTGGAATACGAATGGACCCAAAAAACCAATTTCATAGAAGATATAATAGAGGTAAATGAGGAAGCAATTATTAATAAACACATTAAAAAATATGGTGTATTATAATTTTTTTGAACAGTGCAAGTGAGATGATTCTGCATAAGAATAATAGTGCGAAGTTGCGGGATTTTTATTATTTTCCACAAACGATTGCGGTAGAACGCCGCAATTTGTACCAGTCTTTATAAATTAACTTTTGGATAGACATGATTAACAAGGGCAGAGTTACCATAAAAGATATCGCACGAGACTTAAATTTGTCCACTTCAACCGTCTCAAGAGCTTTACGAAATCATCCTGATATAAGTGATGCAACAAAGAAACTTGTGGTGCAATATGCAAATGAAAATGATTATCATCCTGATGCGATTGCCCAGAGTTTAAAAAATATGCGTACAAACACTATTGGAGTGATGGTTCCTGAAATAAAACATGATTTCTTTTCTGCGGCACTTAATGGTATTGAGGATGTTACATATGCTGCCGGCTTTACAATTATGGTTTGCAAATCCAATGAAAGTTACGAGCGGGAAGTGTTGAATACGAGGGCTCTTTTATCAAATCGTGTTGCCGGTTTTATTGTCTCAATTGCGCAAAACTCTATAACCCATGACCATTTTCAGAGTTTGAAGGATAAAGGTATTCCGCTTGTATTTTTTGACCGCATTGCAGAAGATATAGAAGCAAGCAAAGTAATGATAGATGATTATGAGGCCGCTTTTAAAGCCACAGAGTATCTAATAAATAAAGGCTATAAGAAAATTGCTCATTTCGCAGGACCGGACAATATGATTATTAGTCGTGAAAGACATAACGGGTATAAAGACGCATTTGAAAAAAACAATATAAAGTATGACAAAAATTATGTTATCAGGGGTGGACTAAACGAAGAAGACGGGATGATTGCCTTTCAAAAACTTCAGGAATTACCAAAGATGCCTGACGCAATCCTTGCAGTAACAGATCCTGTTGCAATTGGCGCTTTCGTTCAAATTAATCAGAGCAAGCTGAAAATACCAGATGATATTGCTCTGATGGGGTTTAGTAATAATGCTATTACATCTCTTGTTTCCCCCTCAATTACTACTGTAGCGCAACCTGCCTACGAAATGGGGTCTACTGCAGCTAAAATGTTGTTGGAAGAAATTCATTATAAGGGATCATATTTTCAACACAGAACAGAGGTTCTCTCAACACAGCTCATTGAGCGTGAGAGTACATAATTTTGTTTTTTAATCAGTCAATTATTGGTAATATCATTTAAAGATGAGATACTTAGTGAATAGGTACATTTTTGTTGTCATGAATATTGAGAGCAAATAGGATGAGAATATCTGGACTATTTCTAACAATAACTATTTGTTGTTCTGTTTTTGGGCAGAATGCCGAAAGCTATTGGCAAAATCCTCAGGTATACGGTGTTAACAAGATCGAATCACATAGTTTTTATATCCCTTATAGCTCCACATTGAAAGCTCTTGAAGATGATTGGTCAGGTTCTAAATATTTTCAATCTTTAAACGGCACCTGGAAGTTTCATTTTGCAGAAAATCCCAATAACGTGCCTCATAATTTTTTTGAAGAATCTTTTACAGATAATGATTGGGCTGCGATAAAAGTACCTGGAAATTGGGAGCTACAAGGTTTTGGTGTCCCAATTTATATCGAATCCACTTACCCTTTTCCTAAGAAACCTCCCTTTATTGATGAAAACAACAATCCTGTTGGCTGCTACCGAACCGCTTTCCAAATTTCTGAAGAGTGGAAAGAACGGCAAACTATTTTGCATTTTGGTGCCGTTAGATCTGCCTTCTTTGTCTGGGTAAATGGTGAGATTGTGGGTTATAGCCAGGGGAGTAAAACTCCGGCAGAATTCAATATTACAAAATTTCTTCATGATGATATAAACAGTCTTGCAGTTAAGGTATACAGATGGAGTGACGGAAGTTATCTTGAAGATCAGGATTTTTGGCGTCTATCCGGAATTGACAGAGATGTGTTTCTTTACAGTACCGCAAATGTTTCTATTCAGGACTTTAATGTTGTTGCAGATCTTGATAAAGAATACAAAAATGGTAAACTTAAAGTTACTGTAAGAATAAAAAATTATGATAATGCCCCAAATTACAATTACAAGTTGCTGTTCAATTTGTATGATGAAATAAATCAGCCTGTTTTCAAAAATTCCGGAATAATAAATTTCAATGTGCCTGATAATGATATCTATGAAGCGTTTGTTCAAAAAGATGTTGATTACCCCAAGAAGTGGTCTGTCGAAACTCCGAGCCTATACAAATTGGTAATGACTATACTTGATAACGATGACGAGATATTGGACGTAGTTTCATCCGATGTTGGATTCAGGCATGTGGAAATTAAAAATTCTCAACTCTGCATAAACGGACAACCAATTTATATAAAGGGTGTAAACCGGCATGAGCATGACCCTGTTACGGGGCATTATGTAACCAGAGAATCTATGTTCAATGACATAAAACTAATTAAGCAGTTTAACTTGAATGCTGTTAGAACAAGTCATTATCCGAATGACCCATATTGGTATAAACTTTGTAATAAATATGGGCTTTATGTTGTTGATGAAGCAAATATTGAGTCGCACGGAATGGGCTATGACCCTGATAGTGCATTGGCTAACAATGCTTCCTGGGGCAACGCATTTGAAGAACGCACAAAGCGAATGTTTGAGAGAGATAAAAACAATCCTTCAATTATCATATGGTCTCTCGGAAATGAATCCGGACAAGGGATAAATTTTGAAAGAACTTATCATTGGCTAAAAGAAGCCGATTCTACCAGGCTTGTACAGAGTGAAGATGCTATGTTGGAATATTATACTGATATCTATGTTCCAATGTACAAAACCATTCCCTTTATTACTAAATACGCTGACAGCAGCAGATCGCGTCCATTAATCTTATGCGAGTACGCTCATGCTATGGGAAATAGTCTTGGCGGGTTTAAGGACTACTGGAAAACTTTTAAGAAGTACCCTCTGCTGCAGGGCGGATTTATCTGGGACTGGGTCGACCAGGGACTTGAGAAGCGGGATGAAGAGGGTGATTTGTACTATGCCTATGGTGGCGACTTTGGCCCTCCGGATATTCTTAGCGGTAAAAACTTTTGTATTAATGGAATAATGGCTCCCGACAGGAAACCTAATCCTCACGCCTGGGAGGTTAAAAAGGTCTTGCAATCAATTTCTATTGACACTGTCTCGTCCAAACCAATAATTCTAAACATTACAAACGAATATGATTTTAAGAATTTATCCAACTATTATCTTACCTGGGAAGTGAAAGAAAATCTGAAGGTTTTAGGGAGTGGGAAATTTGATCTTGGATATGTTCTAGCTCAAAAGAGTAAATCATACGATCTGAAAATGAAAGATTTCAATCCCTTGCCAGGAGTTGAATATTTCCTAAACGTTTCTGTAAAAGTGATAGCTTCTGACGACATTTATCCTGTTGATTTTGAAATAGCAAAAGAACAATTTTTATTGCCCGTTTATAGAGAACCTATCCCAATTAAAATTGATACCCTGGGAAAACTGGATATTACAGAAACGGTTAATACGATTATGATTACAGGTGATAATTTTGTTTATAAGTTTAGTAAGCGTTCCGGTAATTTTAATTCACTAAAACATTCCAATAGAGAATTCACCCTGCGTGGATTTACTCCAAATTTTTGGCGCGCACCTACAGATAATGATTATGGAGGTGATCTTGTCCAAAAAATTGAAGACTGGCGATTTGCAGGTGAAAAAAGAATTATTGATAAGGTTGATGTTTTTACAAAAGGCTCCTCAAAGGTAGTTGTTAATGTAAGTATGAGAATTCCTGAAAACGCAGCCGTTGTAAATACAAAATACACAGTAATAGGTACTGGCGATATTTTTGTTGATTATGAATTTACTCCGCTTTTGGATTCAATTCCAATGCTGCCAAGAGTTGGATTGAGAATGAATTTGCCAAGGAAATATTATAACCTGACATGGATGGGAAGAGGACCACATGAAAACTATTGGGATAGAAAAGAGAGCGCTCATGTTGGTATCTACGATACACCAGTAAGAGATCAGTACTATCCGTATATAAGACCTCAGGAGAACGGCTACAAAACCGATGTAAGATGGCTTCTGCTTACTGACGACGATGGTTATGGTTTTTTGATTCAGGGCTTGCCATTGATTTGTTTTAATGCCCAAAACTATTTGCAGGAAGATTTTGATGATGGGAAAGAGAAAAAACAGCGTCATTCTATCGATATAAATGAGAAAAATTTAATTCAACTAACCATAGATTTCAAACAAATGGGTGTTGGCGGGGATACCAGCTGGGGAGAAAGAGCCTGGCCTAACGAACAGTATAGACTGTTACCAAAACAATACTCTTACTCATTCAGGATAAGACCATTCTACAGACCTGATGAATCATTGTTTGATCTGATAAACCAGAGATTTGAATATTAGTATGAAATTAAAAATACCTACAGAAATTCTAGCGGCGTACAATCCTGAAAAATTCAAAGAGGATGCCACGAAAGTAATCGAAATGCTTCATCATTACCTGGTTGAAACTTCCAATGGAGATTTCAAAACAGTGTTACCAAAAGCCTCGCCTGAAGAGGTCTTGAGTAAGTGGAGTGAAATTAAAGAAACCCAGGATGGTTTTGAAATGATTGATAATCTGATTAAGGAATCCCAGCATATTCATAATGCAAGGTATGTCGGGCATCAGGTTACAGCGCCATTACCCTTTAGTGCTGTTAACGGGATCGTTTCATCCCTCCTCAATAATTCAACCGCTGTCTTTGAAATGAGTCCGGTTGACACAATTATGCAAAAGAGAGTAGTTGAGTGGATGTGCGAAAAAATTGGTTATGGCAGTAATAGTGACGGAGTTTTAACCTCTGGAGGTACTATTGGCAACCTGACGGCTTTGTTGGCTGCGAGGCAGGTAAAGGGAAGTAATGTTTGGAAAGAAGGAATTGGCAATAAAAAACTTGCCGTGTTAGTATCCGAACTTTCCCATTACAGTATTGAGAGGGCTGTGGCTATTATGGGGATGGGAACTGACTCAGTTTTCAAACTTCCGGTAAAGCCGGACTCAAAAATTGATACTGCTCAGATAGAGAGTGTTTTTAATTCAGCAGTTAAGAAGGGATACACACCAATTGCCTTAGTAGCCAATGCTGCCAGTACAGCGACCGGTTGTTATGATGAATTTATCCACCTGGCAGATTTTTGCGAGGGAAACAACTTGTGGTTTCATGTTGATGGCGCACATGGTGCCTCGGCCGCGGTTTCAAAAAAATATTTTCCTTTACTGAATGGCATTGAAAGGGCGGATTCTATTGTATGGGATATGCATAAAATGATGTTGATGCCTGCACTGGTTACAGGTGTGTTGTTCAAGGAAGGGGATGATACATATAATACATTTCTTCAGGAGGCGTCATATCTTTTTAATAACGATCCCCGCAGTGAGTGGTTCAATTACGCGCATCGCACACTTGAATGCACAAAAGATATGATGGGAATGAGACCATATATTTCGCTTAAAACTTATGGTGAAGATTTCTTCGAAAAGTACATAGACTATTCTTTCGATCTTACTAAATACTTTTCCGAGGCTATAAATAACTCATCCGACTTCGAACTTGCAGTTCCAACGGAGAGCAATATAATTTGTTTCAGATATAACGATGGCGTTAATAATTCAGATGATCTTCAAAAGGAAGTGAGAAAGAGAATCCTGGCTTCAGAGAAGTTTTATCTTGTTCAGACAAATCTGTTTGGTAAAACCTATATGCGCTGCACTATCATTAATCCATTAACAGAGTTCGATCATTTACTTGAATTACTGGATTTGATTCGCATGGAAGTTAAAAATATTGTTGGTGGAAATAAGTAATTTTTCAATAATAAATTAAGGTGCTAAGTTTTATGAATTTTACAACTGTTGATTACTTGGTATTCTTTGGCTACATAGTCACTATCATATCGATTGGGATATTTGTTTCCAGAGAGAAGAAAGGGCACGAAAAAAACACGCAAGATTATTTTCTTGCCAGCAAAGCCTTACCCTGGTGGGCTGTGGGCGCCTCCATTATTGCAGCAAACATTTCTGCAGAGCAGGTTATTGGAATGTCAGGTTCCGGATTTGCAATTGGTCTGGCTATTGCTTCTTACGAATGGATGGCGGCCCTGACTTTAATTATCGTTGCAAAATACTTCCTGCCAATTTTTCTTGAAAAAGGCATCTTTACAATGCCTCAGTTTTTAGAAATCCGGTATGACAGTAGAGTTAGAACAATTCTCGCCATCTTCTGGCTGATAGTTTACATATTCGTAAATCTAACTTCTGTTCTTTATCTGGGATCGTTGGCATTGCAGGAAATTATGGGAATTGATGCTATTTGGGCTGTTTTGGGATTAGCAATATTCTCAGCGCTTTACACAATCTATGGTGGTTTAAAAGCAGTTGCCTGGACAGATGTTGTGCAGGTAATTATATTGGTCTTTGGAGGATTGCTAACCACTTATATGGCAGTTAGCTGGATTGGTGGTGATGGCGGATTCTTCAGTGGTCTCAGTATGATGTTTGCAGAACTGCCTGACAAATTTGATATGATACTCGATAAAGGTCAGATAATGATAACTAATGGTGATGGATCGCTTAAAGATGCATTCACGGATTTGCCGGGTATTTCCGTTTTGATTGGCGGCATGTGGATTGCCAACTTATTTTATTGGGGATGCAACCAATATATTACACAAAGAGCTCTTGCGGCAAAGAGTATAAGAGAAGCACAACGTGGTTTGGCGTTTGCCGGGTATCTCAAGCTTCTAATGCCTCTAATTGTGGTGGTTCCTGGTATTGCAGCATATTACATTGTTAACTTGCACCCCGAGCTGATACCACAGGGTGTTGTTGGAATAATTGAAAAGAATGACAAAGCATACCCCTGGCTGCTAAATACATTTGTGCCTGTTGGTTTTAAGGGACTAGCATTTGCAGCATTAATAGCAGCTATTGTTTCTTCACTTAGCTCAATGGTAAATAGTACAGCCACAATCTGGGCTATGGATATTTATAAGCCAATTATCAAAAAAGATGCTTCAGAAAAACAGTTGGTTACATCAGGAAGAATTGTTAGTACTCTTGCCTTGATAATTGCAATTCTTGTCGCTCCTCAACTTAAAACGCTCGATCAGGCATTTCAATATATACAGGAATTCACGGGATTTGTCAGCCCAGGAATACTTTTAATTTTTATGGCTGGTTTATTTTGGAAGAGATCTACAGCGGATGGGGCTTTATGGGCGGCCGGTCTCTCAGTAGTTTTTTCGGCTTTCTTCTATTTCTTCCTGCCGGAATTTCCTTTTATGGATAGAATGGGAGTTGTATTCATTATGTCAGGTCTTGTGATGGCGGTTGTTTCATATAAGAAAAAACAGGATAAAGATCCAAAAGCAATATTCATAAATAGAGAGCTGTTCAAAACTGATAGAATATTTAATATAGCTTCTATTGGAATAATTGCAATTCTAATCCTGCTATATGCCGTTTTCTGGTAAAGGAGGAATAATTGCAGAATAAAATATTTAGTGAAACTTCTCATAGAAGGTTTAATCCCTTAACAGGCGAATGGGTTTTAGTGTCACCTCACAGAACCAAACGTCCATGGCAGGGCAAGGTTGAAGCTAGTCATGACTTCAGTAGACCAGCCTACGATGCCGGCTGTTATTTATGCCCTGGCAACGAACGGGCTGGGGGAAACATTAATCCTGACTACGAGAAAACGTTTGTCTTTAGAAATGATTTTTCGGCATTGATGGATATCCGGGAAACAAGAGATACAGAGTTAAATCCGTTTATTAAATATGGCAGTGTCTCGGGGGAATGCAGAGTAATCTGCTTTTCCCCACGGCACGATCTCACTATTGCAGAAATGAGTGTCGTGGAAATCACAAATGTGATTGATGCATGGATGGAGCAGTCTGAGGAGTTAGGACGAAAATATAAATGGGTGCAAATATTTGAAAATAAAGGCGAAGTTATGGGCTGTTCAAATCCGCATCCCCATGGTCAGATATGGGCCAGTTCTTTTCTTCCCAATGAACCAGCTAAGGAAAATAAAAATCAATTAGATTACCTTGTTAAAAATGATTCTGTTTTATTGAAAGATTATTTGGATTATGATATTAAAGAACAATCAAGAATAGTTGTGGAGAACCAAAATTGGATTGTTCTGGTGCCGTTTTGGGCTACTTGGCCTTTTGAGACTATTTTACTCCCCCGGAAACATATTGCAAGAATAACTGAGATGGATGAAACAGACAAATCATCACTGGCAGAAATTTTGCAAAAAATAACCTGCAAGTATGATAATCTTTTTAATGTCTCATTCCCTTACACAATGGGATGGCATGGTGCTCCTTATAACGGTGAGCAGATGAAACATTGGCAGCTTCATGCGCATTTTTATCCACCACTCTTGCGATCAGCAACAATTAAAAAATTTATGGTGGGGTACGAAATGCTATCAGAAGCACAAAGAGATATTACACCAGAGCAGGCGGCAATGCGCCTAAGAGAATTACCTACAGTTCATTACTCAAATAAATCATAAGCGGAAATTAATGTATAATATTGAAACAACAACGGAAAGTGGGTTAACCAGAATAATTATTAAGAATTCTCAAACAGATGAGTATTTAAGTATTGTTCCAAGATATGGAGGCAATATTAATGATATGGTATTACAAAAAAATGGAAAATTATACCCCATCATCGCTGGCTATAAAACTGTTGATGAATTTGAGAAACATGAATACTATAGAAATTCCAAATTGCTACCTTTCACCAACCGTCTTAAAAACGGAAATTACAGTTTTGAAGGAAAAAACTATCAGCTGCCGATAAATGAAGAAGATCTGAACAACACTCTTCACGGTTTTTTTTATAAGAGAGAATTTGAAATTGCCGAAAGGGAAGTATGTGAAGAATACGGGAAGTTGATTCTAAAAACTCTTTACAATTCGGAATTGGAAGGGTATCCCTTTAAGTTTAGTGCAGAACTCAGTTATGAATTCAGTTCGGAAAATGGTCTTATTCTGACTACCAAAATTGTAAATAAATGTGAAGAATTAATACCCATTGGTGATGGCTGGCACCCTTATTTTACCTTTGGAGGCAAAGTTGATGATCTCTTCCTGAAGGTTCCTAAAGGCGTTGTAAATCTTCTTGATAGTCAGAATATACCCACTGGTAATCAGATGCCTTGTGAAAGATTTATTAAATCAGAAAAAATTGAAGACTATTTATTAGATACCGGGCTTTCTTTAGAAACAGACAATGATGCGTTAACAGAAATTTATAATCCTGAAGAAAATGTTACTATCATCCTTTGGCAGAAAACTGGGCACAGACTCTATAACTATCTTCAGGTATTTATTCCGCCAGACAGGATGAGTATTGCGGTTGAACCCATGACATGCAACGCGAATGCACTAAATAATAAAGACGGTTTGATAATATTATCCCCTGGAGAAAAAATCACAACAGTTTGCGGTATTCAACTGAAGTAGAAAAATTTATTCTATCTTATTGGAAATAGTTATGAAAAATATTAATGAATTAAAAGAATATCTAAAGAAAGATGATTTTAGAAAGACAGTAGAGCCACTCTATGGTTCCGAGTGTAATTCTATGGATCATATTATCGAGCGATTTGAAATGTTGCTATCTCGCTTTAAAGAGAAGTTTAATGGTACTGAAGTTGAATTGTTCAGTACCCCGGGAAGGACAGAGATATGCGGTAACCACACTGATCATAATCATGGTAAAGTATTAGCCGCAAGTGTAAATCTTGATTCTGTTGCCTGCGCAGAAAAAAATGAAAATGGATTTATTACCATTTATTCAAGTGGATTTAAGGATGCCTTTATAGTTAACATTAGTGAGCTTCAACCTAAACAAGAGGAGGCGGGTAAGACTGAGGCGCTTATTAGAGGAGTTACTGCCAGGATTAAAGAGCTTGGTTTTAAGGTTGGCGGGTTTAATGCATACATTGATTCCAATGTACTTATTGGATCCGGGTTAAGCTCTTCGGCTTCCATTGAGGTCTTAATAGGTACTATCCTAAACCATCTTTATAATGATGAGAAGATAGGAAAGGTATATCTGGCGCAAATTGCTCAGTTTGCAGAAAATAAATATTTTGGCAAACCTTGTGGCTTAATGGATCAAATTGCCTGCTCTGTGGGAGGTATAGTTGCAATAGACTTTGAAGATCCAAACTCCCCTAAAGTTGAGCAGATTGAATTTGATTTCAAAAGCACAGGCTACTCTTTAATCGTTGTCAATACAGGTGAAAGTCATGCTGACCTTACAGATGAATATGCCGCCATTCCGGCCGAGATGAAAAAAATTGCACAGTTTTTTTCTAAGGAAGTCTGCAGAGAAATTGAAGTAATTCAGATTATCGAGAATATTAGCATTCTCAGAGAAACAATTGGTGACAGAGCGGTAATGCGGGCACTTCATTTTATTTGGGAGAATGACAGAGTAGATTTTCAACTTGAAGCTCTCAAACAAAATCAGTTTGATCAATTTCTTAAACATGTAAGAGCTTCAGGAAACTCTTCTTTTAAATATTTGCAAAATTGCTTTGATTGCAAAAACATTAAGGAGCAGGGGATTAGTCTTGCCTTGGCACTTACAGAAGATTATCTCTTCAGAATTGGTGAAGGGTCATGCAGAGTTCATGGCGGGGGATTTGCCGGAACTATACAAGTGTTTTTACCTGACGAAAGGGTAGATGACTACTTAAAAATGGTTAATAAGATTTTTGGAGTTAATTCTGGTTTGAGGCTTTCAATAAGAAATGTTGGAACAACGAAAATTTCGATTTAATTGAGGAGAGGTAGTAATACCTCTCCTCTAATTAATATTTAGTTGCTAAGATATCTGCCTTTTGAACCATCACCCAAATTATTACTTGATCTTGAATTCACCTTAAATTTCGAAATTACCTCTTGAAGATTATGTGTAAGGTTTCTTAATTCTTCGGTTGTTTGAGCAACATTTTCAATACCGGTAGCAGATTCCTGAGTTACCGTGCTGATTGATTCAATGTTTCGGGAAATCAATTCTGCGGCTGAAGATTGTTCTTCAGATGATGTAGCAAGCTGTACAATTACATCACCAACTTTTTGGGCAGCCATAATAATCTCTTTTAGAGAGGTCCCTGCCTTTGAAGCTAATTCCTTGCCCTTTGTTACTTCCTTATTACCTTCCTGCATTGAAGCAACAGCTGCAGATGTCTCACTTTGAATGCCCTTAATCTTAATGGCTATTTCATTTGTTGCTTTGGAAGTTCTTTCGGCTAATTTTCTAACCTCATCGGCAACAACTGCAAATCCTCGTCCTTGTTCGCCTGCTCTTGCAGCTTCAATTGCGGCATTCAATGCTAAAAGATTTGTCTGATCAGCAATATCATTAATTACCTGAACGATTTCACCAATCTGAGTACTACTCTTACCTAATTCTTCAACGGTATGGGAAGTTTTATCAGAGGCATCAGTAATTCTATTCATACCTTCAATTGTTTCTTTAACAACGTTTCCACCTTCTTGCGCTATTTGTCCAGCCTCATTTGAATATTCAGAAGCCAGTGTTGCACTTTTGCTAGCCTCAAGAATAGTTGAAGTCATTTCTTCAATTGCACTTGCTACATCAGTAATTTGCATCGATAGTTCTCTAACGCCAGTAGCCATCTCTTCACTGCTGGAAGAAATTACGTTTGCCGAGTTTGCGGTAGTTGCAATCACTTCAGTAACTTCTATTAGAATGTCTGAGAGAGAATCACCAAGTCTGTTAATACTGTTTTTCATCATCTGGTGATCGCCTTTATACTCATTCATAACTCTTGCCGTTAAATCACCAGTTGACATAACTTCGAGTACTCTGGTACTTTCCTGCATAGGATCAATTACTGCGTCAAGTGAATCATTAATTGCCTGAATAACGTTTTTATATCCACCATTGAATTTGCTTGCATCACCACGCAGTGAGAGATTTCCGTTAACATATGCATTGTGGAGAATTTTTATTTCATCTTCCAAGCCCTTAAATGAAGCAATAGTTCTTGCAAGGGCAGGAGTAATTTCATCTTTTTCGTCCTTCGAGATGGCTGTAGAGGAGAAATCTCCATCTGCTATTTTTTGCATTATAGCTACAACCCCGGATTGTAACTCTTCCACAAACTGATCAAGGCTTTGAGCAATTTCGCCAATCTCATCTGTACTATCCATATTTAATCTTTGAGAAAGATGTCCCTTCGAAATTTCCAAAATCATTTGCTTTATTTTGTCAATTGGTTTTGTAAGCATTGGAGCCAGATAGAATATTGCGGAAAAGAATATAATCAAGAGAATAACAGTTCCGACAATCATCCAGAAGAGGGCATTGGAAAAGCTTTGTGAACTTTCGTTGTTTAGCTGTTCACCTTTTTTGCCAAGCACATCAAGGACTTCGTTGAATTTATTTGTTAATTCTTGTCCCACTTCTGTACCGGATGTTGTGGCAATAATGCCTGCGAATTCATAATTCTGCATGGCAGCCGCACTCACAATTCCATCAGCAACGATATTTTTATAGTTATCCCAAATTTGAACTATATCCTTAAGGGATTGCTCGTAATCACTGTTTTGGCCAACTTCCAGTAATGATTTAAGCGATGTTTCAACCTCCACTCGGAGAGCCTCATATTCAGCATTATTTTTATCGAAATCTTCAGCGAACTCAGCAATTGAAAATTTAAGCATAATAAACTGAATGCGTTCATAGTTCTTAAAAACACCATCGGCCAGTTCTCTGGGTTGAACAAAATCCACAAATATTGAGTTTTTAACATTTTCCATATTATCCATACGGAAAAAGTTATTTATCAGTATAATCAAGGCGATTAGACCAATCAGCACAAAACTGAATTGTAACTTTTTTGCAAATTTTAGATTTTTAAAATCCAAAAGAGATTTTAGATTCATTCTAATTCCTCATAAATTAGTTGAGCAACAGACTTTATGAAAGTCGAAAGTCAATGGCGAATGCAAATTTCACTTTTACATTTTCTCCATTGTTTACGCCTGGTTTAAACTTCAATTTTTTCACCGCTTGAATAGCCGCTTCGTCACATCCCATCCCGATTCCTTTTACAACTTTTACGTCATCAACAGATCCGGATTCATTAATAAATACTAGAACGAAAACTTTTCCCTGAACGTTCGCTTGTTGGGCAGGTTGCGGGTACTCTAAATATTTATTCAAACTCCCCATTCCGCCAACCATTTCAGGCATTTGGTCTACTCTTGCAAGATATTCATTTGAATTACCAATGCATACAGATGATAATAAAACAATTACTAATACTACTATCGGAAATAATTGATAAATCTTTACGATCTTTTTCTTTATATTTTGCATAATTTCTCCGTCTGAAATAATTGTGATTAAAACTATTATTATTGAAAATCAGGTGCGTCTGGGAAGTTTTATCGTCTTCTTTCATTTTAAGTTTGTCAGACACACCTCTTCCACAATTATTATCGCTAAGGCAGTCTTTAAAATTAACATTAAGTAAATAAGTGAAACAATAACCTAATGAGTGCGACAAAAGTTCATATTAGCGAGCAATAACCGAAAGAGTATAAGCAAATGAAAAGGGAGAAAAATTTATCACCTAAGATAATAAGAGTGTTTTTAAACCTGTTAAAAGTATGATTGAATTAAGAGATGGAGATTTAAATTGGTATATAGTTTTACTCTTGCTCACCGAAACAATTTATTGTAAATTTACAAACCCCCAAAAAATAAATGCCGATTGCTATTTTTCATTCATTGGCACAATTTCATTATTTTTGTTTTACTTATTCCGATTATATACTAATTGAATAATTTGTATATAATGCTATTGAGAATCGTTAAATTTATAGTTTTGTCAATAACAAACTAAAGTGACCCTATGAAATCTTTTAAGAAAGTCATTCCGATATTTTTATTCCTATTCTGTGTATCTTTTTCATTAGGACAAATTAAGATTCACAGAAATCTTCGTGTTGAGGATGGTTTAGCCCAGTCGACAGTTAAATCAACTTTACAGGACAGCCGTGGATATTTGTGGTTTGGAACTGATAGCGGGATCAGTAGATGGGACGGAATTGATTTTGTGAATTATCAGTTAAGTGAGGGACTAATCCAGCAATATGTGGTCAATATACTTGAGCTGCCCGATAGTTCAATTCTTGCGGTTTCTTTTGATGGCGTAAGCAGGCTTAAGGATAATGAATTTCATAATACATCTATTGGAAAAGAAAGTCTCTACATTGAGAGTGCCACAATTGTAAATGGGCAGGTTTGGTTAGCGACAACTAATGGTATTTACAAATATGAGAATGATAAAATAACCAGGTTACAGATTAACGAAAAGGTAGACACTGCTGTTATTACCTCAATTTTTCAATCAAAAAATCAGGATGTTTATATACCTACAAGAGAGGGTAATATATACTTGCTGAGAAACAATGAGCTGTTGACTCCTGATTTTAATAATGAATTACCTAAATGTACTATAAAAGATATTGTGGAAGGGAGAGACGGAAAACTATACTTTGCCTCATTCAGTGGTGTGTTTATTGTTGATGGCAAATTTGTTAGTGTATTGAATAAAAAGAATGGTTTGCCGAGTGACGATATATCCGCTTTGGCAGAGGGGAATGATGGAACCATTTATATTGGTACTCATGGAAATGGATTAATACTATATAACAAGGGAATTCTGGAATCTATCAATTCTGAAAATGGACTTCTTGATAACTACGTGATTTCTCTGGATATAGGAAATGACGGCACCGTTTATATTGGCACTCGCGCCGCGGGAGTTTTTCTATACCGGAACAGACAATTCATCACTTACGATAAAACCGTTGGTCTTGCAGATAATTTTATAATGTCTATCTCTGAAGACAAATATGGCAACATGTATTTTGGAAGCATGAACGCGGGTGTAAGTATTCTCACTAATAACGGCTTCAGGTATTTAAATAATAAAAACGGACTTCAGACCAATGACGTTTCGTTTATGAGTAAAACACAGGATGGAAAAGTATTAATTCAAAATAAACATGCCGTAATTGTTTATGATGCTAATGGAAATCAAAAGATAGAATCATACGTTTATGGCGAAGAATTACCCTACATGCCCCGTTGTATGATGCAGAGTAAATCCGGCGATATTTGGATTGGAACGAATCAGGGTTTACTGCTACTAAAGGATGGCAAGGTTGATGACCTGAAAAATGATCCAAGGTATATTAGCGAAAATATTGTTTCCATTACTGAAACACCAGATGGAGAACTGAATATTGCTTCCTCCTACATGGGGCTTGCTCTTTTCCGGGATGGCAAATATAAAAGAATTACTACCGATAATGGTTTGGTAAACAACCGTGTTATTACCACCATGATGGGAAGGAATGGAGATCTGTTTGTTGGTACTGTTCAGGGTCTGTCCATTGTTCGTGGTGACACAGTGCTTAATTACGATATCCGGGACGGGCTATCAGACAATACAATTTATGGTATTATTGAAGATGATGAGGGTAAACTTTATCTGACAACAAACAGGGGAATAAACGTTCTTAATTTTGAAGGGGGAAAACCCAAAATCAGAGTTATCAGGGCTGTTGATGGACTGGCCAGTGACGAGTTGAACGGACAAGCATGTTATAAAGACAAATTTGGAAGACTATGGTTTGGCACCGTTAAAGGAGTTACTTGCTACGATCCTTCGAAAGATATTCCTCATTCTATTCCTCCTAAAATGCACCTAACACGCGCTCGACTTCTGGATAACGATATTGATGTTTTTGGATCCTCTTCAAAAACATTTAAATACGATGAAAATTATCTTAGGTTTGATTTCATTGGCATTAATATTTCTTCGCCCAAAAATGTTATTTACCAATATCATATGGAAGGGTTGAATGATGATTGGCTGGAAACAAAGCTGAGCTCTATTCAATACACAAATCTTAATGATGGTGATTATAAATTTGAAGTCAGGGCAATGAATGAGTGGGGTTATTGGAGTGAACCGGCTTCATTCGAGTTTACTATTAATCCGCCTTTATGGGAGACATGGCCTTTTATTATTCTGGCAACACTTATGGTTCTTGGAATTGTTGCCTTTCTTGTAACCTACAGATTCAGGCAGCTGCTTGCCGTGGAACGATTAAGGACAAAAATTGCAGCAGATCTGCACGATAACATTGGTGCCAGTTTAACGGAAATATCAATTTTGGGAGAAGTAATAAGCAAGAATATTGAGCATAAAAATCCAAGTGTGCTTTTAGGGCTGGAAAAAATTTCCGAGACTTCGAGAAACCTTGTTGATAAGATGAGCGATATTGTCTGGCTGGTTAACCCCAAAAGAGATTCGCTTTATGATTTGATCCTGAGACTAAAAGATTCTTATTCAGAATTACTTTCTTACAGAGGTATATCATTCAAAGCTCATAACCTGAAATCTCTCGAGAAAATTTCTCTCAATATGGAACATCGACAAAACCTCTACCTCATTTTCAAGGAAGGCATTAATAATAGTATAAAGCACAGTTCCTGTGATGAAATAAATATTGAAGCAAATGTTAGAGGCAAAAGCCTGGAGATGATTCTGCAGGATAATGGGATAGGATTTAGTGAGAATCTTAGCCATGGCAATGGGCTTGGTAACATGTTGGAAAGAGCAAAATTTATAGGTGGAGAATTGAAGGTTGAATCAAATAAAGGGACCGGAACTAAAATACAGTTCGTCGGTAACATTACTTAATAATTTTCGTAGATTTGGGAATCAACTAACTAACAGCAGTTTTGAATATGATTAATGTTGTAATTGTAGAAGATAGCGAAACGATAAGAGAAGGGCTCAATCTGTTGGTTGACGGCACGGATGGATATAGCTGTATTGGTGCCTTTGAAGATTGCGAATCGATGCTTAAAAAAATTGAAAAGCTATCCCCCGATGTTATTCTTATGGATATTGGATTACCGGGAATCTCCGGTATTGAAGGTATAAAGGAAGTAAAAAAAATTCTGCCGGATACTACAATTCTTGTATTAACAGTGTATGATGAAAATGAACTTGTTTTTCAGGCCCTTTGCGCTGGTGCCTGCGGATACCTGGTAAAGAAAACTTCTCCGGCTAACCTTTTAGAAGCAATAAAAGAAGCAAGCGAGGGAGGGGCACCGATGACTTCCCATATAGCAAGGAAGGTTGTTAATTTCTTCCGGAATAAAGGTGTCTTCGCGCCATCGGAATCGAAAAATGTTCTTACTCCCAGAGAAAAAGAAGTTCTTGCGGGTCTTATTGATGGCAATAGTTACAAGGCTATCGCGGACTCACTATTTATCAGTGTCGACACTGTAAGATTTCACTTCAGAAACATCTACAAAAAACTGCATGTACACTCCCAGAGTGAAGCCGTTGCAAAAGCTCTAAAAGAAGGTCTTATTTAACAATCGTTTTCAAACCTACCCAATTGGGTAGTAAAAACTCCTAATTCCAATACATTTACTCAAAAAAACCGTTCAATTGGGTGATTTTTTCTTGACATGTATTTGGTTAAGTTATCATTGGAAATTAAAAGTAATTAGTTCTTATAAAGATTGTTTTAGCAGAATAAATTTTATCTGCGCCTCAGATTCGGGGGTAGAATTATTATAATAGCTCTCCTTCAAAATATTTTTTTAAAGGATTTAATAATTCTCGCTGAGGCGCAGATTTTTTTTTGCAATCTATTATGAACTAAATCGGGGTGAAATATATTAAAAGAGCAATACTTTAGTAAAGTGTTCATCTCTTATATTTATGTAATCGCTATCTTCGAGGAAAAAATTGTACCGGAACCTGGCAAGTGAAAATTATCTGAATAAGGAAGCTGTTTTTGTCGTTTCTTATTTCTTCATTTATATTTTACTCATTGCCATTTTTCCGGGTCTGGAATCAGCTAACTGGATATCACTGGTATTCTTACCTCTATTATTGATTTATGTTCACCAAAAGAAAAACTCCACTCAAAATTCTTTCATCTTAAGTTTAGCCTCCTTTGGAATAAAAAAATATAATTTAGGCAGGGGGATACTGCTCTCATTATTTTTGGGCATCATCTCTGCTTTTCTGATAATGCTTTTTGCCATCACTAATGGCAAAATATATTTTCATGAAATTAATCCGGGTCTTTTGCTCTATCTTCCTATTGCTCTTCTTTTTATTCTATTAACTACAGCAATCCTCGAAGAATTTTTCTTTCGTGCAATTCTCCAATCCCGTATTGAAAGATTATTAAAAAGAAAATATGCCGCCATATTTATAAGTTCAGTTCTGTTTGGTTTATACTACCTTGCATTTTACTATGTTAATCAAAATTTAGTGCAATATAACTACACTCATATTTCATTAATCACAGCATATGGGCATGGAATGTTTGTTGGACTTATTAGCGGTTATCTCTATACTAAAACTGAAGAAAACCTTATCGCATCAATTTTATATAATTCCCTGTGTAGTTCTATTGTTACAACAGTATATTTCCAGCAGTATTTTTTCTAGGACTATACAATAAACTTAGACTGGAATCCCCATGAAAACTGAAGTTTTTTCTCTAATTTTTTCAATATTAATTCTTTCAGGGTGTAATAAGATGAAAGTTGATAAAACAGTAGATCTTGAAGAGATAATAAAAAGTGAAATTGCTTTTGCGAAACTATCTGAAACAACGGGACGTAAAACGGCATTTCTGAGTAATCTTCTTGATTCGGCGACCGTACTGGTTCCAATGCCAGCAAAGAGTATTGATGTTTATTCAACTGTAGAGGATTTACCGGGGCAATTATTGTGGCATCCGGAATATGCTGAAATATCTGATGATGGGAACATCGGTTTTACTACTGGTCCCTGGATATTTACCGTTAATAGTGATGAACCAAAAAAATATTACGGACATTATCTTTCAATCTGGCAAAGGATACCTGAAAGGGGTTGGAAAATAATATTTGATGCGGGTATCGGCTACCAGTCTGAAGTTGATCTTAATATTGAGACAAAAAAGTTTCCGGAAATTATGGCACCGGAAACTGAATCAACGCGTGAACTCTCTCAGGCCATTTCTTCTTTCAATGATATGGTATTGTTGGAAGGGGAGAAAGGGGCATACAATTCATACCTTAACGAGTATTGCCGGGTTTACAGAGAGGGAATTGCACCTGAAATATCCAGACAAGTGCAACTTAATCAACTAATAGATTCTCCATTTGAGTATAAGTACACAAATTACACTTCGGGCGTAAGCGAATCAGAAGATTTTGGTTATGAATTTGGTTCATTGGAAGTTAATGATATACATTCCTCGCTCATAACGAACTACAGCTTTTGCAGAATTTGGAAATTAGTTGGTAGTGAGTGGAAAATACTGATTGATTTAAGACTCCGGATTTAGTGGATTAGAACCTCCGCGGAGTTTAATTGACCCTTCCTTTAAAAGACTATTGAAATTCTAATGGCTTCTTTACCATTGGCTGGATATCGGAAATCTGTTAGAACTTAGTGATTTGTTTTGTGTAAAGTGAAGCTGAATGTTGACCCTTTACCTTCCTCACTTTCAACCCAAATTTTACCACCGTTTCTTTCTATGAACTCTTTGCAAAGGGATAATCCAAGTCCGGTTCCTTTCTCTCCGGCAGTTCCGTGAGTAGAATAGAGTGTACTGAAATTGAATAGTTCAGAAGATTTTTCTGGTTCAATTCCAATCCCATAATCCTGGACAGAGACTACCTCAGAACCATCTTTCTCCAGGGACGAAATTATGATTTGACCATTAACAGGTGAAAATTTTATGGCATTTGTTATTAGATTCTGAATGACTGAGCGAAGCATATCGACATCAGCATAAACATTGGTTGCAACTTCTATGTTGTTGACCAGGGAAATGTTCTTTTTCTCAGCGCTTTGATTTAATATTTCGAGTATTTTATTTACCAAATCATGCAGGTCAATATTTACAGGCTTATACTCCAGCATGTTTCTTTGCATCATCGACCACTGGAGCAGGTTTTCCAGAAGATCATGAAGATTTTTCAATTTGCTATTTAACCCTTTGCTAAACTCTGCTATTTCTTCCTGAGGTAAATTTTCTATTTCGGTGGCTAGTATTTCCGATGAACTTAGCAATGATTGAAAAGGACTCCTTAAATCATGAGCAATGATTGAGAAGAATTTGTCTTTGGTTGAGTTGAGTTCCTTTAATTGATTGTACTGTTCCTGAATAATAGATTCATTACGTTTCCTTTGGCTAATATCTCGTTCCACAAATAGTATACTTTCGGGATTGCCATTTGCATTGAGTAAAACAGTAGAATTCATATCAATGTAAAATCGGCTATTATCTTTTTTTATTGCCAGATATTCTGTTAGTTTGCTTTCTTTTTTACCTGTTAGTAATTTTTCAATGTTCTCTTTCAACTTTCCGTGATTCGAGGGATCTATGAAATCGAAGGCTGACTTGCCGATAATTTCATCCTTATCTTCAATCGAATAACCGTACATTTCCGTTAGTTTATCAGACATCAATTGAATCTTGCCATCAAACGATACCATTCCAATTCCGTCTGGTGAGGCTGAAATGATTGCCTCCAGTTTTTTATTACTTTGCCGCAGAGCCTCTTCAGCAATTTTCCGTTCAGTAATATCACGCTGAACATAAAGAATACTTTCGGGCTCTCCGTTAGAATCCCGCAAAATGCTGGCATTAATATCAATGTAAAACCTGCTGTTGTCTTTTCTAAGTGCTATGTATTCTGTTAATTTACCATCGTTGGTACCCGTTAGTAATTTGCGGGTATTTTCAAATAACAATTTATGATATGAGGGGTCAATATAATCAAAGACTGATTTTCCTAATATTTCACTTTTTTCTTCAAGGTGATAACCGTGCATTTTCACTAATTTATCTGAGATAAGTTGAATTTTTCCCGTTAATGATATCATCCCAATTCCATCTGGTGAGACTGATATAATAGCCTCCCATTTTTGGCTGCTTTGCTGTAAAGCTTCTTCTGCAATTTTGAGGTCAGTAATATCAGTAAGGAAGTTAAGTGTGGCAGGTGCGCCTTCCCAATCTATCAATACTCCATTCATATAAACCCAGCGAGTGCTTCCATCCTTGCTAAGTAACCGGAACATATAATAGCCGGGAACATCCTCACCTTTTAATCTTCTCTGATAACTGTTGATTACCATATCCCGATCTTCAGGGTGAATAAACATCTGGAAGGGGATTGTTCCAATTTCTTCTGCGGAGTAACCTGTCATCGTTAAGGTCATGGGGTTTGTCAATTTAAGCAAGCCCCCTTGTACTACAACAATAGCCTCGTGAGCTTTGTCCACAAGCAAATGGTACTTTTGTTCGCTCTTCTGCAGCGCCTCTTGAGCTAGTTTGTGTTCAATTATCTGTCTGGCCAGTTCTTCATTTGTCTTTTGAAGATTATCATTTAGCTTAGAAAGTTCATTAGTCCGCTCTGCAACTTGTGATTCCAGGAATTGATTGCGGTCAACCAGTTCCTGCATCGGATACACTTCACCTTCGCGAACAAGATGATAGGGAATTGAAATACTGCTATGTGTTATTTTCCAGTCATCCGATTCTTTGCGGAAAATGAGTACCAGGCGTGCAGTCTCGCGCGATAGTATATGATCTTTGATGGGGAGGTGGATAGTGAAAAATCCCGTTGTAACAGCAATGGTTTCCGACAGCGACTGAATTGATACATCTTTTATCTCTATATGGATGGGATCTTTTACCTGGGCAAAGTCCTGGCGGGTAATAGCTACCCATTCTGCCTTCTCTTTAACCAGAAAATCTCCGCCTCCGGTAAAACCAGAAAAATTTTCACTAAAATGTGTTGTAAGCAAATCATCGCGGGAAGAGTACATCTTAATGTAGTTATCAAACAATTGACAGATGGATTGTTCATCCTGTTCTGTTAATCTATCGACTGAGCATTTTTCATATCCCGCTTTAAGAGTGGCATTCTCTTGTTTTAGTTCATTTAATTCATGTAATAGTTCGGCTTTGGTTTTACTTCTCATTCTCATACAATTTTTTTATTACAAAGATACCTTTAGTTATTTTTTGAAAAATTAAAATCTTTCGTTCTCACAGAATTACCATTTGTAAACCTATTCATGAATTTTACTACTTTCAATAAGTAATTTACCGCCGGTTCTTTGGCGGTACTATCTTCTTACATAGGAGGACAATCACAAAATTTGATTAATGCACAATATACTCTATTTGCTCTTTGACATACTCAATGTACTTCTCATTCTTAAATTGAAACCACTTCTCACGATATTCAGTCTCTGAATCAATGATGTCTTTAAAATTTCTAAAGGGCTTTGAAAGATCTAATCCCAGCTCCAATTTCTTTTTCAACTCTATATCTTCAATACTTTCCACAAAATATTCCATAACTCTAAACGACTCACTTGAATCCATTTTCTCGAATTCAAAATACTGATCAAAATTCTCTTCAATTTCTTTTAGATCCTCATAAAGGAACTCATCATCAGCATAAAACAAATCATTTGTATTTATTATACTCTTGATTTTATTTGTTACTTTGTTGATATAAACTTTCATCCCGCAGTCAAGATCTTCTGCGATTGATTTGATTTCATCATCTGTAAGATTCATTTCCATATCATCCTTCAAATGTGTGTTAATAAATTAAATGTTCGCGAGTGATTTGTTTTGACTATCTCATCTCGCTCAGCTCCTATGCCAAAAAAGTAGTCTTTCTTATAACCCGCAGTTTACAAATTATCTAACGCTCTCCGGTATCCTGCCAAATCAGTTTTTTATTTTTTCGTTCTGCAAAAAAATCTGAACCCCTTCCGTCACCTTGTCCGGTAATACCGCCATCAGGTGCGCAGATAATGTTACCATCCTTGTCGTAAAGAGTGCTGAACTGGTCACAGCATTGCGGCGGAACATAATAAACCACTTCGCCCTGGAAAGTATATACTAATTCATTTCAATGGTTTCTTTAACCATAACAATATCGGGTTCGTTCCAGTTTTTCCAGTCCATTAACTGCTTGTAGGCTCTTCTGTAAAGAAGGGAAACGCACAGAGTAATATTACCGGAATATTCATCACTAAAAGTAAAAGAAGTTCTGTCCGTTTCAAAAGCAGCAAGTCTGGTATCACTTATAATACGTGTGCGGTTCCAGTATGCTGCTGTTGGTATATAACCAGACCAGGAATCTTCCAGAATCTTTGCATAAACCTTACCAGGCAATTTCGCATAATAACCTTCGTTAGGGTCACCAATTCCACACCAGTCTGGCAGCACAGAACCAGATTTTTGTTCAAGTCGATTGCCATTCTCATTTACCGCTTCAACCAGCAGTATTAAATGCCGCAAGGGTGAATCGGTCGGAACATGATGTCCTGTTTTATTATTTGTGATTTCGACTGTCGCCGATACTTCATTATCATTCCTACTGGCGTTAACCGACATGGTAACCGAGTTACGCAACAAATTCTCATCACGTGCGCCGGGCATAAGATGACTGTATATCTTTGACGACTCTCGTACGTTACCGCCAGCAAGCACTGTTGCAAATCTGTTCGTCATTCCAGGAGGCATATGACAATCCTGACAGGTTTGTCCTGCTGAAGTATTACTGTACGGACTCGCCAGCCATTCCCCATAGGAAGTATAAATCTCCACATCCCAAAATTTAGCGTAATGACAGGGTGCACAATAAGCGCTTTCATTCTGAATTTCCCTATATGTATCCTCGCCCGGAGCTACGTCATCAAAAGGACCAGCAAAAAACTGATGTCCATCTTCAGGTCTTCTAAAATCGTAGGACAAAACTCCAGGCATGTTATCATTCGGTAAACCGGTAACTTCGTTTAACTTTACATCCCAGATCTTATGACAAAAGTCGCAGTTGATGCCTTCCTTTGCAACACCATCCAATATTGAAGGATCAATCCCGTAAGGATTATTAACAGCTAAAAGAGGTGCATGACAGGCAGCGCAATTTCCCTGAGTGCTGGGAAAGTCCAGTTTATAACCAGGACCGAACCAGGTATCATCAAATTTTGGTGGTAAGGGATAGTATCCATAATCCCTGTTGTATCCGAAACGCGTGGGGGGACTCTGATTACCATAAACGTCCGATCCTAAATACATTGAAAGAAATCTTGAGTTGCTTGCCGACTTGGAATGCGCATCTAATATCCACTCATCAAAGGGGAGAGAACCTCCCGATTCCGAATGACAGTTTTCACAGTTACCAGCTTTTCCTTCTGTCTGGTATGAACTAAGCCATTCATAATCAGGATTGTCCCCGACAGGAATCTTAATCAAATGAAGGAGAATTGTATCCACACCAGACGGATACTCAGCTCCACCTGCAATGTAATATCCCTCTGCCCACGCTGTAAGTTTCACAAGTATATTAGTATTCAGTCCTTCAAAAATGAATTTACCTGAAGAATCGGTTTGGGTAAATCTGTCAGTACATTGAATTCTGACAATCGCTCCGTTTACGGTGCCATAATCATCAACTACAGAACCAGAAATCGATAATTCACTTGTTAATAAGGGATCATCTTCAGGATCGCCTGAATAACAGCACATTAGGACAAAACCCAACAGAATTAAAATGAGAATGATATTTATTCTTCCGGAAAACATCTTACTTTTGAAGAACTACTTTGATACATTTTACATTCTCTGCCTGTTTAACTCTTATCAGATAAACACCGCTGGCAAAGTTATTTGCATTCCATTTAGTTGAATGAAAACCAGCATCTTTTTCACCCGACTCGATATTTGCAGCGTATTCACCAAGATTATTATAAACATCAATTCTTACTTGACCAGAAGATCTAAGCCAATAAAATATATTTGTTTCTGAGTTAAATGGATTTGGGTAATTGCTGAGCATTAAAAAATCAGATGGTATTTCATTTATTCCATTCTCAATAGAGACAGGATCAAGATTACCGAGTCTGAAAATGCCAGCGCCAGAAGTACCCGCGTATAAAACTGAACCATCGTCAGAGATTGCAATGACCGTAATATCCCGGTTGCTCAAATTGTCGTTTTTGGTCTGCCATGTTGTACCCGCATTTGTTGAGTAGTACAATCCAACTCCGAATCCACCAGCATATACAATCTGGGAATTTGTCGGATCAACAACGATGCTTTTTATTTTGGTATTCGGATCCATGCCCACGCTTGTAGAAACCCATGTGCTTCCGCCATCTATACTTTTATAAACACCGGTGCCCTGATCACTATCCTGATTAAAACCAGCGTAGAGCACATCAGGATCCAGTTTATCTATTGCGAGGGCAACCATTCTGAATGGAGGAGCTGGTAATCCTACGCCAAGTGCTGTCCAGTTTGTACCGCCATCAGTTGTTTTAACAAATGTACCATTTGGTTTGGAAGCAAATAACGTTTCATTATTATTGGGATGTATAACCATGGCGGGGAAAGTGTTATCATCTGTTAATGGATGTGATTTTTTCACCCAGTTTTCTCCGCCATCATTTGAAGTATAAAATCCCTTTCTAAAACTTGCGTAGACAATGGAGGGATTTGAAGGATTAAAGATTATTGGTGATTCAGTGCCTTCAATCATTGTGCCTGAGTTCCAGGTATAACCGCCATTGTAACTATATAAAATTTGTGGATAATCACCAGCAATACATAAAACGTGGTCAGAATTTGAAGGATCGACAGCAAGCGCAACAATCTCATTAAATTTCGCAAACATTTCGGGCGGAGCATAAACGAGACCTTCCCAGAGATCACCTCCGTTGTTGGATCTGAAAATGCCAGACCGCGTTCCGCAATAGACTTTATGGGAGGCTCCCGGCATAACAACAATTCTGCTTATTCTTGCTCCTGAGTAGCCATTGCTTGAAGTAACCCAGGACTCACCTCCATCGAGAGAAAGGAAATTGCCTCCTAGATAACTGTTAACAAAAAGCCGGTATGGATCCCGTGGATCGCATTGAATATCAATAGGGAATCCGATTACGAATCCAGCAGGACCCCATGAACCATCAGGTCTGTTGAAACGAATCCAATTGTGCCCCCCATCCTCACTGCGATAAAAGGCATTTGGGCTGGCAGAATAAGCAATATTAGGATCAGCTTCGCTGAATTCAACAGCCCCAAATCTTTCATCCTGATCAACTACCTTGATCCAGGTATCACCGCTGTTTTCTGTCAGATAAATTCCTTCATTTAATCCTCCCCATAGATCGGAGCCCGCACAGGCGAGCATTATGTCTGGATTGACAGGGTGCATGTATAAACTCCCGAGGAATAGATTGTCCAATCCGTTTGTCTCATTTTGAATGGTCCAGGATGTACCTCCATCGGTGGACTTAAGAATACCAACACCACCGGGGAAATTTGCAGCTGAGTCAGCATTTGCAGCATGGCGGTCAAAAATACCTGTGGAGACGAATATTGTTTCCGGATCATCAGGACGTATCCAACAGTAGCGTGTCAGGTTATCTCCACGCCACATTTCAGTCCAGTTCTCACCGCCGTCTATGGTTTTGTAAACGACTCCCATAGTCATATCAAATCCACCAATACTGCCTTTTGTTGGTCCCACATTCCAGGCACTACTTCCGACTTCACCCATAGCATAGACAATATCGGAAGAGCGGGGATCTACAGTAAAACCCCTGAAACTGAGTTCTGTAAGATCAGGTAAAACACCATTTCTTTTTTCAACCCAGGAATTACCAGCATCAGTTGATTTGTAAATTTTTCCCGTGAATTGAGTTCCCATCCATATTATATCAGAATCAATGGGATCAACAGTAGTACAGAATGCCGAAATTGACCATGTGTTATGAAGATTGGTGATTCCATCATTACTGGCATGCCAGGTTAAACCATTGTCAGTACTTACATGCATACCTGAAAAACCATCGGTTACATACCAGATATCCGGGTTCTCAAAATTGTACCGAATGTCATAACCAATACCACCAATGGGTCCGCCATTTCTCACCCATTCATTAGTCATGTATGCCGGATTACTTTGAGGAAAAATCAGATTGTAATTAAATAAAACTGTCATAAGAGAGAGTAAAATTAATACCGCACGATGTTTCAATACCAAATATAGCATCATATCCTCCTTCTAATGTTTCATGTCAGAGTCAGTATGTTCAAGAGAGTATCGTAAAATCGCAAAGATCAGCAATAGTCAAGCTGATAGAATTGTATGATATATGTATAAATATGTGAAGACAAGTCCCCGTCTTCAGGAAAATCGCCTGAGCAAAAGGAAAATACAAATTTTTAAACAAAGAAAAAAATATTGAAGTTGCCTTCTTAATAGTTTGGGTTAAAACTACTCTTACAAGAAAATATATATTATTCTCTATCGCTCTCTGTTGTCCTGCCAAATCAACTTTTCATTTTCACGTACTTCAAAAAAATCGCTGCATCTTCCATCGCCACTTCCGGTAATACCGCCATCAGGAGCGCAGATAACATTACCGTCCTTGTCGTAAAGTGTGCTGAATTGGTCGCAGCATTGCGGTGGAACATAATAAACTACTTCTCCCATGTAAGTATATTGCCAAATGCTTTGAGGAGGATTGCCGACCGGCTGAGTTTGAAATTCACTTATCATGTCATTAATCCACTCCGGGTTTTCCGGCGTATTTACTTGTGAGCAACCACCAAATAGAATAATCAAACTTAACAGATATACTGCTATGTTTTTCATTTCGCACATCTTCCTATACAAACTTATATTTATGGACAAAAGAATTCATGTAGTTTGTTATTTAATTATCTCCGCAATTCCAATTACATGCTGATCCAAATCCAGAATGTACGCGACTTTATGTCCCCAATCTCTTTCCTGAGGTAAACTTAATACTTGTACATTTAAATCTACTGCTCGTTCCATGTATTTATTTACTTCGTCAACTACAATATATAATTCCGTTTTTGCTTTGACCTGCGCCGAAATTATAACTTCGATTTTATTCTCCAACAACTTTTCTATTCCACTACCAGGCATTAAACCCAAGATTGAATTTTCACATAATTGAAATTCTGTCATTCCGGGCGTATTTAATGTCGGCTTCTTATTCAGCAGATTAGAATAAAATTCTGTGCTTAATTGTTGGTCTTTTACATATAAAATAAAATGCGCTTTGTTTATCATTCAATAACCATAAAATTTCGTTAACAAGATGATGACAGGGTTTTTCGTAAATACAGGCAGAATTTACCCGCCTTCTTGTTGGGCGGATCGGCCTGGCTCAGACTAATCCGCCTCAAATTTACTTCAGTATTACTGCACTTTAACCATCTTAGTTATATGTCCTATTGCACTAGGACTCGTACTGTCGATTATCCTTCCCCGACAGACGCTGCTGCTCAGTTCTAGTATCTCAATCTTATCCATTGTCCCCGGTCCGTTGGTGCCTGTCATGGTAAACTCTGTTCTTTCAGCGTTTATTGACCACTGTAGATTATCCGTAATCCAGTCCGAATTTGCTGTCGCTCTAATCTGCCATGTCCCGTCTGCCAGATATTTTAATTGTGCCCCAACCTCTCCAACTTCCGTATCTGATGCTATTTGCCAGATACCCGTTGTAAGTAATTCTATTACTTCATTAGTAGGATCATTGTTGTTGTCATTGTTGTTGTCATCGATGTTAGCATCGCTATTAACCTCACAGCCCCACGAGGCAAATAATATTACTATCAGTACTAAAAACCCTGCACGTTTCATTTCCTCTCCTGCTATAATTGTGGAATTGTATTGTAATTTTATTAAGCCCCTGTTTACCCGCCATTGGTGTAGACATTTTGCAATTCAAACAGAGATTATGGTTGTTCTAAAATATAATAGTAAAAAATTAAATAACAGAGCAAATAAATTTTTGTAAGGACTACTTTCGTTATATTGTTTACTCGGCTATGTTCCTGACGCACTTGTACGCCGTTATTTTTGGCAGGTTAAAGATGTTATCCAAAACATTTAAAAATTATCTGCCAAATTGGTTTAGATGATGATTCAAATGATGAACGACTAATCTTTCCCACCTGATTTTATCAATTTCACCTAAGTATGGATGAAATGAGAATATATAATTTTCATCGGTTTCTAAGAATCTATTCAGGTGTTCAATTAATGTTTCTTTATCCTTCCCAACTTCAGTAGGTTTAGTTCCGCCACCGGCAATTTGATCTAATCCCTCAACAGTTGGAACCGTTTCGTTTCTTCCTAACATCTCTTGTAATTTTACTAAATCAACATTTTGTCTTTTCAATCCTTCTATTTCACCAAACATCATTCTAAACTGATCACTGCAATGGCAAACCATTTGAGAAATATTCATTTGACCAAACTTAGCTTTATCATCTGCTCTAACTGCTAAAATACGATTTACGAATTCATCTCTTTGTTCAATTGTCATATAAACTCCTCTAAACTGCTGATAAAAATACTTCAGCTAATGCTTCAACAAAAAATAAAACGACGAATATTGAATGAAGACGATAATTCTTCCAAATCGAAAGAGAAATAAACATAAGAACTAATACTGTTGTGGGTAATAGGTTTAATAGGTCTATTGCATTGCTACTCATCGTTCCTACAAATATTTTTGTGAAAATTGAACTTATAAATACTCCACTCATCAATGCCCAGAAGTAACGATGCTTATTAAAATAAAATACTTTTAAGTCAATACCTTCTTCCGGAATAACAGACGGAAATACAGAAGAAACCAACAAATAGATTAAAACAAAAATATGTCCATAAAGAAAGAATGATAAGAAATTATTAAACTTAGTTGTGTCGTTTGCTATCACCCACCAGTTATTAATTAACATAATAAAAATATACCAAGCTGTAAGTATCGGCAGCCAATGCCATTTTACTCTTTTTCTGGATCTTAAAAGTCTGTTAAAACCTGAAAATAAATCAGTAAACATTAGACCATAAATAATCGCAATAAGCGTTACTGCAACTTCATTCTGAGACATTAAATCACCTTAAAATTATAATATATACTAAGTACTATAACGGCGATGCAGTAAAACCGCTGGCACAGTGTTAGCATGCCAAATTTACCCGCCGTTTTGTTAGTAGGGCGTTGCAAAAAAAAACTGTCACTCTGAGCTTGACTCAGAGTCTAGAAAAAATAATCAAATCATATACTGAAACGAGTCTGCTACTGTAGTGGCAACAACTACATAATTCAGCTATTCATCAACATCTCTTTTGCTTTTGCTGCATCTGCCACAAAAAAGAATTGATTACCTCTGTTGCTCTCAATTATCAATGCCTGCAAACTTTTACTTTTATATTTTTCAAAATCTCCAACTATGGCAATTTTTAGTCTGTAGTTTATACACTTCTGTAATATCTCACCGGCTAATCCACTCTGAGTTTCCATCGTATTTATTTGAATACATCCACATCATTTTTGATTTCCGTTTCCCTTCGTGTGACTAAGCTCTAAACCTTTGTTATGTACTATGAAGTACTGGAATTCCACATGATGTAAGGTAGTAAAAGATTGGGTCATAGAATTCTGGCAACCGTGTTTCATCCGAAGGGTCTCCTTCAGGTACGAAAATGACCATTCCCTGCCTAGCCCTCGTTAACAATACACGATATGCATTTAATAAATATCTTTTTCGTACATCATCATTTATATTTTGCCAAACTGTTCCACGGAAAGCCTTATAATCCCAAGAGTGTCCATTGAATCTTAAATTCGCATCCCATGCTACGCAGGTCCAATCGAGTTCTAACCCTTGAATATCAAACTCAGTTGCAACTTCCTCTAAAAAACCCGAAGATCGTATATCATCCCGTCCATTCAAGAACCATGTTTTGGGTTCAATTTCAGATTTGATATGAATACCATATGGTTTCAACCTATAGGCACCTGACGACGCCGTTACTCCAATCCCTTCACTTCCTCTTGCCTTTTGCTTAAGCCATCGTTTTGCATCTTTTAGGTTACGACTAACATAAATGGGGTATGAATTTTTTAATTCAGAGAACAGTAAACGAGAGCTATCAATATCATTATCTAGCACAGATTTCACAAAACCAGATACTTTTTCCGATCTAAAAGATCTTATCGATACCGCTAAATGTAATTCACTTTTTACCGTTAATTGCTGAGTTGGGAGCATGGAGTAGATGTCATCGCCGATTGAATACTCGCTGTCGGTCAGTTTGTCCGAAATGTAAACATCCCAGTTTCTGTAATTATTCCGTAAAGCGTAAAACCACTCAAGTAAACCAGCTTCCCCAGTGTTAATCTCTTGTCCACCACCTATCAAACACACAATGATTGACCAATCCTTGTGTCTATCTAAAACACTAATTAGGAACTCTGGTTCGGACATATTGAATCCTGCCAGACCTTTCTTCCTGGACATGAATGCTCTAGTTTGATTTAATGTCCAAGCCCTCTGCGCCTCGTCAAAAACAGCAACCTTCTCAATAGGTGGTAATTCGGATTGTATTGCATCATCTCGGAAGTGATGAATATTTTGGATGAATGATTTTGTTTTTGTTAACGCTTGTGCTTTTGTAATCTGTTCATCCGTCCCTTTTTTTTCATCCACTTCGTTTCGTGCAAGAGCTTCCTGGAGTACTTGTACTAACGGTCCATTACCCGAAAGGAATACAGCATGCTCATCTGCATCTATATTGTGTCTTTCATTTGCAATATTCAGCCCAGCAAGTGTTTTTCCAGCTCCTGGCACTCCGGTTACAAAGCAGATTGATTTTCTGCCCATTCTTTTTGAATTTTCTATGATATTTGAGATGGCTTCTGATGTAGCTCCGAGATTAATAGCGCCTGAGTCTGAACGAGATATTTCTCTAACACTATGCCCTTTATATAATGCTTGTGCGGCTTCAATAATTGTTGGCGTGGGTTTATATATTGAATCAAACCAAGGGACCGGATCAATTTGCTCCTGTTTCTGAATCTCTGAAGTTGCTTCTGATATGACTTCATTGATGTTGTTCTTGTTGGCAAAAAGTGGCTTATAAATATGATCAGGAAAGTTCACATGGATGTTACTTAACGGTTCAGCTTCAGTTGCGATTACAATTGGGATGATGACTCTATTATGACTTTGTTCATGAAAATTTTTCAGGTCGATGGAATAGTCCAAGACTTGGTCAACAGCATGCTTTGAGTACTTTGATTCACCAACTTTAAACTCAAGGACAAAAATTATCCCCGCATGCAAAAGGATTACATCAACTCTTTTTCCCATCCGGGGTATAGAGTATTCGAATGCAATTGATGCATTATGAAATTGTTCCAGAGAATCCTTTAAGATACAGATTTGAGATTGCCATGAATTACGCTGCAAATCTTCAAGAGCAAATTCATGATTTCTTGATAGCTCACCTAAAATGAAACTGTTATCATCTTTCAAAAATTTTTGAACATCCGCAGAATAGTAAGATCGATTCATTAGTTACCAGATTTTAGAATGTACATAACAGATAGTTATACAGACCAAGTCTATATGTCAATTTTATCTGTTACTAAAAATCAGTTCTTCGCTTCACTCAACAACCATTATTTAACATCCGAGAAAAAAGAAAGAACAATTTTAAGTTAACAATTATACAGAGTTGAAGCAATCTTTTATTGCATAAGAAATATTTTACACATATCTTTGCCTCTAAATTTACAGAAGACAGGCAATGAACTTAAATTCTTATTTGGCATATCATTTACATCATCATTATACCACGATAAATGGAGCCGGATAGGTACAAGTAAAAAAATAGATATTTTTATAAAACCCCGGCATACGTCGGGGTTTTTTTGTTTTAAACATAAGGGGTGTTACTGTGAACGGAAATTTGAAATTAGCAATACAACGTAAAGGGCGGTTATCTGATAAGTCGCTGGAACTATTAAAAGCCTGCGGGCTGGAAATTGATACCTATTCCAACAAGCTGCTTCTCTCGGCTAAAAACTTTAAGCTGGATATTCTTCTCCTTAGGGATGACGACATACCGGAATATGTTCAGGATGGCGTTGCGGACATTGGCATTGTAGGTCAGGATGTAATAGCAGAAGACCGCGCCGAGGTAACAGAGATTAAGAAACTCGGGTTCGGCAAATGCAAATTGATGATCGGCATACCGGAAAGGGAGGAGCTTGCCTCAATTAAGGACCTGGAGGGGAAAACAATAGCCACTTCTTTCCCGAATATTCTGGGTGATTACCTTACTGAAAACGAGGTGAAGGCAAAGATAATAGAGCTTAGCGGCTCTGTGGAAATTGCGCCTTCGCTTGGTGTGGCAAATTACATTTGCGATCTCGTTTCCACGGGTACAACACTAAAGCTTAATCAGCTAAAAAAATCCTTCACGGTTTTTGAATCGCAGGCGGCATTGATAAGCAGGAACAATATCAATGGAGATGAAGCAAAGCAAAAACTGCTTACTAATTTATTAAGCAGAATCGATTCAGTTTTATCGGCAAAGAAATCAAACTACTTAATGATGAATGTTCCCAGCGCAAAACTTGAGAAGGTTGTTGAAATTATTCCTTCACTTAAAAGTCCCACCGTTTTACCTCTTGCTGAAGAGGGAATGGTAGCCGTTCACGCCGTTATACCAAACGAGACCTTCTGGAACATTGTAGATGACTTAAAGCTTGCCGGAGCTTCCGGAATACTTTTACTACCAATTGAGAATATGATAGCATGAAAAAATTATCCTTAAAATCCCTTGAGGGGGCAGAGTATAATAATCTGCTCAAGCGTCCCTCAATTGACAGTGAGAATTCATTCAGCATTGTTAAGCCTATTCTGCGGAGTATAAAAAACAATGGAATGGCAGCAGTTCTTCAATATTGTGAACAGTTCGATAATCTTTCAGGCAGGGACTTACTTGTCTCAAAAGAGGAGATGGAATCTGCAGCAGCTGAATTGCCCTCGAAGGTAAAAGAAGCAATTGATACAGCAGTCAGGAATATTACAACCTTTCACGAGCAGCAGATACCAAAGGGTTACTCCCTTGAAACTATGCCCGGTGTTGAGTGCTCGCGGGAGTACAGAGCTATTGAGAGTGTTGGTCTTTACATTCCAGGTGGGACGGCGGTGCTTCCTTCAACCATGATGATGCTCGCCATACCTGCTAGACTTGCCGGGTGTAAAAGAATCGTGGCATGTTCACCCGCCAAAAACGGGGCTGTTAACAGTGCTGTTCTTTACGCGGCAGGTGTTTGCGGGGTTGATGAGATATACCTTGCAGGAGGCGCCCAGGCTATTGGAATGATGGCTTACGGCACGGAAATAACGGCAAAGGTTGATAAAATATTCGGACCCGGTAATCAGTATGTTACTGCCGCTAAATCGCTTGTAAGCATCGATACGGAAGGCTGCGCAATAGATATGCCCGCAGGACCGAGTGAGGTACTTATCATAGCTGATGAATCCGCCGATCCTTCCTTTGTTGCTGCTGACTTATTATCGCAGGCTGAGCATGGGGTGGATTCGCAGTCAATTCTTCTTACCACTTCAGAGAGTCTTGCTGATAAAGTAATAGCTGAGGTGGATTCACAATTGAAAGAATTGGAGAGAGTGGACATTGCAGCGGAGTCGCTAAAATCTTCTTTCATTCTCATAACCAACTCGCTGGATGAGTGTTATGCATTCAGTAATAAATACGCGCCTGAACATTTAATTATCAACACGGCTAATCCTGAAGTGGTAAATGAGAAAATCATAAACGCTGGTTCTGTATTCCTTGGCGCTTACTCTCCTGAAAGTGTGGGTGATTATGCTTCTGGCACAAACCATTCTTTGCCGACCTATGGTTATGCCAAATCGTTCAGCGGAGTGAATGTGCTCGACTTTATGAAAAGCATCACCTTTCAGAAATTGACGGAAAAAGGGTTGCAGGAGATTGCGGGAACTGTAATTACACTTGCGGAAACTGAAAAACTGCAGGGACATGCAAACGCTGTTAGAGTGAGGTTGAAATGAATATAGAAAATCTTGTTCGTGAGAATATCAAAAAGTTAAAACCATATTCATCCGCTCGTGATAGTTTTCTTGAGGGGACTTTGCTTGACGCTAATGAAAACGGAATAGGGAGTGTGTGGGATGAGTACGCCGTACTTAACAGGTATCCTGATCCCAACCACAGAAAATTGCGGCAGGCGGCATCCGCCTATCTGGGTGTAAACGCTGACCAGCTGTTTTTTGGAGTCGGCTCTGATGAGGTGATTGATCTACTCATAAGAATATTCTGTAAGCCGGAAACGGATTCAATTATGATCACTGATCCTTCTTATGGAATGTACGAAGTAGCGGCAGATGTAAATGATGTAAAAGTTATCAAAACAGTACTGGATGAGAATTTTCAGCTTGACCTGAATGACATCCGTGAGAAAGTTGAAGCGGAGACGAAGATTGTCTTTTTGTGTTCACCAAACAATCCCACAGGAAATCTACTGAAGAAGGAAGATATACTTGAATTGGTGAATGACTTAAACTGTCTCGTGGTTATTGATGAAGCGTATATGGACTTTGCTGAAAGCAATAGTCTTAAAAAAGAAGTGAGGAACTTCGAAAATCTAATTGTGCTGCGCACCTATTCAAAGGCATGGGGAATGGCCGGAATAAGATGCGGCTTTTCAGTTGCTTCGCCCTACATAACAGAACTATTATACAAGGTGAAGGCGCCTTACAATCTTAATATGATGACCCAGAAGGGAATACTGAAAGCTATTGAAAACAAGTCGACAAAAGATAGTTTCGTAAGCACCATTATCAGCGAACGTGAAAAGGTATATAGCGAACTGGCAAAAATGAGCGGTGTAAAAAAGGTCTATCCATCCGAGGCAAACTTTCTTATTTTTGAGGTCGAAAATCCTGACGAAGTATACCAGACCCTTGTTAAGAAAGAAGTGATTATCAGAAACAGAAGCAGAATGACCAGACTTTCAGGTTGTTTGAGAGTGAGTATTGGGAATTCTGAGGAGAATGAATTGTTTATTAATGAACTGAGAAGGATATTATGAATAAATTAGTCTTAAGCAAGGATGTACTGGAATTGACTTCGGAACGATCTAAAGGATTGATAACCGGACTGAAAAAATTAGCTGAGTTCAATTTTTCTTTCGAGTACAGTTTTAAGGATGAACCGGTGCTGAAACAAATCTGCATAAATGAGGGGATTGTATTCACTTCTGAGTCTTCAGTTAAATCTGAAACGGTTTACATTATGAATGGAAGTGAAGTCGCAATTTATATAAAAGATGAGATGGTGAGTTCATTCCCGTATCAAACCTTTACTGATGTTGCTGATTACATTCAAAAAACTCTGCGCTCATCAAAAAAGGAACGTGTAACGAAGGAAACGAAAATCAGTCTTGCGCTTATGCTTGATGGCTCAGGCAATTCCACACTTAATACCGGCATTGGTTTTTTTGATCATATGCTTGATCAGATTGCCCGCCATGCGAACCTTGATCTGGAATTATCTGTTGAAGGTGATTTAGAGGTCGATGAACACCATACTGTGGAAGATGTAGGGATTGCACTTGGCGAGGCTGTGAGAGAGGCGCTGGGGGATAAAAAGGGTATTCAGAGGTATGGTTTCAAGGTCCCCATGGATGATTGTGTAGCAGAATGTGCCATCGATCTGGGAGGGAGAGGACGACTATTATTTGAAGCCGATTTCCAGCGTGAAAAGGTTGGTGAGTTCCCGACTGAGCTGGTTGAAGAGTTTTTTAACGGAATATCAGCAGGATTAAAAGCCAACATCTACATCGCGGCAGAAGGAAAAAATGAACATCATAAAATAGAATCAATTTTCAAATCATTCGCCAAGGCGCTGAATGAAGCGTGCAGATATGACGAAAGAAATAATGGAAGAATACCATCAACAAAAGGTACACTATGATTGCTTTAATTGAATATGGTGCCGGCAACACGGCCTCAGTCTCCAACGCTTTAAACTCGCTGGGGTACGATCACCTGATAACAAACAGGGAAGATGAAATCATTAAGGCGGATAAAATAATATTCCCCGGCGTGGGTGAGGCTTCATCAGCCATGCGCAGACTTCATATGAATAATCTTTTTAATCTGCTTCGGATAGTTAAAAAGCCGCTCCTGGGTATTTGCCTGGGTATGCAGCTTCTATGCGAAAGATCGCTGGAAGGAGATGTTGCCTGTCTTGGAATCTTCCCAACGGAATCTGAAAAATTTGACAGCACTAAAACAAAAGTGCCTCACATGGGGTGGAATGAAATTGAGATTAAAAAGGAGTCACTCCTTTTCAGTGGAATTGAAAATGGAGAGTATTTCTATTTTGCTCACTCATTCTATTTACCAATAAATAATTACACCACTTCATCAGCCGTTCAAGATGTTGAATTTACTGCCTCAATGCAAAAGGATAACTTTTACGGTGTGCAGTTTCATCCTGAAAAATCCGGTGAAGTTGGAATGCGTTTACTCAAAAACTTTGTGGAATTATGCTAATTATACCATCAATCGATATTTTACGGGGCAAGGTTGTTCGCCTTGCTCAGGGTGACTTTAAGAAGGTCACAAATTATGAAGTGGAGCCAATTGAACAAGCAAAACTATTTGAATCTTATGGTTACAAACACCTCCATATAGTTGATTTGCTCGGTTCAAAATGTGGTGAAATAACCACCTTAAAAATTATTGATGAGATTAAGAAAAGAACCAAATTGTCCTTGCAGTTTGGCGGTGGAATAAGATCGTATCAGAATGTGAAAATTCTCATGGAACATAAAATTAATAAAGTAGTTATCGGCTCACTCTCGATTAATCAAAAGAATGAGTTTGAAAAAGTCATTAAGGATTTTGGCGCCGATAAAATAACAATAGCGGCAGACGCGCTTAATGGAAAAATTATGGTAAAAGGCTGGACGGTGGACAGCGGTATTTCCTTATTTGATCATATTGAATACTGCTCCGGTCTGGGAGTTAAAAACTTTCTCTGCACCGATATAAGTCAGGATGGAATGCTTGACGGACCAAGTGTTGGACTATACGAAAAAATAATGAAACAATTCCCAAACATAAATCTAACTGCCTCGGGTGGTGTAAGCAGCATGGCTAATGTTAATAGTCTGATTGCCATTAATATGCACTCCGCCATTATCGGCCGTGCATTTTACGAGAACAAATTAAATCCAAAGGAGCTGGTAAAAATTGGTAAGTAAAAGAATAGTACCTTGTTTGGACGTTAAGGATGGCAGAGTTGTAAAAGGTACAAACTTTGTCAATCTGCGTGACGCGGGTTCAGCCGTGGAGTTATCAGAACGCTACTATAAAGAGGGTGCCGATGAATTGGTATTCCTTGACATTACTGCCTCCGAGGAAAAGCGGAAGACTCTTCTCGATTTAGTTGTTGAGGTTGCTAAAGTAATCAGGATCCCTTTTACTGTGGGTGGTGGAATATCGGAGCTGGATGATATTGAAGCTCTTCTGAGAGCTGGTGCTGATAAAGTTTCGCTCAATACTTCTATTGTTTATAACCCTGAACTAATTACCGATGCGGCTAATCAATTCGGCAGTCAGGCGGTTGTTGCAGCTATTGATATCAAAAAACTTGATAGTGGTTACGGTGTTTTTGTGAAAGGTGGCAAGGAAAAAACTGACCTGGATGGTCTTGAATGGTGTAAACGAGTTGTTGAACTTGGTGCTGGCGAAATACTGCTTACCTCAATGGACAGAGACGGCACTAAGGAAGGGTATGATGTTGAGTTTCTAAAAGAACTCACCAGTCAGGTTTCTATTCCTGTTATAGCCTCAGGTGGTGCGGGAACAAAAGAACACTTTCTTGAGGCCTTTGCTCAGGCGGATGTTGATGCCTGCCTTGCGGCAAGTCTGTTCCACTATCAGGAACTGGAAATTGTAAAACTGAAAGAGTACCTCTCTGAAAATAACATCAAGGTAAGACTATGATAAATATTGACGAATTGAATTTCTCAAAACTGAACGATTTACTGCCGGCCATAATTGTTGATAAAGATTCGAAACAGGTTTTGATGCTAGGATTTATGAATAGAGAGGCACTTGAAAAAACACTGGAGAGTGGTAAAGTTACCTTTTACAGTCGAACCAAAAGTAGATTATGGACTAAGGGTGAAACCTCAGGGAATTTTCTGAATCTGGTTGATATTGCTGCTGACTGTGATAAAGACACACTCCTCATCACGGTTGACCCGGTTGGATCCGTATGCCATACAGGATCAGATAACTGTTTTAATATTGAGCAGGTTCGAACAAAAGAGAATTTTCTTGAGTATCTGTTCAAATATTTGACCAGCAGAAAAGAAGAGCAGCCCGAGGGTTCCTACACCACAAAGCTCTTTCAATCGGGTGAAAACAGGATTATACAAAAAGTGGGTGAAGAGGCTATCGAAACTGTTATCGCTGCCAAGAATAATGATAAAGAAGAACTGATAAACGAAATATCGGATCTTATCTATCACCTGTTTGTATTGATGATTGAAAAAGGAGTCTCTTTAGAGGAGATTACCAAAAATTTATCCAGCCGTCACGGTAAATGATCTATCATTTAATTTCCTTAAAGAAGAGAATAATACCTCAAAACTTATACTACAATAATCTATTCTTAAGTTTTAAGAGAATTTTTCGATAGTTTTATAACAAAACGGTTTTGACTTTCGAGCTGATTGCTTTTAAAAATTTCAAATGGTTTTTTTATTTGGTGACTTTTGATTAATATAATGGCATATGACTAAATTCTATCACATTATTGCTTCTCTTTGTCTGTTATTCTTCGCCAGTGATATCGTTTCTCAGGACGAACAGTTGAAGTTCAGGCATCTTACTTTCAAGGATGGTTTATCGGTGAATACGGTTTATTCCGTTTTCCAGGATCACCGCGGATTCATTTGGATGGCTACCGAAGATGGTCTGGAATTGTATAATGGTTATGAGTTTAAGCATTTCAAAAACGACCCGAATGACAGCACTTCAATAAGCGATAACTTTACCCGTGATATATGTGAATATCCTGAGGGTAAACTGTGGATTGCTACAGATGGGGGGGGATTAAATCTTCTCGATCTGGCGACAGAAAAATTTACACGGTTCACCTATGATCCAGGTAATAGTAATTCAATCAGCAGTAATGAAATCAGATCATTGTTCCTGGATAATGATAAAACCATATGGATTGGAACGGACGGAGGGGGATTAAACAGGCTCAATCCTAAAACCGGTACTTTTGAAAAATTCCTTTTTTATAATGCGGACTCTTCAGAAATTATTAACTCCAGAATCTGGGATGTGTATGCCGATACCTCCGGGGCTTTGGATGGTTATGAAGATGTTTTATGGATGGCAACTAACAGAGCCGGTATATGTCTATTCGATAAAAAGAGGAATAAATTTTCACACTTTACGACAGAAAATGATTTGTCAAGTAATAATGTCAGAAAGTTTTTTTCTAATCCTGTCCGTCCAAATGTAATTTTTGTTGCCACAGAGGGGGGCGGGTTAAATAAGGTAGGAACTGATTATTTTGATTCAGGATCAAACCGTACCTACAAATTGAAGTTCAACAGTAATCTTATAAAGCATCCATCTTTGCCTCCTAATATCTCAAATTCCATTTGGGGCTTGGGTTATGTAAATAGGGGCGGTAGCAATTATTTATTGATTGGTACTCTAGGCGATGGATTAATATTTTACAATTTATTGAATGACAAAGTTGAGTATACATTTGAGCCGACCAGCGGTGAAGAGTCAATCAGCGATGATTCAATAATAGAAATATTTAAGGATAACAGAGGTGATTTATGGTTCGGAACAGACGGGGGAGGAGTAAGTTACTACGGTAATCATTCAAAGCAGTTTGATCATATTAAATATAATCCGAATAATTCCTGGGGTCTGAACAATAATTTGATATGGTCCATAATTGAAGATGTAAATGGAGATATCTGGATAGCAACGGACGGTGGTGGGATCAATATTATAAACAAGGTGACAGGTAATGTTGTTTATCTTACAAGTGAAAACAGCGAATTGCCTGATAATAGAATTTCCGAAGTTTATGAAGATCCAACCCAAAAAGGACGAATTTATTGGATTGGCACATGGAACAATGGACTCTGCAGGTACGATAAAAAACTAAATACTTTTAAAATTTATTCCAATGACAGGAATAATGAAAATTCACTCTCGTACAATTTAATAAAGGATATTATTAAGGATAATCTTAATCCCGATGATCACATCTATTGGATATCCACAGGCTCCGGGCTAAATAAGTTTAATGCTAAAACCGAAGAATTTACTCGTTATTCATATTCAAAAGAAGATCCTGCTTCAATTGGTCATAACTTTATTTGGCAACTATACATTGATAGGGATGGTGATTATTGGTGTGCTACAAAAGGCGGGCTAAACCAATTCTTTCCTGAATCGGGTAAGTTTTTGCGTTATCAAAATATACCGGGCGACACGACCAGTATAACTCACAACTATGTCTTTAATATTTATGAAGATAGCAGAGGTCACCTTTGGTTAGGAACCTTTGGTGGTGGACTTAATAGATTTGATAGAAAAACAAAAAAGTTTACCTCTTTTAGAGAGAAGGATGGTTTAGCTAATGATGTAGTTTACGGTATATTGGAGGATGATAACGGTGATTTATGGGTTAGTACAAACCTGGGAATAACCAAGGTTTTACTAAATCCCTCAACCCCTCATCCTGATGATATTCTTTACAGTTTAAAATCCTATGGATCTGTCAAGCCCATAATCCGATTTAGGAATTATGATGTTGAGGCAGGACTGCAAAGTAATGAATTTAATTCCGGAGCATTTTTTAAGAGTAGGAATGGTGAACTTTATTTTGGTGGTATTAACGGTGTTACTAAATTTAATCCGGATAATATCATTGAAAGCCCTTTCAGCCCAAGTATTTTCATTACTGGTTTTAATAAGTTTAATAAGGAAGTTAAGCTCGATTCTTCAATTACTTCCATCCAAACGCTTCATTTGGACTATACTGATTACCTCTTGAATTTTAAATTTGCCGCGCTGGATTATAGTAATCCGCAAAAGACCAAATATGCATACACAATTGAAGGCTTTAATGATCAATGGATTGACCTGGGCGCAAAACGTGAGTTTGACCTTACGAATCTCGACCCGGGGAAATACGTTTTGAAAATTATTGGCACAAATAGCGAAGGAATCTGGAATACTGAGGGTACCAAATTAAATATCATTATCAGTCCGCCATTTTGGGGCACAACCTGGTTTAGAATTCTTTTTGTCTTTATTCTTAGCCTGATTATTTGGTTTGTATATTCATGGCGCACAAAGATTATCAGAACCAGAAACCGCATTTTAAGAGAAGTTAATTCTAAACTAAATGATGAAATACGCAGCAGAAAAAGTGCAGAGGAAGCTCTAATAATAAGTGAAGAAAGATTCCGGAGTTTGTTCGAAAATTCGGCTTTTGGAATTTATCGATCGAATATTAACGGTGAGCTATTGATGGCAAATCCATCCCTTTTGCAGATGCTTGAATATCCTAATCCTCAATACTTTAATAAAATTAGTATCGAAAGAGATCTTTATCTTTATCCTGTGATGAGACAGAAGTTTTTTCATCAGCTGAAGAAAAACGGTGTCGTTAATGGATATGAGGCATTCTGGAAAAAAAATAATGGTGAAGTTATTGCAGTTCGCGAATATGCCCGGTTAATTAAGCATGAAGAAACCGGTGAGCAATATATCGAAGGAGCTATCGAAAACATCACAGAACAAAAAAATGCACAAAAAGCCACTCTTGAAGCAAAGGATAAAGCCGAGCGTTCTGACCAGCTAAAATCAGAATTCCTTGCTCAGATGTCACATGAAATAAGAACACCAATAAATACCATTCTTAGTTTCTCAGCCCTGGTGCAGGATGAACTCAGGGATACAATTCCTGATTATCTTCAGGATAGTTTTTCAAGTATAAATTATGCCGGCAGAAGAATAATCAGAACGATTGACATGCTATTAAACATGTCTGAAGTTCAAACCGGTACCTACGAGATTAAATTACGGGAGCTCGATTTGATGAATATGGTTCTGGAACCTGTAGTCCAGGAACTTTCAATTCTTGCTACAGATAAAGACCTTCAGTTAAATTTATCCCGCCATGAATCATGCAAAAATTGTATCCTGAATGTTGATGAATACACAACCACACAAATATTTACCAATTTAATACATAACGCGATAAAGTATACTGATGAAGGTCAAATTGATATTATCCTTTATGCCGATGATAATAACCAAATAGCCGTCGATATAAAAGATACAGGTATAGGTATTTCTGATGAATATAAGGAAATAATATTTAGTCCTTTTACACAGGAAGAACAAGGCTATACACGACGTTTTGAGGGCACCGGGCTTGGTTTGGCGTTAGTCAAGCAGTATTGTAAATTGAACAAAGCCGAAATTAACCTGATAAGTGAAAAGAACAAGGGAAGTGTGTTCACAGTAGCTTTTACAGAACAAGCTTAATTTTACTTCAACCATAATTATATTATAATTGTCATGCTACAATTCTGTTTGAACAATGAAAAGATAAATGCGTCTTAATCTTAATTCTTAAACAATCGGGGGGAACAATGCGTTTTTTCATATCTATTATTATTCTATTATCTCTCTCAAATTTTCTTGAAGCACAGCGGTTAACTGAAACCAATTACGACACCACCAGGATGAAAGCAAATCTTGAGTTTCTTGCCTCGGATTTTATGCAAGGCAGGGAATCGTGCACTGAGTATGAAAATATTGCGGCTGAGTTTATAGCGAGCGAAATGAAAAAGTCTGATTTAGGAACTTTCAAAGAAAATGGAGACTATTTTCAAAAAATTCCCGTAATAGCAAAAAAAGTACAGCCGGAGTCTAGCATTATCGCACTTAATGAGAATGGCGAAATTACAGAACTTAAAATGGGATCTGACTGGATAGTGCAGCCAAACTCATTTAAGAAAATGGATATTAATGAACCACTTCAGGTAGTATTCTGCGGCTATGGTATTACTGCTGAAGAGTATGGCTATGATGATTATAAGGACGTTAATGTTGAGGGAAAAATTGTCTTAGCTCTTTGGGGAGAGCCGGGGAATGATGACCCTGAATATTTTGAGGGACCAAAACCTACCAAATATTATGGACCTTCCTTTAAAACAGGATTAGCGCGTTTGAAAGGGGCTGTTGCTATGTTATTCATTCCTGATGCGTTGCTCGATCAGTATTGGAAGTATATGCCAAGAATGGTGATGATAAATAGCGTTCAGCTTGCAGATGAGCCGGAAGATACTACCGTTAACTTACCGGGTGCGATGCTTAGCACAGAAGCTGTTAAGGGGCTTCTTGCTAATGAGGAGTTTGAATACACCGGATTAATGGAGATGATAAGTGATACTAGTTTTGAACCTTTCATGCTGACAAAAAAAGTAGTAATTGATATTAATGTTAAAAGATGGGAAGATGAAATCGAAAATGTTATCGGAGTAATTGAAGGGAGCGACCCTGAACTAAAGGATGAAATAATTACTATTGGTGCTCACTACGATCATGATGGCACATGGGATGGAGTTGTTTATAACGGGGCCGATGATAATGCATCAGGAACCGTTGCTGTACTTGAAGTAATGAGGAGACTCCGTTCTACAAGCCCCAGGAGGACAATTGTGGGCATTTTATTTGCCGGTGAAGAGAAAGGGCTGCTTGGATCGAAATACTTCGTTAAAACTTATCCGGAGAAAGATAATATAATCGCCAATATTAATATTGATATGTGTGGAAGAGAGAATGTTGATTCATTAACTTCAAAGGCATCTGAAGAAACCTGTGCCGAGTTGTATAAACTAGTCCAGGAGGTTGATGATGAGATGGAAAATATGGGGTTCTATTATGAACCGGGAGTGAATAGTTCACAGGGTACAAGTGATCATGCCTCTTTTGCAAAAGAAGGAATTCCTGCAGTCTATTTTGGTGATAAGATGAAGGATGACCTCCATTTGCCTTCCGATGATGCGAACAAGATTAATTATGATAAGATTGGGAGAACGACAATTGTAATTGAAGAACTCATCAGAAAAATCGATAGACTAGATAACAAACTTACTATAAATTAAAAAGTAATCAGGGCCGCTTATGCGGCTCAATTGCTTAGGACTTAGATTAGTATTCCTCTTTTTCACTTATTTCAATTCAGAAGAAAATTTCGATTGACTTTTAGCTTCTCAGAAATATTTCTAAATAGCGTTTCTTAATACTAAGAACAAATTAGTAATTACTATCCTCAATTCTAATTTCACAGGAAACACTGCACTCAATCATTTGAAGAATTCTTATCGTTTCTATTTTTGTCTATCGTGACTTTCTCCTGATTGTTAGATTGACGATTGTTCCCTGATTTCACTGCGTCATAAAAAATATTCGAATAAGCTAGTTGCAGGGCTGACATCATTGCCGCATAGGTATCTTTTTCAACGGTATTGTTTTCAATAGCATAGTTTTTATTCATTTCATTTCCCTTGTTATTATTTGAAAGAAACTTAGATTGAGAGTTTGATTTACCCACGGATAGTGGCAAAATAGTATTTTCATTTTTACTTCGGTTTTCAAAATCTTTTTCATTCATTTCTACACCTATCAGCGAAATTTGTAAATTGATGACGAGTTTGAATAGCTGTTCTCTGTATATGAACTAAATGATCTATCAAGGTTGATGGCTACAGAGGAGTCTAAAGATTGATACGCTTGATGGACATTTTGAAAAGTATCACCTACTGCTGACCTGTGCATATTTCTATCGCGTATTAAGTCATCCTGATGAATTGTGGGGTGAATATTTTCAAGACGATCTTCGAATGCTTTTCGTTGGTTGCGGCTAAAAATCATTCCAATAGCTACAAATCCTAAAGCAAAAAAGCCTACTAATAAAAGTACATTGTATATGATATCGTTAAGTTCCATTTTTTTCTCCAGTCAGATATTTGAAAATTTCTAATGCTAATATCTGGAAACGAGGGTCTGTGCGGTATAGCGTAAATCTTGATATTTCTGTCACATTATATGTGACAATATAGACTGCTTCTTCTGGAGTGAGTCAGGAGTTGAATTAGGTGATAAGAATTGTTGAACAGATTATTCATGTATAACTAAAGGTGTAACGTACCATTTCTTAGCGAATTGATTGAATTGGTACGTTAACAGTAATAGTAACAGTCTCAGTAGATGTATTGTTTGATAAATTAGTATCATCGATAACTTTTAAAATAACTTTGTGCAGACCAGGAGTCTTAAAAGCATGCAAGAGTTTTATACCTTCTATTGTGGTACCATCCTCAAATATCCAATAGTAATTTGATATTTTACCTTCGGTATCATAGGAGGCTGATGCATCAAGAGTGACAGGGAATCCAACAAAAGCATTCATATCAACTTTGGCTATTGCAACTGGCGAAGCATTAACATAAATAAATTTTTCGAATGTGCAAAAATTGCATTCGCCCGGCGCATTAGTAACGGCTTCAAATCTTACTATGTGATTTCCGGGACTGCTAAATTTATGTTCTAAAATTTTACTGATTGAGGTGGTGTCTCCGTCAAAAAGCCATAACGACCTTGAGATGGCTAAGCTATTGTTATCAACTAAAGTCCCATTAAAAAGATAGGACTTATCTAAAATCATGGAATCGGCAGATTCGATTTTTGCGACCGAACCATCCAAAACAGTTACAAGTAGTTCATCAACTGATGTGTTTGAGCATTCATCATTAAACTCACCTTCAATAGATAAAGTGACTGTATAATTACCTGCCTCTTTATAAATATGCTTTGGTTTTGCGCCACCGCTAGTGACGCCATCTCCAAAGTCCCAGAGATAACTATTTACTATTCCATCAGAATCTTTTGAGCGGGTTCCATCAAATTCAACAACGGAGTTTACGCAAACAATTTGGTTATCGCCTGCATATGCAACGGGGGCATCCACAATCCGAACAAGTTTAGTATCATAATCAAAATTGCACGCTAATCCGGAATTATCCTCAATTTTAAGCTTTACCTCATACAAACCAACATGGTCATAAGTCTTTGTTACATTAATGCCTTCTGCATCAGTTCCATCCCCAAAATCCCAGCTGAATTTCAATTGGCCGTCTTCAAAATCGCTTGAAGTTGCTCCTGTAAAAAACAAGGGTTTTCCTATACAGGCTATATCATCTTTCCCGGCATCTGCTATGGGGGGAGTATTTATGTTTACTACGATGACTTTTTGTACAATTGAATTAGAAGTGTTTTGTTGATCATCTATCGTTAATGTAACAATATACTTACCAGATTCTACAAAATTATTTGTTACTATGGGTCCGGTTCGGGATAAAAAAGATTTACCAAAGTCCCATTTATAAATTAAATTATCTCCATCAGAATCTATACTTCCCGAGGCATCAAATGACTGAATAGTACCGCAGACATTTTCATCATAGTTAATATTGGGCACAGGTGCATTATTAACTTTTATAAATACAGTATCGCTCGCTGCAGAATTGCCGGCTTTACTATTGTCTTTAATTTTCAGGATGATTGGATAATAGCCGGGCTTATCAAAACTAGTTTTTACAATGGATTTGTTACCACCTTTGTTTCTGATAATCCACTCGTAACCAATAATATTTCCGTCGCTGTCGTATGATTGTGATCCGTCAAGTTTTATTTCTTCATTAGGGGCGATGATAGTTTTAGCTACAATTTTTGGTACTGGCCTGGAATTCACAGTAATCTTTAGATTATCAATTCCGTATGAATTATTGTTCCCGCTGTCATCATAAACTTTTAATCTCGCCTCATAAATTCCTGGTTTAGGTAATGAAGTAACAATTCTTTTACCAATAAGTATTTTGTTATCGATTAGCCATTCATATTTGCTTATTGTCCCATCCGGGTCAATTGAGTTAGATCCATCAAGTGTAAAGTCCTCCATTGGAGGGACGGTAATGTCAGGACCTGCGTCTGCAACCGGACTGCTATTAATCCATACACTGGTAGTGTCGGAATTATAATTATATGCATTATTAGAATTGTCAAAAACCGTCAGTACAACATCGTATTTACCGGAATTTATAAAAGAATGCTGTACATCCTTACCATATTTCGAATGTCCATCCCCGAAATCCCAACGATAACTTATTATTTTCCCATCATTGTCATAAGAACCTTCCCCTGAAAAATATATTTTGGTAAATGGTTTGGAAATAATATCACTATTCGATTTGGCAACAGGTCTCTCATTAATGGTAATATTGAATTCTTTATAGGCACCGCAGCAATATCTTTCAATATCATCCAAAGCTACAATACTCATTTTATAATTGCCTGGCTCAGGAAAAGTATAGGAGAACTTAGACTCCTTTGATATTATCTTATCATTTAGGTACCATGTGTAGAAAAGTAAATGCCCGTCTTTGTCTATTGATTTTTCCGCATTGAACTGGACGGTGTTACCGTCATCCAGAAAATCGATTTCGTACCTGATATCAGGGTACCTGTTTTCGTGATTTTTTTGAAATGGTTTTACAATTGGTACGGCCTTGCCAAATTCATCAATAACCAAAAGAGTGATATCATTTGGGACACGGCTTCTATTCAAAAAATCCACATGGGCTGAAGTGCCAATTTCAAACTTGCTCAATTTTATTGTATTTGATCGCCATTCATCCTGTCGAGAAGAGGAAAGGGGAATATCCAATCTAAAGAGTGTACTTAAGGAAATTGGGGCGCCATCACTATCAAAATTATATACGGTTAGCTCGTTACTTTTTGGTGGTAGTAAAAAACTAAAATTATTCAATTTGTTATCGTCTCTTAACCGGAAGGTGGTTTTCAGGGAGTAAATATCAACACCCTTAACTAATTCGTTTGTTAAATTATTACTACTAACAAATAAGTCATATACGTTTCCATCATCACCGGTAATAGTACTTACAACTAACTTGAAAATATAAAAATCACCAACTTGCTTACCTTCTTTTGCATTAATTTCGGCAAATGAGTACCAGTATTCATCTAAAGGAGCAGTCCAGCCCACGATTTTTTCAGCTATTAAAGAGCCTTCATACAAATTGCCTGTTTCGAAGCTCATATTTGAGGTAAGATTATATTCAGTTTTGAAATCACCGCCATAAAGTGAGAACCTGGTTGAAGTATCCCAATTCCCTAATTTTTGATCACGCTCTCTTCCGCAATCCATATCAAATATATTTAAATAAAGGGGTATCTCAATATTGTTAGGAATCTTTATGTAATAAATAGAAAAATAATCATCATCGCCTTCGGAGGTCAAAGCATTTGGTCCATAATTGATATGGTAAACCCCATGTTCCGGGTTAGTAGAAAACCGCTGTCCGTTGACACCAAAGTTGAAAAATAAAATTATGAGTACGATGAATAACTGATTAAACTTCATGTTTTTACTTAGTTAGTTTGTGATGTTATATTCTTTATTGTTACCAAGGTAATCACTCAGAATTATTTTTTTTAGCAAAGGTGTTGATGTATAAGCTGAAAAATCAAGTTCAGTATTATATCTGCCGGTGTCACTCTCTTTTTCCACGTATTTTACAATCTCTTTATTATCGATGATAAAATGTACTATGGCAACTTTCTTTGTTGGTGAATCATCTTTGGTATTTAATACCATATTGAAAACGTTATTTCCCTTTCCGAAGATTTCTTTAAATTCTTGGCTTAACAGTTCGGGGGGATTTGTATCCAGAAAAACAGACCTTTCTATCTGAACGGAATTCCCGCTTCTATCAGATGCAACAATCGAAACTTTATTCACTCCCTCTTTCAGAATGATTCCTGTACTGATCAGACTGTCTATTATTTTTATTTCATTGGAATTGACCCATATCTTTTCTGCATCAAAAACGCTTCCTGCAATTATAAGATCTTTGCTGTTAGTTCTTTCCGGGATGTTCTCGAGCTTAATAATTGGCGGCTCACTATCATATTCAATGTGAAGGCTGGTCTCAAGAATATAACCGGCGGGACTTACTACCTTACATGAATATGATACATCTGAATTAGGAACCGTCAGGAATACATTGAATTCACCTGTACTATCTGCCATAGATCTAAATGTTGAAACAGAACTTGAAAAAGTTAAATTAGAGAGTGGTCTTGTTCGTCCTGTAAGAGATAGTTCACGCTGATTTGTAAAAATAACTCTATTAGAATTTTCGATAATTTCATTATCAATCGAAAGAATTATAGCAGGGGAGAGTTCGCAAAAAACTTTTCGCGTTATGACTGATTTATTGTTGGAATTGTCAATTGCCTCAATGGTGATATTATTTACTCCCTCTGTAAGTTTTATTGCAGCAGAGAAGTAATCATCCGAACTTGTTGGAACTTGTTTGCCGGAAATTAAAACAGATATGTTCTTTTCGGTTTTCCCGTTTACATATATTGATGACTCTCTTGTGGCAGTCATATCAGCAGGTTCCGTAACAACAAGATAGGGTGAATAGTTATCTTCAATTATGCTGAACAATAGCGGATTGGAATATTTCCCAGGTAATCCTGCCTTACTAACGGAGGCAACGCTCCAATAGTATATTCCCGGTGAATAAGAGGCAACACTGAAAGTATTTGAAGTGATACCCTTATATTCATTTAGAATTTTATAACCGCTTGGGTCAGAAGCAACGCGTATACGATATTCCTTCGCCCCGGGAATAATTTTCCAATTGAAAGTGATATTCTCATTAAATATTTCCGATGCATCAAGTGGGGAAATTAAATCAGGGCTTCTCAATAAATTTTCAGGTGCAGAAGGAGGTGTATTATCCGCAATCACTGTTCCCTGGTTAGATTTTATTGTTACAAATGATTCTTTTGATCCTACCTCAATTTCGCCATCATAATTCGCAATTTTGGTCTCTCCCTTTTTCTTCTCCATCCAAAAATATTTGGAGTTTACTTTTGTGGAGAGTCCCGGTATCTCAACTTTAAAATTCTCGTTTGGATTGCGGACAAGTTTGGCAAAGGCTTCACCTTCAAGCAGAGTGACAGTTGATTTATTCCTCTCCTTTAATAGATCTATTCTCGATTTTTGGATTATAGCTTGTGAGTTTTCACTAAGGTTAAATCGGCTTAAATCATAGAAAGAAATCTCGCCGGAAGATAGATCCAGAGTTCTTGCTCTGTCTTTCTCAAAAAGCTCAGTATAAAGCTCAGCCTCTTTCCAGGTCTTACTCGGCCGTTTTTTCTCAACATCGCCAATTCTTTGAGATAAGGTTGCATCGGCCATTTTGTCGCGCATAGCCCGTGCTTTTGATAAAGCTTCCATGGCATATTGCAATGCAGTATCGGTCTTATTATTCGCGGCAGCCCAATTATTAAGAGTAATTGATTCCTGAGCAGCCAATAAATGTTGAAGCGAAGAGTCAAGTTCAACTTTTGCAAAAATTTCGGCTCCATTTTCCGTTGCTTCCGCAATTAACTGTTTCGTCTTTTGAAGATTATTTCTTGTGCCCAAAACCAGGGAACGAGGAATGATTAGCAGTGTGCCTTCCTTCAGATTTTCAATAGACCCGATATTATTAACTGCCAGGATTGATTCCCACAGATCAGGATTCCCCAGATATTTCCCGGATATTTCTCTAAGAGAAATATTTTTCGAATATCTGATTGTTTCGTCAGCAATATTTTGAGAGAAAAGATTTCCGCAAAAGAGCAGAAGTATTAGAAAATTTAGCAATATGAATAATTTATATTTCATTGATAGAAGACAACCTTATTAATCTGACTCACTAAATTGTGTTTCAGGAAATTCAACAATGAACTCAGCACCATTACCAGGTTCACTATTTACATATATTTTGCCATTCATTAATTCGACCAATTTTTTTACGATAGATAAACCTAATCCGCTTGAGTGTTCACCACCCGTGGGTCGTGCAGATAATTTAGCAAACTTACCAAATAGTTTCTCTTTGTCCTTTTCGGTAAATCCCGGGCCTTCATCCTTAACGCTGCAATAAATAGTCTCGTTCATTTTATAGATTTTAGTAAATATTTTTTTATTCTGCGGCGAAAATTTAACAGCATTGGAAATGATATTTTCGAGTACCTGAGTAGTAAAGTTGGTATCAACATTTATCCAATACTCATCAGTCTCTGAGTGATTAATTAATTCAATATTCTTTTCTTTAGCGCGTTCCACATAAACGGGTACAACACCATCAAGAATGGATTTGAAATCAACAATACCGAACTCAAAGTTAATTTTTCCTTCCTCAATAGCATTAACATCCAAAAGACTTTTAATGATGGAGAACATCCGTTCAGATGAATCAACAATTGCATGCAGGAATTCTTCTCGCAGTTCTTTTGGCAGATCATCATCCTCAAGTATCATTTCCCCATAACCTTTTACGGTTACAAGCGGATTCTTTAAATCATGCGCCGCTATTCCGAGAAACTCATTTTTCTCTTTATTAAGATCAAGGACTTTTTTGTAGGCTTCCTGTAAATCCTTATTGCTCTGTTTTAATTTTTTGGTGCGGTCTTCCACTTTTATTTCGAGCGTTTTACTATAATCTTCCAATTCCTTGTTTTGTTTTTCAATTTTCTCAAAACTGGATTTTAGTGAGGACCCCATTGTTTCAAGTGAAGTACCCAGCAAACCTATGGAATCCTTTGCTTTGTAATCAACTTTAATAGCAAAATCTCCCTTCGCTATTCTTCTGGCAATTACACTCATTTTGTCGATTGGTTTGCTAATGTGCTTTGCAAATATTATCACGCCAATTAAGGCGGCAAGTAGACCTAAAATTATCCAATACCTTAAAATCAAGAGCATTTCATCAACAATTGAGTAGGCATTATTCTCATCAATTACTGAAATAATTGCCCAATCCAGGTTCTCAGGAAATGCCACACAGGACACATATCTTTCTCCGTCTTTTTCTTCGTAGCTATTGATGCCGGAAATTCTTGCTCCGCTATTTAAGAGGCTTATAATGTCGTTTAGGAGGGAAGTGTGAATCAATTCTCTTTTCGAATCAAAAATAGTATTCCCGAATTTATCAATTATGTTGATCTCACCTGATTGATTAAAAGGATGAGACTGGATGCTTTCTCTAAACCCATTCATATTTATTCTGGCAACAAGGTAAGTTTCTATTCCCGGATATAACTCAATTTTAAGTATTGCATCTGAATGCCATAGATCTAAAGCAGAATAATTGACGGGTGTGGTGAGAGATATTTTATCCTGAATAGCTGATTCAAATAATTTTGAGTCAAAGCTGAATAGTTCTTCGTCATTAAGTGGAATAGCGCTATTTTTTATGAATATTGAATCCTTCCTTACTTCAACAGCATCAACGAAGTTTTTACCCTCATCAACCAGCACTTTTATGGATAAAATGTAATTTACATTTTCAATTCCAGCCAGTAAAAAAGATAATTTTTCTTGAGAATCGAGAAGATCATTCTCAAGCCCGTTTTTGAGGATCTTCATCGTCTCAAAAAGGGACTTATAGAAATAATTCAGCTCATCAGATAATTGATTTGCTGTTGAAAGCAGTTCGCTGTTTGTGCTGCTCTTTAATTCTTCTTTTGCAATTGAAATAATATTGTTGGTAACAAACAATGTTGGCACAATTGCAATAATTGAAGCAAAGAAGAAAAGCTTTTTCTGCCAGGAAATAGTATTAAAAAAATCCTTCATAAATCTCAGATTTTAGTTAAATTTTCTCTTTGAGGAGTGTATAATAAATAACTATTTTAAAGCTGTATTTAGTAACTTAAAATCCAATATACTACCATTCTTAACAAAAGAAAAACAGAATGTTTAACATAATAATTGTAGAAGACCATCCGATTTTTAAGGATGGATTAAAAAATTTACTAGAGAAGGAAATTGATTTTCAAGTGACAGATATTGTTTCTTCTACAGAAGAATTACTGAATAAACTAACCGAAAACAAGTATGATATTATCATCTCTGATGTTGATTTACCCGGCAGAAGCGGTATTGAAGTTTTACCGGATATGAAGAAAATGCAGCCAAAAGTACCGGTTCTTATCCTTAGTATGCATTCGGAAGAGAATACCGGTTTTCGTGCTATCAAAGCCGGCGCGGATTCCTATCTATCAAAGGAAGCGGATCCTTCCGAGATATTAAAAGCGGTTAGAACTCTGTTGACGGGCAGGAAGTATATTACAAGCAGGCTTGCTGAGAAACTGGCTTTTCAGGTAAGCAGCAATTCTGATAAAAAACCTCATGAATTACTTTCGAACAGGGAATTCGAAGTAATGAGACTTATTGCACTCGGAAAAACCATTAAAGAGATTGGTGATATCCTTTCGCTAAGCATTAACACGGTGAATACTTACAGAAACAGAATCTTTCAAAAAATGTCTGTGTCAAGTAATATTGATCTTGCACACTATGTTTTTGAAAATGATCTCTTCGATTAGACTTAACATGCACTCTTTAAGTTAGCAATTAATTCAAAAGTAGTTTTATTTGATTTATCCTTCTGCAAAGATTTAATGATAGCGCTGCCAACAATAACACCGTCGCAAAATGGCGAAAAGCGTTTAACGTCATCACCGTTTGAAATCCCGAATCCAATCATCATTTTGTTTCTTTTAACGGCTTCGTAAGTCCTCTTAAGATTTGCCATTGTATCATCAGAAAACCTGCTTCTCACACCTGTTGTGCCAACAACACTTACACAATATATAAATCCCTGGCTGGCTTCATCAATTCTTCCAATTCTCTCTTTGGAAGAAGTTGGAGTGGTTAACAGGGTTACATCAATACCATCGAATCTGTTATCAATAAGCTTAACGTGCTCTTCAAGAGGCAAATCAGGAATTATTAAACCGTCAACACTACGTTCTCTAGCCTCCGATATAAATTTTTCAACTCCCATTTTAATTATTGGATTGAGATAACCCATAAGAATTATCGGGTTTGGAAACCGCTTTTTTATTTCCTTAGCATATACCAGAGTTTGATGCAGATTAATACCATTTTTTAAGGCGGCATACGATGATTCCTGAATAACGGGGCCGTCAGCCAGTGGATCACTAAAAGGAACTCCAAGTTCAATTATATCAGCTCCCGCTTCAATAGCACCGCAGGCCAGATCAACAAAGGAGTCTTTATGAGGATAACCGGCTGTTAAGTAGACTGCCAGAGCTTTCTTACCGTTTTCATTTTCTCTTTCAATAGTCTCGCGGATATATGACATTATTCAATTCCAAATTTATTCATGATAGTATTCAGATCTTTATCACCTCTGCCGCTGATGTTTACAATAACTATTTCATCCTTCTTTGTGGCAGGCATCAGGTACTCCAGGTAAGCAACAGCATGAGCTGATTCGAGAGCAGGTAGTATACCTTCGTATTCGGATAATGTCTTGGTAGCCTTTAAAGCCTCGTCATCTGTAACCGCTTTATATTCAGCACGTTTTAGGTCTTTCAGTAAAGAATGTTCCGGACCAACACCAGGGTAATCCAAGCCTGCGCTAATTGAGTGAACATCAGCAACCTGTCCATTTTCATCCTGCAGAAGGTAAGTACTCATACCATGCAAAATGCCTTCTTCGCCAAGGGTTAATGTTGCACTATGCATATTTGTGTCAATACCGTATCCACCGGCTTCTACGCCAATTAATTTTACAGATTCATCTTCGATGAATGGATAGAATATTCCCATCGCATTAGATCCACCGCCGACGCATGCCACTATATAATCTGGCAGTTTATTCTCTTTTCGCAAAATTTGTTCTTTGGTTTCAATCCCGATGATTGACTGAAAATCGCGCACCATCATGGGGTAGGGATGCGGGCCCATCACTGACCCAATTATATAATGAGTGTCATTCACATTTGCAACCCAATCACGTATCGCTTCGTTGGTAGCATCTTTAAGGGTTTTACTGCCAGATTGAACTTCTACGACTTTTGCACCTAACATGTGCATGCGAAAGACATTTAAGCGCTGACGTTGAGCGTCTACCGCGCCCATGAAAACGACACATTCCAAACCAAACTTTGCGCATACTGTTGCGGTTGCAACTCCGTGTTGCCCGGCGCCAGTCTCGGCAATTATTCGTTTTTTGCCCAGCCTAATGGCAAGTAGAATTTGTCCGAGTGTGTTATTCAGTTTATGAGATCCTGTATGTGCCAGGTCTTCACGCTTCAAATAGATCTTAGCCTTACCGTATAGCTTTGTTAACCTGTCAGAATATGTAAGTGGAGTTGGTCTGTTATTATAATCTGTTTGTAGCTCGTGTAATTCAGACAAAAACTCCGGATCATTTTTGTATTTTTCGTAAGCATTTTCAAGTTCATATAAGGCAGTCATCAAAGTTTCCGGGACATATTTGCCTCCGTACTTACCGAATCTTCCTTCTTCGTTAGGGTAGTTATATTTCATTTCTTTTTATCCAGCCATAATTTTTTATCAACAATAGGTGCTAACTGTTTTAATTTAACAAGTAACTCGCCGAACTGTTTGGGTGTAAGAGATTGATAGCCATCTGAAAACGCTTCTTCAGGATTTTGGTGAACTTCAATCATAAGTCCATCTGCACCAGCAGCGACAGAAGCCATAGCCATAGCGGGCACTTTATCCCAGATGCCAACCCCGTGCGAAGGGTCAACTATTATAGGCAAGTGAGAATGCTTCTTAATAACGGGTACCGAATTCAAATCTAGGGTATTCCGTGTCGAAGTTTCAAAAGTACGAATGCCACGTTCGCATAATATTATGTTCATGTTACCTGTAGATGCTATGTATTCAGCGCTAAGTAACAGATCCTCGACAGTTGCTGCCATGCCGCGTTTAAGAAGAATTGGTTTACCTGTTGCACCGGCTTCTTCAAGAAGTGTGAAGTTCTGCATATTACGCGCGCCAATCTGCAACACATCTGCAACTTCAACAATAGCCTCCAGGGTACGAGGATTTAAAACCTCAGTTACAATTTTTAGTCCGAACTCTTTTCTAACTTCCTGAAGAATATCTAATCCTTTCTCTTTCATACCCTGAAAGGCATAAGGAGATGAGCGGGGTTTATATGCCCCTCCACGCAGGAATGTCAGTCCCATTTCTTTCAATTGACCGGCTATATCAAAAAGTTCGCCTCTACCTTCAACTGAACATGGACCTGCGATTATTGTAAGTTCATCACCACCAATTTTTTCACCATCAATATCAATTATTGTGTCCTCATTCTTCATCATGCGGCTAACTAATTTGTACTTCTTGGTTACCCTTACAACGTCTTCAACAGCCTTAAGTAAAAGGAAATCTTCCTTCTTCAAAAGATCTGTAGGCCCTGTAATTCCAATAGCCAGCTGTGACTTACCAGGAATTTCGTGTGGAGTACAATTCAGCGAGATAATCTTATTTTTAACTCTCTCGATATCTTCTCTATTTGTTTCTAACCGCATTAATATCAGCATTACTATAATCCTTTCGCTATTCTTAAAAATTCTTTCAATTTGTCATGGTCTTTTTTCCCCGGATAATCTTCAACGGATGATGCAACATCAACAGCCTGAGGATTAATTTGTTTTTTTATTTCTTCAATATTGTCAACAGATACTCCTCCGGCAATTATCACATTATTCATGACTTTTTTGGGGATTAATTTCCAGTCGAAGATAGTGCCTGTTCCGCCGTACTCATGATTGGTTTTTGAATCAAGGAGAAAAGTGCATTCCTTGTAGTTATCCAACAAAGAAAAATCAAATTGGTCATGAATGCGAAAAGCTTTTATTGAGGGATGAGTTACTTTATCGCAATAAAAAGGGGATTCATCACCGTGAATCTGTACCGCGTTCAAGCCTAGCTGACTAGCAAGAACATTAACCTTAGTGTAATATTCATTAACAAAGACACCAACCTTCATTACAAAGAAGGGGAGTTTTTGGATAATCTCTGCTACATCGTTGTAACCAATAAATCTTTTACTGTTTTGATAAAGAATAAAACCCAATGCATCAGCACCATTATCCAGGGCTACTTTTGCATCATCATAATTGGTTATACCACATATTTTAACTTTCATGATAGCACCATTCCTTAAGTTCTTTTAGGGAGTCTGAAATATTATTTGATCTCATGAGATGCTCACCAACCAGGATGCCGTCGGATCTGGAATCCTTTAGTTGTTTAATATCATCCATGGAAGAAATACCGCTTTCTGAAACAACAAGTACATAATCCGGCAGTTGTTCAGCGATCTTTATTGTTGTGTTTAAGTTAACAGAAAAATCGGCAAGGTTCCGATTATTTATGCCAATGATTTTGTTTGATTCAAATTTGATTTTTTCCAGCTGTTCTTCAGAATGTAATTCCAATAGAATTTCCAAATCATGTTCTTTTGCAGCGTGGGTCAGTTCTGCAATTTGTGATGAGGATAAAACTTCAGCAATTAACAAAATAGCGTCAGCGCCATTTGATTTTGCTTCGAAAACCTGATATTCATCAATGATAAAATCTTTTCGCAATAACGGTACAGATTTTATCGCTGCTATTTCATGCAAATACTCAATGGAACCCTGAAAGAAGTTTACATCCGTCAGGACAGATATAGCATCTACTTCATTATTCATATAAACATCAGCAATTTTCATGTGATTGAAATCTTCCAGTATAACACCCTTGGATGGGCTGGCTTTTTTGATTTCGGCAATAATCGAAATTGCCTGTTTTTTCATTAACCCGGTTTCCAGGCTGAAGCGTTTTGTATTAAAAAACTCCGAGTCCTTAAAACGATTGTAGGAAAAGTCACGCCTAAGTTTCTTTATTTCGTCTTTTTTCACTTCAATTATTTGGCTGAGAATATTCAATTGCTTCCCTCGAATGATTTTAGATCGTTCAATTTTTGCAAGGCTTTACCTGATTGTATTGATTCTTCGGCAGCGGCGATGCAATCAGAAAGCGTTGAGGAATGCCCTGATATTTTTAGAGCTAAGGCAGCATTAGCAACGACCACATAGTATGGAGCATTCTTTTCCTTTTTGGAATAAATATTAAAAATGATCTCAGCATTCTCTTTTGCCGAATGACCTTTTATTTCCTCTAAATTTATTTTTGGAAAATTGAATGACTCGTGAGTTAGTTCGTATAAAGTAGTAAGTTCAGGTGAGTACTCAATTACCTTGGTTGTGTGACTGAGACTTACTTCATCAAAAGAGTTGTTTGTACAAACGAACCCAACATTTTTCATTTCAAGATGTTTGGTAGCATCCGCCATTAGCTGAGCAACCTTTTCATTAAACGTTCCAATAAGTTGGCGCTTTACACCAGCCGGATTTGTAAGTGGTCCAAGAATGTTAAATATAGATCTGAATTTAAGTTCGTTCCGTATAGGCGCTACATATTTCATTGCCGGATGGTACAATGGCGCAAATAAAAATGCTATACCAATTTTGTCCAAAGCCCATTGAGAATGTTCCGGCGATAGATTTACATCAACACCAAGTTCATGAAGAACATCGGAACTGCCGCTATTACTTGAGATTGATCGATTACCATGTTTCGCAACAGGTATTCCGGCTCCTGCCACAACAAAAGCCACAGCAGTCGAGATGTTGAAGGATCCTGATCCGTCACCACCTGTACCGCAAACATCAATGGTTCTGTAATCAGAGCACTCAATTTTAATTACTTTCTCACGCATAGCTTTAACAAAACCGGCTACTTCCTCACTCGTTTCTCCCTTCATCTTTAGGGCAGTGAGCAAAGAGGCAATTTGCGAATTATTTTCCCTCCCGCTCATAATCGAATACATCACCCGGTATGCTTCATCAAAGGAGAGATCATGATTTTCAATTATTTTTTCCAATAGTTCTTTCATAATTTCAACCAATTTTTAATTATGAACTCGCCTTCAGGTGTGAGTACAGATTCTGGATGGTACTGAATACCTTCGAGCTTATATTCCTTGTGTCTGATTCCCATTACAATACCATCTTCAGTTTCTGAAGTAACCTCCAAAATATCCGGAATTGTATTACGATCAATAATGAGAGAGTGATATCTCCCGGCATCAAAATTTTGCATAACACCAACATAAATTGTCTTGTAGTCATGATTAACCTTTGATGTTTTCCCGTGCATCAACTCAGGAGCTTTAATTATTTTTGCTCCGAAAATATACCCGATAGCCTGATGACCAAGACATACGCCAAGAATAGGAATTTTACCCATATAATGTTTTATAACTTCCAATGACATGTTGGAATCTTCAGGTCTGCCCGGACCGGGTGAAATTAAAATCTTATCCGGTTTCAGAGTGTCGATTTCTTCAAGAGTGATCTTGTCATTTCTTTTTACAATTATATCCCGTTCAAAACGACCTATAAGTTGAACAAGGTTAAATGTAAATGAGTCGTAATTATCAATTACCAAAACTTTCATTAATTTCCTCTGCATATTTTAATGCGCTGACTAAAACGGCTGATTTATTATTTACTTCTTTCAGTTCAAGTTTGGGCTGGCTGTCGGCCACTATTCCTGCGCCTGCCTGCCAGTAAATCTTATTCCCCTTAGAGAAAAAAGTACGGATTGCAATGCACATATCAAGGTTACCACTATAATCAATATAGCCAACAGCGCCGCCATAAACTTTACGTTGAACTTTTTCATACTCATTTATTAATTGTATGGCACGAATTTTTGGGGCACCTGTAAGTGTACCAGCAGGGAAGGAGGCTTTAAGAGCATCAATGCAGTCTTTATCTTTCTGCAAGGTTCCCTCAACACGTGAAACGATATGCATTACATGTGAATAGCGCTGCACCACCATGTTAGAAGTAACTTCGACTGTATCATACTCGCAAACACGTCCAAGGTCATTCCTTGCAAGGTCAACAAGCATTACATGTTCGGAAATTTCCTTCGGATCGTTCAGCATATCTTCTTCAAGTTCTTTGTCTTCTTTGTGAGTTTTACCTCGTTTACGAGTGCCTGCTATGGGCAGGATAGTTGCTCTTCTATTCTGTACTTTTAGTAAATCTTCAGGAGAAGTGCCGATTATCTTAAAGTCATCTTCAAGCTCAATAAAATACATGTAAGGGGAGGGGTTAATAATTCTTAAAGCACGGTAAACGTTAATCAAATCGCCTTCAAACTCAGTCTGAAATCTTTTTGAGGGGACTATCTGAAAAATATCTCCTTCCAAAATATTTTCTTTGGATTTGTTAACCATCTCGAAAAAATTACTGTCTTCGGTTTCCTGTGTAATTTCCCCCAGCACTTTGAAATTGTCTTTATATTTGGCGTCACCAGAGAGTTCGGCTTTAATAGTATTTATCTGAGTAATAGCAGAATCATATTGATCCTGAAGAGAAGAACTATCGCTTACATGAACATTAGTAATAATGAGCACCTGGTGTTTATAATGATCAAAGGCCAAGATTGTATCGTAAACTCCGAATACCGAGTCCGGCATATTAAGTTCATCAGGATTTGTAAATTCAATGACAGGTTCTATGCTGTTAACATTTTCGAAACCAAGGTAGCCTACAACTCCGCCTGTAAAATCAGGCAACTCGGGCAGCTTGGCCTGAGAATAAGCCCTTACTTCATCCTGAATGAAATCGAAAATATTCCCGGTTGTAGTTTCGCTCGAACCATTGTTACGGACTGTTATCTTGTTGCCAAAATTATAAAACAGTTTTTTAGGGCTTTTAGAAATGAAGGAATAACGCGCCATCCTGCCAATGCCCTCAACTGATTCCAGCAGAAAAGAATGGCTGTTTTCTTCACGTATTTTGAGATAAGCCAGAACAGGAGTAAGTAAATCAGCAGTTATCTTCTGATAAACCGGAACTATCGAATGTTCTTTTGCAAGTTGTTCAAATTGTTCGAATGTCATCTAAAATCCTTTTTTTTCTTGCTCTTAATCTTGATCCTGATCTTGCTATTGATCGAAATTTTTGAACACGATCAGGATCACGAGCATGATCAAGATTAGTTTGCAGATAATAAAAAAACCCTTCTCAGTGTGTACTAAGAAGGGTTTTATTTGTAAAAATTTATGTTAATCACCTTATTCCACTGAGTCGTCTCGAGTATTATCCATAAGCCACCAAAACCAAGCCTGGGTTGAATAAGTATGATATGTAACTTTTGTGTTTTTCATGTTGAATGCAAACATAACTATTTGAGGACAGTAAAGTCAAGTCAAAAATATTCTACTCAAGTTAATTTCCAAATAATTTACTAAATATTCCTTTTTCTTCCACGATAGTATCTACCTTCATCTCAAACCAGGTTAATATCTCTTCGTGTTTATCTTCTTTGGTTTTATGTGTAAACTCATTTGTTTTATTCGAGTAATGATAATCTCTTTCCCACTCATGACCATATTTAACAGTATCTTCAATAGCATCCATGCAGTAGTCAAGTTCTTTATCAGTCATTGTCGGATGAAGTGAAAAACGAACCCATCCCGGTTTATCTGAAAGATCACCATTATTAATCTGCTCAGTTATTTTTTTCGAACGAGTGGGGTCAACATGGAGTAGATAATGCCCATAAGTACCGGCACATGAACAACCACCGCGTACCTGAATACCGAATTTGTCATTAAGCAATTTTACAATAAGGTTGTAGTGCATATCTTCGACATAGAAGGATATAACGCCCAATCGATCTTCTTCTTTGGCTGCTAGCATGTGAATTTTTTTAATCTCACGAAATCTTTCGAAGAATCTTTCAAGAAGCTCTTCCTCGCGAGCCATTATATTATCACAACCCATTTCTTCCTTTAACTTAATTGCCAGGGCTGTTTTTATAGCTTGCAGAAATCCCGGTGTACCACCATCTTCCCGAGCCTCAATATCGGTAATGTATTTATGCTCACCCCAGGGATTAGTCCAATCAACTGTTCCACCTCCGGGATGATCAGGAATACTTCTGTTATACAACTTCTTGTTAAAAATTAGTACGCCCGAAGAGCCTGGTCCTCCAAGGAATTTATGTGGCGAGAAGAAGATGGCGTCAAGAGCAGCTTCAGGATCTTCAGGATGCATGTCCATGGGTGCATAGGGAGCTGACGCCGCAAAGTCTATAAATGCCAATCCTCCATGCTGATGCATAATTTTTGCCAGTCTGTGATAATCCACTCTAACTCCAGTTACGTTTGAACAAGCGCTAAAGGAACCAATTTTCAATGGGCGGTCTTTATATTTTTCCAATTCAGTTTCTAATCTGCGATATTCAACCAAACCTTTATCGTTGGGCACAAGAACAACAACATCACATAACGTTTCAAGCCATGATGTCTGGTTTGAGTGATGTTCAAGGTGAGTAATAAATACAACTGGTCTTTCTTCTTTTTGAATGTTCACATATTTTCGCAACTGCTCACAGACTTTAAGCCCAAGTATTCTCTGAAATTTATTTATCACTGTTGTCATCCCAAAGCCGGCAGTTATAATTATATCATCGGTATTAGCATTAACATGTTTTTTAATTATGTTATGAGCTTCATGATAAGCTCTAGTCATTGTTGTACCAGTAACACTTGTCTCAGTATGTGTGTTGCCAACCCAGGGTCCAAAAGTTTCAGAAATCGTTTTTTCTATTGGCGCATATAATCTTCCACTAGCAATCCAATCAGCATAAATTATTTTCTTATTTCCGTAGGGTGAATTAAATGTCTGATTTATTCCTACTGTATTATTTCTAAATTTTGCAAAATAGTTTTCCAAATTGGACATTAGCATCTTCTCAAAATTGTAAATTGTCTCTGAAAATATAAGAAAATCCAACATTATTCCGCCAATGTTTTAGGGCAGAAAATAAAATAATGACCTATTCTTTAGATATGCTTGATTATAACCCAATTATTTATGGATATTTGTAACCTTCTAATTTGATACCAGTCATATTTATTGGGATTTGTTAGCTTTTAACTACTACAAATGGGAGAACAGATGGGGGTTATAATAAAAGAAGTAACGAACAGAAGCGAAAGAAAAAAATTCGTTAACTTTCAGTTTGAGCTGTATAAAAACAATAAATACTGGGTCCCGCCTTTAAAATCCGACGAAGTAAATGATCTTAGTGAAGATAAAAACCCTGCTTTTGAATTCTGTGAAGCGAAACTCTGGCTCGCATACAAAGACGATAAGATTGTTGGGCGAATTGCAGGGATTATTAATAGACGATACATTGAGAAATGGAAAAACAACTATGCCCGTTTCGGCTGGGTTGATTTTATAGACGATCATGAAGTATCGGACGCTCTTTTTGAAACAGCAGAAAAATGGGCTAAGGAAAAGGGAACTGAATTTATACATGGTCCATTAGGATTTACAGATTTTGACCCGGAAGGTACTTTAATTGAGGGATTTGAAGAGGTGAGTACGCTGGGTGCAATATATAATTATCCTTATTATCCGGAACACATTGAAAAGTTAGGTTATAAAAAAGATACCGATTGGCTTGAGTATCAGGTTTTTGGTATCAAAGATATCCCTGAAAAAGTATCCAGAATTGCTAATATTGTTGAAAAGCGACAAGGGCTGACTATTGTTAAAGCCAAAAAAGCGAAAGATTTGTTGCCATATGCACACGACATTTTTCATGTGTTAAACGCAGGTTTTAAGGATTTATACGGTTTTGTCGAACTTAGTCCGGCTCAGATTGATAAATATGTAAAACAATATTTTAGTTTTATTAAACCCGAGTATGTTCCAGTGATTCTTGATAGGGATGGAAAAGTTGCAGCCTTTGGTATTACGATGCCTTCATTATCCAGGGCATTTCAAAAAGCTAAAGGAAGTCTCTTTCCTTTTGGTTTCCTCCATATTTTAAGAGCTATGAAAAACAATAAGGGACTGGATCTGTATCTTGCTGCTGTAAGACCAGATTTGCAGGATAAAGGACTTAACGCTTTATTCATGCACGAAACGAACAAGCTTATCCTAAAATATGGTATTGAATTTGTTGAAACGAATCGCGAACTTGAAGGTAATGAAAAGGTTCAAGCCCAGTGGAGACACTATGACCACAGGCAGCATAAGAGGAGAAGATGTTACATAAAAAAAATGAGCTGATCTGGTAACCTGGGGGCAAAAAATAGCCCTGTTTTTTAAGAACTCACTACCCAATAATTGGAACTATTATAACGGACAACGCGTCTTATTACTAGTTTTCGCGATACACCCCCGAATCGCTAATACAGTTAATTAATTATGGTAAACAATAATAATGGAGATTGGTATGAACTTTCGAACCAAATTCTTTACTGGAGTAGCGATATTACTTTTTTCAGTTCTGTTTTCTAATACCTTTGCACAATTAACTTTACCAAAAGTTAGTCCTCATCAAACGGTTTCGCATACTATCGGTCTATCAACAATTATGGTTGATTACCATAGTCCTGGTGTGAAGGATAGAAAGGTGTTTGGCGGAATAGTTGCATATGGACTAAACGCTGGTGTTCCATTCGGTTCCGGAAATTCATTCCCATGGCGTGCCGGCGCTAATGAAAATACAGTAATTACTTTTTCGGATGATGTAAAAGTAAATGGGAAATCTCTTAGAGCCGGATCCTATGGATTTCACTTAATTCCGGGGGAGAAAGAGTTTGTTGCCATTTTCAGTACAAATAATACATCCTGGGGCAGTTTCTTTTACGACGAGAGTGAAGATGCACTAAGAGTTACTCTGAAGCCGGAAAAAGCACCAAAACAGGAATGGTTAGCTTATGGATTTGATAAATTTACTCCTAACAGTGCAGAACTTTATCTCGTGTGGGAAGAATTGAAACTTCCACTTACTATTGAAGTTAACACAACTGAAATCGTTCTTAAGAGCCTTAGAAATGAGCTTAGATCAACCAATGGTTTTGGCTGGCAGGGACTAAATCAGGCTGCTGCCTGGTGTGCTACAAATAATGTAAATCAGGAAGAGGCTCTGACCTGGGTGGAAAATTCTATTCAAAGAAACAGTAATTTCACAAATCTTGCAACCAAAGCACAGTTGCTTGGTCAGCTGGGTAGGCAAAAAGAAGCTGATGAGATAATGAAAAGTGCAGTTGAAGTTGCTAATGAAGGACAATTGAATACATACGGATACCAACTACTGGGTGCCGGTAGAGTGGATGATGCAGTAAAAATCTTTGAACTAAATATTAAGAGAAATCCGGAATCCTGGAACGCTTATGATAGTCTTGCAGAAGGACTTCAAACAAAAGGTGAAACCAAGGCAGCTAAAAAGAATTATGAAAAAGCCTTAAAAATGGCTCCTGAAAATCAGAAAGCAAGAATTCAGGGAGTGCTAAATGCTTTATAAGTAGTTTTGTTTTTCTTAGAATTGCGGGAAAAATTCATAACCCGCAATTCTTTTAAAATTCATTTAACTTCATAACGGCTCATCATAGATTTATCCTCTCCATAATGGTCTGGTAAGGCAGGTTGGCCCACCCTCTGATTTCAAAGATATTTCATTTCCCTTGTAAGTATGTACCTTACAACCAGCATCCTCAAGTCCCTTTTTAGTTATGGGATTACCCTCTATCATCAGGCAAATCTTTGGCTTGATAGCCAATACATTGGGAGCCATGGTTGAAAACTCATCTTCAGGTACTTCTACAAAATTAAATCCTTTATCAACCAACATTTTATAGAAGGGGACAGGCATAAGTTTTGGATAAATTACTGCTAAATTTTTATCGACAATACTTATGAATGATAATAGATGAAGACAGGCTATAGGACCATAAAAGTATGGCAAATGATATTCTAATACATCTACACCATGAGGAGTAAGCATTGATCTGATTTGTTGTGCTGCCTGAGTATTGGTTCTGAAGCCGATTCCAATAGCAAGTGTTTTTTCATCCACCCAGAGAATATCGCCACCTTCGGCAATAGCCTCACCTGTTAATTCACCAAGGATTGGAATTGATAACTCTTCCAGCTTATGTTTCATCCCAATTTCCTCGCCCTGTCTTAATTTTTTGCCGGGTTTAAGAATGATGGCACCATAGTCAGACATATAAACAGGATCAAAAACATATATCGCATCTGCCTTGTTCTGCATTGGAACATCATGATAAACAACGTCAACATCATATGATTCCAGGATGTCTACAATTTGCTTATGTTCTTGAAGGGCAATATCAAGGTTAGGAGAAGAGGAGTAGTTCCATATATTACAATCTGCATTTGAAAAATCTTTATTTGGTTTTCTAACCAGTACTTTTTTCAATTCAGAAAAAACTGAATTCCCGCCGAAATTATTGGACATAAAAAAACCCTAAAATTAAAAAATATCTCTTCAATTTTAGGGTTTTATAACGTTTCATGCAAAACTAATTTATTTCTAGTTTTTACTCATCTCATAATGTGAGGGCATAATGTTGGGAGCCATTCCAGAAGAAGTTAAACCATGGTCATGAGCATAATCATATAATTTTGAGTAAAGAATTTTTCGGGCTCTGTGCAATCTTGACCTTACTGTACCAATAGGTCGGTCAATAAATTCTGCAATTTCTTCATAACTATATCCTTCAATGTCAGCAAGAATAATAATTGTTCTAAAGTCATCAGGAAGATTATTTAGAGCTTCCAATAATTCATCATCTAATACAGAACTAAAAGCATCTCCAATAACATGTTTGGATTTAACCTCATCTGCTTTTATTGTTTCATAAAAATTTTGTACATCATTATAATCAACCTTGCTTGGTTCTTTACTTGATTTACGGTATTGATTAATAAAGGTATTCTTAAGAATCTGAAACAACCATGCCTTGGCGTTAGTACCAATTTCAAAGCTATTAAAAAAGCGAAATGCTTTAAGCAAAGTCTCTTGAACCAGATCATGTGCATCATCAGAATTACCGGTAATTTGATACGCAAATGAGTAGAGCGAATCGCTATGAACTACAATTTCCGATTGATAAACGGAGTGAATGTCTTTAGTTTGAATAGTTTCCGGGTTCTTCATCTGATTTTCCCCTTTTTATTTTTTAATTGTAAGTCCCAGTAATAATTTGGTGCGTTAACATAAATTCATCCCGATAAATATTAACATTCAATCATAATCATATAAATAACAGGATAAACATACACCATATCTTATTAGCAAAGATACAAAACTCAATTTAAAACGCAAGAGAAAAATGGATGTCATGTATTTTTTAATTGTGGACATTACAATCTTTTATTAAAGTCCCAACTGATACAAATAAAGTTAAATTTTATTATATTTTGAACCTTATTTCAAATATAATGACGGGAAGATGAAGAATACATTTCTAATGACAGCTTTTATTGTTTTTTGCTATGCGCAATTATTTGGATTTAACGTTAAAAGTGAAGATCACAGGGAAGTACAGCGAATAATTCTTGAATCCTTTGCCAATTCAATCTACTTTGATGGTATTGAAGGTGGAACTGAGTGCAAATGGTTACCTACAGACGACATTATTATTTATGATCAGGGTGACGTTGAAATTTATGATACGCGTAAATTACCCGAAGAGTATGCGAAAGAAAGTTTTCTTGATGAAACGACTTCTTATGAGCTAACATCCGTTAAGATTGAAGGAAGAAATGCTTGCGCCATAATTGAAATATTCAGTGGCACTGCACATGTTTACACAAACTTTATAACTTTGTATAAATTTGATAGTAAGTGGGATATAATTACAAAGGTATTTTATTCACAGAAATGAAAAACTCCGCAAAGGCGGAGTTTTCATTTTAACCAAGATAAACTTTTAAGTTATTACTTCGAGATGAATGCCTTAATCTGATAAGGGCCTTTTCTTTAATTTGCCTAACTCTTTCACGTGTAAGATTTAACATCTCACCAATTTCTTCCAGAGTAAGAGAATTTTCCCTTTCGATACCAAAATAAAGTTTAATTACTTCTGATTCTCGCTCAGTCAATGTTGATAATGAATTTTGAATTTCACGCTTAAGTGATTCGCTCATTAAAATAACGTCAGGAGTAGGCTGCTTATCATTTGGCATAATATCCAAGAGACTATTTTTATTCTCTTCACCTTGTTTTATAGGTGCATCAACAGATATATGTCTGCCTGAAATTTTAAGAGCATACTCAACTTCTTCAATATCCATTTCCAGTTCATGAGCAATTTCCTCAACTGTTGGTTTTCTCTCAAGTTCTTGCTCTAATGTGCTGGCTACTTTTCCAATTTTGTTTAAAGCGCCAATTCTATTTAGAGGGATTCTAACCATTCTGGATTGATCGGCAATCGCTTGCATAATTGATTGCTTAATCCACCAAACAGCGTAAGATATAAATTTGAAACCACGGGTTTCATCAAATTTTTGAGCTGCTTTTATTAATCCAATATTACCTTCGTTAATCAAATCTGTTAAAGGCAAACCTTTGTTTTGATATTGTTTTGCGACACTAACAACGAATCGTAAATTGGCTTTGGTTAACTTGTCTAATGCCTCTTTATCACCTTTCTTGATTCGGGTAGCTAAACTAATTTCTTCATCGGAAGTAATTAAATCTACCTTACCAATCTCCTGCAAGTATTTGTCAAGACTTTGACTCTCTCGATTAGTAAACTGCTTCGTAATTTTCAATGACGTATCACTCCTATTTTAATCTATTCTTTCACTAAGGAAACAATAAGACTCATTCAATGTTCTCATGCCGTTAACGGCATAAAATGACAATTTGTTCCCGAAAATGACAAGTACGGATTTTTTTCCACCAGCCAACGAATTTGGCTAAAACATTCAACCAATTAATAACAATTATTGAGCCAAATTAATAACTCACTAAATTGTAAGGATTAGAGACCTAAAATAGTTCACTAAGTGTGAAAAATTATTGCTGGTTAGAACGTTTAGTCGCAATGTTCCTGTGGCTAATGCCAGAACTTGCAAAATTATATAAATAAAATGCCGATATCAAGTAAAATATCAGCATTTTATTATAAGAGTAACTTGTAGCCTTAATTACTTTAGTTTGCCACGGCTGTTTTAAGTAGTACATTTTCGATAGCTTCAATCAAAGCTGGTTTTGGTAATGCACCTTGGGCCATTTGAGGTTTCTCATCTTTAGGAATAAATAAGAGAGATGGGATACTTCTTATGCCAAAAGCTGCTGCTAGTTCCTGCTCAGCTTCGGTATCTATTTTGTAAATATCAATTTTGCCTTCGTATTCTGTCGAAAGTTCTTCTAGTATTGGGGCTACCATTTTGCAAGGGCCACACCAATCAGCGTAAAAATCTATTAGAGCCGGTTTGTTACCTTCAAAAACCCATTCCTGGTTTTTTTCGAAATTGAATACTTTATCTAAAAAATCTTGTTTAGTCAGTTTTTGTGTCATGATTTCCTCAATGATTAATTTGTTTAGTAAATATGATGTAGCCAGTATAAAAAAGATTCAAGGCAGAGCATATTCTTTGGTTGATGCAAATCAATTAAAGTGACAAATAATTATTTTATTATTAGTAAAGATTTTTTCGGTGTTTCTATCTGTGTCTTATGCTTTGTAATTTTTCAACTCGTTTTAAAGCAATAAAAGATGATATTTGAATTACCCTTAAGTTTCTATTAGTTCATTCGATAATAAAGTAAGTTCCAAAACGGAGTTTGAATGTCTAAAATTGTTTTGCTGGAAAATATAGAAATTGGTATGAAACTGGCCGCGCCACAGATTAACAGATATGGACAGGTGTTACTCTCTAAGGGTGTTGAAATAAATGGAGAACACTTAAAACTATATAAAACATGGGGCGTGGAGAGAATTACCGTTGAAGAAAATGTAGATGAAAGTACAATGTCTCAAGCATATTTAGATAGGAAAGCGAAGATTGAAAATAGAATGAAATTGCGAATGCTTTGGGAGCCATCAAATATTTATGAAGTGGATATGTACCGCAGTGCAGTTAATTCAAAAACTGGACAATAAACTATGATACCTGATGTTAGAAGTCGAATAGAGCGTAGTGTTAAAAACCTTCCTACACTTCCAACTATATATTCTTCTCTTCAAGAAGCGATGACAAATCCAAGAGTAACAACAGATGATATAGCTAAAATCATATCTTCTGATCAAGCATCGGCATTTAAGGTGTTGAGAGTTGTAAATTCGCCGTTTTATGGTTTCAGTGGTAAAATAAATACTATTTCTTCGGCAATTCTACATCTGGGCTTTAACGAAGTTCGAAACATAGTACTAGCCTTATCCGTCATAAATATGTTCAAAACAAGTAATATTATTCTTGATTTTAGACCAGTTGATTTTTGGTCTCATTCAATAGCTGTTGGCGTTGCTTCCAGATTAATTGGGAGTTCTATTGGTGTAGCAAATCTTGAAAACTATTTCCTTGCTGGAATTTTACATGATGTAGGTAAATTACTTTTCTTCGATTTAGCCGAGAATGAATATGAAAAAGTTTTAATAAAAGTTGAAGAAAACAAATGTACGATAGCTGAAGCCGAAAAAGAGATTCTGGGGCTTGACCATTCTTCAGCTGGTAGGATACTTGCGGATAGATGGAAATTACCTCCATCAATTAAAAGTGTTATTGAAAATCATCATCAGGGAATTTCATCCGGGAAAGATGAGCAAATCATTGCATCTGTTCATATCGCAGATATATTTGTAAGAATGCTTGAACTAGGATATGCAGGAGACGATTTGGTCCCAGTTCCAAACAGAAATGTCTGGAGTATTTTGAATCTTCCTGAGGATGCTTTCTCGCGAATAGTAGATATGTTGTTGCAGGATTTTCAGACAACAGCAGATCTGGTTCTAAAAAATTAATAGGTACAATTTGGATGAATGATCTTGAACAGATCCTGAATTTGCATTCGGAAGGTGCGCCTTGGCAGAATTTTTTGAATGCCATGTTGGCCTTTAATAACACTCGAGTGAAAGATGAAATCACTGCTGATTTATATTCTCATGGACTAGAGGTTTACCTGCATTTCCCAACCAGCAAATTGGCGTCATTATTTCTTTTAAACACAGAAGGATTCTTGTTTCATCACAGTTTTTCTATACCTGGGGATTCTGTTGAAAGTGTTAAGGATGATTTTAATCATCTCTCGGAGTTAGGTGCTATCGCTTCTGCTCTGCAATCAGGCAGCATTATCCCCTGGCATCTTAGTCTGGAAAATAAAAAGGATAAAGAATACCTTATAATTCCCCTTATCGATAGTAAAGGTGTCCTTGGTCTCATACTGCTTGAATTAGAGTCTATCTCGCATGAATATGAACAATTAATTTTGGGATTGTGCTCATTTCACTCACATCAATTTACGGCGCTCATTAATAATGCAAAGCTTATTAAAGAGTTGAAGAACTCACAAAGTATTCTTGAGCAGAGAATATCCTTTAGAACAGAAGATCTAAAAAAGAGTAAGCGTGAATTACAACTAATTCTCGATTCTATCCACACTGGTGTCTTTTTAATTGACCCCAAGTCTGATGAAATTATCGATGTAAATTTAGCTGCCCTTGATTTATTGAAGATGACCCGTGAAATGGTGGTCAATCACAGGAGAGCCAGACTTAATTTTTTCCCCGATCAAAGTGAGTCGTTTTTTGATTTTACTGAGCTAATTAAAAATCGAGAATCAACTCTTAGAAACTTAGATGGGCAGGAAGTGCCGGTAATCCGTACAATTTCTAAAATCAATTTTGGTGATCAGTTATACCTTCTTGAAAGTTTTATTGATATTAGTGAAAGAAAATCTGCTGTTAAAGCTCTTGTTCAAAGCGAATCACGATTCCGAACTATATTTGAGAAAGCGGGAATGGGAATGGTTATTACTGATCTCAGGGGTAGAATATTAGAGACAAATAACTCATTCGTAAAAATGATTGGTTATGATACCGAGGATTTGTTGAATTCAAGTTTTAATGAATATCTCTCCGATAAAACTAAAGATTTTGCAAAAGACGTTACAGACCCCAAAAAGAAACCATACTTTGAAAATAAGATTAAATGCGAGAATGGAAAGTTATTGTGGGTTAGAATTACAAGTACTTTTATAAATGATTCAAAGGAGATGCCTTTATTCCGGCTTGAAATGGTCGAGGACATTTCCTACACAAAGAACCATGAAGAGGTTCTGGAGCGGCAGACAAACTTACTAAACGGAGTAGCAGATGCAACTACCGAGCTTTTAACTGAATTGAATTTTGAAAGTGCTATAAGAAACGCACTTAGAATTATTGGTCAGGCCTCTGAGGTAGATAGAACATATCTATATACCTTTAAAGATTTAGGGGAGGTTGTAGAATTGACAAGATGTTATGGCTGGATGAAAGATCCTAGAGATTCTTCAAGTCACTTAAATGAAAATTTTCAGTTTCAACTTAACAAAAATGATAGCACCTGGTTTCAAATATTTCAGGAGAATGGAACAATTTGTGGGTTGACAAAGAATGTACCCAAGCCTGAAAGGAGAGTATTGGAAACATTTAATACTGAATCATTTCTTGTAGTCCCAATTTATGTGAAGGAAAAGCCTTGGGGATTTATTGGATTTGATGATTGTTATTTTGAAAGAATCTGGTCTGAGAATGAAGAATCAATCTTAAAAGCAACAGCAGTTGCAGTAGGCGGGGCAATTTTAAGGAATGATTCTCAACTTGAATTATTGGAATCCAAGGATAAGGCTGAAAAAGCATTCAGACTTAAATCTGAATTTCTGGCTCAAATGTCTCATGAAATCCGTACACCCATCAACAGTATTCTTAATTTTTCCGGAATAATAAAAGAAGAGTTTGCTAATAAAATTGATGATGAACTAAAAACAGGATTAAAGATCATTGATAAGGCCGGTAAACGTATCATCAGAACGATGGATATGATTCTCAATATGTCTGATATTCAAACAGGTCATTATGATTATTCTTCTGCTCCAATCAACTTATTTTCAGATGTACTGGAAAAGCAGTATCTCGAATTTATTAAACACGCGCGTGATAAGAACCTTGAGTTTAAGTTACTCCGACCTGAATGCAGTACTGACCTTGAATGTGATGAGTATACTATAAATCAGGTTTTCAATAACGTTATTGATAATGCAATTAAATATACAATGAAAGGTTTTGTTGAAGTCTCAGTAAACAAGAATGAGATGGATAACCTGGTCGTTATAATAAAAGATTCCGGCATAGGAATATCGGAAGAGTATTTGCCAAAACTCTTTGAACCATTCACACAAGAAGAACAAGGGTATTCCAGAAAGTTTGAGGGGAATGGACTTGGAATGGCACTTGTTAAGAAATACTGTGACCTGAACAAAGCTACTATTGATATTAATAGCAAAAAAGGTGTTGGCACACAACTATCCATTACTTTTCTTCGGCAAAAGAACGCCTGATTTTTCCTCTCTTTATTTTACTTCCAAGATTACTATATTTCATCTTATTAATTAGTGTCTACTGTGTTTACTCGGGGGTTATTCATGCGTAATTCAATTAAGCAAGACCTTTTTTCGAAAATTCAAAAGCTTGAAAAAATATTTAAAAAGGGAAATAATGTTGACAAGCAGATATCCTTATTAAGGTTCGTAATATTTCTTGTTGGAATCACTTTTTGTTTAATCTCTTTTTTCTTTATTAGTGATTTGGCAATGGTATTATCATTCGTATTCTTTGCCACTATCTTTTCAATTATTGCGCATAAACATAGTACACACCTGAGAAAATTGAACAGGATGAAAGAATGGATAAATCTGCAAAAGAATAACCTTGCCCGAATAAATTTGGATTGGGATGTGATCCCTTCGGTTACAATAGGTGAAAAAGACGTTCATCCTGTTGAACATGACCTCAACATGATAGGCGATAAATCAATCCTACATTTAATCTCTACCTGTACTACGGTTGAAGGACTAAGAATTCTTAGAAAACAACTTCTCACACTTGAACCAAAACTTGAAGATGTTAACGACAGACAGAAAATTGTGAAAGAAGTGACGAATCTTAATCGTTTCAGAGAACGTCTATTACTTGTCTCATCAATGACGAAAAATAAGGAGAACAGTTCAACTAAAGTTATCGAGTGGCTAAAATCTTATAATGCGGAAAAAGAGTTATTCAGAATCTTTGTATTCATGACAAGTTTCGCACTTGTTAATTTCGCCTTAATACTTCTTTACTACTTTGATATATTGCCTCGATATTGGGTTATAAGTGCTCCCTTATATTTACTTCTCTATTATTATCTATATAGAAAGGTTGGCGTTAGTTTCAATAATGCTGAAATGATAAAAAGGGAAATAGGGAAGTATAGTGTAGTCTACGATTTCCTGGAAAAATACAGGTATAAAAAGGATTCGTTTTTATCCAAATTAGTGAGTCCTATTATTAATAGTCAAGAGACCCCATCGAAGGTTTTTGCATCTGTAAATAGTTCTCTTGAAATACTAAGCTTAAGAACTAATCCTTACATCTGGTTTATGATAGCTATGGTATTTCCTCTGGACTATTTTCTTGGCTATAGAATTGAGAAAAAGAAAAATATTTTATCTGAAAAATTGGAAGAATGGCTTTCTGTCTGGCATAATCTTGAAGCGATTAACTCACTGGCGAACTTTGCATATCTCAATCCGGAATACTCATTTCCGAAAATTATGACTGGTAATTCGGAAACTTCTGTTCTTTCTGTAGAAAACCTGGGGCATCCATTAATAGAAAAATCCAAAAAAGTAAAAAATGATTTCTCAATTAACTCACTTGACGACCTATTTATCATCACCGGTTCTAACATGTCAGGCAAAAGTACGTTTTTACGTAGTATTGGGGTTAATTTGTTACTTGCATATTCCGGAGCGCCGGTTGATTCCAAATCATTTTCCGTGCATCTAATTAAATTATTCACATGCATCAATGTAAGTGACTCTGTTGTGGATGGAATTTCATATTTTTATGCAGAAGTAAGGAGATTAAAGCAGTTGATTACTCAGGTAAATGATAGTAATGATTTACCTATTCTGTTTCTTATTGATGAGATATTCAAGGGAACAAATAACATAGAAAGACTTAAGGGTAGTCAGGCTTACGTTAAATGGCTTCTGAATAAAAATGTTACAGGTATAATTGCAACACACGATCTTGAACTGACAAATTTGGCGAAGGATTTTAATCAAATCAGGAATTACCATTTCAGAGAAGATGTTGAAGACAATAGAATGGTGTTTGATTATAAGATTCATCAGGGACCTTGTCCTACTACAAATGCATTGCGAATAATGGAATATGAAGGATTACCAATTTAACAACGAGAGGAAAGTATGATTACAATTGCTGAATTAACATCGATGGAAGAACTTGATAAATTATTGAGTGAATCTTCAGGCACGGATGAAATAGTATTTTTAAAATATAGCCCGGTTTGTACCATTAGCTTTGTTGCAGTAAGTATATTCAATCGCTGGGTAAATATTACCAAATCCGATAAAAATATAAATATTTTCAAGATTAATGTTATTGCTTCAAGGGATGTAAGTAATAAAATTGCTGAGATCTATGAGATAAGACATGAATCTCCACAGATGATATGGTTGAAAAACGACGGATCGGTAAAGTGGAATGGTAGTCATCATTTGATTACAGAGCAGACTCTCAACAAATTATTAGATGAATAAATCGCAATTTGCTAAATTATATATGCTTATTTTCGAGTATATTAGAATCATAGAAAGTATTATTAATTATACGTGAAGACTTAATGACAAACGAAGAAAAAGCTAAATGGTTTGATGTCGGATTAAAATTCGCTCTTGATGGGGATATTCATATTGTCCTAAAATCATTCAAAAAGGGGCAAAAAAAATGGGGTATTGTTAATACAAAGACCAAAGAAGTATTTAACTCAAATATGGAATGGGAAGTGGAACCTCCTTCTTCAAAAAGAGATGAGGCGTTCTTAATAAGGACCCGTTTTGATTTTGAACAGGGAGTGGATCTATATAATCAGTATAAAATGTTTGCTGACTAAAAAAGGGGCTTTTATGCCCCTTTTTTTGGTTTTTAGGATTTTGCTTCAAATTTCTGACCATCTTCCGAAAGATTTTTCATATACTTTTCTGGATTTTCTGAAAATTTCTTATCACATCCCGGGCAACAAAAACCAATAGTTTTTCCCATGTATTCAACGGTAGGTGAATCTGCATCAATTTCCTCACCTCTAACAGGGCAATACTTATTCCAGATAGAAGAAGTTTCTGTCGCTTTTTCTGATTTGGAGCAGCATTCTTTCTTACAATCTGGACCGCAGGCTTTCTTTTCTCCATCCATCATTTTTGCATGGGCTTCGCACATTTCGCATTTACAATCTGCAGGATGTTTTTTGTCCATCATTTGTCCGTCTTTCATTTCCGCATGTGCTTTACACATTTTGCAGTCACAGTTTTCAGGATGGCTATCTTTCATCATTTTACCATGCTCCATTTTACTATGATCCATATTTGCATGTGCTGCACATTTTTCGCATTTGCATTCTTTTGGGTGTTCACCTTCCATTTTCGTGCAATCTGCTCCCTTAGTGCTATCTTTTTTGCAGCACTCTTTTGAAGCACACTCTTTTTTATTCTTTACTTCTTTTGGTTGTTCTTGCGAAAATGAAAGTGAACTAATAAAAACTAATGTGAACAAAATTAGAACTGTTTTTTTAAGCATATTATGCTCCTTTTGTTTGTTGTGTACTCAATTTATTTATCTAACATAATCTATTAATTAATCATCCTTCTATAGTGTCAACTGCACGACTTAGTTCCCGTTTTTTAATCAAATAAAATATAGCAGGATATACTGTTAACTCCATTATCATACTCGTAAAAATTCCCCCTACCATTGGGGCTGCAATTCGTTTCATTACATCAGAGCCTGCACCTAAACCAATAATTATTGGAAGCAATCCAAGAAAGGTAGTCATTACTGTCATCATTTTAGGTCTTATTCTTTTCACAGCACCTTCAAAAATGGCTTCTTTTAGTTGGGTAACTGTATTCATCATTCCACTTTTTTTCATCCTTTCGTAACTTAAATCCAGGTAGAGAAGCATTACAACCCCCGTTTCGGCATCAACCCCTAATAGGGCAATTATACCTACCCACACGGCAACACTCATGTTGAATCCAGCAAGATATAAAAACCAAATAGCACCAACCATGGAGAAAGGGAGGGCGAGTAGGACAATTCCGGTTTTTGCCAGCGATCTGGTATTAAAATACAATAGAATGATAACAATCATAAGAGTAAGAGGAATGATTACAATAAGTCTATCGTTTGCCCGTTCCATGTATTCAAACTGACCGCTCCACTTGAGAGAATAACCGGCAGGAAGAGTAATCTTTTCTGATATTACTTCTCTTGCATTCTTGATATATGTTCCAACATCAATATCCTTTATATCAATATATACCCACACATTTGGTCTGGCGTTTTCTGTTTTGATAACAGGTGGACCTTTTAGAATCCTGATATCAGCAACTTCCTCTATTGGAATATTTCCATTTCTTATTGGAACCAAAACACGTTTAATGGACTCAATATTTTGCCTGTAATCTCGCTTATACCTTAAGTTTATAGGGTATCTTTCAAGCCCTTCAATGGTTTTAGTAATGTTCATTCCACCAATTGCACTTTTAATCACGGTCTGTACATCGGAGACAGTAAGTCCGTACCTGGCGAGAGCATCCCGTTTAATATCAATATCAATGTAATTACCGCCAACAGCTCGTTCGGCAAAAGCAGACCTTGTTCCATTAATATCTCTAGCAACGGATTGGATCTGTTGCCCAATATCCTGTAGCACGTTCAAATCCGGCCCGGCTATTTTAATCCCTACAGGAGTTTTGATACCGGTCGATAACATATCAATTCTTGTCTTAATAGGCATAGTCCATGCGTTGGTAAGTCCCGGAATCTGAATTGCAGAATTGAGTTCTTCAATTAGCTTATCAGGCGTCATTCCTTCACGCCATTCACTTTCCGGCTTTAGTTGAATTGTCGTCTCAAGCATGGAAAGTGGAGCAGGATCAGTAGCAGTTTCTGCCCGGCCTATTTTTCCGAATACAGATTCAACCTCAGGAAATGATTTGATGATTTTATCTGTCTGCTGTAGTAATTCCTTTCCCTTCGTAATTGAAATCCCCGGAAGCGTGGTAGGCATATATAAAAGATCACCTTCATAGAGAGGCGGCATAAATTCACTGCCAAGCTGTGAATAGGGGATATATGTTAATCCTACTATTATTGCAGCAGCTGCTATAACTCCCCATCTGCGCTTTATAACAAAATCAACTACCGGATGATAAAGCTTTGTTAGGAATTTGGTTATCGGATTATCTTCCTCCCGACGCATTTTGCCACGGACAAGATAACCAATAAGAATTGGTACAATGGTAACAGCCAGAATGGTGGCGGCACCCATGGCATAAGTTTTTGTAAAAGCTAATGGTTTGAATAATCTTCCTTCCTGTTGTTCAAGAGAAAAAACAGGGAGAAATGAAACAGTGATTACCAGTAGGGAATAGAAAATTGATGGACCAACCTCTTTTGCTGATTCCAGTACAGTTTCCCAGTGAAGTTTTCTATCGCTTTCCGGTTTGTCCTGTTCTATTTGAAGATGAGTATGAGCATTTTCCACCATAATTATTGATGCGTCAACCATGGCGCCAATAGCAATAGCAATTCCACCAAGTGACATAATATTGGCGTTAATACCTTGCAGTTTCATCACCAAAAATGATGCAAGCACAGCGGTGGGTAGTGTAAAAATTGCAACAAAAGAACTTCTTATATGAAGAAGAAATGCAATTATTACGAATGCGACTATAATGCTTTCTTCAACCAATTTCTCGCTAAGGTTATCGATTGCTCTATTAATTAAGGATGACCGATCATAGGCTGTTATAATTTCAACATCATCGGGCAATGAGCTTTTCAGTTCAGCCAGTCGTGCCTTAACATTATCAATTACTTCAAGAGCGTTTTCTCCGTAGCGCATAACTATAATACCACCAACGGTTTCGCCCTTGCCATTCCACTCCGCAACCCCCCGGCGTAGTTCCGGACCAATTGTAACATCGGCAACATCTTTAACATAAACAGGCGTGTAACTCTCTTTACCATATCCTATGGCAATATTCTTAATATCATCGGCATTTTTTATTAACCCAAGTCCGCGAACCATAAATTCCATTTCGCTCATCTCGAGTAACTTTCCGCCGGCGTCACTATTGCTTTTTTGAATAGCCATTCGAATTCGATCGATAGGAATATTGTAATTTGCCAATTTTATGGGATCGACATTAACCTGGTACTGCTTAACGAAACCACCAATACTGGCAACCTCGGAGACTCCTTTTATTGAAATAAGTTCATATCGTAAAAACCAGTCCTGAATGGATCGTAACTCCTGAAGATCTCTTTTATCTGAATGAAGTGTATACTGGTAAACCCAACCCAGGCCAGTAGCATCAGGGCCTAACTGTGGATTAACCCCATCAGGAAGTGTTCCTTGCAGTGAACTAAGATATTCTAGTACCCGGCTTCTTGCCCAGTAAAGGTCTGTACCATCTTCAAAAATGATATAGACCATTGAGTATCCGAAAAATGAATATCCGCGTACATCCTCTGCAAAAGGTACGGATAACATTTTTGTAGTAAGAGGGTAGGTAACCTGGTCTTCAACTATTTGTGGTCCCTGTCCCGGGTATTCCGTAAAGATTATAACCTGAACATCACTTAAATCAGGTATGGCATCGACTGAAGTATTCTTGACTGCCCAAATACCACCGAATATAAGTCCAAGAGTAAGCACAATAACGATAAACTTATTGTTAACTGACCATTCAATTATTTTAGCAACGAATGTTTCTTTGCTACCTGAGGAAATCATTTCGCCCCCTCATGGTTTTGGTAATGTTTATAACCGTTTTCAGAAAGGTTACTTTTTACATCGACTAGCGAATACTCTTTAAGCTTCATCTGGCAGGAAGGACATCTGCCGTGCTCGTCAGAAATTATATTCCAATCCATGGGGCATTCATATAGTTTCCCATCTGCATTAGTATCGATCGACTCGACATCTATTATCCCGGTTCGAATTAATGGTGATTCAACTACATATTTATTCTCTTTAATCATTTCCATCTTATCTGTATCGTGGGAGGTGGATTCCTTTTCAATAGTATTTTCTGTGGTGGCATCATTTACCTTCCCGGCCATCTGATCTTCATCCATAGGTATTTCTTTTGAACCAAATTTAGAAATGGCTGATTTGAGACTACTTTCAGAATCGATAAGGAATTGGGCTGATGTAACTATATTCATTCCTTCAGCCAATCCTTTTGTAACTTGATAGTAACCATCAGCATACTGCCCAAGCATTATTTCAACCGGTTTAAATTTCCCTTCTCCAAGAGATACGATAACAATATTATGCTCACCGGATCTTATAACTGATTGATTAGAAACGACCGGCAGAATAAGAGAGGCATCACTTATAATTTCCACTTTTGCCAGCATAGAAGGTTTTAGTAAGTAATCTCTGTTAGAAATAAGTATTCTGGCTTTACCGGTTCTTGTACTGCTTTCTATAGTAGGATAAATGAAATCCACATATCCGTTAAATACTTTACTCGGGTATGCATCTATCATTATTCTTGTTTGAGAACCAACCTTAACTTTAGATAGTTCGTTTTCATAAATATCCGCTATAACCCAGAGAGTGGATAAATCAGCAATGTGTAAAAGAGAAGTTCCGGGACTAATCTTTTCTCCTTCCAGAACTTTTTTCATTAACACTACACCATCTGCAGGTGAATTTATTGGCAGGTATCTTGAAGCCATTCTGCTGTTGCGAACCTTTTCAATTTCATCATTACTCAAATCCAGCAGACGAAGTTTTTTAATGGCACTACTCACCAGTTCGTCACTACTTATCATGAGTGTTGATGTAGCAGATTGATTTGCTTTTGCCTGATAGGCGAGTGCTGAGATAAATTCCTCTTCAGCTGCTAAGAGTTCAGGGGAGTAAATATCAAGCAGCTTTTCTCCCTTGGAAACTCTTTGACCAGTGGAATTGACATACATCGTTTCTATCCAACCACCAATTTTTGAGCTTATCAGAAATTCCTTAGTTTCGTCAGTTAACAAAAGACCATTAGTTCTTATGATACCTGAAAGGGACTTTTTAACCACCCGCTCAATCTTGACGTTCATATTTTGTTGCACAACTGGGTCAATAGATATGATTCCGCCACCGGAAACTTCATCATCATATACTGGAACAAGATCCATCCCCATTTTTGATTTCCCCGGCTGGTCGTAAATTTCACCTAGATTCATTGGTGCAACCCAATAAAGAATTTCACGCTCTGTCGAAGCGCTTGTCGTTTTATTTTGGATAGGAGTTAGTTTCATCTCGCAGATTGGGCAGTTACCAGGTTCTTCTGAAATAATGTCCGGGTGCATTCCGCAAGTATATAATTGCTTCCCCTCATCATCGGAATGATTGTGAGTGGTGACTGTGTCCGCTGCTAGAAAATTTTGATAAACAATAAAGGCGACAGCAATCGCCAATAAAACGGTTAATATTATAATTGATCTATTTTTCATGATTTACCTCAATACTTTGATCAGCTAAAAGTTCACTTCCCGTCAAATACTCTAACAGAGCTATTTCTTTATGAAAATCTTTTCGAATAGTATATTGCTCGTCCTGAAGCTCAATAAGTTTATTCAATGAATCTATAACATTCAGAAAATCAACAGTACCAGTCTTGTAGCCGGTAATAGATGATTTAAAAGATTCAGTTGCACTGGCTGTTAATGATTCAGCCAATAGTTTCTGTCTTGTTAAGAGGGAAGTGATTCTTTCAAGAGAACGATTTAAAGATATTTTTAGCCATTGGATTTGGTTTTCGTAATTGGTTTTGTACAACTCATTAAGTTTTTTAGTCTTTGAGACAGCTGCAGATTTTTTACCCCCATAGTTAATGGGAAGACTAACACCAAGATTGAAGGATATAAAATCGTTGAGGTCAACGCCGGTTGATTGAAGTGCGTCTCTTTGAGAATATTGAATCCCAAGATTAAAATTTGGATAGAATTCGTAGTTGGCTAAATCCTCTTGCCGGATTGACTTTTCGATTAATATCTGTGTTTTAAGAAGTGACGGTTTATTCATTATTGCTTTATTAAGCAGGTCATCCAGACTTAGTGGCCAATCGACATCTTTTTCAAGTAAACCCGAAACATCAGTTTGGACTTCTTCGTAGAGTAGTCCAGAAATTATAGCCTTCTTTTCGCCTTCAACAGATTTAAGTTCAGCTTCTTTATCTGAAATGTTTGTTATGTTGAACTGCAATAGCAAGAGGTTCTGCTGAGGAGCTTTACTTACCTCATATTGAGTTCTAATAACCGGGAGTAAAGTCTCTAATAATTCTCGTTTCTCATTTAATAATCTGGTTTTGGTTTGAACAATTGCCAAATCAAAAATTGCATCCAGTAAATTTCTCCTCACATTCCACTTTGCATCTACAAGATCTTGTTTCGCAACCTCAACTTCCGACTGATAAACGCTTTCCATAGAACTTAATTTCCCGGGGAAGGGAAATGATTGACTAAGAGAGACGACTTTACCAGTCATAGGTTCTCTATCAAACGACAAAGAATTAACAGGTAAATTTGCCAATCCAAGCCCTAAAACAGGATCGTTAAGATTTGAGTATTGAGCGATTTCAAGTTCCGCAATTTCAATTTTTGTCTTGAATGAGTGAATCTCCGGACTATTTTCAATCGCCTTTGTTATTAATTGTTTTAATGATCTCTCCATAGATTGTGCAGGAGAAATCAACACAAACATCATTATTGATGTAAGTACCAGGTTAAAGTACTTCATTACGACTCCATATTAAATAAGTGAAATTTAAAGCAAGAAGTCGAGTCTAAATAATAAATGAATAGTTTTGGAGGTAAATAGGCGTGTCATCAACAAAATTGTCTAACTTTGTCAATAGAGTTCTGATAAAATCTATTTTTTGCCCATTGCAGGTTGGAAGAATAATCGTGTTGGAAAATAACTTAATTTCGTTTTTAATTTCAGAAATCTTGAAAACAATATTTTCTTTAACATCATTATGTATACAACCACAATCAGAATTTAAGGCTGAACCAAACTGTGAATCGCAGGTTGGTACTTGCTCAGGAATGATATGGTTAGAACAACAGGAAACTTCGGGTATCTCTGTTACAGGTTCAGTATGACAACATTTCTGTTGAGACAGTCCGTGGACTGAAATCAGCACAATCATTATCATCTGAAACATCAGGAAGATTGAAATCGTTTTTTTTATTTTTTCGTTGTTCAAATTCATAAAAGATATTAAGTTTCTAAAACTTATTTGCTAATATAAAACAATTACCTTAGTTATTGCAAGTTAACAAGGGGAAATGAACATTGGTTCCAGGTGCAAATTGATAATTATTCTTCTAATGAAATAAATTTGGAGTTTTAAATGAAGGTAAAACCAGTAACAATTTACATTGCTGTATTTTTTGTGGCAGTAATTCTTATAGTGTTTTTTGCGAGTAATAACAATTCAGATGAAGTTTCCACGAACCCACACGCCGCGATGTCGGAGAACGGTATGCCGAGTGATGATGTCCACAAAGGAATGGCTGGGAAAGGCGCTGATTCACCATCGAAAGCAAATGTCTCAGAAAAATTTTATGCCAGAATGAATGAACTGAAGAGTAAAATTGAAACAAACCCTGATGATACGCTTAGTATGAAAGAGCTTGGTCATTTCAACTACATGGCTCATAAAAGTGATGAAGCAATGGCATTATACAGGAAAATTTTAACTATTGACGATAAGCGAAGCGATATTCACTTTGCGGTTGGAGTGATATATTATAACGATAAAAAGTTCGATTTGGCAGAACAGGAAATGAAAACTGTTTTAGGCTATGATAAAGATAATACAGTTGCTATGTATAACCTTGGTGCAATTTACCAGGGCAAGGGAGATATTGAAAAAGCAAAGACAATTTGGAATTCTATCACAAAAAAATATCCAGATAGTCACGAAGCGTTTTTGGCTGAAACATCACTTGAACAACTTAAGCAGGGTAAATAAAATTATTTGTTAATCATTTTATTTAAATAGTCTTCAATGATGTTCAACATCCTGTCATGGACCTCGCCGATCTTATTTATCTGAGAATCGATTTCCGAATCAGGCTCAATCAGATTTTTAGCTTTAGTCAGGGCTATTTTCATAGCCCTGCTATTTTTTGCTTCGTTAAATAAGTCAATTATTTTTTCTACAGTTTTTTGCTTTGTTTTTAGAATAGTATCTTTCTGAGTGTTTTTCAACTCATCGTATAATAAATGCATCTCTTCAATTTTATTTATTTTCTCTTCCTGTAGAGTTACATTTTCCAGGGTAATGGAAGCATTAGAGGCAATCGCTTTTAAGAAAGACATATCCTGTTCAGTAAACTCGCCATCAATTTTATTAAGTACCTGAAAAACCCCAACAACTTTCCCTTTAAGATTCATCATTGGTACGGATAACAAATTCCTTGTTTTAAATCCCGATAGTTGATCAAATGTTTTGTTAAACTCGGGATGACTATAGGGATCAGATGTTATAATTGCTTCTCCCGTAGCGGCGACCTTTCCGGCTATTCCTTTACTCTTATGGAATCTGAGTTCACAACGGTTAATTCCGGTACCGGTTCTCGACCAGAGTTCGTGGGTGGATTTATCAAGGACAAAAACGGTTGCTCTTTCGGCAGATAATGTATCTTTAGCCAAATCAACCATGGTGTTAATCAACTTGTCAATATCGTTTATGGTGTGAAGATTCTTAGAAATTTCATACAGAATGGATAATTTTTTATTTTCATAACTGGCTCTGATCTTTGCCTGCTCTTCGTGCAATTCTTTTAGTGCCTTTGTTTCGTAAAGAGCCTCCTTTACCGTGTCAGATAACTTATCAATAGTAAAAGGTTTTGACAAATAATTATATGCGCTATGTCCAAAAAGAATATCCTTAGTATCATTAAAATATTCAGAAACGATGACAATCGGTTTATCTTTTTCCAGAGAGTGAAGACTTTCGATAAAAGATATTTCTGAGATGAGAGGTTTGTTAATTTCCACAATAATTAAGTCGTAATTCTGTTCTGACAATTTTTTTAATCCGGATTCGTTCTTCTCGGCAAAATGTATAAATAAATCCCCTTGGGAAATAAATGAGTCAAAGATTTTTTTTGATTCTCTGGTTTCAGGGAATACGAGGATATCTTTTGTCTTTTCCATAATAGTCCTAACTCGATTTAATTAATCAGTAATGATCTTGCTTATAAAATGATTTTCTAATAATTCCAAATAAGGGTTATTTATTTGTAATAGTCTGTGATCTGTATTCCACACTTCTTTTTTTGTCCCAAATTTTTGAGTGAAATATGATTCATCAGATCTCTTTAAACGGGAGGACAATACATAAAGAGGCTTGCAAAATTCTTTACATAAAATTCCCAGTAATTTACTGCCAACTTTGTTTATAACATCACCATTCGGTAGTAAAACATCGGCTCCTATCATTACCATATTGCACCTGGCAATAGCATTTGGTAAAAAGGACTCTGTAATAAACTCGACTTTAATTTGCTTATCCAGTAATTTTTGTGCTATTATTCTTCCTTCAAGCATAGGTCTGGATTCTGATACGATTACATAAAATTCGATAGTCTTGTTTAATTCCAATAATGTTTCGGTAACAGTAAAACTATTTGAAAAAGTAAGAATTGTTTCATGGGGTTTTATAAGCGGCGATACTCTCTTTGCAATAATTGTTGGTAGCAACTTTTCAGTTGCAATGATGTCGTCCAAAAAATCCGGAGTAATAAAACCTTTGCTCGCTAACTCATAAGAAATAAATGATAAATATTTTACTATTACTTCAAAGCAGGATAGTTTTTCTTTAAGCACTCTAATGAGTTCAGGTTTATCGTTAATTGAGGATAAATTTGAAAAAATGTAGTCATGCACTTTAAATAATATTTCTCTACTCCCCGAAATATTATCATTAAAAATATTTTCGAGATCACCATCAATCATTTATTTACTAATCCAGATTAGCACTTTTCGGTATACTTAAATCCTTTTAAAGGCTCACGCAAAGTCAAAACAGGGCATGGAGCTTTCCGAACAACTTTTTCCGCCGTGCTTCCAAATAATAAGTGCTCAACCCCTGTATGCCCATGTGTCGATATTATAATTAAATCCACATCCTTCTCGGAGGCTGTTTCAATAATTTCTATAAATGGCTTTCCGGATTTGATTATGACCTCAGATTCGACATGAGAGGCTATTTCGGCTTCGACAAGTTTGGACAATTCTTCCTTAGCCCTGGTTGTCATATCAAGATCAAGGGCGGGAATGGAAACCTGACCCATGCTAAAATCAGCAGGATATATTGCCGGTTCCACGACATATATCAAGCTTAACTTTGCCTTAAAATGTTCGGCAAAATTTACAGCATAGCGTAAAGCGTTTTTTGAAAAATCGGAAAAGTCGATAGGTACCAAGATGTTTTTTACGGAGTACATGATTCCTCCTAGTTATTGTCTACCATCTTTGTGTATAATGCTAAGTATTCTTGATTTACATTTCGTAGTCGTGTTGCAATTATTTGAGCCATACCTTTCATAATTTCTACACCAACTTTCGGATACCTGTTTATAAATTCGTCCAGATCAGGTTTAAAAAGTACGGCTAGTGTTGAATCTCTTGTTGCGATTGCTGAGGCAGACCTTCGCTCATTGTCAAGTAATGCCATTTCCCCAAAAAAATCGCCCCTGTTAAATTTAATAAGATCATATTCAATATTTTCAGGTGTGGATTGCGAAATTGACACTTCCCCTTCTCTTATAACGTATAAACCAATTCCAGGATCTCCCTGATGAAAAATATATTCACCAGTTTCATAAAATCTATTATGTGTTAATTTGGTTAAATTATTGATTTGAGATTTAGAAAGTTTTTCAAAAGTAGGCATTGACTTGAATACATCCTGTAAATCAGTTTTACCGGATGATGCTTTAAAAAGATTCGTCCAAAAACTACTGTTCTTCATTATTCCGTTTGGGCTATCCATCTACTATCCTTAACTAAATATTCCGCATTCAGCTACCCGCCAGATTTTCTGACAGGGGAATTTATTTTCGTAAAGCGCTCTGCCAATTATTACAGAATCAATTCCATCCTCTTCGTCGTAAAATATATTTTTCAGGTCATCGTAATGTCTAATGCCACCACTCAGGGTGACTTTCAAATTAGTATTCTTGGCTATTCGTTTGGATAATTCAATATTTGGTCCTATAAGAGTTCCATTTCTATTAATATCAGTAACAATTAATCTTTCAATTCCTGCTTCCTCAAGCCACCTGGCATGTTCGAGAACGCTACGCTTTATTTTCTCCTGCCTGCCCTTAATATAAATTTCATCATCAAGAACGTCAATAGCAGCAATAACTCTTCTGTTTCCAAATTTAGCAACAGCCTCTTTAAACTCAACGGGGTTATTATGTGCCATAGTTCCAATTACTACACGATATACACCAAGTTCAAGTAGTATAGCTACGTCGTTAATGGTTCTAATCCCGCCACCATATTCAACCGGAATGATAACAGATTCACATATTCGTTTAACGGTACCAAAGTTTTTTTGAGATGATTGCTGAGAGGCATCAAAGTCCACAACATGAATACACTTGGCATTTTCCGCACGCCAAATCATGGCCATCTCTACCGGGTTGTTGTTGTATTGCTTACAATTTAATTCAGGGATACCCTGAACAACCCTTACTGTTTTCCCATCCTTAATATCTATGGATGGAATAATTAAAATCTTTTTCATGAACAACCAAATCTGATGGAATATACTTTTTACAATTTTCAAAGTAATAATACTCAATGAAACTTATAAAAAAAATGTAATTAATGAACCAGAAAAATAATAATCGAAAAATGTCCTAAAAATCTAATTTCTTGACTTTTCCGGGGCTAAGTGGCATATTTAGACCTATGAGCGCTGATTATATACTTGATACAAAAGATAACGAGAAGATAAGAATTTCTACATTTGGTGAAGAAAATTATTCCTCAGGCAGAATTATAATCCATGTGCACGGTTTTAAGGGATTTAAGGATTGGGGATTTAACCCTTATATCGCAAGGTATTTTGCAAAAAACGGATATTATGTTATAACTTTTAATTTTTCACACAATGGTATTGGCGAAGATCCACTTAACTTTACCGAGCTTGAAAAATTTGCTGAAAACACCTATTCCAGAGAAGTTAATGAATTAGCTGAATTAATTGAGGCTGTCAAATCAGGATTCTTCGGTGAAATTGAATCTCCTCGTATTGGAGTCATTGGTCATAGCAGGGGAGGAGTTGCCTCACTTATTAACGGTGAAAAATATTCTGAAATAAAAGCTGTTTCAACATGGGCTGCGATTTCAAAGTTAGATAGGTATTCAGAAAGACAAAAAGAAGAGTGGAAAATTCAAGGATATTTTGAGGTTGTTAACACCAGAACCAATCAGGTAATGAGATTAAATTATAGCTTGATGGAAGACATTGAGAATAATCAGACAGGGTTACTCAGTCTGGAAAAAGCTGTAAAAAACTTGAACAAACCATTACTAATAGTGCATGGAGAGCAGGATTTAGCGGTACCGGTAAAAGAGGGAGAAACATTATATAACTGGTCCGATAAAAATAAATCAGAATTATTCATTATCAAAAATACTGGTCATACTTTTGGCGCAGTTCATCCTTTTACCGGGGCAAACGAAAGTCTTGATCTATTATTGGATAAAACTAAAAGATTTTTCGATGAACATCTTTCCTAGTTGTTTTATCCTGAATTCAGCCTTATTCACAAAATAAAATATATACTAAAATGGAAATCAAAAATATTGTTTTTACTCTTGTATTTATTACCGCATTCAGTTTCTTAGCCTACAATTTAAAAAGATTATTTTCTTACCTTTCTATTGGTCAACCGGATAATCGTTTTAATTCTCCAGGAAAAAGAATAGCCAATGTTCTTAAAATTGCTTTTGGTCAATCCAAATTATTACGTGACCCGGTTGCCGGAACAATACATTTTTTAATTTTTTGGGGATTTGTACTCTTTGTTTTTGCAGTTCTGGAAAGCATTATACAAGGTTTTTATTCTCCTTTCTCCTTCGAATTTCTCGGACCAATTTTTTCACTTATCACTTTGGTTCAGGATATTCTAATAGTATTGGTGGCAGTATCAATTATATATGCCTTGCTAAGAAGATTTGTTATTAAGGTTGATAGACTTCAGGGCAGTTCTAAAGAAAAATTGGATGCTGCCATTGTTCTTTTTTTAATTCTCTGTGTTGTTGTTACAATGCTTGGTCAGAACATGGCATTAATTGCAATGCATAATTTTCATGTTGCAGGGAGTGAATTGCGACCAGTTTCTATGTTCTTAAGTCCATTGTTTTTCGCCGGACCTGGTGGCGGAACTGAATTGGCATATGAAATTTTTTGGTGGTCTCATATAATTGTAATATTCGGATTCATGAATTTCTTACCCTATTCAAAACATCTTCATGTTTTCACCTCCATACCAAATGTGTATTTTTCTTCTTTAGATAATAAAAATGCTTCTCTAAAACCAATAGATTTAGAAGATGAAGAGGCTGAACAATATGGCGCTGCCGATATTGAACATCTCTCATGGAAACAATTACTTGATGGATTATCATGTACCGAATGCGGAAGATGTACAGCAGTATGTCCGGCAGCGATCACCGGGAAACCACTATCACCTAGAAAAATAATTGAAAATATCCGTGAACGAACCCAGGAAAAGGCCCCATTGATTCTTGCCGGCAACGAAGAGAACACGGCAGTTCTCGAGAATACTCTGGTAAACAACTATATTACCGCAGATGAACTATGGTCATGTACAACATGTATGGCATGTGTTCAGGAATGTCCGGTTACAATTGAACATGTAGGTTCTATTGTAGATATGCGCAGAAACCTGGTGTTAATGGAATCACAATTTCCTCCCGAATTAAATAATATATTCAAGAACCTTGAAAACAATTTTTCACCCTGGGCGTTTAATTCGCAGGACAGAGCCAACTGGGCTGAAGGATTGGATATAAAAACAATGGCGGATGACTCAGAATGCGAATATTTGTTCTGGGTTGGTTGCGCAGGGTCATTTGATGCCAGATATCAAAAAGTTAGTATTGCTATTGCAAAATTGCTACAAAAAGCTAATATTAGCTTCAGAATCTTGGGCACTGAGGAAAAATGTAATGGAGATACGGCGAGAAGGCTTGGCAACGAGTATTTAGCTCAGATGCTGATTCAGGAAAATGTGGAAACTCTTAATAATTATAAAGTTAAAAAAATTATTACTGCTTGCCCACATTGCTTTAACACTATTAAAAATGAATATCCTGATTTTGGCGGAAAATTCGAAGTTCAGCATCATTCTGAAGTAATCAACAATTTGATTTCTGATGGTCGCCTAAAATTAAAGGAAGATACAGAAAAACATAAAGTTACTTATCACGATTCTTGTTATCTTGGCAGATACAACAATGTTTACGATGAGCCAAGAAAGTCGATTAATAAAATTGACGGAATTGAACTTGTTGAAATGAAACGTAACAAAGACAAAGGATTCTGCTGCGGTGCCGGCGGTGGAAGAATGTTCCTTGAAGAAACTCTTGGCACCAGAATTAATGAAGAGCGAACCAAAGAGGCTTTAGAAACAGAAGCTGATACAATTGCATCAGCTTGTCCATTTTGTATGACAATGATGGAAGATGGACTTAAAGCCTTTAACGAAAATGATAATGTAGTGGTCAAGGACATAGCAGAAATCGTTCTTGAAAACTCAATATAGAACGCTCGCTAACAAACTTAATAGGAGGTTTTAAAATGAGTGAAAAGTACCGTGAAATGATTGAATTTCTTCAAAGTCTTGATTCAGATGTAGAGAAATTTTACGACAAAGGTCAAGCAGCCGCCGGAACAAGGGTGAGAAAAGGTCTTAGTGAACTTAAAAGACTCGCGCAAGAAATGAGAAATGAAGTTCAGGATATGAAGTCTCAAAGAAAAGACGGAAAAACTGCTTAAACTTTTAGAGCGTTTTTGTTTTTATTTGGCTGAATTATATTCGTTTATAATTCAGCTTTTTTTTATGAATGAAAATTACCTGAAAATATTGTCTGCCTTTCTGCTTTCAATAACCTGCTGCTTTGCTCAGGTTGATAGTAGTTTGGCTTCCCTGAAAACTTCCATAAGGTTTTCTATAGTTGGTGATGTTATGGCTCATCAAACTCAGCTGAACTACGCCATCAATTCTGATAGTACTTATGACTTCCACTCTGTATTCTCATATATATCTCCTTACATTACTCAATCAGATTTCGCAATTGCTAATTTCGAATCTGCATGTGCCGGATCCAAACGTGAATATAAGGGATACCCTGTATTTAATACTCCGGATACAATTATTACCGCACTTAAAGATTCCGGCTTTGATCATTTGATTACAGCTAACAATCATATTCTTGATATGGGCGTAAGTGGTGCTAAGCGAACAATGAATGAAATTATTAAAAGGGGACTGGACTATAGTGGTTCGAACAGAACAGAATCTGAAAAAGACTCGATAAAAGTGTATGAAGTGAATAATATTAAATTCACAATCCTTTCCTACACTTATTTCTCAAATTTCAACAACATTGGCAGTCACCATTATATAGTTAACAAAATTGATTTGCAGAGAGTAGAGAAGGATATTGCTAAAGCCAAAGGACTGGATTTGGATGTTATAATCGTCTATTACCATTTTGGTACTGAAGAGCAAAGAGAACCCGATTTAAATCAAGAGGAAATTGTAAAGAAAACCATTTCATTTGGTGCTGATATTATTCTTGGTGGGCATCCTCACAGATTACAACCTATTGAGGTCTTTAATACTAATGCGGCAAATATTGCTACTGGGTTTGTTGCATACTCAATGGGTAATTTTGTCTCTAATCAGAGGTGGCGCTATAATGATGCAGGAGCTGTGCTATATTTTACAATTGAAAAAGAGATTGAATCTGGCAAGACTTCTTTAAGTACTATTGAATATTTGCCAACCTGGGTTTTCAAGGGTTTTACAAAAAATGGCAGAGAATTTATTGTTTTACCCTCTCAATTGGCAATGGAAGAAAATCCATTACCTTTCCTCACCCAAGAAGATATTATGCTCATGAAGGAGAGTTATCAGGACTGTATTGAAAGCTTTAATAAATATTCTGCCGAACCAATATTAATTGATATCTTGAAATGAACTTCCAAGCCATGATTGCGCTTAAGTAGGAAAATCACACATTTATTACTTATTTTAGCTCTTCTAAAAATTATAGACTATACATGAAAAATAAAGCATCCTTATCGGTTATTTTCACAACCGTTTTTATAGATCTTATGGGCTTTGGAATATTAATTCCTATACTCCCGACTTTTGCAACAAAAGAACTTGGCGTTTCTGACTTTGGAATAGGATTAATAATCGGTATATATTCTCTTACTCAGTTCCTTTTTAATCCGTTGCTTGGTAAACTGTCAGATAAAATTGGACGACGTCCTTTGATTCTGGTTACACTTCTTATTACAGCTGCATCATATATCATGTTCAGTTTTTCATCCTCTTTTCTCATTCTTTTTCTCTCAAGGATGCTTGCAGGAATAGGCGGAAGTAATATTGGCGTCGCTCAGGCTTATATTGCAGACATTACTTCGGAGGAAGACAGATCTAAAGGTATGGGCTTAATTGGCGCCGCTTTTGGGCTGGGATTCGTATTTGGACCTCTGATTGGTGGCATCATCTCCAGTTATAGTTACACTTATGCCGGTTACGGTAGTGCAATATTTTCCTTCCTTGCATTTATTTTTGCCTACTTCGCTTTACCTGAATCCAATGTGAATCATGATAAAAAAGCAAAAATGAGTTACAAATTATTCGATTTGGCTTTTATGAAAAAAACCATTAAAAGACCTACTCTCGGTTTATTAATGCTTCTTTTCTTTATCATTGTCTTCTCTATGGCAAATATTTACGGAACATTTGCCATTTTAGGGTATAAAATCTACCATTTTACAGATAAACAAACGGGTTATCTTTTCGGCATAATAGGAATTGTTGGCGCAATTATGCAGGGTGGACTTATAAGATATCTTTCAAAAATGTTTTCGGACAAGTCGCTGATTATTTGGGGCACATTATTCATGAGTGCCGGGTTAGGGTTTTTACCTTATGGAGTAAATTTTTTAGGTGTTGCAATCGTAATCGCACTGCTGGGCATTGGATCAGGATTGTTACAGCCGATAATTTTAAGTCTTGTCTCAAAATATTCTCCGGCTGAAGAGCAGGGAGCTGTTTTAGGCTTAAATCAGTCATTTTCTGCCATGGCGAGAGTTTTAGGTCCCGTTTGGGGCGGATTTGCCTACGAAATAATTGGTTATCAAATCCCATTTCTCACAGGCGCCTTATTTACACTATTAACTTTTTTCCTCGTGATTTTTATGCTAAAGGTAGAATAGATGTTTTCAGTTGGTGATATAAATATTGAAAAGGCATTACTTTTAGCTCCCATGGAAGATGTTACTTCCATTCCTTTCAGAATACTATGCAAAGGTCTCGGTGCTGATGTTGTTTATACGGAATTCGTAAATGCAGATGGTTTGATTAGGAAAAATCAAAAAACGGCCGATAAAATGGACTTCCTGGAAGAGGAAAGACCACTTGGAATTCAAATCTATGGCGGTAATCTTGAGCCAATGATTGAATCGGCTAAAATTTCAGAAGCAAGAAATCCTGATATTATTGATATAAATGCCGGATGCTGGGTAAAGAAGGTTGCGACACGTGGCGCCGGAGCAGGTTTACTAAGAGATCCTGACTACCTGGTACAAATGGCTGGCGAGTGCGTAAAAGCCGTTGACAAACCTGTTACTGTGAAAACCAGAATTGGGTGGGATATGGAAGAAATCGTAATTCTTGATGTCGCCCGCCGTCTGGAAGATGTAGGCGTAAAAGCACTTACAATCCACTGTAGAACGCGCCAGATGGGGCATAAGGGCGATCCATTGTGGGAATATGTGGCAAAGGTTAAGGAATTGGTAGAAATGCCCGTTATTCTCAACGGTGGAGTATTTACTGCTGAGGATGTAAAAAGAGCATTTGATGAAACGAATGCTGACGGAGTTATGATTGCGCGGGGCGCCATCGATCATCCCTGGATTTTCCGTGAGGCTAAAGAATTGCTGGAGCATGGGAAAATTGTAACTGAACTGACTCCAAGAGGAAGAATTGAAACAGCTCTTCAGCATTTGCAAATTGAGCTTAAATACAAAGAATTGAGAAGGGTTATCTATCCTTTCCGTAAATATTACTCAGGTTACTTAAAAGGTCTCCATGGAGCATCAAGGATTCGCCAGGAATTAATGACTTTGGTTGAGTATGAACCGATCGAGGCTCTTTTGCTAGGCTACCTCGAAGAACTTGAAAAATTACCAAAAGAGGATCAACAGGCCATTTTTTAATCTAAAAATTTGTTTTATTCCTTTCTAAAATAATCTCATTTATTTATCTTTATCCCTCAATCCGAATTGAAAGGTAAACTGATGTCACTAAAGAAAGATCTCATTAATCATATCGAAGAGATGGCAAATCTCATGGATTTTCTTGGTGAGAATAAATTCAAAGTTAGTGCCTTTAAGAATGGTTCAAATACAATTCGTCAATTGACAACAGATATAGAAGTTATGATAGCAGAGGATTCTCTTAAAGAGGTTAAGGGAATTGGAAAAGGACTTCTTACAGTTATAATGGAGTATTTTGATCATGGTTATTCTTCGGAGCATGAAAGACTTCTGGAGGAGGTCCCCAAAGGGATAACAGAGGTTTTTAAAGTGCGTGGATTAGGCGCGAAAAAGATAAAATCTCTATATGATGAATTGAAAATTAGAAATCTTGAAGATCTGGAAGTGGCTTGCAAGGACAGAAAAATAATCAATGTTAAAGGATTTACCGCAAATACTGTTGAGAAGATTCTGGCTGAAATTGAGAGAATCAGATCAGCAAAGGGATATATCCATCTACATCGTGCCGATAAAGTAGTTAAAATACTTTCAGATATACTTGCTGAATTGGATTCAGTCATTCAATATTCTGTCTCCGGTGATTTTAGAAGGGGAATGGAAATTATATCAGAATTGATCTTTTGTTGCCATGTTAGTAATAAGATTACTTTTGAAGAAGAACTTGCTAAATTATTCCCTATAAAGACTTTAACGGATAGTTCCGAAAATGTTATCGAGTTTGAATTCGATTCTAAAATATCTCCAAAGATATTTATATCTGAGAATGAGTCTGAGTACTTTAGAAATTTATTCCGGACCACTGGCTCAAACGAATTTATCGAAGATCTTGTTTTTGAAAAGGAAGATTTGGCAAGTGAAGAGGAACTATTTGAATTGAATAACATGCGTGTTATTATTCCTGAGATGCGAGAAAAGGAATATCTTGATGCTCCCGAACATCTAAGAGATAATTCTAATCTTACATTTGATAATTTTAAGGGATTAATGCATTTTCATACGACTTATTCGGACGGACTTAATACACTTGAAGAAATGGTTGTCGAAGCCAAAAATCTAGGATTTTCCTACGCTGCCGTTTGTGATCACAGCAAGACGGCGTTTTACGCAAATGGACTTTCAGAAAAACGTATATTATTGCAAAAGAAGGAGATAGAGGAGCTTAGCTCAAGTTTGGATTTTACAATATTTCAAGGAATTGAAAGTGATATTCTCAATGATGGTTCCCTGGATTATGAGGACGAAGTCCTGAAAATGTTTGATTTTATTGTCGCTTCAATTCACTCCAATTTCTCAATGGATGAAGCGAAAATGACATCAAGAATAATAAAAGCCATTGAAAACCCCTATACTGACGTTTTAGGGCACCCAACTGGCAGGTTATTGCTATCGCGTGATCCCTTTCCCCACAATATTCACAAAATTATTGACGCGTGTGCGGCAAATAATGTGGCAATTGAGTTAAACGCAAACCCACACAGGCTGGATTTGGATTGGAGACATATTTATTACGCCAGGGGAAAAGGTTGTAAATTCTCCATAAATGCTGATGCGCATTCCACTGAAGGACTTATTGATCATAAGTATGGTATTAAAGTCGCCAGAAAAGGCGGTATGCAAGTCCTGGATGTGATCAATTGCTATGATAAAACGATGTTTATTGAATTTATTAATAGAAAAGTAAAGAGAAACTAACAGATCATACTAAAATTTGGAGTAAAAATGGATCTTGAAAAATTTATTAGAAATGTACCAGATTTCCCAATCGAAGGAATTCAATTCAAAGATATTACAACTATGCTAAAGGAGCCAGAAGCACTTGCCGCTGGTTTAGATGAATTACTGCAACACTCTGTAAATAAAGGAGTTACAAAGGTTATTGGAATTGAAAGTCGTGGTTTTATTTACGGTGGAGCATTGGCTGTAAAATTAGGCGCCGGTTTCGTGCCAATCAGGAAGCCTGGTAAACTACCGGCCGAAACTATAAAAGAGTCGTATACTTTAGAATATGGCACGAATACTATTGAGATTCACAAAGACGCTATCGCTCCTGGAGATAAGGTATTATTACATGATGACCTTCTTGCAACTGGCGGGACAATGGAAGCTGCAATAAAACTAGTTGAAAAATTGGGAGCAGAAGTGGTTCAGGTTTCATTCCTGATAGAATTATCATTCCTGAAGGGACGTGAAAAACTTGGGGAGCACGAAATAGTATCTCTGATTACTTACTAAGTTCTTTCCAATTAAGAGGGGCGATGATCACAACAAATTCGCCCTTTATGGTTTTTTCGTCAAAATGTTCCAGCAACTCTGAAGGGAATCCTCGCCAGGTTTCTTCAAACTTTTTGGTTAGTTCACGACAAACTACTGTAAACCTCGTGGGCATATACTCGGCTAATTCTTTTATTAGTTTCTCTATTCTATAGGTGGATTCATATAAAACGAGGGTTCTGGGTTCTTCTGCCAGTTCAGTCAACTTTTTTTGTCGACCTTTTTTCTGAGGCAAAAACCCTTCAAACACAAACGAGTCTGTTGGTAACCCTGCAATACTTAGCGAAAGAGTAACCGCACTTGCACCGGGTAACCCAATAATTTCAATTTCCTCTTTAATTGCCGCATTTACCAATCGAATTCCAGGATCCGAGATACAAGGTGTTCCTGCATCTGATATTAAACCGGCAATTTCACCAGTCTTTATCCGGTCCAGGACTTTTGCAATTTTATAACTCTCTGATTGGGCGTTAAATGAGACTAATTCTTTAGTAATTTCAAAGTGATTCAAGAGGTTTCTACTGACTCTGGTGTCCTCACAGAGAATGAAGTCAACTTCTTTTAGTGCATCAATTGCCCTAAGTGTTATATCTTTTAAATTTCCTATAGGGGTTGGGATAACGTAAAGTTGGCCTTGTTTCATCTAGAATCCATTTTTAATTACAATTAGAAAGATAGGAAGAATATCAACAAATTATTTAGTGTCGCATGTGGATAGGTTTACAGACTCTCGGTTACCTTTTCTTTTGACGCAACTAGTACACAAAGAACCAAATTAAAAAACAATGTAGAGGAGAGTTGACCCCTCATCTGCGAAATGGAATTAAATATCAATATTTTCAGGGCAGTTCCTCTCATATTCCCATTTCATTGGGTTTTGTTCAATATATTTTCTGATGTTATACAATTCTTTTTCGTTTCGGATTACCCTGTCATAAAAGGAGCGTTGCCATATTTTTGTGCCGGGGTTGTGGCGAAGTTGGTTAATTTGTTTGGCAGAATTAAATTTGAAATAACCAATTATTTTGTCCAGCGTTGGAACGTAGGGGAGGGGTGACCCCTCACCTACAGAATTTAATATTATGATGCCATGAAAATGATTCGGCATGGTGCAATGATAATCCAATTCAACATTTGTGTAATAATTTGGTAATCCTTTCCATACTTTATCAACAATCTCACCAAATTTATTTTGATGCATTTTCCCATCATGTATGGATCCAAGCATTTCTTCATGATCTTTCACACATATAGTAACAAAATAGTAGGCAGGCGTACTGTAATCATATTCCGGCAGCCTGGGCGATTTACGTTGTTGTGGTTTTTTATTCATCATTCCAACCAAATGATGTTTTGGGTGGTTATCTGATTGAAATGCAATATAATAGGTGAAATTGAATAATAAAAGATAAAATAATGTAGGGGAGGGGGGATCCCTCCCCTACAAAAGATTACAATGTTTTTAAGGCTTGTCTTATTATCTCAATTCCTTTATCCACATGTTCGGTTTTGATATTCAATGGAGGGCGGAACCTTACAGATTTGGTGCCGCAACCAAGCATTACAACTCCATTTTCATATAATTTTGCCAGGAATTTGTTGCGCAATTCTTGGGTAGGAAAGTCGAAAGCGCATAGTAAACCCAATCCTCTTGCCTGAAAAACCAATTCGGGGAATTCAGTTTGAAGTTCTTTTATCCTTTCCAGAAGGTATTTCCCAACTCTTTCTGCATTTTCAAGCAGATTTTCCTCAGCAATAATTTCCAGAAAGCGTGTGGACCGAACCATATCAACGAGATTGCCGCCCCAGGTCGAATTTATTCTGCTTGATTTACGGAAACAATGTTCTTCAACATCATCAATTCTGTCGGTAACCATTATCCCACAAACTTGGGCTTTCTTTCCAAATGAAACGATATCAGGTTTGACGTAGTGTTCATGTGCCCACATTTTACCTGTTATGCCAATGCCAGTTTGGACTTCATCAAACATGAGTAGTATTTCGTGTTCATCAGCTATATCACGTAGTTGTTGCAGGAATTCCTTCCTGAAGAAATTATCGCCTCCCTCAGCTTGAATCACTTCTATTATTATTACTGCTATATCATCTATATTAGCACTAATTGCCGCATTTATCTGCCTGATTGATTCTTCTTCCGACTTGATAATCTGTTCAAGATTGTCTTCTAACGGGAATGTTATTTTAGGGTTGTTAACCCTTGGCCACTTGAATTTAGGGAAGTACTTAATCTTGGTTGGATCAGTGTTTGTAAGAGACATAGTGTAGCCGGAACGACCATGGAATGCTTCCTTAAAATGAAGCGCCATTTGTCCCTTTTCAACGGTATACCCTTTTTCGAAGTTTTTCTGCACTTTCCAGTCGAAAGCTACTTTTAACCCATTTTCCACAGCCAGCGAACCACCGGAGATCAGGAATAAATATTTCATATAGTCAGGTTTAGCAATCCGGTTGAATGTATCAACAAATTCTGCCATCTCTACGGTGTAGATATCAGAATTTGAGGGCTTGTTTAGCGCAACTTGTCCAATTTTATGTATGAACTCAGGGTTATTAATTCTTGGGTGGTTCATACCAAGCGGAGTTGAGGCAAAAAAGGAGAATAAATCCAAAAATTCTTTATCTCTCCTGCTATCTTTTAAGGTTAATTCGCTACTATTTTGCAAATCAAGAACCATATCCATTCCATCGGCAAGCATGCTTTGGCCAATTACCGAATGTACGTCCTCACTCTTGATTTTACCAACTGAAGATATGTTGTTTTCTGACATGACAGTCCTCTCCACAGAATTTAAAAAGTTTTAGAATGTATGAACTGGTAAATCGCTTTGTTTTAGATGCTATGAAAGGGGACTTTTTAGAAAACGTGCTCGAAGCGAGATATGAAATAACTCCTTAGGTCTTGGGAATATAATTCGATATTTGTGATATTCTTATGCACAGGTTATTTTTCTATTTGTTATAAATTAGAGACTTTTTTTCAATATTCAAATAGGTAACCGGCTAATATTTGTGATTCTGGTATCAGCACCCAGAAAGGAATTGTTACTCAATAAGCAATTACTTACTTTTGTACAAATCCACCAGGTCTGTTGGCTAATGAAAAATTACAACAAAATAATCATTTCAGGTTTTCTTCTGATTTTACTTTCTTCATGTAAAGAAGAGATTCCTGTTGGCGGGCCTATACCGCTGGAAATTACAATTGACAGTACAAAAATTGGAGATATTGTAGTTGACGATTCACTCGGCATTAGTTTTCACCCGCCATTGCTTTGGGATTCTTACGACGCCGAGTCATCAAAGCGCTCCGAATCTAAGCGCACTTCAAGAAGGCAAATGAAGGAAAAATATCGACTTTCTCCTAAGCACTTGTTTTTTGATTATTCAAACAACGGCATTTTGAATGTTTCTGAAATTGAAATTATTGATAGTACTATTTCGGTGGACAGCACGATTTCTGAATATATTTCACTGATAAGTCGAAAATACAATCCTGAAGACATATCATTTGTTAACTATTCAATGGATGGACTTCTGATTAAACACCAAACAATCAAAATGAAGAATTTGTGTTCCTATAAATACGTATTTACTAATCTTGTAGGGAAGCTAATTCAATTCGACTATTCTATCAGAAGTAAATCTGAACAGACAGAATTCCCTAAAATATTGTCCTCTTTGGGAACCATTAAACTGGTCAAATAAGTTTATTGCAATCAGAGCTTGATTTTTTTATTCTAATATGTTACACTATCCGTAACAATTTGTGGAAATTATGTCAGCATCAACAAAACTGTCAACAGCAGTCAAAGCATTATGCTTTCTGGCGGAATCATTTCCAGAGCCGCGAAGTAGTAGTCAAATATCATCAAGGATAGGTGTGAATGCTTCAAAACTACGCCAATTATTATCGTTGTTATCTAAGCAAAGTGTGGTGACGAGCGAAAAAGGGATGACAGGCGGTTTTATTTTGAATAAATCACCTGACGATGTAGACCTTCAGTCAATTTATTGTGCTATTGAAGATAGAAAAGCTTTTCACCTGGATGTGAGCAAGTATCACGATGTTGAGGAAAACGGGATTGAAAAATTTAATGAGTATTTTGCTGACTTGTTTGCGGATGTTCAGATTGATATTGAAAACAAAATGAAAAACATTAATCTCAAAACTGTTATGGATCAGTTGGGGATAAAATCAAAGTTTAAGAAGTAAATTATAACTAATAAGAAAGTACAAATAAGATGGACATTTTGAATAAACTCGGAATCAAAGAAAAGAATTTTGGTTCCTCCACCGGATTAGAGTGGAATAATACAACAGACCAGGGTGAACTTAAAATAACTTCACCTGTAGATGGAAAACACATTGCTTCAGTCTATCAGTCATCAGATGAAGATTATGAAAGAGCTGTAGCGAAATCACAAGAGGCTTTTAAATATTGGAGAACTGTTCCTGCACCGAGGCGTGGAGAAATAGTTCGTCAAATTGGATTAAAGCTCCGTGAATATAAAGATGATCTAGCATCTTTGGTTTCCTATGAGATGGGCAAATCTCTTCAGGAAGGGAAAGGTGAAGTTCAGGAAATGATTGATATCTGTGACTTTGCTGTTGGGTTATCACGCCAGTTGTATGGTTTTACCATGCATTCTGAAAGACCAGACCATAGGATGTACGATCAATACCAGCCATTAGGAATTGTCGGTATTATATCTTCCTTCAACTTCCCCGTAGCTGTTTGGGCATGGAACGCCATGATCGCTACGGTTTGCGGTGATACCAATGTCTGGAAACCTTCTTCCAAAGTACCACTTTCAGCAATAGCAGTTCAGAATCTTTTACAGGATGTTATTCGGGAGAATGATTTGCCAGAAGGATTGTTCACCTTAATTATTGGACCGGGAGCTACAATTGGCGAAAATATGCTTAATGACAAGAGAATGCCCCTTATATCCGTGACCGGCTCAACTGAAATTGGAAGACACGCTAATGAAGCGGTTGCCTCGAGGTTTGGACGCGGCATTATGGAACTCGGCGGGAACAATGCAATCATTCTTACTCCTGAAGCAGATTTGAAAATGGCTATTCCATCGATTGTTTTTGGTGCAGTAGGAACGGCTGGTCAGAGGTGTACTTCAACAAGAAGGTTGATAATTCACGAATCGATATATGACCATGTAAAAGAAACGTTGGTAAAGGCATACAAAAAGCTTAAAATTGGAAATCCACTTGACGAGAATAATCACGTTGGTCCTCTCATTGGTAAAGCTTCTGTAGAAATGTTCAGACTGGCAATTAAAAAAGCTGAGGCAGAAGGTGGTAAGCTGCTTTTCGGTGGTGAAATCCTGAATGGTGAGGGTTACGAGTCTGAATGTTATATACGACCCGCTATAGTGGAAGCAAAAAATGAATATGAGATTGTACAGGAAGAAACCTTTGCCCCAATCCTTTATTTGATTAAGTATTCCGGTGATGTTGAAGAGGCTATCGAGCTTCAAAACGGAGTTGTTCAGGGATTGTCTTCAGCAATTTTTACAAATAACATGCGCGAAGCAGAAAGATTTCTTTCGGCTACTGGTTCTGACTGTGGAATAGCGAATGTTAATCTTGGAACGTCGGGTGCGGAAATTGGCGGCGCTTTTGGTGGTGAAAAGGAAACCGGGGGTGGACGTGAATCTGGTTCCGATGCATGGAAGGTTTATATGCGACGTCAGACAAACACCATAAATTACGGAAGAGAACTACCCCTTGCACAGGGATTGAAATTTGAAGTTTAGTTAAACGGGCCCCTTATAGGGGCCATTTTGCATCATATATATGAATGATTTAATTCAGAAGATTTACAGGAGCCTGGTATGAACTATGTCGGTATACGAAAAGAAGATAAAAATATCTGGGAAAAGCGTGTCCCGCTTATTCCAAATCATATAAAAACACTGGTAGAAAAAGAGAACATTAATTTTTTAGTGGAATCTTTTGTTGAACGAGCCTTCACCGATAGTGAATTCGAAAATGCAGGAGCTAAAGTAACAGACAATATTGATGATGCAAAATTCGTATTTGGAGTAAAGGAAGTTCCTATTGATAAAATACTTGAAGACAAAGTATACATGTTTTTCTCCCACACTATAAAAGGGCAGGACTATAATATGCCCCTCTTGCAAAAAATAATTGATTCAAAATCTACTCTTATCGATTATGAAGAGATTAAGGATGACGATGGTAAACGCCTGGTATTTTTTGGTAAATATGCCGGATTTGCAGGTATGATTGACACTTTGCACGGTATTGGTAAACGATGGGCCTCCTTTGGAATTAAGAATCCTTTCGAAGAAATTAAACCTGCATATTTGTACAAAGATCTGATAGAAGCTCAAAAGAAAATAAGAGAAGTTGCCGAAAATATTGCCCTTAATGGATTGCCGGCTGGAATGAACGGACTTGTGATTGGGATTACAGGTTATGGGAATGTATCGCAAGGAGTCCAGGAAATTCTGGATATTCTGCCGAATACAGAGATTTCGCCTTACCAACTTCTTGAAGATAAAACAAAATTGACTGGCATTATAAAGGTAGTATTCAAGGAAAGTGACCTGGCAATACCAACTAATCCAAGAACCAAATTCAATTTGCAGGAATATTACGAGTCACCGGAAAGGTACAAATCAAAATTTGAACAATACCTGCCATTTATGGATGTTATCATGAACTCTATTTATTGGAATGAAAAATATCCTGTGTTGGTATCTAAAGAGTATCTGAAAAGTAAAGAGAAGCATAGACTATCAATCATAGGTGACATAACCTGCGATATTGGCGGATCAATTGAGATTACTTATAAGTCTACTGAATCTGATAACTCGACTTTTGTTTACAATCATAAAACCGATAGTTTTAAGGATGGTTATGAGGGCGAGGGAGTCGCTGTTGTTGCTGTTGATAATCTACCGGCAGAATTGCCGACCGATGCATCTGTTGCATTTAGTGAAACGCTAAATAGATTTATACCCGGAATCGTTAATGCTGACTACAATAATTCATTTTTAGACGTCGACATGCCACCTGAAATTAAGCGTGCGGTCATAGTTTATAATGGTAAGCTTACTCCGGATTTCGAGTACCTGAATGAATATCTAAAATAATCTATTATTGAAAAAACTAGAGAAAACAATGACAAACATACTTTTGCTGGGTGCTGGTCTTGTTGCAAGACCACTAGTAAAATATTTACTTGAACAAAAATTTAATCTTACAATTGCCGATAAGGATTTAGCCAGAGCAACTGAAATGGTAGGCAATAATCCAAACGGAACGATTACCGATTTAGATGTTAATGACACGAAAAGCTTAAGTGATTTGATTAAGAAACATGATTTAGTAATAAGTTTACTCCCTTACACCTTCCATTACAAAGTAGCAGGAATTTGTCTCGAGCATAAAAAACATATGGTAACAACCTCATATGTTAGTGCAGAGATGAGAGCGCTCCATCCTATAGCCAGAGACAAAGGAATTTTGCTCTTAAATGAAATTGGTGTCGATCCTGGTACTGATCATATGTCAGCCATGAAAGTGATTGATACTGTTAAAGCGGAAGGCGGGAAAATAGTCTCGTTTGAATCAGTTACAGGCGGCTTGCCAGCTCCGGAATCAAATGATAACCCCTTTGGCTATAAGTTTTCCTGGAGCCCACGGGGTGTAATTCTTGCCGGTAGAAACAATGCCCAGTACATAAAAGATGGTAAGCACATTGAAATTGAAGGGAAGGATCTTTTTAACAACTATTGGTCAGACGAAGTTAAAGGATTAGGAACACTTGAAGTTTATCCTAACCGTGATTCAATATTGTATAGAGATTTATATGATCTTCATGACGCTAAAACCGTATTCAGAGGTACATACAGAAATCCGGGGTGGTGCCAGACTCTTTATAATATTGCAAAACTGGGTTATCTCAATCTTGATGAAAATGAATCTTTACATGGTAAAACAATGGCTGAACTTACAGCCATGTTGATTGGTAAAAACTCCACAGAGGATATTTTAAGAAATACTGCTGCTTTTCTTGGAATTGATGCTGAATGTGAACCAATTAGCAAGATGAACTGGTTAGGTCTTTTTGACGATTTGGCTGTAAAAGCTGATTTTCCTACATACCTGGATATGCTTGCAAAACTTATGAACAATAAGATGCAATATGCGGCTGGTGAACAGGATATGATTGTTATGAAGCATAAGTTTATTGCAGAGTATACTGATGGTAAACAGAAAGAAATCACTTCAACTATGATTAATAAAGGTATTCCAAATGGAGATAGCTCAATGGCGCGAACTGTGAGTTTACCAGCAGCCATTGGAGCCGAAATGATTGCAAAAGGTGTAATCAAGAAAGCTGGTGTGTTCATTCCCATCCAAACGGAATTTTATAATCCCATACTTAAAAAGCTGGAAACAATGGATATCAAATTCATTGAAGAGGAAAAAGTTCTCTAAAAAAATAGCCCCGGTATCGGGGCTTTTTTATTAAATTGAATTCCAAAAAAAGTCATTTCTATGAAAGAAGAACTAAAACAACTCATTAAGAAAATCAAAGAACTTGACCGAAGGGTGGTAATAATTTTTCTTTCGGTAGGTGTTCTTCAAACCATATCTTATTATTATACCTCTCGTAGGTTTTTCCGGGATAATTTATATCATACTTATTTTAACGGGGATGAACTTGTAAACCTCTGGGAATATCTCTATTGGTTCTGCACTGATTTTGTAACGTTTCTGGTTTTACCTCTCTTTATTATAAAGTTTTTGATAAAAGATAAAATAAGCGACTATGGACTGAAACTTGGCGATTATCGCCTGGGATTTGCACTTACTTTTGTTTTTATATTTTTTATGCTGCCATTCTTATGGATAGTATCAGCGTCTCCACAATTTGCGGCAAAATATCCTCATCTTTTTCAGGCAAAAGTAAATTGGCTGGTTTTTATTGTTTATGAAATTGGTATGTTTTTGTACATGTTCTCGTGGGAGTTCATATGGCGCGGATTTATGCTCTTTGGATTGGAGAAGAAGTTCGGCTATTACGCTATTCTAATACAAATGATACCATTTGTTATTCTACATAATGGTAAGCCGCCGCTTGAAACCTTTAGTGCAATACTTGGTGGTATAGTTCTTGGAATTTTAGCTCTCAGAACGAGATCATTTATTTATGGGGTTTTTGTTCACTTTGGAATAATGGTTAGCATAGATTTTATCTCGGCGTTACGATACAGGACTAATGAAATTGGTACAGGTATTAGTGCCTTGATAAAGGTATTTTCAGAATTGTTTTAATTGATATATAAGTATATGTTTGGGTTCAAGAGAGATAATAATTACTAAAATAAAATATAGGTGAAGAGATGAAATTTAGTCTTAATGTTGATCATGTTGCAGTACTTAGGAATGCGAGAATGGAATCGCAGCCTGACCCTGTTACTTATGCATTAATGGCAGAACAATTTGGTGTTGACGGAATTGTTGTTCATCTTCGTGAAGATAGAAGACATATAACAGAACGGGATGTACGTTTATTAAGAGAACTTATTACTACTAAACTCGATCTTGAGATGGCTGCCGTTGACGAAATAGTAGAAATAGCCTGCGATGTTCAGCCGGAATTAATTACTCTGGTTCCTGAAAAAAGAGAGGAACTTACCACAGAAGGCGGACTTAATGTGCTGGATAATCTGGAGCATTTAAGGGATACAATTAAGACTTTACACGCTGCAGAAATTCCCGTATCATTGTTTGTTGAACCTGATATCAATCATATTGATGCCTCGGCCGATATTGAGGCTGATTTTATCGAGATTCATACAGGTGTATATGCTAACGCTGCTTCAGATGATGAGATGTATGATGAGTTGGAAGCCATTAGGCTGGCAGCCAGACACGCTAAGAAAATTGGACTTGGAGTAAATGCCGGACACGGACTTAATTACACAAACATAAAAGATTTTTTGACTATTACAGATATTGATGAAGTCAGTATTGGGCAGGCCGTTATTGCCAGATCAATTTTTGTTGGTGTAGAGCAGGCTGTAAAAGAAATGATGAATCTAATTCCTTCAAAATAGGCGTCGGATATAATTATGAAGAACTTATCAAAAGCAGCTTTAATTTCTTTTTTATTCTTTGTCTTGATTGCAAATGCACAGATAAGAAATGTGCGTGTTGATACACCGGGCGGAGGAGGCAATTTCCAGCCATGCGAGGTGTCAATTACAGCGAATCCCGCGAATCCGGAAATTGTTGCAGCAGGCGCAGTATTGTCCTTTTTCTATTTGAGTACCGATGGGGGAAACACCTGGTCACAATCATTAATGGAATCTAATTTAGGTGTCTGGGGCGACCCGGCTCTTGCTTTTGATAAAGTTGGAAATCTTTACTACTCGCATCTTTCTAACCCTCCAAGCGGTGTGGGGCATTGGATAGACAGAATTGTAGTGCAAAAGTCAACTGACAATGGTACAAATTGGGATGAAGGTGTAGGTCTGAATTACACTCCTCCAGAAAAAGAACAAGATAAAGAATGGATTACCGTTGATCTTACAAATACTACCTCCATGAATGATGTTTATGTATCATGGACCGAGTTTGATGACTATGGAAGTAACGATCCTGAAGATAGCAGTAAAATATATTTTGCGGCTTTTGATAAATCTTTTAATAAGTGGTCAACCCCAATTAGAATAAACGATGTTTCCGGTAATTGTCTGGACGGTGATGATACTGTTGAAGGGGCAGTCCCCGCTGCTGGTGGAAATAATACAGTATATGTAAGTTGGGCAGGACCTGAAGGAATTGTCTTTGACAGAAGCTTTGATGGGGGTGCAACATGGGGCAACGATATTTTTGTTGTGGACCAGGTGGGCGGATGGGATATGTCCGTTTCGGGTGTTGGACGTTGCAATGGTATGCCAATCACCTGCTGTGATATAAGCAATACTTCACCTTATGGTGGCAATATATATATTAATTGGGCAGACCAGAGAAATGGTGAAGAAAATCCTGATATCTTTCTGATAAAATCTACCGATGAAGGCGATACATGGGGCGATGTGGTTAAGGTAAATAATGACAATACTACAAGAGCGCAATTTTTCCCATGGATGTCTGTTGATCCTGTGACAGGTTTTATTTACGTGGTCTTTTATGACAGAAGAAACACTACCGGTAAAGTTACAGAAGTTTATCTTGCCCGTTCCAAAGACGGCGGCGATACTTTTGAGAATTTTCTAATAAGTGAAAGCTCATTTGATTTCCCCAATGGTTTCAGCACTTTTTTTGGCGACTACAATAATATCACTTCCTACAATGGAAAAATATTTCCCATGTGGACCAGAGTTAACGATGATGGTAATACATTGAGTGTCTGGACTGCTCCGATTGATGATTCCGAACTGATTGTAAGTACAGAAAAAGAATATGTTGTTACTGATTATAAACTTTTGCAAAATTACCCGAACCCTTTTAATCCATCAACAACAATAAGTTATCAACTTCCTGAAAAATCGCACGTTACCTTAAAAGTATTTGATACTATTGGTCAGGAAGTTGCAACACTTTTAAATGAAGAAGTACCTGCAGGTGTTCACGAGGTGAACTTTGATGCTACTCATTTAGCAACAGGAACATACGTTTATAAAATATATGCCGGTGATTTTCATGATACCGGCAAGATGGTACTTCTAAAATAAAATACGAAGAAGGGAGCCGCATAAATATATTTATGGATCTTAAAAAGAAATTAAACTACCACTATAGATATTTTGACTTTTCAAAGATTTCCCCCGACCCTTTGGAATTTCCACATCGTTATACTGAGGCAAAAGATATCGAGATATCAGCCTTTATCTCATCTGTTTTTGCATACGGAAATGTTGCTCAGATTATAACAACACTGGAAAAAGTCCATAAAGCGATGGGTAAAAGTCCCTCAAAATTTATTGAAAAGTATACTGTTGAAAAGGGGCAAAAGAAATTTGCGAACATAATACACAGGTTTTACACCTCTTACGATATAGTTTTGTTGTTTCTTGCCCTTCACAGGGCTTACAAACACTACGGATCGCTTAAATACCTGTTTATTCTTTATCACTTTGATGGAGACGAATATCTAAAAGACTCCATTAAAAGGTTTTCTGAGAATATGATAAACCTTGCCGTTGGTCATGGAGAGGTGAGTAATGGACTTAAATTCATGTTCCCTGATCCTTCAAAGGGTAGTGCCTGCAAAAGGATGAATTTGTTTCTGAGGTGGATGGTAAGGAAGGATGAACTTGATTTTGGATTGTGGGAGGAGATTCGACCCTCGCAGTTGGTGATTCCTGTGGATACTCATGTTGCACAGGTTTGTAAAAAACTTAGGTTAACAAGAGTTAAAACCGTTTCCTGGAAAATGGCAGAAGACATTACAAAAAAACTGAAAAAAATTGATCCAAAAGATCCTGTTAAGTATGATTTTGCTATCTGTCATATAGGCATGAGAAAACTGAAGTTTTAAGCTTTTTTTACAGGACAAAATGCCTGCACTTTTTAGGTATTATATTAGATTTTCATTATCTTAGTCGCTGACTGTTGTGACACAGATCAACAATTTGTCAAATTAACAACACTATAAAATAACGTCATTTATCGATCAATAGGAGAAGAATATGGCAGGACAAAAACCATTTGTTCCTTTTGTTTCATCCGAAACTCATATGGCTGAATTTACTGTTCGCGCCCTGATTATAGGTTTAGTATTAGCAGTTGTACTAGGTGCTGCGAATGCTTACCTGGGGTTAAAAGCCGGTATGACAATAGCTGCAACATATCCAGCCGCAGTTATTGGAATGGCTATTATCAAGTTATTAAAAGGTACTATCTTAGAAGAAAACTTTGCCCGTACAGTTGGTTCTATTGGTGAATCAATTGCTGCAGGCGCTATTTTCACCTTGCCCGCATTCTTTATAGCTGGTATATGGGTTCCTTTTTTCACACCAGGAAACTATCTGATTTCATCTGCCATTATGTTTGCCGGCGGTGTGTTAGGTATTATGTTTGTTGCCCTACTAAGACGAGTTATGGTAGAAGATGTTGATTTACCGTTTCCGGAATCAGTTGCTGCAGCTGAAATTCACAAAGCTGGTCAAGGCGGCGGCGGAAGCTCAAAATTCTTATTCAGAGCAATGGGTGTTGGTGCTGCAATCCAGACTTTAGGGCAATTCAAACTATTCGCTACAAGCTGGAGTGGATTAATTAAATTTGGTTCTGGCGGCGTTTTATTCCGTTCACCGGATGTTAGCCCTGCTTATATGGGTGTTGGTTACATCATTGGTCCCAGACTTGCCGCTCTTAACTTTAGTGGTGGTGTTCTTGCATGGGGACTTTTAGCTCCTATGATTGCCTACTTTATGGTTGGTGGTAATGGTGGTGGTGAAGTTACTGCTGAAATGATTGTTGAAGTTTGGGGCAAATATGTTCGCCCAATTGCTATTGGTGGTATGTTAGTTGGCGCCGCATTTACTTTGTGGAATATGAGAAAAAGTTTAATCACCGGAATTGCAAGATCCATAAGTGATGTTAAAAAAGCTGCTACTGGTGAATCTGCAACGGAAAGAATTGAAAAAGATATTCCTTTTACATGGATTATGGTTGGTATTCTTGGTACTGCTGTAGCTACATTTTTCATTTATAACTATTTTGCCCAAGATGTATTTGCTGCATTGGTTGCTACAATAGTTATGATTATTGCAGGATTCTTCTTTGCTGCTGTTTCCGGATACCTTGTTGGTATAATCGGTTCAAGTAACAACCCAATCTCAGGTTTAACACTCTCAACACTGGTTGTGGCTGCTATATTAATGGTTGCCCTTGGTATGGAAGGTACTGAAGGCGTTGCTGCAGTTCTTGGTGTTGCTGCTGTTGTTTGTGTAGCTGCTGCTGTTGCAGGCGAAATGCTTCAGGATCTTAAAGCCGGTCATCTGCTTGGTGGTACACCCTGGAGAATGCAGATTGGTGATCTTATAGGTGTTTTTGTATCTGCAGCAATAATGTTTATTCCTCTTTTAGTTTTACATGAGGGGGATATTTCTGAAAAAGTAAATAGCAAACTTGCTGAGTTCGAGAAATCAAATATATCTGTCATCGAATATCAAGGTTCGAATGAGCAATTAATGGGTAAGACATACACAATGGCTGAATTCAAAGCTCTTGATAATGATTTGAAAAATGAAATTCTTGAATTAAATGCAGGTTTTGGTGGCGAAGCCTTACCAGCTCCACAGGCTAGTTTAATGGCTATCCTTTCACAGGGAATAGTTGGTGGACAAATGGAATGGATACTCATTTTTGTTGGTATGCTGATGGGTGTAGGCTTTATTCTAATGAATGTTAAAAGTCCGATGTTAGTGTCAGTAGGAATGTATTTACCTCTTGGTACCACGTTTGCCATTTTTGTTGGTGGTTTAATTAAAGGTGTTACTGAAAAAGTAAGTGCTAAACGAGGACATAATGATGCTCAAAAATCACGTGTGGATAATATCGGGGTACTTGTTGCTGCCGGATTAATTGCAGGTGAGGCTTTGGTTGGGCTTCTATTTGCTGGAATGAAATTTTTCGAAATTGAAATGTTCGAAATTTTTGCTAATCCTACATTCGTTATAAGTTTAGCTGTATTTGCCTTTGTTGCTTACATGTTAATCAAGACTCCTGCAGATAATGCCGGTGATCCTGACGAACCTGCTGCACCATCTGTACACTAAGTTTAATAAAGTCCCGGTGAGAATTCATCGGGACATTTTTTTTTGAAATAATTATGAATTGAATATGCCAAAAAGTTTTACTGAACGCAGAAAACTACTGAAAGATGCAAATTATTTAGACCTAAGACCTACCAAATCATATGATCACAAAGATTTAGAAGAGGGAACCGTTGGGGTTCTGGTACCAAAATTTGGGAATTGGTTCACAAAAACATTTTTCCTACCTTTCTCCAAGGCTGATGTTGTTGTTATTAAGCTGGACAAATTCGGCTCCGAGACTTGGAAATTGATTGATGGAAAGAGAGATGTAGGTGAAATTTGCAAAATATTGCTTGATATTTTTGGAGACGACATTAAACCTGTCGAAGAAAGAATAACAAGATTTTTAACAACGTTATATGAACAAAGATTAATATCATTTGTAGAAATTAATTGAAAGGACAAACTATGGGAAATGTATTAGGCTCATTGAAACCGGAACTACTTTGGAATCATTTTGAAGAAATTTGTAACAGACCTCATCCATCACGTCACGAAGGTCAGGTTGCTGAATATATATTAGAATTTGCAAAAGCAAATAACCTGGAAAGTGCTGTTGATGATTTTGGCAATATCATTGTCAGAAAACCAGCTACAGCCGGTAAAGAAAACCTCAAAAGTGTTGTTCTTCAGGGGCATCTTGATATGGTTCCTGAAAAGAATAACGATGTAAATCATAATTTTGAAAAAGATCCTTTAAAAATTAAAATAGATAACGGCTGGGTTACAGCCGAAGGAACCACACTCGGCTCTGATAATGGAATCGGCGTTGCTGCGGCTCTTGCAGTTTTAGAAGCCACGGATATTGAACACGGTCCAATTGAAGCACTATTTACTTTGGACGAAGAAACAGGTTTGTTCGGTGCTCAGGCGCTAAAACCAGGTTTCGTTAATTCAAGAATAATGCTCAATATGGATTCAGAAGAAGATGGCGCCCTATACATTGGATGCGCAGGTGGACAAAGCACGCATGTTAAATTTACTTTTGAAAATACTCCGGTAAAAGATTCTGAAACTACCTATAAAGTTACTGTAAAAGGTCTTAAGGGTGGTCACTCCGGATTAGACATCGACAAAGGTTATGGAAATGCTGTTAAAATGATAAGCAGAGTACTTTGGGAAGCAAATAAAAAATTTGGAATTAGTGTTAACGAAATTGAGGGTGGTAGTAAGCACAATGCTATTCCTCGTGAGAGTTTTGCCAAAATTACAGTTAAAGCCGCAAGTGAGTTTGAAGCGTTAATCAGTGAATTCAATAATATTATCAAAGCAGAATACGCTTCCATCGAAAAGAATCTTGAAATTGTTTGTGAAAAAGTTGATTCAGTTACTACCGTTATGGATGATGCAACAAAAGAGAAATTGCTTAATGCTCTTTATGCAGCGCCTCACGGAGTAATTAGAATGCATCCTGACATTCCTGGTTTGGTACAAACTTCTACCAACCTGGCTACGATTCATTTTGAAGGCAATAAAATTGCGTTGATCACAAGTCAAAGAAGTTCTGCTGAATCCGAAAAATTTGACGCTTCCAACAAGGTTACTTGTGTCTTCAGGTTAGCAGGCGCTGAAACTGAATACAGTGATGGATATCCTGGATGGAATCCGAATGTAAACTCAGACATTCTTACTTTGATGAAAAATGGAATCAAAGAATTGTTTGGTCATGATCCTGAAGTTAAAGCAATTCATGCTGGTTTGGAATGCGGAATAATCATGGAGAAATATGAAGGAATGGATACCATTTCCTTTGGTCCAACAATTACCGGAGCTCATTCACCGGACGAAAGAGTGGAAATAGAAACAGTCGAAAAATTCTGGAATTTATTGTTACATACATTAAAAAATATTCCGTCAAACTAACAGTTTGGCGGTTTTCTTTTTCTAATTAAACTTATGGTTTTTTATGACTTCTAAAACAGTAAGAACAGAGCCATCCGCTTTTTATAGATGGACAATGCTAGTCTTTGTTAGTCTTGCAATGTTTGGTAACTATTATATTTATGATAGTATTGCCCCTATAGCAGACATGCTAAAATCAGATCTGGGATTTACCGATGTTAACATCGGACAAATGTATACAGTATACAGTATTGCTGCTGTTGTTGTTTTACTTTTCGGCGGTATTGCAATCGATAGATTCGGGACAAAAATTTCAATTCTTGTATTCGGTGCAATTTGCACTATATCTGCCTTTGTCACAGCTGTTTCACCAGATCTATCGGTTATGCTACTGGGTAGAGTTTTACTTGGTATTGGTGCAGAACCATTAATAGTAGCTGTTACTGCCGCATTAGCAAAATGGTTTAAGGGAAAAGAGCTTGGCTTTGCTTTTGGTATTAATTTAACTTTTGCCCGACTTGGCTCTTTTGCAGCCGACTGGTCTCCAACTTGGGGTGCTAACTATTATCATAACTGGCAGGACCCTCTTTTTCTTGCAACAATGATTGGATTAACTTGTGTATTTGGCGGTATAGTATATTATTTCATGGAAGGCTCTGCTGTAAAAAGATATACACTTGGCGAAGCTGGTGAAGTGGATAAATTTGTTTTTGCTGATCTATTCAAGTTTCAGAAGTCTTTCTGGTACATAGTAGTACTTTGTGTTACTTTCTATTCGGCAATATTTCCATTCAGAAGTTTTGCTATAAAATTCTATATGGAAGCTCATGGTGCAGATCGTGAATTTGCCGGACAGTTAAACAGCGCCTTGATTTTCGCTTCCATGGTTGCAATGCCATTGTTTGGTTTGCTGGCTGATAAAATAGGTAAACGCGCTTTAATGATGATGATTGGTTCTGTTCTCATTTTGCCTGTTTATTTAATGATGGTTTATTCGGGAATAACATTGTATATCCCGATCGCTCTCATGGGTATTGCATTCTCATTGATTCCTGCAGTAATGTGGCCATCTGTTGCATACCTTGTTGATGGTAGTAAATTAGGTACGGCTTACTCCTTAATGACTCTTATTCAGCAGATTGGGGTTGCTCTCTTTAATGTGTTATTGGGTTGGGCTAACGATACATATATGGCTTCGGCAGAAAATCCTGCTGGATACGAAGCGGGTATGTGGATTTTATCAATTCTTGGAATTATCGGATTTGTATTTGCTTACCTATTACGCAAGGAAGAAACCGGGCCTAATAATCACGGGTTGGAATACCCTGCAGGTACTAAATAAAAATGGAAATTGATATTACTTATCCAGTTCGCAGTGTTGATTTTGATATAAATGAAGGTTTGGTTACACTCAAATTTAAAAATCCCAGACCTTCGTTTCTTGATAAGTATGTGTTTAAGGAAAATTTAAAAAGAGATATAAAATTAGATTTAGATGAAATCGGTTCTTTCGTCTGGAACAATTGTGACGGTAAAATGAGTATTAAAGAAATTGCTGAAAAAACAAAAACGGAGCTAGGGGAGAATATCGAACAGGTTGAAACAAGGGTTGAACTCTTTGTTGAAAAAATGTCTGTTAGTAAATTTGTTAAATTGTATATAAAAAGATAAAATCACTTATATACATTATTTTTGTTAACTTATAGAACACTTGTACAATATTCTTACAGATAACATGAAAATTAAAAATTTATACATACTTTTGATTTTTCCGTTGGTTACTCAATCGTTGCAGGCGCAAAGCTTCGGATTTGGTTGCCTGGGTTTGAGTGGAATTTATGGCGGATATTCAATTCAGCAATTTGATGCTGCTCCTATAGAGGATGCCATTGGCTTGTATAATATTTCACGTAATAATATGAATGACGGTTTAAAATTTGATCAACTGGAAGGCTACAGAATTGGTGGAAATATATTCAGAGCCAGGTTCAGTAGTCTATTTATAACTACAAAAGGATACTATCAGTTTTTAGAACAGAAGCAAAATGGATTTTCATCTGAAGTGGCATCGATTAAAAAAGATGAGTACAAACTTTCACTCAATCATTGGGGACTTGGGATTGATATTGGATTTCCGTTGTTCAGTTTTTTAGATTGGAAAATTCTTGAAGGTGGTGTTAATTTCTACGATGTTGATTTTGACTATGAATCATTGCTCGAAGCCGAAGGAGATTTGAAAGTTCATTATTCTACTGATGAAGTTACTGTTGGTTATTATGCTGGAACAGGTCTTATTTTACATATTATCCCGGACTATATTAGTGTTGAAGGAACAGCTTTTTATAACTTTGTTGGTCTTTCAAACTTTATTACCTCAGACACCGATAGACTGAATCTGATTAACACTGGAGAAAAATTAGTAGAAGGTCGATTTGGTGCTGTTGTTCAGATAAATGTTGGTTTTCCACTTTAATACAGGAGTTAATTATGGCAGTTACAAAACTAGATAAAGCTTGCATTATAGCAATAAAAGATTGTATGGGAGCGAAAAAGAAGGAGACCATCCTTGTTATTACTGATGAGAATAAAAAAGAAATTGGATATGCATTGTACAAGAATGCCCGTACACTGGGCAATGAAGCGCTTTATGTTGAATTGAAGGTTGGTGAGATGCATGGTGAGGAACCACCTCAGTACATTGCGGATCTGATGCAAAAATTTGACATTATTTTGGTTCCTACTACAAAGTCTATGACTCACACTGATGCACGAAGAAATGCTTCAGCTAATGGTGCCAGAGTTGCGACTTTCCCCGGAATCACTAATGATGTTATGATAAGAGGACTTAGTGCTGATTACAAAAAAGTAGCTGCTCTTACCATCAAACTGCAAAAGATTTTTGAAAAAACTAGAATTATCAGAGTTACAGCTCCTGGCGGTACCGATATTACTATGGACATTACCGGCAGGAAAGCTTTCCCAAGTAAAGGCTTGTTCCACAAGAAAGGTGAAAGTGGCAATTTGCCTACAGGCGAAACTTTTGCTGCGCCTGTAGAAGGTAAGACAAATGGTGTTTTTGTTGTGGATGGCTCAATGTCGGGTGTTGGCATGATTAAAGACAAATCCATTACTATTGAAGTCGAGAATGGTTTTGCAACAAAGATTACCGGTGGAATTGAGGCTAAAAAACTTAATGAGATCATGAAAAAATACGGTAAATTGGCAAGAAATATTGCCGAGTTTGGTGTTGGAACAAACGATAAAGCCAAATTAAGCGGAGAAATTCTTGAGGATGAAAAAGTTCTTGGAACTGTACATATAGCTTTGGGTGACAATAAATCGATGGGTGGCAGTGTGAATGCCCCAATCCATCTTGATGGTATTATTAAAAAGCCGACTGTTTATTTTGATGGCAAGATAATAATGAAAAGTGGAAAACTCTTAGTATAACCCCATTTCATTAAATTTTTATAAAAGCCTCCAATTTCTTTGGGGGCTTTTCTTTTTTTAAACTACCGGAAGTGGTAAATATTTTGAGTTTTGTCTATATTTTCGCTACATTTGCACCTCAAAAAAAATCGGAGCTTATGAAAATTCTAGATTCCCTTAATGATGCACAGAAAGTTGCCGTTGAACATAACAGCACACACCACATAATTGTTGCCGGAGCCGGATCCGGGAAAACCAAGGTTTTAACTCACAAAATTGCATATTTACTAAAAGATGACTACGATCCTGAAAATATCCTTGCCCTGACTTTTACTAATAAAGCAGCCGGTGAAATGAAAGAAAGGATCAAAAAACTCATTGGTGCCAAGGCTGATAAACTATGGATGGGTACTTTCCATTCATTATTCGCCAGAATTCTACGCGCAGAAGCTGATAAATTAAATTACAAACCTAACTTTTCAATATACGATCGTGAGGATTCTGTTTCTCTCGTTAATAATATTCTTCAGGAATTTAATATCTCACTTGATAATTTTTCTGCCAGTAATATTCAGCACAAGATAAGTAATTTGAAAAATCAAATGATTAATCCTGATGAATTTATTAAACATATGGCTGAATCATTGCCTGATCAGAAAATAGGTGAAGTTTATAAAGAGTATAATAAGAGGTTGTTCGAAAATAACTCGATGGATTTTGATGACCTTTTACTTAAACCAATTGAGCTGTTTAACATTAATTCCAGGGTGCTGCAAAAATACCGTAAGCAATTTAAATATATTCTTGTTGATGAGTATCAGGATACTAATAAAGCTCAGTATGAAGTAGTATCACTACTTACTACTCCTAAAACAATTGTATGCGTTGTTGGTGATGATGCACAAAGTATCTATGGTTGGAGAGGCGCCGAAATTAAAAATATGCATAATTTTAGTAAAGATTTTGCAAAAGCGAAGGTTTTGAAACTTGAGCAGAATTATAGATCTACTAAAATGATTTTAGCCGCAGCTGATTCAGTTATCCGAAAAAATCCTGATCAAATTGAAAAGACTTTATGGACAGACAATGATGAAGGAGAATTACTAAGTTTAATTAAATGTGCCGATGAAAAAGATGAAGCATTCCAGATAGCAAAAATGATTAAGAAGGAAGTTACTTCTAAGAAACTGTCTTTTAACGACGTTGCTATTTTATACAGAATAAATTCTCAATCAAGAGCTTTGGAAGAAGCTTTAAGAAAAGAAAAAATTCCTTATAAAATAGTTGGCGGTGTTGAGTTTTACAGAAGGAAAGAAGTTAAAGATATAATTGCTTACCTGCGTATGCTGGCTAATCAGGCAGATGAAGAAAGTTTGCTAAGGATTATGAATTTCCCTCAACGTGGAATTGGTAATACTTCAATAAGTAAAATGATTGGCTTTGCCAGAAAACTTGAAGTAAGTTTGTTCGATACTATGTCCAGAGTTTTTGAGGTTATTGAAGTAAAAGAGAGAATTCAAAAGAATGTAAAAGGATTCAAATTACTTCTTAACAAATACATTGAGCTGAAAGATCAGTTGTCACTTTCTGAATTAACAAGTGCCCTTGTTGATGAATTAGGAATTCTAAGAATATATAAAGAAGAGAATACTCAGGAATCAAAAGCCAGATTTGAAAATGTTCAGGAATTATTACACGGAATAAGTGAGTTCAGCAAAGAGAACCCAAAGGCTACAATTGATGACTTTTTAGCTGAAGTCTCTTTGATTGCAGGTATTGACCAGTATGACGAGCAGAATAATGCAATTACCATGATGACCATTCACAGTGCGAAAGGCTTGGAATTCCCTGTTGTGTTTATAAGCGGACTTGAAGAAGATATCTTTCCACTTAATCCAAAGTTTGATTCTGATTCAAGGGTTGAAGAGGAAAGAAGACTATTCTATGTTGCAATTACAAGAGCAAAAATTAAGGCAATTTTAACCTATGCAAGATCCCGATATAGATTTGGAGAAGTAGCATATCAAAGTAGATCAAGATTTTTGGACGAACTTGATGAAGCTACCTATGAAGAACTAAGCGGTGGGATTGGACGCAAATCCAGCAGAAGGCGAAAAGCCTCAGGTTCTGATGATGAATATTATCAGGAAAGTTATGACGATTTTGATCAGGACAGAAGATCCTTGCGTGTTGGTAGTCGGGTTATCCATGAAATATTTGGCAACGGAAAAATATTAGCTTTAGCCGGAATGGGTGATACACAAAAAGTGACTATCTCATTTGAAGAGCACGGGAACAAACAACTACTCGTTAAATTTGCCAACCTCAAATTGGTTTAAAACAAAAAAAGGATCGGTGAAAACCGATCCTTTTTGAAAACTCTAACTTACCGACCATTTTCTAATCAAGTCGATACCGTTTTTCTTAAGCTTTTTGAGTGGTACTATCTTGGTTGTAAAATAACCAGCAACGGCAAAAATTAAACCCCATGACAGGGAAAGAAAAACAATTCCTTCTGTACTAATCCCCATGTGATTTCCCTCAGTATTACCCATAAGTTTAAAGAACTTGTTAAGTTAATTACTATTAACTGGAATGCTATTTAACATATTTAAAACAAAATGTCCAGTTATTTTTTGAAAGGAACATGCTTTATTGAAAAATATTTTTTCAACTCAGATTTCAGCACTCCTGATAACATAATAATTGCAATTAGATTTGGGAAAGTCATGAATCCAAGTGCGGCATCTCCGAATGACCAAACAGCTTCCAACTCGGCAATTGCACCAATAAAAACAAAGAATACGAATGACCATTTGTATAACAGAATTGATTTTTGACCGAATAAGTAATGAGCCGCTCTGTCACCGTAAAATGACCAGCTGATCATTGTTGAAATTGCAAAAAGTAATACAGCAAGAGTTACAATCTTATCCCCGTAATCGAAGAGCCAGCTAAGACCTTCTTTAAAAGCCAGTGAAGTAAGCAGACTTGCGTTAAGCAATTCGCCCGAGAAACCCTGGTCAATGCGTGTAACATAGAATTCCGTATGGTGCCATGCACCTGTCGTTATAATTACTAAGCCGGTTAATGTGCATATTGTAATTGTATCAATAAATGGTTCCAGCATTGCCACCGCGCCTTCGCGCACGGAGTACTTTGTTTTGGCGGTTGAATGGGCAATGGCGGCACTACCTTGTCCGGCTTCGTTCGAATATAACCCTCTTTTTATACCCCACAGCATTGTATTCATAACAACCAGGAATGAACCGGTGCCCACACCGGCAATTTCGGCTGGTGGATTAAAAGCCATTTTGAATATCAGTCCGAAACCTGGTAATATTGATGGGAGGTTGGCGATCAGGATAAGAAGGGCGGCAACAACATAGAAAAGAGCCATAAATGGTGAAAGGAATCCGGTAACATTACCTATTCTTTTAATCCCGCCAATAATTACTGTTCCAACAATTCCTGCTAAAACAATTCCATTAATAATCTGGGCCAGAGAAAGTTCGAACCCTTCAAAAACAATATGTTTGAGAGTGAGGAAGTGAGTTGATCCAATTACCTGTGTTACTTCAGAATAAAGCTGATCAGAAACCGTGAATGCCTGAATAGCATTTCCAGTTGCATAGGAACATATTACGGCGAAACTGGCAAATATTACAGCCAGCCATTTCCATTTTGGTCCAAGTCCTTTTTCAATAGTATACATTGGACCGCCGGCGGTTGATCCATCAGGAAGTATATCACGGTATTTATGAGCAAGGGTACATTCGGAAAATTTAAGTGCAGTTCCGAAAAAAGCAGTTACCCACATCCAGAATATTGCCCCGGGACCACCGTAATATAGGGCTGTTGCAACACCCGCTATATTCCCAATTCCAACAGTTGCAGAAAGGGCAGTGGCCAGTGCTTTAAAGTGAGAAAGGTCTCCCTCGTCATTAGGATCATCATAAATGCCGGCAGTAACTTTTACTCCGTGCCAAAAATGTCTAAGTTGAGGTAAGCCAAATTTGATTGTTACAAAAATGCCTGCTCCAAGAAGTGCGATTACCATTAATGGGATTGATCCAATAGGCATATCTTCAGTGGGGAAATTGCCAATAAAATCAAAGTTGCCGGGAAAAGACCAGACGGTTTCAAAGAGGGGGACTCCTCCAAAAATCAAAAAGATGAAAATAATACCCAAAGTTATAAATCCACCAGTAGATTTTTTCATAATTTATTCTGCAATAATTAATTAGTAATTCACTGAGTTAGAATTGAGTGCATTCATTTCCAATATTCCATGTCAGCTAAATATTGTTAATAATTAATAAAATGAATTATTTTAGTAAATATTTCCATGAATCAAGATCTAATAAAAATTAGAATTTATGAATTCGCTTTCCCCAAGAGCTTTAGTATTTATAAAAAACCCCCAGTATAATTGGGGGCTAATTTTTATTCTGGAATTTTTACTTCCGGATGTTCTGCCTTAAAGTCAATCCAATAATCCTTAATCGTAGATTTGATTTCCTTTCTTAGGATTAACAAACCGATAAGGTTGGGGATAGTCATAAATGCAATTGTAATTCCTGAGAGTGTCCAGATAATTGTCGTGTCAGTGAAAGCTGCCAGGAAGAAACCAACTATGTAAACAATTCTATAATATATAACTGCCTTTGTACCAAAGAGGTATGTTGTAGCTCTATCACCGTAATAAGACCAGGAAATAACTGTGGAGAAAGCGAACAGTAATAAGCCAATAGCTACAATATATTTACCGCCTTCGCCGAAGTAACTTTTTGTAAAAGCTACGGTTGTTAATGGTGCACTATGAAGAAGTGATTTACCAGTAAAAGTAATTCCCTTTGTCTGGTCAACATCTCCGGTAGCTACGTGCAGCGAACCAGTATAAGGAACGGCATCTTTTGTTAATTTTACAGATTCTGCAACTGATCTTGAATGGAATATTGTTACAGCATCTGTAATCTGACCATTTACTACATTCAGGTTGCCATCAAAAAAGGCTACTTCATTATCACCAATTAAATAATCCCACAATTTCTCTTTATCTTCAACTGATTGATCACTGTAAAGTCCGGTTAAAACTTTCATTTCAGCGTATTGAAATTCATTTTCCAACTTATCTTTCCAAACACCTGATGAAAGTAATACGAGTCCTGTTAGTGAGCAAATAAGAATTGTATCAATAAATGGTTCAAGAATTGCTACTAAACCTTCTGAGACAGGCTCATGAGCACGCGCAGCAGCATGTGCTATTGGAGCAGAACCCTGTCCGGCTTCATTTGAGAATAATCCTCTGTTTACACCTCGGTTAAAAGCAAAGGCAAAAGTTGCACCTAGGAAACCACCAGCCGCGGCAGTACCGGAGAATACATCCCCAATAATTGAAGAAATGGAAGGAAGAATATTTTCAAAATTGTAAAATATTACAGCAAGTGCACCAATAAAATATATTATCGCCATGGCGGGAACCAACTTCTCGGTAACTTTAGCAATTCTTTTAATCCCGCCAATAATCACAAAACCAAGGATAACTGCCAGGATACCACCCGTTACCATTTTACCAATACCGAACGTTGAAAAAACGGCATTTGCTATACTATTTACCTGAGGCAGGTTTCCAGTTCCGAATGAGGATAAAACTGTTGCTACGGCAAAAAAAGCACCGAGCCATTTACCGGTATTGATAACTTTACCGCTGGAGAGTTTTATATTCAGCCTTTTTTTCATAAAATACATCGGACCGCCAGCCATGGTGCCATCTTCAGTAACGTCCCGGTATTTATGTGATAATGTAACCTCAATAAATTTTGTGGTCATACCAAGCATTGCTGTAACTAACATCCAGAATAAAGCTGCCGGACCACCCAGGTGAATGGCAAAGGCAACGCCTGCAATATTCCCGGTTCCAACAGTTCCGGAAAGTGCAGTTGTTAAAGCTTGAAAGTGAGAAGTGTCACCCTGATCACCAGCTTTGTCAAATTTCCCCTGTACAACTTTTATTGCATGTCGGAAATATCTAATTTGTGGAAACTTTAAGTAAAGAGTAAAAAAGAATCCTGTACCGAGTAATAAAAAAACAAACCATTCTGAGCCACCAATATTTGAATCAATTATTTGTAAAAATTCATTGAGTTCCTGCATAGTCGATTTTTCCCGAAATTTTCTTATAAATTCATTGGTAGTTCAGTTAGTTAAATAGATCTAATATCAGCCCAAGCACACCTATTGAGTGTAAGAATACAATTGAGATAAGAACAGGTGCAAAATATTTAATAAACATTTTCCAGGCATTTATAATAAAAGGGGATTCATCGAATACTTTTTCGGCACCCTTTTTAAGCTCTACTAAAACCTTATCAAAACCCCAAACCCATGCGACGAATATCGAAATGAGTAACCCACCCAACGGAAGTAAAATATTTGAGGCGACAAAATCGGCTGTATCAAAAAAAGTTAATCCAAATAGTTTTACGTCTGCAAGAATATTAAATGATAGTGCACTTGGCACTCCAATTAAAAAGGCAAAGAATCCCATTACCAAAACTGCCCTATGTCTTTTCCATTTCTTTTCATCTACAAAATAGGAGATTACTACCTCAAGTAAGGAGATTGCTGAAGTCAGGGCAGCAATTGTAAGCAGTAAAAAGAAGAGAATGGAGAAGATGAAACCGCCAGGGACTTTAGTAAATACTACCGGAAGTGTCTGAAAAATTAAGCCCGGTCCCGCGGCGGGGTTCTGACCGGTTGCGAAAACTGAGGTAAAGATTGCAATCCCGGCAATAAGTGCAATTAAAGTATCAAGGAATACAATCCATACAGATGAGCTAAGTATATTATCTTTTGAAGACATATAACTACCGTAGGTCATCATTGCACCCATACCAAGGCTTAAGGTAAAAAATGCATGTCCCAAGGCAACAAGAACTGATTGCCCTGTAAGTTTGTCCCATTCAGGATTAAAAAGAAATGCTAAACCTTCCTCCGCACCACTAAGAGTCATTCCTCTTATCATCAATATTAGAAGAATTACTATGAGAATTGGCATCATTATTTTACTACCTCGTTCAATACCTTTTTGTACTCCGGCGTATACGATCCCCATGGTTAAAGCCATAAAAAGCATCATAAACCCGACATTCCAGTAAACATTTGAGGTAAGCGAATTAAAATAAACTTCAGAGGTAAGAGTTTCATCAAAATTAAAGAAAGATCCTCGTATTGATTCGATTATGTAACCAGTAGACCAGCCAGCAACTACGGCGTAAAAGGAGAGAATGACAAAACCGGCTATAACTCCCATTCCGCCAACTGATGCCCAAATTTTAGATTTACTTAGTGCCCTGAATGCTCCAACGGGATTTCTCTGCGTTGTTCTTCCTAAAAGTACTTCTCCGACAACGACAGGCAAACCAATTATAGCAATACAGATAAGATAAACAAAGATAAAAGCGGCCCCGCCATTCTCTCCGGCGATATAGGGAAATTTCCAAATATTTCCCAGTCCGATGGCTGATCCTGATGCAGCAAGAACAAAACCAATTTTAGAGCCCCATTGCTCCCTTGCGTTTGAATTTTGAATCATGGAATGATTTCCCCCGATTTTCAAGGATTATAAGAAAAACTAATATCTTAGAATATTTTTAGAAATTCAATAAAAATAATGATTCCAATAAGTTTTACATAAATGGACAAGATATCCATAAATGTTCTTGACAAATCATATATATTGTCTTATTATACGTTTGCAAGAATGCTAATTACTGAATTGAGACGGTTTTTAGTTAAAAGGAAAGGGCAAGAAATTGCATGAACGACAAATCGACTATTAAAATGAATCATTCACGAGAGTGTTGAATTGATGTTTTTAATCTAACAATAAATTATGAAGCAAATTAGAACTACTTATTTAGCCAGCCGGTGTTCAATTTGTAAATTTGAAATGATGCAATATTTCAATGGGGAAATGAAAGCTAGTAAACTACCAGTTATATGGGTGGTTGGATTACTTTTTTATTTCAAATTTACAAATTGATAAAAATTACAAAAATAGTTTAACGTTTAGAATTAGTGAATTCATTATGATTTCGCTTTTGCTTATAAAAAAAGAATTATTGAAAAATTGGATAACATATCCGAAAGTATTGTATAACTTTGTTATTAAAAAGGAAATTTTTCTTTGGAGGATTACATGACGTTTGTTTACAATTTTATAAATAAAATATTTGTACTCACATTATTTCTTCTGTTGACGGCTGGAATTGTTTTGGGGCAGATTAATATCACTCAGGCTTTAATAGATGGTGCCACTAACGGTCCTGCTGGTGCTCTTACAATGACAGACGGTAATGATTATATTCTTACTGAAAACGTAGCTTTAACCGGAGACTGGACAAATAATCTGAGTGCGAATTCTTTTACTCATGGTGGATTTACTGTGACATTTAGCGGTTCATCAGATCAGGACATTCTTGGTACCAATACTACAACGTTTTCTGGTGTTACTATTAATAATTCAACCATGATAGAAGATCTTTCCGATGAGATCATAACCGGTACACTCACAGTAGCTAATTCAGAAGGTACTACTGGCATATATATAAGTAATCAGACGATCGGAGCTGTTATTGTCTCTGGTGGATTATTGAGAACTGGTGCTGGTTCAGGTACATATATTGGTGATGTTACTATTTCTGGTGGTACCTTATCTACTCTTGGCGATTTACGAGTAACTGGTAATTGGACGAAAACAAGCGGTACTTTCACTCATAATAGTAAAAGTACTTCTTTTCGTGGGGCAGGTGGTACTCAGACAATTTCCGGTTCTACGACATTCTACGATCTTAATTCCTGGAATACAGGTGGAGTAATTGATGCTACAGGTGCAACAGTAGTCGTTGCTAATCGATTACATGTTATTATAGGAAAATTTATTGGTGCACCGGATGTTAACGGCGATTTAACAATAGATGTTGGTTCAGAGTTTGAGGCAAGTGGAAACTTCACACTCGCTGGTGAATTTGAAAATAATGACACTTTCGATGCAACGACAAATAGTGCAAAAATAACTTTTGATGGAAGCAGTAATCAGTTTATTTCCGGGACGACGACCTTTTATGATGTTGAGCTGAATAATTCAACTACGACACCTAATTTTAGCAGTCATACAATTGAAGGAACATTAACCGTAATTGCGGGAAGTGCAACTGTACCAACATCACTAGGCGGATTAAGTATCGCTGGTGGAACTGTGGTGCTATCAGGCAATACCAGTATCAGTGGTGATTTCAATCATTCTAGTGGTACATTTACTCAGGGTGGTTTTCTGGTTACAATGAATGGTACTGCCGCTCAATCGATGACTGGTGCACTCAGCTTTTCAAATTTAACAATTAACAATACTCATGTCAGTGCCCTTGTAGACGCATCCGGTGCCTCATCATTGGCAGTTTCTGGCACTCTGACAATAACTGATGGAAATTTTAAAAGCGCCTCTGATTATACCAATGTTACAATTGCTGCAGCTGGAACTCTGACCTTAAGTGGTGACATTACAGTTAGCGGCGATTGGTCTAATAGTGGGACATTATCAGGGAATTACGAAGTGCAATTTGACGGGACTGACACGCAGAATATTACCGGTACAACGACATTCTATAATCTTGAGATTAACAATAGTCATATCAGTAATAAGGTTGTGGCATCAAGTGCTACAGTAATTGTTTCTAATAATTTTGTGATCACTGATGGTATCTTTTCAGGTGCCCCGGATTTATTAAACAGTACGATCAGTAGTTCAGCAGGAACACTTGAACTGACAGGTAATATAAAAGTTAGTGGAAACTGGTCTAATACCAGCGGTAATCTAACTGGCAACTATGAAGTTGAATTTGATGGCGCCAGTTCTACAATTACTGGTGCGACCACTTTTTATAATCTGAAAATTAATAATGCGTCAAACACAATTAATATTTCAACGCATTCAGTAACTAATTTATTGACCTTGACCGCAGGTAGTGTAACAGGTGGGACAAGTTATAAGAATGTGACTCTTAACGGTGGTACTTTTATCTTAAGTGGAAATACTGCATTAAGTGGCAATTGGATAAAAAGCAGTGGTACATTCACTCCCGGAAGTAATGAAGTCGAATTTACCGGAGCCAGTTCAACAATAACCGGGGCTACAAGTTTTTATGATTTAGAAATAAATAACGCATCCAATACAATAAATATATCAGCCCACACTGTAACAAATTTACTAACTATAACTGCCGGTAGTGTAACAGGTGGAACAAGTTATAAAAATGTAACGCTTAATGGCGGTACTTTTATATTGAGTGGAAATACCACATTGACAGGTAGTTGGACAAACAGTAGTGGTACTTTCACACCCGGAAGTTATGAAGTTGAATTTACCGGTGCTGGCTCAACAATTACCGGAGCCACAACATTTTATAGTCTGGATATTAATAATGCATCAAATACAATTAATATCTCTGCTCATTCGGTCTCCAATACACTAACTGTGACAGCCGGAAGCGTAACTGGTGGCACTGATTATGTAAATCTTAATATTGCAGGAGGTACATTTGTTCTTAGTGGTAATACAACGATTAGTGGAAACTGGGTTAGAACAGGAGGTTCTTTTACGCCTGGTTCGAATAAAGTTACCTTTGACGGTAGTAGCACACAAAATATTACCGGAACAAATTCATTTTATGATTTAACTATAGCTAACACGCATGTAAGCAACAAAGTTAATGCCTCAACCGGCTCAATAACAGTGACTAACGATCTTGCAGTTACAGATGGTATTTTCTTAAGTGCTTCTGATTATACTAACGTAACAATATCTGTCGGTGCAACATTAGAATTAAGCGGTAATATTACCGTAAGCGGTAGCTGGACAAACAACGGTACATTTACCTCTGGAAGTAATGCGGTTACATTTGATGGCTCATCAGATCAGAACCTATTAGGAGCAACAACATTTTACCAATTGGTAATAAATAACCCTGCAATGACAGAAAATTTATCTGCGCACACCATTAGTAATAAACTAACCGTAACAACAAGCGAAGGAACCACTGGAATTTTAACAGGTAGTGGAACCATTCCTACGGTACAGATTATCGCAGGAAAAGTAATTTTAGGATCTGGGAACATCACAACATTATTAGATATAGATGGTGGTACAGTAACATTAGGTACAGGCACCATAGCTTCGTTGGATATTGATGGTGGAACAACCACTTCTCATGCAACATCAGGCGATTTTGGAATAGTAGATATTGCTACAGGTAGCTTAACTCTTGGCGGACCTGTTGCAATTAGCGGTAGTTTTACTAATGCCTCTGATGCTACAACTTTTATACATAATGACAAAACTATAACATTTGATGGAGCAACTACTGTAACCGGCCCTTCTACATTTAGCGGAGTAACAATAACCGGAACTCTGACTCTGGCTAACGCAATTGTTGTTAAAGGTGACTGGACGAATTCAACAGGAACATTCACTCACGGAAGCCAAAATGTAACCTTCAGTGGTTCAGCGGCACAGGCATTAACTGGCGGAACAAATACATTTTATAATTTGACCATTACCAGTGGTGATGTTGTTACATCATCAGGAACACTTACAGTAACAACTAATTTGTCGGTTACAACAGGTACTTTTGTCAGTGCTTCAGATTATAATAATGTAACTCTTGCAAGTGGAACCACTTTGCAATTAGCAGGAAATATTACTGTTAGTGGAACATGGACGAATAATGGTGGTTCATTGACTGGAAGCTTTGCAGTTGAATTTGATGGTGCCGCATCGCAGTCAATCGGCGGTACGGGATCAACAACATTTTACAACCTAACTCTAAACAACTCCAATGGAGCAGTTTTAGGTATTGGTCAGAGAGTTAACAACACATTAACTCTTACTAGTGGTATAATTACTCTTGGCAACTTTGATCTTACATTTGGCGATGCCGCAACCGCGGTTGCCGGAACTTTAAGTGCTACCAAAATGATAGCCGTTACTGGCACAGGTAGTGTAATAAAAGAATTCACCGGTGCTGATCCGGCATTGTTCTTATTTCCAATAGGTGAGACAAGCGGCACAACAGAATATTCTCCATTTTCTGTAGATCTCTCCGGTGTAACTTATGGCGGGACAGGACTTGTTGCGGTTAACGTAACAGATGCCGCGCATGGCGATGTTACCGGCGCTGATTTTCTTACCCGATACTGGAGTGTTACACAATCGAATCTAACCAGCTTTAGCGCTGCTATTGTTGGTACATACCTGACAGCTGATATAACAGGAACAGAAGCCAGTATTTTTGGATTAAAAAGAGATGGTGGATCGAGCTGGACAAACCTTGGACTCGTAAATGCGGGTGCGAATACTATTAACGGATCTGGTTTAACAAGCTTTTCTGACTTCACAGGCGGCGGCGTTGGTGTAACAGTAACTGCCCCAAATGGTGGACAAAGATTTCTTGTTAATAGGGTTGAAAATATAACCTGGACTTTTTACAATGTTACTAATGTGCAAATAGATTATTCAACAAATAATGGCGGTGCCTGGACACCAGTTATTGCAAGCACGTCTGCTGCTGCCGGGACTTATGCCTGGACTATCCCTGCAACATTAACTACGCAAGCGCTTGTTCGTGTTTCTGACGCAACTAATGCAGCCGTAGTTAATGATGTAAGCAATGCGGTTTTTACAATCGCTGATATAACTGTTACTACTCCAAATGGAGCCGAATTCTGGGAAGTAGCTTCCTCTCATGATATTGAATGGGATCAATCTGATCTTGTCACTGAAGTGCAGATAGAATATTCAACTAATACTGGTGGTTCATGGATTGTTGTTGATCCGAGCGAAGTTTCAGCAGGGACTTCAGATACATTCTCATGGACTATTCCTAATACTCCAACTGCAACTGCTCTAGTAAGAGTAACAGCACTTACTGGTGGAACTGGGTCTGATGTAAGTGATGCTGTATTCATAATCCCGGGTGTCGTAGTAGTAGCGCCAAATGGTGGTGAAGCATGGGTTTCAGGAACGAGTGAAGATATTACTTATACGACTCCTGGCTATACAATTGGAACGGAACAGGTTACAATAACTTATTCTACAGATAATGGTGGTTCCTGGATGCCTTTAGCTACACCAGTTACAGGCGGAACATATTCCTGGACTGTTTCTGACGAGCATACATATAATGCCCTGGTAGAAATTAAAAGAGTTGCAGGTACTTCAACTGATACCAGTAATGCTGTATTCACTATAGTGCCTCCACCTCCACCTTATGGTTCTCCATCAGCAAATGAGGTTGCAGTAACTATCGAGCCAACGTTGACTTGGTCAGCAGTAACAAATGCAGTTACTTATGAGATGCAGGTTTATTCAACAGCTACACCTAGTGAAACCGTTATTGATACAACTGGCTTGCTTCCTGCAAATCCACTCGAAATTGACTTTGAACAACTATCATGGATGGGCGGGCAAAATTATTATACACGTATGAAAAATCTTACAGGATACTTATGGAGAATGAGGACGATTGGACTTAATTCAGTTGTTGGTAATTGGTCTTCTCCAAGAAAATTTACAACGATTCAGGGCGTTACACCAACACTAACGTATCCATTAACAGGTTCAATTCTTAGTACTCCGGTAGTTCAATATTACTGGAATGTAACTATCCCTTATAATAACCTGGTATTTGAGTTATTCTCTAATACAACCGGGGATTTTACACCAATATCCGGAGAGTCACCTCTTCTTATTAACGGAGAGTTAAATACTTCCGGAAGTGGTTATTCCCCAGGGACTCTGCATTATTGGATGGTGCGTACCAAAACTCACGCTGGACAAACATCAAGTTATTCTGCAGTGGAAAGCTTTATAACAAATGGTTTATTATCACCAATTACACTGCTTTATCCATACGATGGTATTGAGACGTTTAACAACATGCCATACGTGTATTGGCTTAATTATTTATATAGTCCTCTTGTAAAATATCAGGTAAGATATTCAAAGAATAACAGCCTGGATATTAATGATGCCCTTGATACGGATTTTACTGATTTACCCTTAACTTTTAACTCTTATGCACAACTCGAAGATCTTGATGATGGAGCGACATACTACTGGCAGGTTGCAGTAACTAATGACGGAGGAAGTACTCTGCTTTGGTCTGATCTCTTCAGTTTTACTACACCAGCATCAACGTCATCAAATACATTTTTAGCTCCAACTCCATCTTATCCGGTGGCAGGAGTAACAATATATTCAACATCCAGTACATATTATTGGATACCACAAACTATTGATGCTACGTTGCAATACCAGGTTAGGTATGGAGCAAGTAATGCTACAACTGCTGGTCAACTTGATGCTGGCGTAAACACTGCTCTTACGAGCGATTATTATATTCAGGTTGCCGGGCTTACTGGAAATACAACTTATTATTGGCAGGTTAGAACCTACAATGGCAGTTCATACTCTCCATGGTCGGTTGTTCAGACATTTAATACTGATGCCTCAATTAATGCTATCAAAACACCAATATTGCTTTCGCCTTATGACGGTCAGATAGTAAATAATTTGCAGCCAACTCTTTATTGGTATATTGATGGAAGTGGAGCAGGTTACGATTATACAGTTGTTTATAATACCGATGGAGCACAGAATACAAACGGTAATCTTTCAGGGACATCAAATGTCCTGGGTAGCGGAGCGACTACACATCTTCTTGCGAAATTTGCAAGCGATCTTACAAATGGAGAGACATACTACTGGCAGGTTATTGCCTCCACAGGTGGTGCTGACTCAGCATATTCATCTATAAAAAGCTTTTCGGTAAACGCGAGCAGTACTGTTAGTATTACACTCCCTATCCCGGCTTATCCGGTTGGTGGGATTGTTGTTAACACTTCTGATCCTGTAGTACATTGGGTAGTCAACGGAGCATATGGGCACCTTGAATTCCAAATCAGATATTCAACTGACAATACTGTGTCGGGTGGTATTCTGCAAAATGGGACAGTAGATTCTGACTGGACTTCAAACTTATCCACAGCATTAAGTGGTCTTACACCTGGTGCTACATATTACTGGCAGGTTAGAGCAAGATTAGCTTCAACTCCGGCAACTATGTCTGACTATTCGACAGTGCAGTATTTTGTTATATCTGCGGGTGCTTCTCCTGTGATGGCAATACTTGGCAGTCCTATCGATGGTGTAGGGATTAACACTGATACCCCGACCCTTTCTTGGATATTACCTATGTCAACCGAATCAACATTATCGTATGACCTGGAAATCGCAGATAATGCCGATATGACTTCGGCGGAAAAAATTACAGGTTTGACGGAAACTCAGTTCAAACATAACCTTACAATTGGTAAAAAATATTACTGGAGAGTTCGCTCAAGAAACACTGAAGGTGAATATTCTTACTATACCGGTGTGGGTGATTTTGATATTAAGAGCAATATTACTGAAACTGAAGATGAGGAAGCACTTCCTACAGAATTCTCCATCGATCAGAATTATCCGAATCCATTCAATCCTTCAACCTCAATAAGATTTGGTTTACCTGAGGCATCGAAGGTAAGGTTAAGTATTTATAATATACTTGGCGAGGAAATAAAGACACTCGTAAATGAAGAATTAGATGCAGGATACCATCACGTAATATGGAATGCTGATAATAATAATGGGTCCAAGGTTGTTAGTGGTGCGTATTTCTATAAAATAGTTTCAGGCAACAATCTAATAACAAAGAAGATGTTATTTATTAAATAATCGATCGGAACAGATTATGAACAAATTTGGCGCAGCTTTTTTTGTATTCATGTTGGCGGTGGTAATGGCTTTGGCTTTAATCGCTTGTCAAAGTTATTTCCTTAGCTGAGAAATGCTGAACAGGGGAAAGCTAACAAATGAATTTATTGTGAACCATGTGGTTCTAGAAACAAAAAGACCAGCAAAAAAACATATTTATTTATTAAAGGTGCAATATGAAAAATAAGTTAACAATTTTTAATCTGCTTGTCGCGTTCATCTTTGTTGGATTAACAACAATGCAAGCGCAGACAATGGATGTTCAGAGACCAGTTTCAACGTCAATTGCTGACGGTGGATCAGATGTCGTAGGTAATCAGGCAACTGGAACTCAGTTTACTCTTACCTATACGATTCTGGAGACCGCGAGCAGTAACTTGGATATTACAGCTTTTGCCGCATCAGGCGAAAGCAATTGTACTATCGATGCAATTACTCCTTCGGCTGCATTTACACAAACTCTGAATAATTCAAGTATGACAGTTGATGTTGATGTTACCGTCCTTACTACAGGAGCTTTCAGTTTTGATATTGATATAACAAATACAGCAGGAGATTTAAATTACGACATCGCTGTTTCGGGAACTGGAATTCCTGGTGAAATTGATATTCAAAGGCCCGTCGCTTCAACAATTGCGGATGGAGCATCTGATGCTATTGGGACTTATTATGCCGGATCGGCATTTGTTCTGACCTATACAATAGAAGAATTAATTTCATCAGATTTAATTGTGTCCAATGCAGTATCAGCTTCTCCTTCGAATTGTACAGTTAATTCAATCACACCTTCTGCGGCTTTTTCGCAAACTCTTAATGGGTCTACAATGACATTTGATGTAAATGTAACACCAACAGCAGCAGGAGTATTTAGTTTTGAACTTGATATTACCAGCGATGATTCTGACGAGGGGAACTACGATCTGACTGTTTCAGGCACGGCAGTTGCTCTTACACCAGCTGGTGGGGCAGTGGATGTATCAATTCAACCATTATTTGAATGGGTTGATCCTGCTTCCGGTATTGCTGTTTCAAAAAATGCAAGTTATAATCCAGCAGTGGATTCACCAGGGACAAGTGAAATAGAGGACAATTCTATTTCAAGTGTTACGACTTACGATGCTTCCACTCAACCAGTTACTCTATACAACAATACTACTTACTATTGGTGGGTTTATGATGATGGTCTAACGAGTTGGGTGTCAATGGGTTCATTTACAACAGCGCAAAATGTAACTCCTTTCTTAGCTGCGCCTGTTGGTGGATTACAGCTTAACTCAGAAACCGCTCAATTATACTGGAATACTTCTGGGCATATAGGCGATTTTTTGTTTGATATCTTTTACAGTACAACACAAAAGTTAACTTATTCGGGTGATACCCCGCAATTAATGAATCTTGATCATGAGATTGCATATATAAATAATCTTACTCCGGGTGCAACATATTATTGGCAGGTTAGAGTAAAAGATTCTAATAATAATATTCTTGGTTATTCTACAGTTGAAAGTTTTATAACATATGGGGTTTTAACAAAGCCTTTGCCAACATATCCTTTGGATGATTCTGAAACTTATACCGTAGATCCTTACCTTTACTGGACGAGTTATTTTTATAGTACTTTGATTCAATACAAAGTTAGATACAGTACTACAGCAGATGCTTCAGATTCCAGCCCAAGTGATGGTTATCTTGATAATGGAGCCAGTGAAACACCACTAGACTTTGATTTGTATGTTCAATTAACCGGGTTAACCGGTGGAACACCATACTATTGGCAGGTAGCCGCTACAAATGATGGTGGCAGTACCTATGTATGGTCAGATATATTTACTTTTAATACTCCTGCAACTTTATCTGGTATAGTAACATCACCCACTCCTTCATATCCGGTTGGCGGAATAACTATGTATTCTTCTTCTGTTACATTCTACTGGCAGCCTACAAGTTATAATGCATCACTGCAATATGAAGTGAGATATGCCAAAGATGATAATACAATTGACGGAAATGGGATGTTAACAGCTGGAACATCAATGTCGCTTACCAGCAGTACATTCAGACAGATTGCAGGACTTGAAGGCGACGCGACATATTACTGGCAGGTTAGGGCATATAATGGATCTGCATTTAGTCCATGGTCAGTAGCTGATAATTTTGTAACGGATGAATCTGTACTTAATGTACAGACTCCAATCCTGCTTACACCGGGTGACGGACAATTGGTAACAACTCTAGAACCCACTCTTTACTGGTATGTAAATGGTAACCCCAACGGATATACATTTACTGCTTTGTACAATAGTGATGGTGCGCAGGACTTTAACGGTAATTTGAGTGGCACCACAAACGTGCTTGGCGGAGCTACTACAACAGATAGCTACTATGCTAAATTTTCAACTGCTCTTGCAGATGGAGGTACATATTATTGGCAAATCAAAGCTGAAAAAGGACTTGTTACAAAGTACTCATCAATTAGAAGCTTCTCTGTAAATGGGGAATCAACAGCAACAACTGCTGAAATTCCAATCCCGGCATACCCGATCGGTGGATTTACAGTTATTACATCTGATCCGGTTCTTAATTGGGTAATTAATGGTTCTTATTCTAATCTTGAATTCGAAGTTCTCTACTCAACTGATAATTCAACTTCAGGGGGAGTACTGGTAAACAGTGGTACAGCCACAACAGCATGGAATTCGAACCTATCAGTAGCATTAAGTAATTTAACACCCGGCGCAGTTTATTATTGGCAGGTTAGATCAAGGGTTGCCTCATCTCCTGCAACTTTGTCAAATTATTCAGCGGTTGAGTATTTTATTGTATCTGCTGGCGCTGGTCCATCAATGGCAATTCTGGGTAGTCCGGTAGGAGTAGAAGTTAAAACAACTGATCCTGTTTTATCCTGGGTCATTCCTTCTCTCTCTTCTTCGGAATTAACATACGAAGTTGAAATAGCTGAAGATCCATCAATGCTTGGTGCTCAGACAATAGGTGATATTACATCAAATAATGTTCAGGTAAATGTATCAGATGGAAAAACCTATTATTGGAGAGTAAGATCAAAAACTGATAATGGAGAATATTCATCTTATACTGGCAGTGGTTCATTTGGCGTTGATCAAAATGTAACAGAGGTTGAAGTAGAAAACTCAATTCCTACTGAATTTGAAGTTGCTCAGAACTATCCAAATCCATTCAATCCGGCAACGACTATCAGGTTTTCTATTCCATCATCTGAAAATGTGACGGTGAAGATATTTGATATGCTAGGTAGTGAAATTGCTACTCTATTGAATTCGGATCTGGAAGCTGGAAATCACTCCGTTGTATGGAATGGTCAGAATCAATATGGTAGTAGTGTTAGCTCAGGCGTTTACTTTTACCGTGTTATTTCGGGAAATAACGTTGTTACAAAGAAAATGTTATTAATGAAATAAATGATGCTGATTGGAGATTTAACAATGACGAAAGTAGGATTTACAATATATATTATTTTATTCTCAGCCATTATTATGCTTGCGTTAATCGCTTGTCAAAGTTTTTTGCTGAGCTAATTATTGTTCAGAGGTCTGCTAGCAGACCTCTGACTTATTCAAAATTCAGTATAATTTGGACGTTGCTAATGAATGAAGAATAATCAGATTTTCATTTTTACAATAAATGCTAAGTCCAGTGATTTTAGAATTTTTAACAACATAAAAGGTGTACTATGAAAAACAAATTAACATTTTTAAGTTTGCTTGCTGCTTTCTTTTTTATGAGCGCGTTAAGTGTTCAGGCACAAGTTACATTGACAGCTCCGGCAAACGGAGCGGTAGGGGTTTCTATTGAACCGACCTTTACCTGGTCAACCACAACCCCAGATTACCTTTTTGAAATATCAACTGGTACTGGTGGTTCTTTTGCAGGGGGGCTTGTTTATTCAAATACAGTAACCCCAACTACATTTGATTTTACAACAATTACTAACATTTTGTTAAATAATACAAAGTACTTTTGGAGAGTTACTGATAACAGTGGTGGTGGAACTCCATCGAGTGAGTTCAGTTTCACAACCTCTATAAATGTTACGCCATTTTTAACCTCACCAATTAGTGGGTCACAAATTAACACACCAACAGTTTCTTTGTACTGGAATGTTTCAGGTAGTGGTAATTATACCTATGATGTATTTTACAGTACCACGCAACAATCTTCATATGCAGGCACAGTGCCTGCACTACAAGGATTGACGAATTCAGTTGTTTCTGTTTCAGGCTTAGCGCCCGGTACAACTTACTACTGGCAAGTGCGTGTAAAATCATCAACTGGTGCAATTATTGGTTATTCTGTTGTTGAAAGTTTTGTAACATATGGCGTTTTAACAGAACCTATTCCAATTTATCCTACTGATGGTTCTGAAACATATTCAAACGAACCATATCTTTATTGGACTAGCTACTATTACAGTACAGTAATTCAGTACAAAGTTCGATATTCTACAAGTGCTGCCTTAACTGGTGATATATTGACTACTGGAACCGAAACACCTCTGGATTTTGATTTATATACTCAATTAACAGGGCTGTCTGACGGAACTCCTTACTACTGGCAGGTTGCCGCTTCAAATGATGGTGGATCAACATTTGTATGGTCAGATGTTTTTAGTTTTACAACACCAGCTGCAACAGGATCAGGCTCATTGTTACCACCAACTCCTGCATACCCAACAGCTGGAATAACAGTATATTCCTCTTCAGTTACTTTTTACTGGCAAGTAACAAGCTTTGATGGAACAATGCAATACGAAGTCCAGTATGTTAAGGATGACAATACAACCGCAGGTGGTGTTTTGACCGGTGGTGCCTCAGTGTTAGTTACACTTCCATTAACTGGTAGCAATTTTAGACAGATTGCCGGATTAGAAGGCGACGCTACCTACTATTGGCAGGTGAGATCATACAATGGATCAACATATAGTGACTGGTCTGTTGTTGATAATTTTGTTACTGATGAATCAGTTCTTAATGTGCAGACACCTATTCTTTTAACTCCATATGATGGACAGATTGTAACAACTCTGGAACCGACAACCTATTGGTATATAAGTGGAAATCCAAACGGTTATGATTTTACAATTGTCTACAATGATGATGGTGCACAGGATATAAGTGGAAATTTAACCGGGACTACAAATGTGCTGGGCGCTGGTACTACCAGTGGTTTTTATGCCAAATTTGCCTCTGCTCTTCTTGATGGAGGCACATATTATTGGCAGGTAATTGCATCCAAAGGTGGATTTACCAGATATTCTGAAGTGAGAAGTTTTACAATTAATGCAGCTTCAACTGCAAGCGTTGGTCCGGAAATACCAATTCCGACTTATCCTGTTGGCGGGTTTACTGTATTAACCGATAGTCCTGTTCTTAACTGGGTTGTTAACAGTTCTTACTCAAACCTGGAGTTCCAAGTATTGTACTCAACAGACAATACAACCTTAGGTGGTGAATTACAGAATAGTTTGTCCTCAACAACATGGACTTCAAATTTATCGGTTGCCTTATCTGGGTTAACGCCAGGAGCAACTTATTATTGGCAGGTAAGATCCAGATTTGCTTCTGCACCTGCAACAATTTCAGATTATTCTTCTGTTCAATATTTCGTGGTTTCTGCGGGAGCCGGTCCATCAATGGCTATTTTAGGTAGTCCTGTTTATGGTGAAACGATCAGTTCTTCTGCTCCGGTATTATCATGGATCATACCATCAGAATCAACTTCTGAATTAACATATGAAGTTGAAATATCAGAAGATCAGTCAATGAATGCCGCCCAGAGGATAGATAATCTTACAACAAACAGTGTCACAACAAGCTTGCCAGCCGGAAAAACCTACTATTGGAGAGTAAGATCAAAAACATCTGAAGGTGAATATTCTTACTATACTGGAGCGGGTGAGTTCGAAATAGATGCTAATATTTCCGCTGTTGAAGAAACAGAGGAATTACCAATAGAATTTAAAGTGGATCAGAACTATCCTAATCCATTCAATCCATCAACGACTATTAAATTTGCGATCCCAGCAACAGAAGAAGTATCTGTCAAAATATTTGATCTTCTAGGCCGTGAAGTTGTTACTTTACTTAGTGGTCAGTTAGAAGCAGGTAATCATTCGGTTGTATGGAACGGACAAAATCAATTTGGCGCAACAGCTACTACTGGTATTTACTTCTTTAGAGTAAAATCCGGTAACAATGTTGTAACAAAGAAAATGGTATTAATGAAATAATTGACATGGAAAGGAGATAAAACCATGACTAAAGTTGGAATGACAATATATATGATTTTATTCTCTGCGATAATAATGCTGGCCCTTATGGCTTGCCAGTCATTTTTCTTATCGTAAGATGTCAAAAATCTTTAAGAAGGGCAGCGTTTAGCTGCCCTTCTTTTTAGATAAAACATACTCAAAATAAATATTATTTTTGCTCATGTAATGACATATGAAGTCCTGTTTTAACTCCAATTATATTGATCTTTAAGAGAAATAATAATTTCTTACCTTGACAAAAGCATTTAAATAATCTATATTTTTTTGCCAGCCAAATAATCATTTTATTATTATAAAATGATTATCCTAATATTTTTCAAAAGAGCGCGAAAATCTTACAAATAATGAATTTGAGTGTATTTACATTTGTTTTAAATACAGTTAGAAAAAATGATATAATCTGAATAATTATCAGCATGGTATTTCTTTATTGATTTATTAACATGTTACCATTAATGAAACCAGTCGAGTTTTGTGAGATAAAAAATATATTGGAGGGCGTATGAATAACAAGTTTACAATTTTTTTGGTGTCTGTTATATTTACTGTTTTTTGTAATATTAATATCCAGGCGCAATCTCCTGCAGATTTAGATGTAGGAGTTTCAATCCAACCGATCTTTACTTCTCCAGCAGAGGCATATGGGATTGCAGTTTCGATGAATCCTAACTATGATGCTGATACAGAGGATCCAGCTGATAATGAGTTGGAAGTCCTTTTTGGACAAACTACTACTTATGATGCTACTGCACAATCAACTCTTCTTCTAAATAATACAAAGTATTATTGGTGGTACCTGAATGATGTTGCAGGTACATGGGTATACGTAGGAGGATTTACAACTACTGTTGGTGCTACAATAGGATTAATTGCACCAACCGGTGGAATTGAACTTAATTCCGATATTGCTACACTTTCCTGGAATTCTACTGTTTCCGGCGGTAACGAATTATATGATGTTTTCTTCAGTGATGCTGATCCGGGAGATACATTCGCAGGGACTACTCCTAATGAAGCAGATTTAACTGTAAAAACTTTTGAATTAAATAACCTTCCTCCAAATGCCACATATTATTGGCAGGTGAGGGTTAAAACTGCTACTGGTGCTATTGTAAGTTATTCTGATGTTGAGACTTTTAGAACTTCGGGTGATTTAATGATACCAGTTCCTGCTGCACCAGTACAAGGTCTTGTTCTTAACAGCACATCTCCATATTTGTATTGGGGAAGTTACAATAATCATCCTGATATTGTTTATCAGGCATGTTATTCACTAACTGAAACTATTGGGGGTGTTACTTCTTTCCCATATCAATTAAATGATGGTGTTACTACAAGTTGGACACACAACAGATATATTCAGGTTTCAGACCTAACACCTGGAGAAGTTTATTATTGGCAGGTTAGAGCATCAGATGATGGTGGTGTTGCCTCATTTTCAGATTGGTCAGATCCAGTAAGTTTTGAGATTTATGGAACAGGTGCTGCCAGTGCACCCATACCGGTTTATCCGTCTGGAGGAATATCAATATATGCCAGTTCTGTTATGACGTATTGGTACATGTTAGGCAATAGCTCAGGTTTACAATACATCGTTCGGTATGGAACAGATTCTACAATGGATGGCACGGACCCAACAATGTTAGAAAATGCTGATAATACAACAGCAACAAGTAGTATGTATAAGCAACTTGCACATTTAGTTGATGGAGAAACATATTACTGGCAAGTACAGACAACTGGTGGTGCCTGGTCTGATGTTCATAGTTTTATTGTAAAAACATCAGCAGAAACACAAAGAATACCTATTCCTTATCATCCTGTAAACAACTATGTAGAAACAACACGCAGACCTACTCTATATTATTATGTCTTTGGATACAGTTACGGTTTGGAATACGAAGTACAGTATTCTAACTTACTTAATGCTGGTGCACTTGATAACCCAACGCTTTTAGGACCAACATCAGATCTTTATATTAACATTGAAACAGATTTAGATCTTAACACAACATATTATTGGCAGGTAAGATCAATTAGTGGAACTACCCCTTCAGACTGGTCAGAGATATCTACTTTCGAAATTGATCAGAATGCGGAAAATGTTTCTATAATTCCAACACCTTCCTACCCTGTGGGTGGAACTGTCGTTGATTCCAAAACACCAGATTACAATTGGGTTGTTAACGGAAATTACTCCCATCTCGAATTCCAGGTAAGATATGCAACACATGATAACACCACAGATGGCGAATTAGACGCACCATTTGCAGCAGTTACTGGTTGGTCAACTGATTTGTCCGTTACACAGGATGTTAACTTAATTCCTGGAGCTATGTATTACTGGCAGGTGAGAAGCAGATTAGCCTCTACACATGACGGCGAATCAAAATTCTCTACTCTTGCAAATTTTGTCGTTTCTGCTGGAGCAGCCCCGGTAATGGTTATCCTTGGCAGCCCTGTTGCTGCAGTTCAGATCGGTACAAGTACACCAACATTCTCGTGGATATTGCCGACTCAATCTACTTCTGAACTCTCATATGAGGTTGAGATTGCTGATAATGAACAAATGGCATCACCACAGGTAATGAATGCTGATAATCTTTCTGTTGAAGCTCAAAATCTTACTGATGGTCAGCAATATTTTTGGCGAGTTCGTTCAAAAACGGATGCAGGTGAATATTCACTCTATTCAGGTCAAGCTTCGTTTACCGTTAACTCGAGCATTACAACTCTTGAAGAGGTTAGTGGAATACCAATAGAATTTAATGTTAGTCAAAATTATCCTAATCCTTTCAATCCTTCTACAACAATCAAATTCTCTCTGCCGGCAGCAGAAAAAGTGAGCGTTAAAGTTTTCGATCTTTTAGGTCGTGAAATGATAACACTTCTTGATACTCAATTAGAAGCCGGTAATCACTCTGTTGTTTGGAACGGTGAAAATCAATTTGGTAATGCAGTTAGTACCGGTATTTATTTCTACAAAGTAAAATCAGGTAGCAATGTTGTAACAAGAAAAATGATTTTAATGAAATAGATTATCTATTAAGGAGATGGAGAATGTCAAAAGTTGGTATGACAGTATTTATGATTCTTTTCTCTGCGATAATAATGTTGGCGCTTATCGCATGTCAGTCATTCTTTTTATCGTAGAAGTATAAATTAAAGGGCAGCTATTAGCTGCCTTTTTTATTGTGCAAACGCAGGATAAAATCCATTACATAATCATAGTTAAAGGATAAATCAAATCAGAACAGTTAAGTATTATATTATAAATAACCATTTTCAGCCTTGACAATAATATTAAAAAACAATATTTTTTTTTGCCAGCCAGATGTTCATTTCTTATATGCGGATTTATGTCTGTTCTTGAAAGGGGAAACGGAGTTAGACGTAAGATAAAATAGATAATAGCCTGTTATTATTGTGTTATCGCATTATTGAGAAATGAATTTACAATACTAGTTTACATTCGAGCGCTAAAATATTTTCTATTAATTGCACATTTATATTTATTTGTAGGTGGAAAATCACATCTATTTGTGGATATAATGTACTTATTATCTGTCAAATATTGTATTTGATGGAAGACAGTCACAATCCCTGGAGGGAGGAAATGACTAAAAAAGACCAGCCGAGCTTTAAGATTTTTATAAACAAACAATGGGTGCTTTTATGAAAAAATTAACTACATGTTTTTCAATGGTAATACTTTTATTCTATGCAAATGTTTTTGCACAGAGTCCTGCCGTATCACCAATTGATGCGGATGTTACAGTAGCGCGAACAACTGCTACTTTTACATGGACAGATATTGGAACGGATAACTTCGAGAATCGATACGACTTTGAGGTTTACACCGATGCCGGCTATACCATTCTGCATGAAGCTGGACAAACTGCAATTGCTGATGTTACTACAACAATTTCGGCAGCAATGGCATTTAACACGACTTACTATTGGCAGGTAACCAATACTGATTTGAATGATGATGGAACTTATGATGATAGCGATGCGCCAGCACAATTCTCATTAACCATAGTAATGGACACACCAACACTGGACGCTGAAACCACACCGGTTGCTCTGGATGAGACCCTTACATGGTCAGCCGCTGCAGCAGCAAATGTTGAGTACGAAGTTCAGGTTGATGATGGAACTGGTTACGTTTCTGTTGTAACAGGCTTAACTGTTCTCAGTTATCAATTTCAGGCGGGTGAGTTAGATCCTAATGTTGAATATGATGTTAAGATAATAGCCAGTTCAACACTAGCTGCACCTCCCGATGATGTAGAATCAAATGTCATCACATTTATAACGGCTTTAACCGATCCGGTCTTAACCGCTTTACCTGCAACAGCTGAAATTAACTCAACTCTAAACTGGACTGCCTCAGCAGCGGCCGATGTTGAATACGAAGTTCAGGCTGATGATGGTGGCAGTTTTGCTTCCGTGGTAACCGGACTTACCACAACCAGTTATAAATTTCAACCAGGGGATTTAACCGGAAACCAGGCTTATGATGTGAAAATCATAGCAAGTTCTTCACTAACAGGTGTTACTATTGTTGAATCAAATGAGATAAGTTTTACAACCACCAACGTTGGTCTTGATGGAATTACATATGATTATAATAGTGGTAGTCCTTCAGCTCTTGGTAGTGTATTAGTAGAATTTACGAATACAGTTCCACCCTTTGAAGTTTATTCAACTACATCGGATGTTACAACAGGTAGTTATCAACTTTATGTTCCTTCAGGTAATTATGATATTACTTTTAGTAAAACAGGGTATCAAACATTAAGTTATACTAATACTAATCTCTTCTCATACTATTCCGGGACAAACATTTATTTGGGCGCCGCTGTTGTAATTACAGCTCCAACCGGTGTTACACAAACAGCATTTGATGCTAACTGGGAATCTTTCACCGGAGCTACTGAGTATCATATTTATGTCTCAACGGATCCTGCTTGTACAGGCAGCTATGTCGCCGGATATGATGGACTTGACGTAGGTAACGTTTTAACAGTTAACGTAACAGGTCTTACACCGGGAACTACTTATTATTACAGAGTTTTAGCTTACGACATCTATTCTTATTATTATTCTTCAGATGTTGAGTCGGTAAGTACTGTAGCACCCCCACCCGTTCTGGTTGCTCCTGCAGAGTATGCTACCGGTGTATCCATTGAACCGACTTTTGAGTGGGATGCCTCGGCAATTACTTCTGCAATAGAGCATTTTCAGCTTCAGGTTTCTACTGACAACGATTTTTATCCTGTTACAAGGATTGCCTATGAAAACCTGGATATAACTCCGGAAGAGTTTGATATGCGAGAGGTTTCTGAATTTCTTGAAAGCGGCACAGTTTATTACTGGAGAGTTGCAGCTGTTATAGGCTCTACTGTAGGTGAATGGTCCGCACCATGGAGTTTTACAACAACTGCTGGATGTTATGTTTATATAATTGGACCTGGTAATGGAATCGAACTTGGTTCTGATGAAGCGCCATTGCAGTGGAATTCCAACGCACAGGGTGGAAATGAATTATACGATTTATTTTATGGTACGTCAGATCCCGGACCAGGTGGATTTGCAGGTACAACACCACAAGAAACTGATTTAACAGATAAAACATTTTTACTAGAAAATATACCTCAGGGCACAACATATTATTGGCAGGTGCGTGTTAAAACCTCAGCAGGTGCGATTTGTGGTTATTCAGCGGTCGCTAGCTTTAAATCAAGCGGTGAATTATTAATACCGATTCCTGCAGCACCGGTTCAGGATCTGGTAATCAACACAACATCTCCTAATTTATATTGGGTAAGTTATGCATATCATCCTGATATTGCTTATAGGGTGTGTTACGCTTTAACGGATGCAGTTGAGGCTAGTACTCCTTATCAACTGAATGATGGTACAGAGGAGGTCACATCCTGGACGCATAATAAATATATTCAACTTACTAATCTGGTGCCCGGCGAACAATATTTTTGGCAGGTACAAGCTACAAGTGATGGTGGTACTACCATGTCAGAGTGGTCAGCTCCAGAAAGTTTTCAAATTTATGGAAGCAGCGTAGCCAGTGCGCTTATACCGATTTATCCGTCCGGGGGAATACCAATATATTCTACTTCAGTCCTTACGTACTGGTACTCAGTTAGTGGCAGTACAGGTTTACAATACGTTGTTCGTTACGGAACAGATCCTACAATGGACGGCGGAGATCCCACAATGTTGGCAACAGCAACAGAGACTAATCCAACCAGTAGCCCATACAAACAATTGGCTCACCTGACTGATGGTGAAACCTACTACTGGCAGGTAAAGAGAGTTGGTGGTGCATGGTCTGAGGTAAGCAGCTTTGTAGTTAAAGCATCTGCTGCCACACAAAGTATTCCAATACCACATTCACCTATTAATGGTGATGTTGTCACTTCATTAAGACCAACATTATCATACTACTGCCTTGGCTACAGCTATGGATTTGAATATGAAGTTTGGTATTCAGATAGTGATGATGAAAGTGGTGGTGAACTTACTGGTGTGGGTGGTACACTTACTAAATTACCGGAAACGACAGACCTATACACTTATATAATAGATGACTTGACTGATGGTATACCATATTATTGGCAAGTGAGATCAATAAATGGTGGTGTACCTTCTGACTGGTCAGAAATTGTCTCTTTTGAAGTTGATCCAACAGCTACTTATTTACCAATAGTCCCTACGCCTTCTTATCCTACAGGAGGAGTGATTGTTGATTCAAAAACTCCTGACTTCAGTGTTCTGGTTAGTGGAAATTATACAGGTCTGGAATATTTAGTACGTTATGCAACACATAATAACTTGAATGTAGATGGAGAACTTGAGGCAAATTACGAAGAGACAGAATGGTCGAGCAGTATGGACGTTGCCTTTGATAATGGGAATGATCCAGATCTAATCCCTGGTGTTATGTATTACTGGCAGGTAAAATCAAGATTAGCAGCTAATACGCCCGAAGAATCTGATTTCTCAACTCTCGCCAACTTTGTCGTTGACGCCGGCGCTTCACCAGTTATGGTTATACTTGGCAGCCCGGTAGGTAATGTTCAGATTGGTACGAGTGCACCAACATTCTCATGGATACTACCAACTCAATCAACCTCTGAGCTCTCATTTGAAGTTGAAATTGCAAATAACGAGCAGATGCTTTCTGCCACTGTTATTAATGCAAATGATTTGTCGGTAGAGACTCAAAATTTGCAGGATGGAGAGCAATATTTTTGGAGAGTTCGTTCAAAAACTGATGCTGGTGACTATTCATTATATTCAATGCCGACATCATTTACAGTAAATTCAAGCATCACAGATGTTGAGGCAGTAGAAGAACTGCCTACTGACTTCAGATTAGATCAGAACTATCCTAACCCGTTTAACCCTAGTACAACAATAAAGTACTCTATACCAAATGCAGAGCATGTTTCGATTAAGGTATATGATATGCTGGGTTGTGACGTAGCTACTCTATTCAATGGGCAGTCCCAAGCCGGCATTCATACTGTTATATGGAACGGAACGGATAGTAACGGAGATATAGTAAACTCTGGTGTTTACTTTTACAGGATAGTAAGTGGTAGCAATGTAGCAATTAAGAAAATGCTGTTATTAAAATAATCTATTGGAGGAATACGACCATGACAAAGGTTGGATTTACGATATACATGATTTTATTTTCAGCGATAATAATGCTGGCGCTAATTGCTTGCCAATCATATTTCTTATCCTGAAAGTGAATTTTAAGGGGCGGATTAGCTCTAGGCTTAACGCCCCATTTGCTTGTTTAGGTATAACAACCGGGTTTTAAGATTTTTTATAAACAACATATGGGTGCTTAAATGAAAAATAAAATAACAATTTTACTATTGCTTATTGCCTTCATGGGAATGAGCGGATTAATTCAGGCACAATCAGATATAGAAATATCAGGGAATAATGTAGCAATTCTTGATGGTGATACTACTCCTGATACGGCCGATGATACAGATTTCGGTTATGTATCTGTATCTTCATCAGTATTTGTTGATTACACCATAACTAATCCAGGAGACGTAGTACTCAATCTAACTGACATTGGTACAAGTAACTATGTTGCCATAAGTGGTACTCACGCTTCAGATTTTGCAGTTACAACTGAACCATCTGCTACCGTAGGAACTGGTGGAGGTACAACTACTTTTAGAATAACTTTCACTCCATCAGCTGCCGGACTTAGAGAGGCTACAATAACTGTTAAAAGTGATGAGCAAGACTTTAGTTCAGATGGGGACGAAACTACCTATACATTTGACATCCAGGGCACAGGCGCAGGCGAAATAGATGTTCAGCGCGTTGGATCAATCGCTAGTGGGGCGAATGACGATTTAGGTGATCGTGCAACAGGCACGGAGTTTACAATAACTTATACTGTTGAAGAGACTGCAGGTTATGAGATACAAGTTAGTGATATAGTTTCATCGAATGAAAATAATTGTTCTATCGGAACAATTGATCCAACAAGTTTCAGCATAACCAGTACAACAGCAACATTTGATGTCCCGGTTACAGTTTCAGCCGCCGGAGCTTTCGATTTTGATATAACCATAACAAATAATGACAGTGATGAAGGGACATATGTTCTGGACGTTACTGGTACCGGTATCCCCGGTGAAATAGATGTACAGCGTCCTGCTGCAACAAGTATTGCAGACGAGGGGACTGATGATTTAGGCAATAAGAGTGTTGGAACATTTACTGTATCATACACTATTGAAGAATTAGATGGTTCTGATTTGGTGATTACTAATATTGCTACTGCTAATCCTTCAAACTGTGCAGCGACAGTGACATCTGCTACATCAGGCACATTAAATAGTACAGGCACTGCTACAATGACTTTGGATATTGAAGTAACTGTTTCTGCAGCAGGTGCATTCAGTTTTGAAATAGATATTACTAGTGATGATGCTGACGAAGGTAATTATGATATCACCGCATCCGGAATTGGCGTAGACGGTGATATTTTAGTTGAATATGATGGTTCTCCAATAATTAGTAGTTCGACTAATGATATCGGTGATGTTGATGGAGGATCTGCGGTAACATTTACTTTTACAGTTACAGAAATGTTAGGTGCTGATTTTGTATTTAATGATTTTGTATCATATGCACACGGTAATGCCACTATGGTTTCATATACAGCTTCTGAAACTTTACCCCATACCTTAAACAACTCCTCCATGACATTTGATATAGTACTGGACTTATCGATTGCAGGTCCTATTACTTTTGATTGGGGTATTCAGGATGATTCTTATACTTATGTGCATTTTGCATATTTTGTAGCTAATGTTGTTGCACCTACAGCTCCACCAACCCTTGTTGCGCCATTGGATGATGCGGTAGCTGTTTCACTCGAACCGATTTTTGAATGGGACCAGGCTTATTCGCCTCTTCAATTACAAATTGCAACAGAAGATGACTTTGATGCAAACTCTATTGTTTATGACAATGCCGTAATAAGTGGAGCTACATTCGATATGGCAACAGTTACCGATCTTCTTGATGGTAACACACTCTATTATTGGCGTGTAGCCGCTACTTTTGGCGGTGTCCAAGGTGACTGGAGTGATGTTTGGAGCTTCAGAACCATTTATGAATTTACTGTTAACTTAATTTCACCAACAGGTGGTATTGATCTAAACGCAGATGAAGCCACTCTTACATGGAATTCAAACGTAACCGGCGGCAATGAAACATACGATTTATTTTATAGTACAACAGATCCCGGTGCAGGTGGTTTTGTAGGAGATACACCACAAGAGGCTGGTTTAACTGAAAAAACATTTTTATTGGAGAATTTACCTCCGGGAGCCACATATTACTGGCAGGTACGTGTTATAACTTCAAGTGGTACTCTTTGCGGCTACTCAACAATGGAAACATTCAAGAGTTCCGGCGATCTTCAAATACCAATTCCGCTTGCTCCTGTAGCAGATATAGAAATACAATCAACTTCACCAACAGTATACTGGTTCTGTTATTTGTATCACCCTGCAATCGTATACCAGGTTCAGTACTCTACAGATGGTCATGTTGATGCCAACTTTGAACTTGATCAGGGAACAATATTACAAACTAGCTGGACGCATGACACGAATATTCAGCTAACGAATCTTACTCCAGGTCAGCCATATTACTGGCAGATAAGAACATCCGATGATGATGGTGTTTCATCATGGTCTCAATGGAGTGATCCGGTAAGTTTTCAGGTTTATGGAACGCCGGGTACTACAGCAATTGCTCCTGAACCTACTTATCCAACTGATGGAGTTTCTATTTACTCTACCACTGCCATTACATATTGGAATATGGTTGGTAATGGTGCTGGTCTTAACTTCCAGGTACGCTATGGTACAGACCCGACTATGGACGGAACATGGCTGCTGAATGAAGAAAATATGGTTGAGACAAACGGAATGTTCAAACAGTTATCCTCACTGACAGATGGTGAAAAATATTACTGGCAGGTCAGGTCATATACTGGAGTAGCCCCAACAACAGAAATAGATGCATCTGCATCAGCATGGTCAGATGTTAATGATTTCTTTGTTCGCGCGTCAGAAGAATCTGAAAGAATACCAATTGCTTACGATCCTATTGATGAAAAGATTGTGACATCCTCCAGACCGACATTATCATACTATACTCTTGGTTACAGTTACGGTTTGGAATATGAGGTATTGTATTCAGATAGCGATGTAACCAATGCTGGGGAACTGGATGGTACTGGTGGATTTGTAGCCGCACTACCTGTTACAACAAATCTGTTCTCATACATTGATGTAGACTTAGCTCCAGGAGTATATTACTGGCAGGTAAGATCATGGAAGGATGGAGTTGAATCATCATGGTCAGAAGTTGAATCATTTGAAGTTGACCCGACTGCGGCATATACATCAATTATTCCTACTCCGGCATATCCTATTGGCGGAATAACAATAGATACAAAAACACCGGAATTCGTTATTAGTGTTAATGGTAACTATACAAATTTGGAATACGTTTTACGTTATGCTACACATAATAATACAACAAATGGCGAACTTGATATGCCATACGTAGAATGGCCTTCCGGTTCCTGGAATGCTGATTTAGATTTCCCAGCCTTAACAACAAATCTTGTGGCGGGTGGAATTTACTACTGGCAGGTTAAATCACAAGTAGTTGGTAATGTTGATGTACTTAAGGAATCTGCATTCTCTACCCTGGCTAACTTTATAGTATCATCCGGTGCTTCACCTGGTATGGTAATCTTAGGCAGCCCGGTTGGTGATGTTCAGATTGGTACAACAGCACCAACATTCTCATGGATAATGCCAACACAATCAACTTCTCAATTATCATATGAGGTAGAATTAGCCGATAACCAGTTTATGGCAGGGGCAAATGTAGTAAGCTCAAATAGTCTCTCTGCGCAGACTCAAAACCTTGAGGATGGAAAGCAATATTATTGGAGAGTTCGTTCAAAAACTGCAGGCGGCGAGTATTCATTATATTCAATGACCACATCGTTTACAGTTAACTCAAGCATTACAGATGTTGAGGCAGAAGAAGAACTGCCAACAGATTTCAGATTGGATCAAAATTATCCTAACCCTTTTAATCCAAGTACTACAATTAAATTTGCTCTTCCTGAAGCTCAGCATGTATCAATAAAAATATATGATATGCTGGGAAGGGAAGTAGCAAGAGTATTGGAACAGGATATGCAGGCTGGTGTTCATACTGCAATTTGGAATGGCGAGGACAGTAATGGACGTATAGTTAATACTGGTGTATACTTCTATAGAATTGTATCCGGTAGCAATGTAGCGATTAAAAAAATGCTGTTATTGAAATAATCCATCTGGAGGAAATGACGACTATGACAAAGGTTGGATATACAATATATATGATTTTATTTTCAGTGGTAGTTATGCTGGCTCTCATTGCTTGCCAATCATTTTTCTTATCCTGAAAGTAACTTTTAAGGGGGCGAGTTAATTCGCCCCTTTTTTTAACACAACTTCAAATGGTTTCCGAGGAATCCAATATACAATTAATTGTTTTTGGAACCGAATTTGTCAATCTTTATGTTGAGTAACATTCCTTAAGCTATTGCATGAGTTTTTCTTAGATGAACAAAAAATTCGTATCAAATAAAGATGAATCTGCCAGATTGTTCAAAAATGATATTTTTGAAGCGTTGTCAAAGACTCATTGGACAGCTCCTTTGTATTTTTTTATTCCAATAATTATCTATTTGCTGTATTCTGGCATTATTGTTTATAGAATTGAAACAGTAAATTCTTTAATTCTTTTTTTCTTCGGGCTACTAATTTGGAGTGCTACGGAATACATATTGCACCGTTTTATTTTTCACTATAGCCCCGTAAGTGATTATGGTAAACGCCTCCATTTTTTATTCCATGGTGTTCACCACCATTATCCCAACGATTCCGGCAGGTTGGTTATGCCGCCATCTCTAAGCATTCCTTTGGCGACCCTTTTTTATCTCGTTTTTCAGCAATTTCTTGGATACGTTAACAATTTACTCTTTTCTGCTGGTTTTCTTACAGGATACCTTATTTACGATATACTTCATTATGCTATTCACCATTTTAAGATGAGAAATAAACTCTGGCTTTTCATAAGGAATCATCACATGAAACATCACTACCAAAACCCCGAAAAAGGATTTGGTGTGAGCCAGCCCATATGGGACTATTTTTTTGGAACCATGTTCTCAAAAAGTCAGTCCAAGTAATATTTTTTTAGTATTTTTAACAACTTTTATCATTAAGCCGAGATAGTACATTGCTGTATAAACTATTACGCAAAAATCGATTTTTTCCTCTGATGTTTTTATTGATCTTAAGTGGTTCAAAATGTGAGGCTAAGGATGATATATTCATCAGGTTAAATCAACACGGATATTTACCTGGCGATATAAAGACCGCTGTTATTATTTCTAATGAAGTGTTGTCCGGAAAGCAATTCTCTGTACTTTCTTCAGGTAAGGCAGAGAAGTCATTTACTGGCTTGGTTGGTCAATCACTGGGCACATTTGGGGAATTTAAGTATTCATACCAAATTGATTTTAGTAAGTTAAAAAAAAGAGGTAATTATAAGGTTGTTTTGGGGTCAAATCGTACAGCAGGTTTTAGTATCTCAAATAACATTTATAATGAAGTTGTTGATACGCTAATGCAGTTTTTTAAAATTCAAAGGTGCGGTTATACAAATCCATCTTATCACGATATTTGTCATAAATACGATGCAACGTCGTTGATAATAAATGGCAGAGAAATAGCTGAAAAATATGATGTATCCGGTGGATGGCACGATGCGGCTGATTACGTTAAATTTATTAACACTACCGCCTATTCGGTATATACAATGCTGTTTGCTTATGATTTTGACAGGAAAAAATTTGGATTTGACAACGATAAGAATGGAGTTCCTGATATTATTGAAGAGGCAAAGGTTGGTCTAGACTGGCTTCTAAGATGCAATTATAAAAAATACCAGTTAATTACTCAGGTACAGGATTTACGCGATCATGATGTGGGATGGAGGCTGCCTGAGGATGACCCAATGGAAGATGAGCGTCCTGCTTTTATTGGGATTGGTAAAAACCTCGTTGGTATCTATACGGCAACAATGGCACTTGCCTACAGAATATGGAGCGAGAAATATGATAACAATAATTTTGCCAATAACTGTTTAACTGCTGCAGAAAATATTTATTCGGTTCGTAATTCTGCACAGGATATTGATACAACAGGGACCGGTCACTATCGGGATAATGAATATAAAGGTAAACTTGCTCTTGGCGCAATTGAAATGTATATAACTACTCAAAATGATTCTTTCCTTGAGGAAGCAATTAAATATGCCAATGAGGCTGGCTCTGATTACTGGTGGAGTTGGGGTAACATCAACAGCTATGCTCATTACAGAATAGCAAAATACAAGCCTGAGTTCGCAAATTATATTAAGAATAATCTTGATGTATTTTACGATAATTCTCGCAAAAAAACTTTTGGAGAAGGAGTCGCTCCCGCATGGGGTTCAAATAATACTATGCTTGGTGTCACGCTTCAGTCCATTTTGTATGATGATTTGAAAAATACTAATAAATATGATTCCTTAGCTGTAACGCAGCGTGATTACGTTTTAGGTCGCAACCAGTGGGGGATTTCATTTGTTGAGGGAATTGGGAAGCGGAGTTCGCGTAATTTTCATCATCAGATTTCATTTCTGAAAACCAAAAGATTGCCAGGTGGTTTTGCGGCAGGTCCAGTATCGAAAGAGTATCTCGATTCTCAAAATATTCCTTTCGAAAATCCAGATGAATATAAAAGGTTTCAAACAGATGAGGCAGTTTACAGAGACGACAGAATGGACTACATAACAAACGAACCTACTATTTCTGCTAATGCAACAGCTATATTCGTAATGGGGTATTATTCCAGTCGGTGATTATGAACACAATTATTGTTGCATTATGATACACTTATTTTATCGGTCTCAAAAGTAGACTGTATTGTTTTAGGAAAGTGGGAATAAGTGATGAAAAAATAATAAGTTATGGCATATTATTTGTTTAATTTAGCTGATAAGACTAGAGAAAAAAATGACAAGTGGCGTAAGATTAATATCATCCGGATTTAAATTCATCGACAAGAACTGGGGCGGCGTATACCGAAGCGGCAGTTATCTTGTAATTGGTCAACGTAAAACCGGTAGAACCCTTCTTGGTTTGCAATTTGCTTTGGAGGCTGCAAAACAAAACGAGGTTTGCCTCTTTTTCACAAATATGAGACCAAAAGATTTAATGATACAGGCAGCCTCTCTTAATTTTGATATACAGTCCTACATGAATCAAAATTTGATAATTGTTGTTCGTGTAGCACCCCCGAATGATGTTTATAGCATGCAGAACCCTGATGAATATCTGGTAGAATATCTAAATGACATTGTTACTGTAGTCAATCAATACAATCCAAGCAGAATAATTTTTGATGAACTAACACCATACATTGGTTTTAGAAATATAGATTTACTAAAAGACGCTTTTTTGCATACTCTGGAAACAATTGAAGAGAGAGAAATAACAAGTTTATTTATAATTGGTGACCCCGCCACTCCTAAATCAAAAGAATTGGTTGATGTTTTGGCCTCAAGTGTAACCGGTTTGATCTATTTGAGAAAAGGGGACGAGAATGAAGAGTACGGATTTAACAGAGGAAAAGTAACCATTACGCCCAATGTCGGACACACCGAGGGAAGATTTTCTGCTGAGTATAGAATTGAGCCTTACAAAGGTGTAACCGTTGAGGTCTCGGAAGATAAACCAAAATCCACTAAAAACAGAACTCAGGATAATACATTATCAACTGAACATGTAACTAAAAATCTAAAACGAACAGAATCACAACCAGAACCTTATTCATTTTCAAACGTTTATAACCATAATGATTTTTCACTTATTTTAAATAATCAAATTGCACTTTATAAAAGTACCGGACAAATTTTTAATTTAGTATCTTTCCGGTTAGATCCGGCGGCGCAAGTAAAAGGATTATTGTCAATCAATCAGTTGCAAAATGCTGTTAGATTGGCCACAACAAAACGTGATAAAATTTGTGTTTTTGATAATAAGGTGATTATTCTGTTAGTCAGAAGTAATCAAAACAGTGCTATGGATCTGATGAGTAAACTTCAGGAACATCTACCAAGTGCTGATCAAGATTACATTACGGCGATATTGGGATATATCTCAATATTTAATGTTGAGGTTGATGAAGGAGTTAATAGCGCTGAAACAATGCTTGATTTCATTCAGACGGCAGAAGGATCTTCTACTGAAAGTTATACTCCTATTAATAATTTTCTGGGGTAATGAATAAAACTCTCTATATAATTCTAATTTTTATATTACCGTTTTCAAATCTCTTTTCTCAACAAAGAACAGAAAGTTTAAAACGAGCGGCATTGGTGCATATGCAAGCTGGTCGTTATGGCGAGGCCATTGATCAATTGCATAAATATGTAGCTGCAAATGCAAGAAGTTCAGATGGCTACAATCTCCGTGGTCTTTGTTATGAAAAAAGACATGATTACCAATACGCCGTTCTTGACTTCAGAAGAGCAGTAAGATTAACCCCCGATGATGAAGAATATCGAAACAACCTAAACAGGGTTCTTGCCATTTGGCACCAATTACTCTATGAAAAAATTGAAGGGCATAAAAGAGAAATTGCGATTGACCCTAAAAATCCAATTAACTACCTGGAGATTGGTAAGTCATATAGGTGGCTTGAAGAATGGGCGCTTGCTGAGCAATGGTACGACGAATATTTACGTAGAGATGACAATGCCTCTCCTGATGAAATTATTCGATACACTGAAATTTTATCTCATACTGGTTCGATAGTAAAGGGCGAAAAAATATTAAAGAAATATGTTGATCGTCATCCGGATGATTGGAGGTTATGGAGCAGGTATGGGTATTTTACTATGTGGCTTGGTAACTATCAAAACGCAAAGGATGCTTTTACTAAAGCTTTAGGATTCAAACCCTTTTTTAAAGAGGCTCAGGATGGACTTGATCAGGCCAATAATGAAGGTTACCTTACACAGCAAACACCTCGCTCTTTTGAACGTGAATATCCTATCGATAGGTACTATAGGTTATTAAGAAAAAGACCTGAAGATGATGATGCTCGATTTAAATTGGTAGAAGAACTTATTGCTACAAAAAGATATGAAGAAGCAAATCAGCAGTTGGTAATATTGGCCTATACTCAAGCGGATAACGAACGATTTATCAAAATGAATGATTTTATTTCAACTCTTCGGGATAGTCTTTATGAGTCGAACATTCAAGAGTACAGTGCCGCAGTTAAAATAGATCCAAAAGATAAAAATGCTGTTATCCGACTTGCAGATGCCTATGGGAAATTGTACGCATTTGAAGATGGCATTGAAATTTTAGACGAATACCTTGAGGATGTTCCCAGAGATCAAGAGCTGGATATGAGATATAAACTGGCACAATTTTCCGCCTGGAACTACGAGTGGGAGAAAGCGATTGAGCAATCAGATATACTTATTTCTCTTGAACCTGACAACATTGATTACATGCTGCTTAGAGGGCAGATTTCTGTCTGGACTGTTCTTGGTCTTGATGAGGCAGAAGTAATGTTGAATAAAGTACTAGAAGCAAGACCAAGGGATATAAACGCGGTGCTTTCACTTGCATCATTAAATTCCTGGCAAAGAGATTTTGAAAAAGCAGGTTATTACGTTAAACTGGCGAAAGAAATTGATCCGAATAGCAGGGATGTTGAGGAGGCAGAAAGTAACTACCAATTGCATTTATCTGCTTTCGAAGAGGTTCAGTTATTCAAATTAAAAGGTGATGCATTTGAACTTGCTGGACAAGGCGAATGTGGAGAAGCCTTAGAAAAGTTTGATGAATATCTATCAAAAATTACGGGACCTAATAGAGACGAACTGAAGCAATATGCTTCGATTAATCTATGCGCCGGAGAATATAGTAATGCTGTCTCAATCTATGATGATTTGCTTGATAATGAATATGATTTTGATTTAGCATTGCAGAGAGCAAAGGCAAATTTATGGGGTGGCGATACAACCAGGGCCGTGGAAGAATTTGAAAATCTCACTCGGGAGCAACCCGATCACTATCTTGCTCATCTTCTCCTGGGGGATTCATACACCATGGCTCAAAAATACCCGGAAGCATATGATACATTTGAGAAGATGCTTGACGGGGATTTGGATGAAGAGCAGGAAATTGAAATTAAACAGAGACTTGAATACTTGCCTCCAATAGGACTCCATGCCGGATTTATTGGGCTTATAGATATCCTTACACCTCAATATATAGGATTATCACCAACATACACTTACTTTGCAGATAATCAGAATCTTAAATTTCACAGCTACGGCGGTAGGCTGGATTTTGGTTTTACTGGCTTTCTAACATTAGGCGGTTCGTTTTACAGAACGATTATCAATGATGGTTCATCAACAATTTATATGAATCGTCTCTTGGGCAACGCTACCATTCGATTTAGTGAATTCTTTTCCTTAGATGGCGGTTATGGTAGCTTTAATACATTAAATGAAACCAAGAAAAATATTTATTATCTCACAGCTCAATATGTGGTGAAAGAGAAAAATAAATTAAACATTTCAGCCGGAATAGAGCATACTGATGCCCGAATAATACTTTATTCTCCTGGTCTGATGAATGTAAATTTGAATATTGATGTTTTCCGATTTAATTCTGAATATGTACATAAAGACTTGGTCAAAATTGCATTAAGATATAATTATTATTCTATTACCGATGGAAACAGGGGAAATGATTTAAACCTACGAATAGGTAAACGATTTCTCGATCAGGGCTTTTTTGGTTACGAATACTACTTTGTTGATTACTCAACTCGACAAACCAATTACTACTCACCGCAAAATGTTGAATCGCATAGTCTTTGGGGTGATTGGGAACTAGAAGATAAAGATAAACTAAAAATTACTCTCGGGGGCAAACTGGGTTATTACCCTTCGTTTGATAATATCTTAAATGAAATTTATGCGCAGGCTCAGTATATTCCATATAAATCGCTTACAATTAATGGGAGGGTATCAATGGGGAGTTCATACAGATTTGATTCAAGTTATAATTCGTATTCAATTTCTTTATCTGCTTACTGGAACATCTATTAGAAAACAACTATTTTGATTATGAGTAATGAATTAATGATGAGGTTGCAGCACATGCTTATACAAAGATCAAACATATTGAATGCTAAACAATTAGTTTTAATGCTATTTTTAATTTTAAACATGATTCCATCTAACTATTATTGCCAATCAAGGACTTTACTTTTCCAAACAAATAAAGTTTCTATTGTTGGTAATAAAGATCAGTTAAAAGAATTTTCAAAGGCCCTGGACAACTCAAAAAATCAAGTTGTTAGAATTGCGCACTATGGCGATTCTAGTTTGTTGGGCGATGTTATAAGTGAGGCTTTAAGGTACGAATTTCAAACTAGGTTCGGCGGACAAGGTGCTGGATTTATGTCACTTTGTTCGAGTGATGTTACGATGCGAAAATCCTCCATTCAGCAATTTTCTGACGATTGGAAATATACATCAATTTTCCTCAGAAATCCCGACCAATTACCGCTTGGTATTAGTGGTTATGTTGCCTCTCCACAGGAGGGAAGTACTCTTAAATTCAATACTACACATCATATTAAGAATTTGTATGATTACTATCATGCTGACGTGTACTATAGCCATGCACAAGATAATTCTACAATAGACGTAATTATTGACGATGGTGACCGTAAATCTATTAATCTAATACCCGGGAAAGAGCTTAATAAATCTGTTTTGTTAGATTCTAAAACAAAATCGTTGGATCTTACTTTTAAGAATTGTAGCAATGCTTATTTTTATGGAATTAGCTTTGAGAATGGAAATGGTGTTTATCTTGATAATTTTCCCGTTACTGGCAACACAGGTGTATCACTCTTAGATATTTCAAGTAATATGCTTACTGCTTTTAAAAAATATATAGATTATAATCTTATAATCCTTCATTATGGAATGAATTTACCTACGCCTAAAGGTGGTACATTAAAAATTTACAAAGACAAAATGCTAAAGGTGATTAAACATTATCAAGATACTTTTCCTAATGCTGGAATATTGATGGTCGGGATTTCGGATAGAATAATGAAGAAGGGGAATAAAATAATTACTTCTCGAGAGACTTATGAAATTTTGGAAGCGCAAAAGGATATCGCAAAGGAAGCAAAAGTTGCTTACTGGAGTTTGTTTGATGCAATGGGCGGGAAAGACTCAATGGGCAAATGGGTCGATTCTGCTCCACCAATGGCTTTGAAGGATTACAGGCACTTTACTCATGAAGGCGGAGAAATAGTTGCTAAATTATTTTTCGATGCAATTATGGAAGCAACTGGTAGATAAAATAGTTGCCTCTTTCTAATTGTATTAGGTGCTTATTCTTATCAAAACACTTTAGAAAAAATCGGCAACTTTCTTATTTCAAAAGACTTAGTTGAATAACAATAGTGTCTCATTATGAATCAGATGCTATTTTTATTATATTTTGGGATAGAAAGTTGTTGAAAATGAGCAAATAGCGGCAATTTTTAATTCTTAACATGGCATCTTTTTTGTTTATTTATAATTGTTAATTATAGAAGATTTATGTCAAAAGACCCTAAAATACAAAAACTGCAAATTGCTCTTGACAATAGAGAAGTTCAGCCTCCTAAAAGGAATGAAAAAGCCGAAAAGATAAGAGCTATGTTCGTTTCTGGTATTATCTCGATTATCATGCTACTGACAATCTTTATTACTCTTCCGCTTACTGTGCTTTCGTGGAGTGGTCTGTTTGTATATTCTTCAATTGTTTCTCTTGTTATATTTCTCTTTATCCTCCTTTTCCGTTATTTTTCAACTCTTGTAATGGCATATCTTTACATAACAAAATATACTGTTGAAGAAAAAGAAGGTTATTATCCTTTTGTTTCAATACTAGTACCTGTCTTTAATGAATCGATGGTTGTTGCTGATTCTGTTAATTCTCTTCTTGAAATAGATTATCCAAACTTTGAAATAATAGTAATAAATGATGGCTCAACAGATGACACAGCCCTGGTTGCTGAATCTATGGTTGGTTATAAAAAGGGTATTAGTTCGATGGTAAAAATATCCCTCATTAACAAACCAAACGGTGGAAAAGCAAAAGCATTAAACGCTGGAATACAATACTCTGAGGCAGATTTTGTTGTTTGCATGGATGGTGACTCACAATTAAGCTCAAATTCCCTTAAAGTTGGAATGCGCCATTTTATTGATCCTTATGTTGGCGCTGTTGCGGGAAATGTGAAAGTTTGGAATAGAAGAAAACTCTTTACGGATTTACAAGCTTTGGAATATCTTGAAGGATTAAACTTAGCTAGAAGTGCACAGGGATTCCTGAGAATGGTGAATATTATTCCAGGACCAATGGGATTCTTCAGGAAAAGTTGTTTAAGGGATGCAGGTTTTTACTCGAGTGACACATATGCAGAAGATGCTGATATTACTCTTAAAATTCTTGCAAAAGGGTGGAAAATAAATTACGAACCGAATGCTATCTCATACACAGAAGCTCCAACGACTCTTTTCCAGTTACTAAAGCAAAGATACAGATGGACGCGGGGAATACTTCAAGCTATTCGGAAGCACAGAAAATTTATTTTTAACCCTACATTGAACTTTAATAATACACTTATTCTTTGGTCTATGTTTTACGAAGCGCTTTTATGGCCAGCCATGAACATTTTTGCGAATTTATTCTTTATTGTAGTAGCTCTTTTTTATGGAATGTCCAGCCTTATATTTTTCTGGTGGCTGGGAATTATGATTTTGGATATGATGGCGGCTATTTATTGTATTGCCGCTGAAAGAGAAGAATTCAGACTGGTTCTTTATGCAATTGTTTACCGACTTGTATTCATTTTAGTTATTGATATTACCAAAGCCATGGCCACTGTCGAAGAATTCCTGGGCATTAAAATGACCTGGGGAAAGCTTGAAAGATCTGGCATGGGAAGTGCATCTGGTGGCACAGCTGCCAAGAAATAAAAAAATAATTTTATTGAGGATAAATAATGGAACTGATACCAATACTATCGCTAATCATCCTGGTTGCAACCATTTCGACCTTTATGTTGGCAGTTGGCGCATATATACTTTACAAGGTTAGAGAAAGAAAGGGGAATGTTGCTCAGGCGCCACAACCGGCTGCAATACCTGCTGAACTTGTGACTCCAACTTCTCTAATGGCTGATCAGAGAACCACGCATGCTGGTACCAGGCGTACCTACACTGGTGAACAATACATAACACGTGATGGTACTGGCGAGTATCAAAGATTTTCAACTAATGTTCAGGATAATGTTCCGGGTCCCGATCTTAGACCAACTTATGTTGGTGAACAACAGGGGCAGGGTTCTGCTTATTCTGAAGCAAGATATACTAAGTCGGGAGCAACCGAAGATGAAAAATACCAACCGAAAAAGAAATTTATGAGATATACTCAGGAAGGCTATTCCGAACCATTAAAAGATAAGATAGAAAAAAAGAAAAAAGACGAGGACGGTCTTAGGTGGAGATAAAAGAACCTAAAGGGCTAAGAGTTAACTATCTCATAATTTTTCTGAGTGGTTTTGTATTACTGCTAATGGGAATTCTTGTATTTCTCATGGTAATAAAAAACGTATATGGAAATTATGAAATGAAGGAGATTGTTCCGAGTAAGGAAAATTTTAAAACTCTTTCATGGGATATTAATAATAATGCCGCTGTTCTTTTTTCTAATTATACTCAAAACTGGATGCCGGAAGGTTCAACATGGCTTAGTGATAATGTTGATACCTGGGAACAATTTATTAAAACCACCAAAATGAATTATACCATAATTGACGATCAGGACATTGAAAATGGAGAACACTTCAAATATTCTCTGCTAATTCTGCCAGGCTCCAAATCCTTAAGCGACCGTGAGATAATCCAAATTAAGAAGTTCTTAGAAGAAGGCGGAAGCGTATTTTCCACTGGAGGTACTGCATCTTACTCGGACGAAGGTAAATGGCGCGGATGGGAGTTCTTTACAGAAGTTTATGGTTTACAATTTACCAAGGAGATTGAACCTGAGGAAACCTATAAAATCCACACACTAAGAGGTAATCTTCCACTTACAGCCGGAATCCCAACCGGATATACCCTAAAAATTGCAACATGGGATAGACCAATTTATGCCGAGATATTGGAACCACGGACAACTCAAGTAAGTTTTTGGTACAACTTCCGGGAAGAAGATGGTTTAGTAAAAGAGCAGATTGAGAATAGTGCCGGTATAGCATATGGGTTTTATGGAAAAGGAAGATTTGTTTGGTACGGATTCGAAATAAATTCTATTATTGGTCAGCAAGAAGATTACATTAATTTTGATAAATTATTTAAAAATTCCATCAATTGGTTAAGATATAATCCAACGGCATTTGTTAAAGATTGGCCTGGTGATAAAGCCGGCGCTGCTATTATTATTCCAACAATTTCAAATCAGGCTTATAATGTAAAAAATATTTTAGGAATATTAAAAGGCGGTAGTGATCCAATCTCTCCTACTTTTTTCATAGATCCCTATTCAAAGGGGAATACTAAGGATTTAATGGCAACTCTAGGTAGGAGTGGTGAATTAGGGGCTATCATTGATGTTGGATATAAAGAGTCCGCTGATGATTCAATAAACAAGTTGTTTCCAAAAGATGACCAGATTGAAGCGATAAAGTGGGGACTTGATACTTTAAGTAAAAATTCAGGTAAGAAGCTGCGAACAATAATGCCTCTTTACGGTTTTTATGATGAAAACACTTTACAGGCCGGGTCAGCCCTGGGAGTAGAGTTTATTGTTACAGATTCACTAACTGACAGATCCGTCCCTAAAGTGGAAATAAGAGATGGGAAGCCGATTCTTATTATTACAAAAACTGCCAGGGACGATATTCAGGTAATTAAAAACTACGGTTTGACAGAAAAGAATTTTCAGGAATTTACTTATTACGAGGATATTTTTAGACTGGGATTTGAGGGCGGTCTGTACGTTTTAAAATTACACTCTGATTATCAGCTGCAACCTGCTTACGTTAGTGTTGTTTCAAATATAGTAAAAAAATTAAGAGAAGATAACTTTTGGATTACCAATCTGGACGAAGTCAAAGATTGGTGGTTGAAAAGAGTCGGTGTTGAAATCAGATTTGAGACCAGGAGCAAACGACGTATTGCGCTTGAGGTCAGTAATCCAAGAAAAAAAACATCTGAAGATTTTGTAGTTGAAATAAATCTGAACAAAGCCGTGAAAGATATTGAAGTATCATCAGACATTATTAATACAAAAATTCCGGAGTTTAGGTTTATCAATTCAACAAATACTCTCAATCTATATATTGAAGAACTTCAGCCTAATGAGACAAGATCTTTACTAGTCGATTTTGAAAATGTAGATGATTAAATTTGGTATTCTACCAAACGAAGGTAAATTATTTATGAAGTTAAGATCTAAAATATTCTTTTTAATATCAGCCGCCTTATCATTTTCAATGTTTGGTTGTGTTGATTCTATAATTGATAATACGGCAGGCTCTCCATCAATCAATATTTCTAGTCCTTTATCAAACGGACGTGTTGTAGTTGGTGAGAACAATATCAGCTATGAAGCAGCCGACCATGCCAACGGACAAGGTCTGTCACATTTTGATATCTATATTTATGATACATTTCTTTCAACTACCGCTATGAACGATGATGGAACTCTACCAACTTTGACGATGATATTGTCTGAAGCGCTAATCGATAGCCGTATCAGCTATTATGTTATTGTTTATAATAAAGATGGGCAGTCTAAGAAAAGTACGGTTCAGGACAATATATTAGTATTGGAGAATATTCCTGAAGCTCCGTCCGATATAATTATAACCTTGTTGACTGAACACTCTGTTAATCTATTGTGGACTGACAATTCTGACAATGAAACGAATTTTGAATTGTGGAGAAAAGTTAGTAGCAGTGGCACTTATGGCGAAAACCCATACAGAATATTACCCATGAATACAATTAGTACTGATGATATAGGACTTTCACCAACAATAGAATATTATTACAAGGTTCGTGCTATTAACGAGACCGGTGCTTCTGCTTTCAGCGCAGAAGCTAGTACTAGTGGAACGTCCTCAACTCTTTGGAATTTGAAAGCTTACGCTATTGGCTCTAGTGCAGTTCACTTAACCTGGACTGATTTTTATCCTAACGAGCTTGGATTTTTGCTCGAACGCGTAAACCCATTGTCGGGCACATGGGAACGAGTTGATCCATTGCCTTTAAGAAACACAACTGAATACATAGATACAGATGTTACAGCTAATACAACGTACACATATAGAATAACTTATTATACGAATACAACTGTCGGACCCTGGTCTAATAAGGCTATAATCACTACTTACTACACTGATGATGCACCGCCTAAGAATTTTATGGTTCTTCCTTCAACTATTCAGATTTCTGCCTCAGCTGTACCATTTGTTACCTGGGAAGATAACAGCAATTTAGAAAACGGCACACAAGTTGAATATAGATTTGGATCAGAAGGGCGATATGAACTATTCGGTACATATGTAGAAGATTATGATCACACGGCAAAAATTTATTTTACTCCAACTGGCGGACTTAGAGTTGGAACGTATTATTTAAGAGCAAGACACATTTTAGCAGAGAATGTATATACTCATTACACAAATGAAGTTATACTAACTGTTATCCCATAGTGAAGGATTGATAAATGAAAGTTGAAAATAACCTGCAAGTATTATTGAGTGAGCATATCTCAAAACCTGCTTACATTATTGATGCAGAAAATAAACTGTTGGCATTTAATGAAGCTGGCGAAAATTATGTGCCGGAAATAAGTGAAGGATCAGATATATTTTCACTTATTGAAGAAGAAGCCGCTTCTCAAATAAAAGAAGTTTTTCAGGAATGTGTGAAGACTGGAACCTCATTTAATAAAGAAATCCAGGTGAAAGCTACCAATCTGACGGCGAAATACGAAATATCCTGCCTGCCACTCTCAACTGAAAACAATGGCATTTATCTCTTAACAATTGGAAAGATTCGAGATGATGTTGCAAGGGATGGAAATAAGAAATTTCTTTTCTATACAAGCGAAATAGAATCCTTCGTAAAGGATAGTGAAATATTAAAGGTTATTTCTTCAATAAAGTCATCATACCCATTTACTTTTATTGGGAAAACGAAATTTCAAAAGGATATTGATAATCTTGATGTATCTTTTTGGATAAAGGATAAAGAAAGCAAGTTTAGCGTTGTAAATAAAAGATATGCAAGTTCACTTGGCTTAAGAGTATCTCAGATAGAGGGACAATATGAAAAAGACCTTTTGCCAAAGTTCATGCTAAAACTTAATAAAACAATTGACGACTATATTCTGGAAACATCCAATTCTGTTGTTGTTGAAAGAGAAAACCCTGCTTCCATGAAAGGGCAGAAGGAAACGATTGAAGTTATCGAATATCCAATTTGCGATATAGATAATAACGTTGTTGCCATAGTTGGGTTTTCCAGGGCGAAGTTAGAAAATGTTATTGATCCGAATGCAATTCAGAAAATGTTCGCGAAGATTGTAGAAAATCTAAGTGAACGTTGTATTGTATATGATGAAAATGAAATAATAAGAGCCTCCAGTAATGAACTTTTAAAGTATTTTAATTTGCCGGATAAATCGTATCTTATTGAAAAACGAGTAGACCATGTATTTGGGTTAGAACTGTATGATAAGTTGAAAGCATTTAAAAATAATACCAGTAAGAATGAATTAGTAATACCTGAATTTAATGTAAGACTTAACGAGAGAAATGAAACTCTGACAGTTAGTTTACGAAAAGTTAAAGAAAGCGAAAACTTACTATCAGCAACATTTATTTCATTTAGCTCCTCAGAAGAAAAACAATCAAAAGACTTTAGTGATAAAATGTATGATGCAATAATGGAAAACAGCCCGGAGGCAATGTTTATTTATGATATTGAAAACCTCCGATTCCTTGAGGCAAATAATGCCGCTCTTAAATTATATGGGTATACAAGGGATGAATTTTTAAGTATGGATTTAACCGATCTTTATGCTCCGGAAGATATCCAAACTCTTTTAGGATCATCTGGCGCGCGCACCATGTCAGGAGATTTTACTGGTCCATGGCGCCACAAAAAGAAGAACGGAGATTCAATACTTGTTGAACTCAGCAAAACTTCTCTGGAATACAGAGGCAGAAAGTCGCATCTCAATTTAGTAAGGGATGTTGGTACAATTCTTGATAAAGAGAAAGAACTAAAAGTATTGCAGGCTTCATTTGATAATTCCAGTGATATGATTTTTAACACGGATTCTACTGGTTTTATTAAATACACTAATCAGCAGGCTCTTAGTAAACTTGGTTTAACAAAGACTGATCTGGAAAATGAATCTTTCTTATCGTTTGTTAGTGACAAATACCGCAGCGAAATTAGTACTAATGTATTTCATGCTGAACACAGAAATTCCATGAAGAGAGAGGTTGAGCTTAAGAGCAAAACCGGTGATCCTGTAAAAGGATTATTGCAGGCAACTCCAATATTTAATCATGAAGGCGAACTTGATACCATTAACCTGGTAATCAAACTTGAAGAGGAAAATACAATTCAATACATTACCGAAGAAACACCTACACCTGTTGTTAAAATTGGTTTAGATGAATCTTTTCTCTCAAATGTCTTTCACGAACTTTTAACTCCAATTAACGTGATTGTTGGGTTTGTAAGGGAAATTACCGATAGCATTGAAAACCCAACTGAAGATCAAAGTGAAGCAGCTGAGATTATTAATGAAAATCAAAAACTATTGCTACAGTTAATGGATAATGCTGTTGAATATTCCTCTCTTGTTCAAGGCAAATCAGTAATCAGAAAAGAAGAAATCTTATTTACTGATATCATTGACGATCTTAAAAACAATGTTAAAAAAACAGGTGAAGAAAATAAAGTTGAGTTTGCCTATGGTAAGATATCTTCATCTCTTAAATTCGAAACGGACAGACAAAAGTTATTATCATTGTTAACATTATTCTTCAAATTTGCCATTCAATTAACTGAAGAGCAGAAAGTATACTTATCTGCTTATTTATTTGGAGAAGACAAGTGTATTGTTAGTGTTAAAGATGATCGGAAATCTATTTCAAAAAAATTGTTAAATGGTCTTAAAGATATTCTAAATAAAGATGAAGAAGAAGTCAGACAGAAGTATGGCTTTTCGCGGTTCATGGTTAAGCTTACTCAAGAACTAGCTAAAATTTTACTTGTAGAAAATGAAGCTCTTCTCAAATCCGGCGATGCAGTTGAATTTGGATTAGTATTACCAGTAAAATTGGTAGCTAAGACCTTGGATGAGTTCGAATTGGAATCTGCATTTGATAAAGCACAAATTACTCAGTCTGCACCTCTAAAGTATGATGAAGAACTAATATTAGACGAGCCGGAACCTATTAGTGAGGACCCTGTTCAGATTGAGCTGACTCCAATAGAAGATGAAGTAGAAGAAGTTATTGCTGAAAAGATTGATAGTGATCTGGATGAAAAGGTTGAGCAGCTGGTAGAGGAGAAATTTGAAAAGGCATTAGGTAGACATCAATCGGCTCATATTCTTGATGACCTAGCGCGAACTGTGATAGAAGAGCCTGAGCCTGTCAGAGTGCCGATGCAAGAATCTACTCCTTCAAAAACAGTAGTTCAAGATGCATCTTCAATTAATGTGAACGTTTCAATCCCTCATACCGAACCGGTTAAAGCGGCGGTAGAGGCTCCGGTTGAGCTTACTCCTGCTCAAGTTGTTGAAGAGCCAATCCCTCAGCAAAGAAAAACTATTGAGTTTTCTGATTTTTCATGCTTATATGTAGAAGATCAGGTCGATTCTCAAATTCTATTTAAAGTTCAGATGAAAGATATTAGATCTGTTGATTTTGCAACCAGTTTCGAGAAAGCCCTTCCTCTTCTGAAAAGCAAATCTTTTGACTTCATAGTCATGGATATTAATCTTCAGGGTGAGTATAATGGTTTGGATGCACTTAGAATAATTCAAAAGATGCCGGGTTATCAGCAGACTCCTATTATTGCTGTTACAGCTTATGTACTGCCTGGTGATCGTGAAAAATTCATTGCTGCAGGATTTGTCGACTTTATATCAAAACCGATTTTGCGTGATAAATTATTAGATGTTCTTAAAGGCATTTTCTAAGAGGAAGTGCTTTTCATTATTCTTCTATTTCTTAATTCTTTTACTAAAAATAGAATTAAGAAATAGGTTAATATTGCCGCTGTTAACCCCATTAATGATGAACCGCTAAAGAAAACTGCCAATCCATCATTTCCAAAACTTAACAAATTACTCCAGCTAGGGTTTTCAAAAAATATTTCAAAACGACTCCACGAAATAGTAATTCCGGTAATAAACTCACCAATTTTAACAGCAGTATAGTAAAGCGGTATCATTGTTATAGGATTTGAAATTAGCGATGCTGTTACTGCCAGTACTATATTAAATTCAAACAAGCCGGCAATTGGTAAAATCACAATTGTCTGTAACCCCATTGGTAGTAATAACCCAATAAATACTCCAAACGCAACACTAATTGCTATTTGGGAAGGAGATGCATCCAAAGTAACCAGTTGATGGAGATAGTGTTTTACCTTTCCTTTACTGAATATCGATTTTATGTTTTTCAGTGAAAATGTTTTTGAAAGATTTTTCATACCATGACTGAAGTATTGGATAACTATTTATTTGTTTTTCAGGAAGTAATGTAATGATTTTAAGTTTTTGATTAAACCATTTTTTATATCCACCATAAATTCTATCTAAAGCTTTACCCCCAGGTAAAATTACTTCAAACAGCTGTTTGTCACCTTATTATTTTAACACTTGACATGTAGGAATTTCTTCAATAGATTATACCGTACAAATGTATGGTGTTTATATCTTATGAAAAAGAATAAATTATTTGTGACTCACCAGCCGGAGGTGTACCCATGGCAAATAAATTAACAGAAATACAAAAGAAAATATTAGAATTTATTATGGATATGAAAGCCGGGCTAGGTTCAACTCCTTCTTTGGCAGAAATTGCTGAAAAGTTTGGCTACAGAAATCGATCTACTGTGCAGCAGCATTTACAAGCACTCGAGAAGAAGGGTTTTATCAAACGAAATCCTAAAATATCTCGTGGTATCGAAATAACCATGAAGGATAACTTCTTTTCTCCACGCCCCGTCTTAGGTGAAGTTGCAGCTGGTAATCCGCTAACAATCTATCCTGATGCCGTTGATTCAGTTGATTTACCAGCTATAGCAAACATGCCCCGTGATTCATTCCTGCTGCGTGTTAAGGGTGACAGTTTGAAAGACGCTTACATTTTTAGCGGGGACATCGTCATTGTCAATCCCGGTCTTGAGGCGCGTAATGGGCAGTTTGTTGTTGCTGTACTTGAAGATTCTGCTGTGGTAAAAAGATTTGTGAAAAAATCAAATACAATTGAACTCCATTCCGAAAACCCGGAGTATGAACCGATAATTGTTCAGGCTGATTATGATCAGTTTAAGTTGGTTGGAGTTGTTGTTGGAGTATACCGGAGTATGGAAAACTAATTCCAAGATGGGATAGATAAAGAATAGATTAAGAGCAAGAGTAAGATTAAGGGAAAATATAAAATGTCCAAAATATTTTTTGATCATGAAAAATTATCGGTATATCAAAAGACGATTCAATTTATACTCTTAGTTGAATCGATTCGTAAGAGAATGAAATTTAAGGTTAGCATTATTGATCAATTGGATAGAGCATCAAATTCAATAGCGCTAAATATTGCTGAAGGAAATGGGAAGTTCTCAGGAAAAGACAGGTGTCGGTACTTCGACATTGCAAGAGGGTCGGCATTTGAATGCGCAAGTTGCTTAGACATTTTGATAATAAAAAAACTAATATCTGATGTAGAAATGGAGCATGGCAAAGAGTTATTGAAAGAAATAGTTTCAATGCTTGTAGGTCTTATTAAAAGTAATTCTAATCGGGTTTATGAGTCCTCAGAAGAATACGGTGCTTAAATTCTTGCTCTTACTCATGATCTTAATCTTACTCTAATCTTGGGAGACACTATGAATATCAAAACACCTATAGAATTTAACTTTTCAGAGTGCCTGGAGTTTCTTAATCGCTCCGATAATGAATGCCTTCATTCTATCGAAGGTGAGAAAATCAGGAAGTTGCTGAAAGCAAATAAGAAGTTATTGCTTATTGAAATATCCAATGCCGGCAAGCAAAGAATTCAAATAGAATTTTTGAATATAAATCCTGATGAAACAGTCAAAAACTTAGTGGTAGAGTATGTGAAAGAATGGTTTGATCTTTCTTACCAGATGAACCCTTTTTATAAAATGGCTGAAAAAGATGGAGTGCTTAATTCTGTGGTTAATGATTATCGAGGTTTGCGGCTTATTGGCATTCCCGACTTTTTTGAAGCAATTACCTGGGCAATAATTGGTCAGCATATTAATCTGAGACTTGCATATTCAATGAAAAGAAAATTTGTTGAAGCTTTTGGTGAGGCTTTGCGGTACGATGGTAAAACATACTGGCTTTTTCCGGATGCTGAAGCTATAGCTAAAATTACTGTTGATGACTTGATGATGTTCCAGTTCACACGAAAGAAGGCTGAGTACATTATTGCTATTGCGCAATCACTGATTGATGGTAAACTTGATTCCGAAGGTTTTAAGGTAATTGGCGACTATGAAACTGTAAAGAAAGAATTGATGAACCTGAAGGGTGTTGGGAACTGGACAGCTAATTATGTACTTATGAAATATTTTCGTTTCCCGCAGGCTTTCCCAATTGAGGATGTAGGACTGCATAATGCTATTAAGCAGCGATTTGGCTGGACTGAAAAACCCAGCATTGAAAAAATTCGGGAACTTGCTGAAGCATGGAAAGGGTATGAAGCCTATGCAACATTTTATTTGTGGCGGTCATTTGTCCAAATAACTTTATAATCCTTGTTCTTTGTTGGTAAGACGGAGTTACAAAAAGCAAACCACAGAGGACACAGGGAAGGCACAGAGGTCACAAAGAATTAAGGAGATTATGATGATTGATAATGAGTTAACCAGTAAAATTATAGGACTGGCAATTGAAGTACATAAAGAGCTAGGTCCGGGTCTGTTGGAGTCCGCTTATGAAGAATGTTTATATTATGAATTAACTAAGAGTGGTTTGTATGTAGAAAAGCAAAAACCCATGCCTTTAGTTTATCATGATGTAAAACTTGATTGTGGTTATCGGATTGATTTGATGGTTGAGAAGAAAGTAGTTGTTGAAGTGAAATCTGTTGAAGCGTTGAATGATGTGCATATGGCACAAGTATTAACGTATTTGAAACTATCAGGTTGTAAGCTTGGATTGCTTATGAATTTTAATGTAGCAAAACTTAAAAGTGGTATAAAAAGATTAATCTTTTAACTCTGTGTTCTTTGTGACTTCCCTGTGAACTCAGTGGTAAAAAAAAGAAAACCACAAAGAGCACAAAGCAGGCACAGAGGGCCCATAGGAGGAGAATATTTATGGAAGTTTATAAAACATATTACCAGTCAGAAATTGGCTGGATTGAAATAACCGGAAATGATGATGGAGTTATGACTCTGGAGTTTGTTGAAGCAAGGGGAGTAAGTGGTGAAAGTTTGCCAAAATGTATTGATGAATGTGTGACTCAACTTGACGAGTACTTCCAGGGTAAGCGACAAGAATTTTCAGTAAAACTCAACTGGCAGGGAACAGAGTTCCAAGTCAAAGTTTGGGAAGCCCTTCTAACTGTCCCATATGGGAAAACAGCAAGCTACATGGGGATAGCCCGTAAACTTGGTGACGAGAAAGCAGTACGTGCAGTCGGTACCGCAAATGGCAGGAACAATATCGCAATCATTGTACCGTGCCATCGTGTAATTGGCAGCAGCGGCAGCCTTACAGGTTATGCATATGGCGTCTGGCGCAAAGACTGGCTTTTGAAACATGAAGCAGAATATTCGAAAGCTGAAAAACAAATGGATCTTTTTTAAGGAGACTCATTTGGCTGCGTCGTCATTTGGGGTCATTGATTGTCATTTGGCTACGCCGTCATTAATAGTTATAGACTGAAAACAAAAGGGGGACATAGCATGGAATTGGAAAAATTAAATGTTTATAAGATTGCAATGGAACTCGGTGAAAAAATATGGAATATCATTAAATTCTGGGATGATTTTTCAAATAAAACTATAGGAAGGCAGCTAATAAGATCTACTGATTTTGTGGCAGCAAATATAGCAGAAGGATTTGGAAGGTATCATTTTAAAGAGAATAAGAATTTTCTTTATTATGCAAGAGGTTCTTTGTATGAAACAAAAACATGGATAAAAAAAGCTTGCAACAGAAATTTAATTAAAGAAGATGTTCATGAAAAGTTGATAAATGAGCTGGAAAAACTTGGGGTTAAATTAAATAATTACATTGCTTCAATAGGGAAAAACAACCATTGACAATAAATGACGCTTTAGCTAATGACAACAAATGACTATAAATGACTTTTTTTATAATGACTTCCATTAGTAACTATGAGAATAAAATGACTAAACTAAAGTACAATGAACTTTCAGACGAAACCCGGTCTGACTTCGAAAAACTATTTGGTGAGCGTGGTGCGTGCGGCGGTTGCTGGTGCATGAGTTGGAGACTGAAAAAGAAAGATTTTGAGATGGGGAAGAGTGGAGAAAATAAAGAGAGAATGAGAGCGAGGGTAACAGAAGGAAAAACTATCGGGATCCTCGGGTACATTGATGGGGAGCCTGTCGGGTGGTGTTCTATTGCTCCAAGGGAAGATTTTATCAGACTGGAAAAATCACGTGTCCTTAAACCAGTTGACGATAAACCTGTCTGGTCTGTCTCCTGTCTATTTTTTAAAAAAGATTTTAGAAAAAAAGGACTATCATCCGAGCTGCTGAAACTTGCGTTACAGTTTGCCGGAAAGAAGGGAGCTAAGATAGTTGAAGGATATCCCACTGTGCCTTACGACAATGATATTCCTGCTGCATTTGCCTGGACCGGTATTCCATCATCTTTCGAACGTGCTGGTTTCAAGGAAGTTGCTAGAAGATCGAAAGCACGCCCGATAATGAGATATTATCTATAGTAATGTTGTTGAAGTAATGAAATTGTATTTATTATTCAATATGTTTTGTGAAACGATTTACTTTTAACTTATCGATAAATACTATGTGGATTCAAAAACAAATATCACTTAACTCTTACCCGCGCGGGTTTCATCTTGTAACTCGTGAAATTGAGGCGCAGGTACCTGAACTTAGTAAAATTACCATGGGACTCGCACACATTTTTATCCAGCATACATCTGCTTCATTAACACTTAACGAGAATGCCGATCCGGACGTGCGTGTGGATATGGAATCTCACTTCAACAAGATTGCACCCGAGCACGCTCCATATTACGTTCACACGCTCGAAGGTTCAGACGACATGCCGGCTCATATCAAGTCGTCACTTCTTGGCGCTTCAGTTACAGTTCCTATTACCAATGGAAGATTGAACCTTGGCACATGGCAGGGGATATACCTTTGCGAGCACCGTAACCGTGGCGGCTCAAGAAGGATAGTTGTAACGCTTCAGGGTGAATAATTAGATTGATATTCAGTAGTCATTCATAGGCATTCAATTGTTGAAAAGGGAGGAGGAAATGAAATTAGGTGAACTTAATGTTTATAATCTTTCTATGGAATTGGGTGAAAAGGTCTGGAAGGTAATATCTGATTGGGATAACTTTTCAAAAGAAACTCTTGGCATGCAATTGATTAGATCAGTTGATTCTGTAGCTGCCAACATAAGCGAGGGATTTGGGAGATATCACTACAAAGAATCAAATCACTTCAATTATTATGCTCGAGGCTCACTTTACGAAACTAAAACCTGGATCACAAAAACTTATAGCAGAGAATTGATTACAAAAGAATTATATAATGACCTGGATTCCCACATAAAAGATCTTGGAATTAGACTAAATAATTATATTAGCTCTGCTACTAAATCCTCTAATCAAGTAAAAGAAAAAATAATTGAATATGAATGAGAGCTGTTATCCACTCAACTGAATTACATTTCACAAGCTCCAATTTTCTAATAAACTAAAAGATTCTTATGCGCATTGACAGAATGCTTGGCATTACAGTGATGTTATTAAACCGGGATCGTATTAGTGCCCGAGAACTTTCGGATAAATATGAAGTTTCCATACGCACCATTTATCGAGATATTGAAGCCATAAACATGGCGGGTATTCCTGTTGTAGCTCATTCGGGCAGCAACGGCGGATTTGGTATTATGAGCAACTACAAGATAGACCGGCAGTTGTTAACGCTTAATGATATGGTGTCAATTCTCTCTGCTCTTAAAGGCATGAATGCTACTTTGGAGGATAGAGAACTTGATGAAGCCATTGAAAAGATTACGAGTCTAGTCCCTGCTGATAAAACAGAGCATTTAGCCTCACGTTTGGAACATGTGTCAATTGACATCCAGCCATGGGGCTACCGTGAACGACAGAAACAGCATATCAAAACCGTGCATGAGGCTATCTTTAATCACCTGCTTATTTCTTTTACTTACTCCAATTCAAAAGGAGAAGTTGTAGAGAGAACTGTGGAGCCTATGACACTGCTATTCAAAGGATATGCATGGTATCTGTTTGCTTTTTGTAAATTGAAAAATGACTTCCGCCTTTTTAAACTTTCACGAATGAAAGAATTGGTAGTGCAGGATGAGATTTTTAAAAGGAAAAATGTAAAGTATGAGGAGCATTTTTCTTCGTCATCAGAAAATGTTAAAATGATTAGAATGCTCCTTAAGTTTTCACCCAAGGTAAGGATGAAGGTAGAAGAGTATTTTGAAGATGAGCATATTGAATATTTATCAAATGGCGAAATGATTGCAGCATTTGACGCTCCGGAAGATGATTGGGTTTATTCCATGATACTGGGTTTTGGCGACTACGTTGAAGTAATTGAACCAAAGCACATGAGAAGCGCCATAAAAGAAAAAACAGAAAAAATATTAGCCCTCTACAAACATGACATAACGGTGTCACACTCCTGATTTATATTGGGGTTAGTTATTTAATCAACTAACAACAGGAGTTAACATGGATAAGTTTTGTTTTTCTTGCGGCGCACCATTAAAAGAAGCATTCGCTAATAAGTCTACAGATAAATTCTGTAGTTACTGTGCAGATGAAAACGGCAAATTAAAAGATCGCAAAATAATTCAGGAAGGTATAGCCGGATGGCTTAAGATGATAGATCCCTCCAATACCACATCAGACTTTATGGCGAGAGCAGACCTGTATCTTAAAGCAATGCCAGCCTGGTCAGAGAATTAAATCTAAATAAAAAACTCAAACGTACAAAACAATACACAACAAACTTAACTGAAAGGAATTATCATGATGAAAGCAGTATTAGTTGAAGAATTAAAATCATTGCAAAAATTTTTCTTAAACACAGTAAGTTGTTTCGCTGAAGAAGATTCATCCTACAGACCAAATGAAGATGTTTTTACCGTAGCTCAGCTTGTTGGTCATGTTGCTGAAACCCTTCCATGGTTTATTGAAGGCGCTTTTGGAGAAAAAGGTTTTGATATGGATTCTGACGGATTTAAAGAGAGAATAAAAAAATATGTTTCTTTCGATGCCTGCATAAATGATTTTAAGAAAAATGTTAGCGATGCCATTGAAAAGATCAACTCACTTTCTGAAGAAGAATTGATGGCACCCATTACAGGTGAGATTATGAAAGGTGCACCTAAGATGACTATTATAAGTGGTATCTCAGATCATACAGCTCATCACCGTGGCGCATTAGCTGTTTATGCCAGACTCATGGGCAAAACTCCTAAAATGCCTTACGCAGACTAGCACATTTTAGATAATTAACGCAACCCTATGCGCTTTTGGCAAATAATTTTTTGTTGACTAGCTTAACAAAAATTATTTTGCCAAAAGTTTTTTGATTTATAAACCTTCAAGTCCAACTTGCCAAATGAACTATGCTCCAAAACTATACATCGGCACCGCCGGCTGGTCTTATAAAGACTGGGTGCCAAACTTCTATCCTTCAGGGGAATCGAAAGAATTTAGCTGGCTGGAATTCTACTCCCGTTACTTCAACGTGGTTGAGGTCAATTCTAGTTACTATACCTATATCAATCCAAACATTATTAAAGGTTGGCTGAAAAAGGTTGAGGATGCAGAGGAGTTTTTGTTCACCTTCAAACTTCATCAGGATTTTACCCACAAACGTTACTATGGTAATGACCAGGTAAATGCTATACGGTATAACCTTGATATGCTAAAAGAAGCCGAACGTTTGGGTGGAATACTTATCCAGTTCCCATACTCTTTCGATTGCTGCGAACCTAACATTGAGTATGTCGGCGAACTGATAAGAAATTTTGATGGATATGATAAATTTGTGGAGGTTCGGCACGCCTCATGGAATAACAAACGTGCAAAGTCCATAACATTCTGTACAATAGATCAACCGCAAATTGGGCAGGCGATTGAATTCGTCCCCGTGGTGGGTAATGGCTGCGCATATATTCGTTTTCATGGGCGGAATGAGGAAGCGTGGAAGAGATCGATATCAAATTATGGCAAAATACAAACCTACGAGGAACAGAACCAGCGTTATCAATACCTTTATTCGCCTGGCGAGCTGACAGAGATTAACCAGAAGATAAGGGAAATCTACGACAAGGTTAAAAAGGTATTTGTAATTATGAATAACCATCCGCATGGGGACGCCGTAGCAAATGCCTTTGAATTGATGCATTTGTTGAAGGAAAAGGTGAAAGTTAAAATGCCGCAGACAATTCTTAAAGAATATCCACGTTTAAAACAGATCTCATCAAATTAAATGCAAAAAATATTTTCTTGCCATTTAAAGTCAATAGATTTATTTTAAAATAGCTCAAGCATAAGTGGTCACTAATCAATTTAACAATATTCTATATTACGCCTTATTTAATGGTTAAAGTTGGGTCTTGCCCATTTGTAATATATCTAATCATATAACGGAGGAGTGAGAAATGAAAATCACCAGAATGCATCCATTAAACAACGATTCCAAAACTGCCGCTTTTTTCGACCTTGAAACATCAGATAATATTGTAATTAAAGGTTTTACTCTTATTAAAGGTGTAAAAGGGTTATTTGTTGGTGTCCCAAGTGAAAAGGGGAAAGATGACAAATATTATGAGCAGGTACTGATTCCTAATGACATGAAAAAAGAATTGAATGATATGGCAGTCAAGAAATATGACGAAGTAAGTATGGAAAATGTATTATAGCCAGCCGAAACCTGCCTTGCAAATATCTGTGAGGCAGGTTTGTTTTAATAGCACGCAGATGACACGGATGTAACAGATAATCGCAAGATAAAAGATGAGCAATTACTTACATAAAGAACTAACATCGAAAGTGATATCTATATTCTATAAAGTCTATAATGAATTAGGCTTTGGATTTTTAGAAAAAGTATATGAAAATGCTCTGAAGTATGAGTTAGAAAAATCTGGCTTGTGTGTTGAGAGGCAAAAACCGATTAATGTATATTATCATGAAAAATTAGTTGGTGAATACTTTGCTGATCTAATTGTTGAGAATAAAGTAATTCTTGAATTGAAGGCAGTAGAATCTTTATGTGAAGCGCACGAGCATCAACTAATCAATTACTTGAAAGCTACTAACATTGAAATAGGACTTTTGCTTAATTTTGGTAATAAGCCTGAAATACGTCGTAAAATTTTTACTAACCCATCTGTGAATACCTGTTAAATCTGCGTTATCTGTGTGCCATTAGTTTTTCTCCTCACTTTACACTTTTAACTACTCTTTTATGCGTACAATATTTCACTTAGATCTTGATGCTTTTTTTGTCTCCGTAGAAAGGATACTCGATCCTGCGTTGATAGGCAAACCTGTCATTGTAGGTGCCAATCCTGAAAAGGGCGAAGGACGCGGTGTGGTTGCCGCGTGCTCTTACGAGGCTCGTGAATACGGACTGCATTCTGCTATGCCTATCCGGCAAGCGTATCAGCTATGCCCCCATGGTATTTACGTTCATGGTTCCCATGGGGAGTATAGCCGCTATTCAAGGGCAGTTGGTAGCCTTCTTGGCAAATATGCACCGCAGCTCGAAAAGGCATCTATCGACGAGTATTACATGGATTTTACCGGGTGTCGTCACATGTACGGTTCCATGTTCTCATTTGCAACACGACTACAAAGAGAAATCTGGGAAAAGTTATCTCTTCCTTGCTCAATTGGAATAGGGAGTAATAAAACGGTAGCTAAGATAGGTTCAGATTGTATGAAACCACGTGGCATTACCTACATCATTCCAGGAATGGAGAAAGAATTCCTTGCTCCAATGCCTGTAGAGACCATACCGGGTGTTGGCAAAATGACCCTGCCCGAACTCCATGCGAAAGGTTTTTATACCATAGGCGACGTTTCAAGCGCTTCAGAAGAGTATTTTGGCGCTGCCTTTGGTAAGATGGGCATCTCACTTTGGCGGAAGGCTAATGGCGAAGGTACAGAATATCTCAGTACTCCCGTCGATCAAAAAAGCATATCTTCAGAGCGTACTTATGGAAATGATGTTTTAAGTATATCTCAGATGGAGGAAACACTCCAGAAACTTACCGGTAAGGTTTGTCAGCAGGTGCGTGATGAAGGCTGGCAGGCTGGTAAGGTAAGTCTTAAACTGCGCTATTCCGACTTTGTGACACTTTCCAGGGATAAAACAATAAAACCCACCGATGATGACAAAGTAGTTTTGGAAACAATTATGGATCTCTTCCATAAAGCTTACACTAGAAGGGTTGCTGTGAGACTATTGGGCGTTAAACTCGGAAAGTTCAACGAGTTTTTTGAACAGGGGCAGCTTTTTGAGGAGAAGGAAGAAATCCGGAAAAGAATGTTGAAGGCCGTAACAGGGTTGCGTGATAAATTTGGTTATGAGTCAATTCAGTTTGGCAGAACTGATCCTAAATCTAACAGAATGTCCAATCCTTTTAGAGGTTAAATAATATTGAATATTTTCGATACTATAGTAAACTATTTTGTAGTAATGAAATGTTATTAAATAGTACGGAGCAATTATATAGAACACACTTTTTTGTTGTATAAAATTTCGTCTATTCGAACTTAATTAATTAATATAATTCATGAAGATAAAAAAATACCTCTTTGTAGCTCTCTTGCCAGTTATTATTGGTACTCTGTTTACTTATTATTTCTATTTAAGAGCGGAAGAAAATGCGTTTGAGCTAATACTAGATGTAAAACGGGTCACTTTAGAACAAATAGCTAACTCAATTACCGCACAGTTTAAGTTTGTCCATTATGATCTTCAGGATTTGTCTCAAAGGAAAGGAATAATTGAACTCAGTGAAGCTGGCAAAGAAGATATTGATTTATTCTACAAGACACATGACTCCGTATTTGTTTCTTTAACCAGAATTGATAGAGATGGGTATATAGCTTATAGCACTCCCAATAAAAATGTAGTCGGCTTATATGTTGGTGATCAACCACATAATAAAGAAGTACTAAAGAAACATATACCAATTTTAAGTGATGTATTTACAGCTGTACAAGGTTTTAAGACACTTGCTTTTGCCTACCCGGTATTCAAAGATGGTGTTTTCGATGGAACAATAACTATCCTTCTCCCAATAAGTAAACTTGCCGCTTTGTTGCTGCAAACCACTAATCTTCCTGCCTACGGGCATTCTATTCTTCTTACTGAAGGTGGGATTGAAATTTACTGTACTTTTGATGAAGAGCATATAGGTGAGAGTATTCTTTCAACTGCAATAGGAGACGATTCTTTTCTCGAAACTATTGATGATATGCTGCAAGGGAATTCAGGTCTGGCTTACTACTGGGAGAAGTATGGCCCTGATTCAATAAACACAAAGAAATGGTTGGTGTATAGAGCAATCCCAATTCAAAATACCTTCTGGTCATTAGGACTTATAACTACAGGAGATGAAATTCTTGGTAAATTGCATGAGATTAGGGCGAACATGCTTATCATAATAGTAACTTCTTTGGCAGCATTCATTGGTCTTATTGCTCTTTATTTTCGGATATCCAATAAGGCAGATAGAGAATTAAAGAGACGAGACCAGAAATACACGATGGTTACTGAACAGTCCGGTCACATTGTTTATGAATATGATACTGAAAACAATTCAATTGTTTGGACAGGAGCCTTCGAAGAAGTACTCGGTTTTAATGATGATGAATTCAAAAAGTTTGATGTAAAAACCTGGGATAGGAATATTCATCCTTCAGATAAAGAATATTTTGATTCCGTGATTAAAAGGGCCCGCAAAGATGAAACCGGATATGTAATGGAATACAGGATAATGAATAAAGAAGGGGATTATGTTTATGTTGAGGATAGCGGAATACTTGACAGGGAAGAAGGTACCGGGAGGCTAAAGTGCTTTGGCACAGTCAAAAATATAACAGAACGAAAAATTGCAGAAGCAGCACTTCTTTCGCACAAGGTTGAACTGGAAAAACTTGTGGAAGAGAGGACCAAAAAACTGGAAGAGGTAAATAGGGAACTTGAGGACGATATTAAAAAGCGGAAAGAAACCGAAAGTGAATTAATAATTGCTAAAGAAAAAGCCGAAGTATCGGATAGAATTAAATCGGAGTTTTTAGCGCAGGTTTCTCATGAAATCAGAACTCCTATTAACACCTTGCTTAGTTTTACAGGACTTATCAGAGATGAACTATCTGACAAAGTAGGGGATGATTTGAGAGAAGGTTTTGGTATAATAGCTGCCTCCGGTGGGAGAATTATAAGAACGATAGATTTAATACTCAACATGTCAGAATTACAAACCAAAACCTACGAGCCAAATATCACTACTTTTAACCTGGTCGAGGATATTCTTACTGAGCTTATAGAAGAGTTTAAAATTCATACAGATAAAAAAGGACTAGAGCTTCAATTTTTAAATATTCCTGATATCTCTAAGTTGACTATAAGCAAAGACAGGTATTCTGTCTCACAGATTTTCGTTAATCTGATTGACAATGCAATCAAGTATACTGAAGAAGGCGAAGTGAAGATTACTGTTCATACTGACACTAAAGATAAGATATGTGTAGAAATATGTGACACCGGTATTGGAATCTCTGATGAATATCTTCCCATTCTCTTTGACTCATTCTCGCAAGAAGAACAGGGTTATACCAGAAAATTTGATGGAACGGGTTTGGGACTGGCACTAGTAAAAAATTATTGTGCGATAAATAATGCCACAATAGAAGTAGAAAGCAAAAAAGGCGTTGGCTCAACCTTCCGTGTAACCTTCAACTAAATCTTAATCTTAATCATACTCTTGAGCCGTCAGGCGATTTAATGTTATCATTCCACACACATTCAAATTACTCAATCCTTAGGGGTACTATCCGTATTCCGGAATTGATTGAACATGCCAAAAAATGGGGCAGTCCATACGTTTCATTGACTGACACCAACGGTATGTACGGACTGATCCAATTTGCCAGGCAGGTGGAAGAGGCGGGAATAAAACCCATTCTTGGTGTATACCTGGATGATCAGCAGAGGCCCGACCTGCACGTAGTATTCCTGGCGAAAAATAATGCCGGGTATGCACAAATTTGTAAGATGATCACTACCCGTAAACTACAGGAAGATTTTAAACTGATCGATCTCTTCAAGCAGAAACTGGATAATGTTTTCATCATTACTTCTTCAATTGCACTTCTTAGGGAGATCAAGCTAACCACCGAGCTGAGAAAAAACCTGTATGTGGAATTGATTGTTACGGCAAAGAAGAAAAAGCAAACACGTGAGCTTTACGAGCATGCTAAGGAAACCGGATTGCAAATTGTTGCCTCGCACCCGGCATATTTTGCGAAACCGGATGATTTCTTACTCCATCAGGTGGTGAGGGCAATAGATAAGAACAGCACTCTGGAGCAGCTTGCTCCCGATGAAATTGTCGATGAAGAATATTACCTGAAATCACCAAAGGAGATGAAATACACCTGGAGGGGTTTGCCGGAAGCACTCTGGAATATGGAATATATAGCACAAAACTGCAATGTAAATCTGCAATTGGGTAAGTATAAGTTTCCGGTTTTCCCTATGCCACTGGGGGAAACCCCATTCTCTTATCTCTGGAAAATATGTTTTGAAGCTTTAGGTAGAAAGTTTCAACCTATTACAGATAAAGCAGTTAAGAGGCTACAGTACGAGTTGGAGGTGATTGATGAACTCGGGTTTTGTGACTATTTCCTTGTCGTATGGGATATTGTAAGGGAAGCCCACTCACGATCAATGATGACCATAGGGCGAGGTTCGGCTGCCAACAGTTTGGTTTCCTATTGTCTTGGATTTACCCAGGTTGATCCTTTGGAGCACAATCTTTACTTCGAGCGTTTTCTAAACCGTGGCAGAACTTCACCGCCGGATGTTGACCTTGATTTCTCCTGGAAGGAGCGTGATGCTATAGTAAAGTACGTTTACGAAAAATATGGTTACGACAAGGTGGCAATGATTTCAACAACGGTTACTTTTCGTGCCAGATCGGCATTTCGTGAAACGGCAAAGGTCTTTGGGTTCTCGGATAGGGAGATTTCTAAATTCAGCAAATTTATTCCATGGACCAGCGCACAGAATCTGCCAGATCTGGCTGAGAAGTTTCCGGAAGCAAAATCGCTTAAATTTGACGAGGAACCCTGGAAAACTGTTATAAATATTGCCTCTCAACTGGCAGGATTCCCGCGCCATCACAGTATCCACCCTGGCGGAATTGTTATAACAGAAAAGCCGATTACCAATTATGTAGCACTTGAATACGCCAAAAACAAGGGAATTGGACTGGTAATCACACAACCAGATATGTATCCAATTGAAGATTTTGGACTAATTAAGATAGATTTACTTAGCCAAAGATCACTTGGGGTGCTAAAAGATACAATGGTTAGGATTGCGGAAGACGTAAAGATTAATGGAAGCAAGACAATAAATAAAAGAGAAAATCAGCCCAAAATTTTTAAATTATGAAATCACAAATATTTACACAATTCATACATTCAATCAAGATCAGAATACTTTTTTTTGAATTAAAAACTCAAAATTAAGAATTCAAAATTGCATTTAAGACTTCTGTTCACGTTAACACATTATAAAAAATAGCGACCCACATGTCTTTATTTTTGTTTGGAGATTAACTACTTTTGTAAGGTTGAATTCTCATATTTTCTTACTTCTAAGATTAACCAATCGAGATATTCTAACTTCTGGTTTATTGAGGATTAGTTAGTTGATTAAACTGGGCTTTTCTGCGTCTAATCAAAAGATAAGCAAATCCGATAAAGTGGCTTAATATTTGTTATAATAGAAATAAAGAATTAATAAAACTCTAAAAAATACGGGGTAACTAAATGGAAAGAAAAAAAATAACGGTAGATGGTAATGATGCTGCCGCATATGTGGGCTACCATAATAGCGAAGTGATAGCAATTTACCCGATAACCCCTTCTTCAGGTATGGGTGAATTATCTGACGAATGGGCAGCGCAGGGCAAAAAAAATATTTTTAATACAATTCCTCACGTATCTGAATTACAGAGCGAGGGGGGTGCAGCTGGTGCAGTACATGGTGCATTACAAAGTGGTGCTTTAACTACTACTTTTACAGCTTCCCAAGGTTTGTTGCTCATGATTCCTAATATGTACAAAATTGCCGGTGAATTAACTCCAGCAGTATTTCACGTTAGTGCACGTTCTATAGCGGCACAAGCACTATCAATTTTTGGCGATCACAGTGATATTATGTCCACACGTCAAACAGGTTTTGCACTTTTAGGTGCTGCTTCTGTTCAGGAAACTATGGACATGGCAATGGTTGCTCATTCAGCAACATTAGAATCCAGAATTCCTTTTGTTCACTTTTTTGATGGTTTTAGAACCTCACACGAAGTAAACAAAATAGAGCCCTTATCAATTGAAGATATGCAGGCAATGATAGATCAGGATGCAATCAGGAGACATAGAGAAAGAGCACTTACACCTGATCGTCCTGTATTAAGAGGAACAGCTCAAAATCCTGATGTGTATTTTCAGGGTCGAGAAACTGTTAATAAATTCTATGATGCATGTCCTGAAATTGTTCAGGCTAAAATGGATCAATTAGCTAAGTTAACGGGTCGCAGCTATAAATTATTTGATTATTATGGCGCATCTGATGCAGAAAATATTATTGTAATTATGGGATCGGGCGCTGAAGCTGTTCTTGAAACAGTTAATTACATGAATGACAAATTAGGTGCTAAAGTAGGTGTTCTGATTGTTAGATTATACAGACCTTTCTCGCCTAAGCATTTACTTGCAGTTATTCCTTCAACAGTGAAAAAAATCTCTGTTCTTGATAGAACAAAAGAACCTGGTTCAACAGGTGAACCGCTTTACATGGATATCGTAACAGCATTGGCAGAAGCTCAGGCTGAAGGAACATTGCCAACTGCAACTATGCCTTTGGTTGTTGGTGGACGTTATGGACTTTCATCCAAAGAGTTTACTCCTGCAATGGTTAAAGGAATATATGATGAACTCGCAAAAGATAAACCTAAAAACCATTTTACTATTGGTATTAATGACGACGTAACTTTTACTTCACTCGATTTCGATCCGGCATTTATAACCGAAGGCGACGATGTTTCAAGAAGTTTATTCTATGGTCTAGGTTCAGATGGTACAGTTGGAGCCAACAAAAACTCCATTAAAATTATTGGTGAAGAAACTAATAACTACGCTCAGGGTTATTTCGTATATGACTCTAAGAAGTCAGGTTCAACAACAATATCGCACTTAAGATTTGGTAAAAAAGAAATTCACTCAACTTACCTTATCCAAAGTGCTAATTTTATTGGCGTTCACCAGTTTATGTTGATGGAAAAATTTGATGTACTTGAGAAGATGGCTAATGGCGGAACATTCCTCGTAAACTCTCCTTATGCTAAAGAAGAAACCTGGAATCATCTTCCAAAAAGAGTACAGAAACAAATTATTGATAAAAAACTGAATGTATATGCAATTGATGCCTACACTGTTGCAAAAGATACAGGCATGGGCGCCAGGATCAATACCATAATGCAAACATGTTTCTTTGCAATCTCCGGTGTTCTTGAAAAAGAAGAAGCTATTGCTCAGATTAAAAATGCAATTAAGAAAAGTTACTCTGTTAAAGGTGAAGACGTTGTTAAGAAGAATTATGAGGCAGTTGATCAGACTCTTGCAAACATGTATCAGGTTGAATATTCAACTGTTACAAGTGAAGTTGAATTACCACCTGTTGTAGCTGATAATGCTCCTGATTTTGTAAAAAATGTCTTGGCACAAATGATGGCTGGTAAAGGTGATGATGTTAAAGTTAGTGAAATGCCTGTTGATGGAACATTCCCGTTAGCAACAACTCAGTGGGAAAAGAGAAGTATCTCTTTATCAGTACCTGCCTGGGATGAGGAAGTTTGTATTCAGTGTGGAAAATGTGCAATGGTTTGTCCTCATGCTGCAATTAGAATAAAAGCATACGACGGTGCTCTGCTTGAAAGCGCTCCTGAAACCTTCAAATCATGCGACGCAAAGGGTAAAGAATTTGCAGATTTGAAATACACAATTCAGGTAGCAACTGAAGATTGTACAGGTTGTGAACTTTGTTTTGAGGTTTGCCCTGCTAAAAACAAATCAGAAGTTAAGCTTAAAGCTCTCAACATGGTTGAGCAAATGCCAATCAGAGAAGCTGAAAAAGCTAACTACGACTTCTTCCTTAACATTCCTGAATTTGACAGATCTAAATTAAAGTTAGATACAGTTAAAGGCAGTCAATTATTACAGCCATTGTTCGAATATAGTGGCGCATGTGCCGGTTGCGGCGAAACACCTTACGTTAAATTGGTATCTCAGTTATTTGGAGACAGAACCGTAGTTGCAAATGCAACAGGTTGCTCATCAATTTATGGTGGTAACTTGCCAACAACACCATGGGCTGTTAATAAAGATGGACGTGGAACTGCATGGTCTAACTCACTATTCGAAGATAACGCAGAGTTCGGCTTTGGTATGAGATTGGCACTTGATAAACATCAGGAGCAAGCACAAGAATTACTTGTTTCCTTCGCTAATGAAGTTGGTCAAGATTTAGTTAATGCAATTCTTACTGCGGATCAATCCGATGAAGCAGGTATTCATGAGCAAAGAGAAAGAGTTGCGGCTCTTAAAGATAAATTAAATGGTAATACAACTGACGAAGGGAAGAGATTCCTTGATTTGGCTGATTACCTTGTTAAAAAATCAGTATGGATTATTGGTGGTGACGGCTGGGCTTATGATATAGGTTACGGTGGTCTTGATCACGTATTAGCTTCTGGTAAGAATGTTAATATATTAGTTCTGGATACAGAAGTTTACTCAAATACCGGTGGTCAGTGCTCTAAATCAACTGGTCTCGGTGCTGTTGCTAAATTTGCTGCTAGTGGTAAACCAATGCCTAAAAAAGATCTGTCTATGATGGCAATGAACTATGGTTATGTTTATGTTGCTAAGATAGCAATGGGTGCTAATGATGTCCAGACGATTAAAGCCCTCCTTGAAGCCGAAGCCTATGACGGTCCTTCATTGATCATTGCATACAGCCATTGTATCGCGCATGGTATCGATATGGCAAAAGGTCTAGACCATCAGAAACTGGCTGTTGATTCAGGTTACTGGCCTTTATTCAGATTCAACCCTTCTAATGTTGACCAGGGAAAGAATCCATTAAAACTCGATTCAAAAGGTGCTAAAATAAATCTTGAAGATTATATTTATAGCGAAACCAGATATAAGATGTTGACCAAGTCAAAACCCGAAGTGGCTAAAAAACTACTTCAATTGGCTAAAGATGATGTTAAGAGCAGATTAAAACTATATGAGCAAATGGCATCTTACGATTATTCAAAAAATGGTGAAAACGAAGAAGAGGCATAAATTAATATCCCGTCTTCCGGGCGGGATATCCTCTTAACTAATAGAAGTTTTTATTAAAAATTGGAGTGAAAATGGATTTAAAAACAAAATATATGGGACTTGAGCTTAAGAATCCTGTTGCTGCTTCGGCTTCGCCATTAACGCAGGATCTCGATTCAGCCAAAAAATTAGAAGATGCCGGTGTTAGTGCTTTGGTTGTTCATTCATTATTTGAAGAGCAACTTAGTCACGAATCCGGTGAATTGGATCATTATCTTTCGGCCGGTACAGATAGCTTTGCAGAAGCTACTTCTTATTTCCCTGCACAAGAAGATTTCAAATTAGGTCCTGTTGAGTATTTGGATCATATAGCCAATCTTAAAAAATCATTGGAAATTCCTGTTATTGGTTCCTTGAATGGTGTATCTAAAGGTGGCTGGGTTAATTATGCTAAGAATATTCAGGATGCTGGCGCTGACGCGTTAGAATTGAATGTGTACTATGTACCAACTGATCCTATGATGGATGCTGCTAAAGTTGAAGATATGTACGTTGAAACTTTGAAGGCTGTTAAAGCAAATGTTACAATTCCTGTTGCAATTAAAATTGGACCTTTCTTTACAGCAATGGCAAACATGGCCAAAAAATTGGATGAAGCCGGTGCCGATGGTCTTGTTCTATTTAACAGATTCTATCAACCCGATTTCGATCTTGATAAATTAGAAGTTGTTCCTAATCTATTGTTAAGCAGCAAGTATGAAATGCGTTTACCACTAAGATGGATTGCTATTCTTTTCGATAAAGTTAAAGCTAGTTTGGCTGCAACTCGTGGTATTCAGGATGCTGAAGATGTTATCAAATTAATGATGGCGGGTGGAGATGTTGCCATGATAGCTTCAGAATTCCTCCGTAACGGGCCTGGAAAAGCCACTGAAATTATTAATGGTATGACTGCCTGGATGGAAGCTAAAGAATATGAATCTGTTACTCAAATGAAAGGCAGCATGAGCCAGAAATCTGTTGGCGAACCTGCTGCGTTCGAAAGAGCAAACTATATGAAGACACTTCAGAGTTATAAAGCTGTTAAGTAATATTATTCTTATAGAGTGATTAAAAAGCTCCTATGCCACAGGTGTAGGAGCTTTTTGTTTTTAAATATAATATTTTAACTTATAGTGTATCTTTCTAATTATTAGGACCAATTATGAAGAAACTACTCGCACTTATTTCTTTTTTAATCATTGTATCCTCTTCTTATTCTCAAAGCATCCAATGGCGTAGTTATGAATCTGCAGTTGCTTTGGCTCAGACTTCCAATAAAATTGTGATGGTAAAGTTTTACACAGACTGGTGTAAGTGGTGCAAAAGAATGGACGAAACCACCTTTAAGGATGAGGCTATTGTTAAATATATCAGCGAGCATTTCAGGGCAGTTAAAATTAATCCCGAAAAAAAGGGAAGTGTAAATGCCAAAAACGGTAAATACTCTTTTGACGATTTTGCGAGGTCCGCAAGAGTTTCAACTTATCCATCAATTGCGTTCTTTTATCCTAATGGAAGATTGATCACGGTGCGAAGTGGTTTTCAGGATGGGTCGACACTATTAGCATTGCTAAAATATGTAAAAGAAGGGGTTGAGAAGGAAAATAAGAAATAGTCATAATAAGTTGCCCGCCTCAAAAAATACCCTATTCAAGTGAAACTTTTTGAAACGATATCTTGTATTATGCATCATACGTACTGAAAATGACATAACATTGAATTTATGTTAAATAGCCGACACTTTTGGTTATTGGACTTTTCTTTCTGAATTATTAATTACATTTTTGGTACGAACATACTTGGAGACATGATGAAGTTAAAAATAACATATGCTATCTCGATGCTTTTATTCCTGGCATTTACTCTAAAAGCTGGTGATGAATCTTCCTTAAAATGGCATAGTTTCGATGTTGGTTTAGCAAAAGCCGTAAAAGAGAATAAATTAGTTTTAGTGGATTTTTATACAGACTGGTGTGGATGGTGCAAGAAAATGGATGCAACAACATACTCAGATAAAAAGGTTGTTGAATTTCTAAATGCAAATTTCGTTGCAGTTAAGTTAAATCCTGAAAAAGAGGGAAGTGTTAATTTTCAGGGTAACAAATACAGTCATGGTGAGTTCTCAGCAGCAGCAGGTGTAAATGGTTTTCCGGCTACTGCATTTTTTACAAAAAATTCGGAATTTATTAGAACGTTTCCGGGTTATATGGATACAGAGTCTTTTTTAGATCTATTAGAAAAATTAGTTGAGGCTACAAAAAAGTCTTAAAATAAAAGTTTCTCCCGCCCGGGAGAATATACCTCCCTCCAATAAGAGGTAAGTCCCCAAACACCATATAAAGGGTTCCTATTACTAGGAACCCTTTTTTAAAAAAGATTACAATCCAGAAATCAACTGATCCATCTTTCTAAAACATTAGTTTAATCTTAATAGTTACATTTGCTATGCAGGAAATTGGACTATAAAATCAATTTAAGATCCGAATGACTTGCAATGGGTGTGCCGTATACTATACAAAAGAACTCAAATCTTTTATAAAATATTTCCTGACAGGCAATTCTTAAAATTATTTTTTTAGAAGATATTTAAAATAAGAAAAACCCAACCTGATATTCAGATTGGGCTTTCGTACCGAGGGCTTTACCCGGCAAATGTTTTAATGACGGGCGGACCAGTCTGAAAAAAGATCAGCCTGGTAAACTCGAACCGTCACCGATCATTTTTTGAAGGAATATTTTACCAGCATGAGATTTCAAGTACTTTTCTTTTCTTCTTCCAATTGCCATAGTCTCGACTTCTTCCTTATAAATAACTTCAAAAGGAGCATAAAACTTAGTGCTTTTATTATAGCCGGCATTATGATCATTAAATCGCTTATTAAAATTATCGGTTATCCCAACTTACGTGAAATTCTTGGAAGTGCTTTTTATGACGTAGACAGTACTCATGATTTAAAATAACAAAGCCCGTCAAAAAATGACAGGCTTTTGTACCGAGGGCCGGACTCGAACCGGCACATCCTTGCAGATACTGGATTTTGAATCCAGCGCGTCTACCAATTCCACCACCCCGGCAGAATTTCGAACTGAAAAGTAACCTATATTTGAATTATTTGCAAGATATGACCTGTTATAAACATACAAATAATTATAAAAATCACTACTTTTGGTACTAATTTCTTAATTAGGTAAGTTTGTATTTCAATGCTGAATTAGAATCTTTATGGAGCTCCTATGAGTGAGAATGAAAAGCTTGTACAATCAAATTTTATACGTGATATTATTGATGAACATAATAGGAATGGGCATTTTGAAAACAGGGTTCATACCCGTTTTCCGCCTGAGCCTAATGGTTATCTGCATATTGGTCACGCAAAATCGATTTGTTTGAATTATGGTATAGCAAGGGATTATAAGGGCAAATTTAATCTTCGTTTTGATGATACTAATCCTGTTAAGGAAGAAGTTGAATATGTTGAATCGATTATAGAAGATGTAAAATGGTTAGGCGCTGATTTTGAAGATAGAATTCTTTTTGCTTCAGACTACTTTGATCAAATGTATGAATATGCAGTTCAACTAGTTGAGAAAGGTGTTGCCTATGTTGATGGTCAAACACCTGAACAGATCAGAGAGCAAAGAGGTACGCCAAATGAACCAGGCAAAAACAGTCCTCACAGAGAACGTTCCATAGAAGAGAATCTCGATCTATTTACCCGAATGAAAAATGGTGAGTTTAAGGATGGAGAGTATGTCCTTAGAGCAAAAATTGACATGTCATCGCCAAATATTAATTTGCGTGATCCTATCATGTACAGAATCCTCCATGCGGATCACCACAGAACGGGTGACAAATGGTGTATATATCCCATGTATGACTGGGCGCATGGTTTGGAAGATAGCATTGAAGGAATCACTCATTCAATTTGTACACTGGAATTTGAAAACCACAGACCACTATACGATTGGTACTTAGATCAATTGGGTGTATATCACCCTCAGCAAATAGAATTTGCTCGTTTCAATCTTACATATACAGTTATGAGTAAGCGTAAATTGTTGTCTTTGGTAAGTGACGGACATGTGAATGGTTGGAATGATCCGAGAATGCCTACTATTTCTGCTTTTAGAAGAAGAGGATACACACCCGAATCTCTTTGGGCGTTTACCGATAAAATTGGCGTAGCCAAGAGGGAAAACACAACTGACGTAGCATTACTTGAATACAGTATTCGTGAAGATCTTAATAAGAAAGCGAACCGTGTTATGGCCGTGTTAAATCCAGTAAAACTTGTTCTTACAAATTACCCTGAAGGACAAGAAGAAGAATTTGAGGCGGTAAATAACCCGGAAGATGAAAATGCAGGTAAACGAAAAATTAAGTTTACCCGGGAGTTGTATATAGAGCAGGATGATTTTCAGGAAGTGCCTCATAAGAAATTCTTCAGGTTACAGCCTGGTGGTGAGGTTAGACTTCGTTATGCCTGCATTATTAAATGTGAAGAAGTTATAAAGGACGAAGCTGGTAATATTATTGAATTAAGATGCACGTTTGACCCGGAAACAAAGAGCGGCAGCGGCATTCCTCAGCGAAAGGTAAAAGGAACAATTCATTGGGTCTCAGCTAAATATGCAATAGACTCAGAAGTTCGTTTATATGACAGACTATTTAATGATGAAAATCCTGATGGGAAAAAAGATGGAACAAATTATCTGGACTATCTAAACCCAAATTCATTGGAAGTGATTACAAACGCTAAACTGGAGCCTTCATTGGCATCTGCTGCAGTCGGTGAAAAATTCCAGTTTGAAAGATTAGGATATTTTTGTGTGGATCAAGATTCTGAAAAGGGGAGATTAGTCTTTAACAGAACTGTTACCCTTCGTGATTCATGGTCAAAAATTCAAAAGTAATTTCTTGGTACAACTCCTATTTTGTTATTTCATAAATCCTGCCTCGGCAGGATTTATTATACCATCAAGAATAATTCTGATTGTTCCTGGGTTGCAATTTCAAAAAGTTGAAATCGAAGGAACAAATCAAGTATAGCAGATACTATCACGATAGTTTTAAATAGAATAATTATCGATAATAATTTAACAGAGTAAGCGATGCAACAAATTATTCAAAATATTGTTTTTGCCGGAAATATTATTCTGCCTGTCTTTCTGATTGTTGCTATAGGTGTGTTTTTGAAATTCAAAAAAATGATTAATGATGAATTCGTAAGCATAAGCTCAAAAGTAGTTTTCAATGTTGCGTTGCCCATCCTGATTTTTATGAAAGTTTCTCAGGTTGATTATTCGGTTAACTTCGACTGGTATCAGATACTATTTCTCTGCTCAGCAACAATAGTAGTTTTTGTTTTAACATGGGTTTTGGGAAATTATTTTATCAAAGATGGTAAAAAACTTGGCTCTTTTGTGCAGGGAGCCATGAGGAGTAACATAGCTATTGTTGGTTTTGCAATAATATTTAACATGTCTGGTGATGAAGGCTTGGCACACGGGGCCATACTTCTCTCCTTCGTTATGCCGCTTTATAACGTTTTGTCTGTTATTGTTTTATCAATTACCACTCACCATGAGAAAGATCTGGATTATAAAAAAATCATCGGTGAACTAATTCGCAACCCCTTAATAATTTCTATTATTATTTCACTCTTGTTTTCCTACTTCTCAATTGAGATACCGGTTTTATTGGAAAGAACGGGAAATTACTTAACAGCTCTAACACTACCCTTGGCGCTTTTAGCAATTGGTGGTAGCCTTAATTTGAGTAATCTTAAAAAGACATCCTCTATTTCTGTAACAGCAGCCTCAATAAAAGTAATAATCATTCCTCTGATCTTTACATTTATTGCTGTAAAATTAGGTTATCGTGGAATGGTTTTAGGGAATCTTTTTGTCATTTTGGGTTGCCCGACTGCAGTTGTCAGCTATATTATGGCTAAGGCAATGGGAGCTGATGATAAAATTGCAGGGAACATTATTGTTATATCAACGCTAGCCTCAGTAATTACAATCAGCATTGGCCTGTTTTTATTGAAATCATTTGAATTGATATAGGCTCCTGATAAAATTAGGAACCTATATCAGATTACTCAATCTTCCAGAATTATTGCAGTTCCGCTTGCGGTAACCATTAGCATGCTGCCGCCTTGACCAACAGTCTCGTAATCAAGATCCACTGCAATAACAGAATTTCCACCCAGTTGTCTTGCCTGTTCAATCATTTCCTGAATGGCTATATCTTTTGCCCGCCTAAGTTCCTTTTCATATGCAGCTGATCTACCACCGACTATGTCACGAATTCCTGCAAAAAAGTCTTTAAATATATTTGCACCCATTATAGCTTCGCCTGATACTAAACCAAGATATTTTGTAATCTTCCTGCCTTCAATATTATTTGTTGTCGTTACTAACATATAACCTCCGTTAAATTATTGCTATTTGAGCTAAATTTACTAAAAATCGATAATCAATAAAAATATATTCCAATATTCATCAAGATTTGTCGAATTATCTTTATATTTACAAGAAAATTAAAGAAAAATTCTTAAATTAGATACTCTGATACACATCGGAATAATGAGTTAAGATAAGGATTGAGTCATCTCGATAATATGAAATTAGTTAATGAATATATTTCTCAGTCAATACTGTGTGCATCAAATAATTTGAGACTGAGCTCAGAGAAAATTGAAAGTGTTACTCTGTTCCGAAAGTACATTGAAACAGAACCTGAAATTTCTGCGGTTTTGTTATTGATGAAACAAAAAACAGAACTCTCGAAACTGGCTGTAAAACTCTCAGCATTACATGTTTATATCTCTAAAGACAGAATTGATTTCATTAACCTCTCAGAACGATTTAAAGAACATTGTCATCATATCACTCCGGAATTAGGAGCATTTCTCGATATTACAACACCAAGTATCGTAAAAACTATTGTTGCTGAATTAGTGGAGAAACGGAAAAAACATCAAGTTGACGATGAAGTAGTAAATACAACTCAAGAAATGGTTTCTGGTGTTGGAGGTGAAGACTTCCTTAAAGATGATCAAATTGAAAAAACAGAATTTAGTTTTGAAGATTATGAAGAAAAGATACTTACTCCGATAAAATCATTTGATAGTTTTCTCAGCAAATTGCCTTCTCTAAATTATACAGAGAAAGAAATTATGGAGAAAATGGATCTAGTTAAGTTAAACGCAGATTTATCGATGAAAATTGGATTTGATATTCTTTCAGAGATGCATGATACATTTTTTAAGTCTTTAAAAATGATTCATGAAAAGAAATTGGTTCCAACAAAGGAAATTATTGAATCAATGCGAGCATGCTTGATTGTGGTTGTTGCAGTTGTTCGAAGGAAAGATGTAGATATTTCGAAGTATTTAAAGAGAGCGGAAGCATTTGGCAGAAATTTGAATAAAAATGGCAGGGAAATAATTTGATGGATATTTATGTAATTATTATGGCGGGTGGTGTTGGTTCAAGATTTTGGCCTCGTAGTCGTGAGAAAAAGCCAAAACAACTGATCAAAATTTTTGGTGATAATACAATGATTCAGGATACATTCAATCGCCTGGAAGGGCTGGTTGATAACGATAAGGTTTTCATTGTAACTAATAAAGTACAAAAACTTAAATTGAAGGAGCAACTAAGTCAGATTCCCGAAGAGAATATTATTGATGAGCCATTCGGGAAAAATACAGCTGCCTGCATTGGATTGGCTTCCATTATTATTAAGAAGAAAAACCCAAATGCAATTACTCTTGTTCTTCCAGCAGATCATTATATCCGGGATAAAGAAAAATTCCAAGAGACAATAATGCAGGGCGCCGCCTATGCTGATAAATCTGGTGGATTGGTTACAATAGGTATAACTCCTACCAGACCTGAAACTGGTTATGGGTACATTCAATACGATGAAGATTTTGTTGATGAAAATATTCATAAGGTTCAGACATTTGCCGAAAAACCGAATCTCTCTACTGCTAAAAGGTTTGTTCAATCCGGAGATTTTCTTTGGAACTCTGGTATGTTTATTTGGAAAGTCGATAGCATACTCAGGGAAATCAAGGAGATAATGCCTGATCTTTCCCATGGATTAGATGAAATTAGTGAGAAAATTGACACCATCGATTATGATAAAACTCTAACAAATGTTTATGGGCAATTGAAAAGCATATCTATTGATTATGGAATAATGGAAAAATCAAAAAAAGTATTTCTGACGAAAGGGGAATTTGACTGGAGTGATGTTGGAAGTTGGGAAACTGTTTACGATCTATCAGAAAAAGATGAAAACGGTAATGCTAAAGTTGGTGATGTTTACACAACAAATAGTTATAATTCTTACGTCGTTTCTCACAATAAGTTTACCGCGCTGGTTGGTGTGGAAAATTTAATTGTAATAAATACTAAGGATTCACTCCTTGTTTGCAGTCGCGATCATGCTCAGGATGTAAAACTTGTTGTCGATTATTTAAGAATGAATAACATGAACGAATTGACCTAGGTAAGTAATGCGAAAACTCTTTACAGAAGCTGATATAATTGATCTGATAAAAAAAGGCACTCGTATTTTATATACTTCTGCAAACTCTATATTTACGCCGGCAGCACTTGACAAAATCAGATCCGCAAAAATAAGTGTAGAGAAAAAGGACGTTGATTCATTTAAGAATGTTTCCAATAACCCGATTCCTAAAAGAACAATTAAAAAAGTTGCCCTGGGTTGCGATCATACAGGTTTGGACGCAAAGAGAATGATGATCGCATATCTGAAAAAGAAAAACATTGAAATTGTTGATGTCGGTACTTTTTCCAGCGAATCGTGTGATTATCCGGATTATGCTATTGCAGTTGCCAAAGAGGTGTTAAGTTGTAAAGTCGATTTTGGAATTATGCTGGATGCTACCGGGATTCCCTCATCAATTACTGTGAATAAATTACCTGGTATAAGAGGGGCAACTTGCTACAATGAGTTTAGTGCAAAGAGTGCACGTGAACATAACAATGCTAATGTTTTGGTTATGGGCGCTAAAACATTGGGTGAGGAAACTCTTAAATCTATTCTGGATACCTGGATGATAACAGACTTTGCAGGTGGGCGTCATCAGAAGAGACTGGATAAGATTACAAATCTTGAAGAAAAGCTACTTAAAAACAAGTAACGGCTTGGTCTATTCTTAAGAAATAAATAAATTTACATCCTATCACAAATAATCTATGGTTTTTGAAAATTGCAGACAAGAAAAGGTACGGTCGAGAATGTTGTACAAATTGGGGAAGTAACCTTTCTCATAAAAGTTGAGATCCCGGAAATTGCCAGAGAAATAGCCCCCGGTCAGTTTTGTAATATTAAAGTTTCAGAGACCAACTTTCCTTTGCTTAGGCGTCCATTTAGCATTAGTAATGTTAAGGGGAATTCAATTGAGTTTATGATAGATGTTATTGGTGAGGGCACAAAAATACTTGCCACAAAGAAGCCGGGTGATGCACTCGATATTCTCGGACCACTGGGACGTGGATTTGACACATCGGGTGATTATAAAACCGCTATACTTGTCGCAGGCGGAATTGGACTTGCGCCTTTTCCATTTCTAATTAATTCTTTCCCTGAAGATAAAAATGTAAAGTTATTCTATGGCGCAAGAAGCAAAAAACATATAATCGACTATAATTATAAAAACAAATTTATATGCACAGACGATGGATCAGCTGGTTTTCATGGAAATGTTGTCGACTATTTGAACAGTTCAATGGATGAATTGAAAGGTGATTCTATCAAGTTTTTTGCTTGTGGACCTACACCCATGCTTGCCGCCCTAAAACGGTTTTGTCAGGCAAATAGTTTTGATTGTGAAGTCTCGACAGAAAGTGCTATGGCTTGTGGCTTTGGTATTTGCCAGGGGTGTCCTATTGAGACAACTGAGCAGGGTTATTATAAATTAATTTGTAAAGATGGTCCAGTATTTAATATAAGTGAAATCGAATTATGAGCAATATCGACCTCAGTGTAAAAATTGGAAAGATGACTCTTAAAAATCCTGTATTACTTGCTTCCGGTACTGTCGGCTACGGAAACGAAATATCAGAATTTACGGATCTCAGTAAAATTGGGGCAATAGTAACTAAATCGGTTTCATTAAACCCTAGAAAAGGAAATCCTCCACAAAGAGTAGTTGAGACAGCCTCAGGGATGTTAAATGCAATTGGACTCGCAAATGTTGGAGTGGAAACATTCGCCAAAGAGAAAATACCTTTTTTAGAGAAAGTTAAATCCGATGTCATTTGCAATATAGCTGCCAGCTCAATTGAAGAATATGTTGAGTGTGTTAATATTTTAAAAGACTTCGCCATAATAAAAGGTTTCGAAATTAACGTATCATGTCCGAATGTTAAAGAGGGGGGACTTATTTTCGGTAATGACATTAGCGCTGTTGGCAGGATTACTGAGAAAGTTCGTGCTATAACTGATAAAACAGTAATATTAAAACTATCACCAAATAATGCTAATATTACTGACTTTGCCGAAGTTGCCAGAAAAGAAGGTGCTGACGCAGTTACTGCAACAAATACTCTTATAGGAACCGCCTTTAACATCTGGACCAGAAGACCAAAAATTAAAAACATTACTGGTGGATTATCCGGTCCTGCCATAAAACCTGTAGCACTTGCCAAGGTATTGGAAATTAGTCGAAAAGTTGATATTCCTATTATTGCAAGTGGTGGGATAATGAATTGGGAAGATGCCATTGAATTTATGATTGCAGGCGCATCTGCCTTTCAACTCGGGACTGTCAACTTTATCAATCCAAACGCAGGAGTAGAAATTATTGATGGGCTGAAACAATATTGCAAGAAAGTAGGAATTACGAAGCTATCCGATATAACCGCAACCTACCGTTTATAAGAAATGGAATTAAAACAAGCACTTGACAAATTATTCTCACTTCACCAGTTTGGTATCAAACTCGGACTTGATAATATTAAAAAATTGCTGGAACAAATCGGTAATCCTGAAAGGAATTTGAAGGCAATTCATATTGCCGGGTCAAACGGAAAGGGAAGTACAGCCTCTTTCACAGCCAGTATTCTTCAGGAGGCAGGATATAAGGTTGGTCTTTATACATCGCCTCATTTAGTTAGGTTTAATGAGAGGATACGAATAAATGGTGTGATGATACCTGATTCCTACGTGCGAGACTTCATGACTGAACTTAAGAATTATATTGACGAATACTCTCCTACCTTTTTTGAACTAACAACCGCCATGGCATATAAATACTTTAAGGAATCTGGTATTGATTATGCTGTTATTGAAACCGGATTGGGTGGAAGGCTGGATGCTACTAATACAATAGATCCTCTTGCTTCTGTAATTACAACTATTAGTAAAGAGCATACTAATATACTTACTGATGATATAAGAACAATAGCCTATGAGAAAGGTGAAATAATAAAGGAGAATAGAAAATCCTTCATTGGGGTCTTGCCCGAAGAAGCTGAAACTGTTATTGTTGATAAAGCCGGTAGATCAGAAAGTCAGCTATTTAAACTGAGTGAATTTCTCGAAAAAAATATTGATTTTGTGAAACTATCTGTTGAAGAATTTGATTATAAAATATATCACACTCCCTTACCGGGATTTCATCAATTCAATAATGCCGCTTTAGCAGTTCTTGTTCTTAACAAAGTATTTGGACTAAAAGATATTTCCGTTATTAATAAAGGAATTGACAAAGTAATTATCAACTCGGGTATTCAGGGTCGGTTCGAAACTTATAATGAAGAGCCCAGGATTATTTTTGATGCAGCCCATAATGAAGAGGGAATTGAATCCTTTGTTTCCGAATTTGCAAAAATTAAAAATCAATTCGCCAGAAAAACAATAATTTTTGGTGCGATGAAGGATAAGAATCTTGAATCGATGATGATAAAAATTGCTGGAGAATTTGATGAAATCTTCGTAACAGAAATAGATTATGAACGTGCCGCGACAATTAATGAGCTCAAAATCATTGCAAACAAAATAAATATTCAAATTAAAGAAACAAGTGCACCTGTAGATATGATACAAAGTTTTAAAAAAGGGGAAAATAATCATTGCTTAGTAATCTTAGGAAGTATATATTTGTTAGGAAAAATTAAAGAGGATTTAGAAATACTATTTTAGTTATACCTTCCGTGGGTATAAAAATCTTGACAGTACCTCGTTTCCTTTCGAGTATCCAAAAAAAAATCATTAAACTAATATCCCCTTAACTATTCTTGAATTATTTGCCCGTAAATAAGTATTAAAAATTAAACATATAGGAATGCGTCATGCCAATGGATATTTCAGAACTCCAAAAAAAGAAAATTGTTGATTTATACAGTATTGCCAAAGAATTAAACATCACTGCTTTTACTGACCTGCGAAAACAAGAACTTATCTTTAAGATTCTTGAGGCTCAGTCTACAAAAGATGGATTAACATTTTCTAAAGGTGTGCTTGAAGTCTTGTCTGATGGATACGGTTTTTTAAGATCTGCTGACTATAATTATTTACCTTCTCCCGATGATATTTATGTTTCCCCTTCACAAATTAAACGTTTTAGTCTTCGCACAGGCGATTTTGTAAGTGGTCAGGTTCGACCTCCAAAAGAAGGCGAACGTTTCTTTGCCCTTCTTCGCGTTGAAGCAGTTAATGGTAAAGACCCGGAAGCTATCAGAAACAGGACCTTATTCGATAACCTGACACCACTTTACCCAAATAAACGCCTTAGTCTGGAATCTGCTCCTGGCGAGTACTCAATGAGAATAATGGATTTACTGGCTCCTATTGGTAAGGGTCAAAGAGGACTTATCGTCTCCCCACCCAAAAGTGGTAAAACGATTCTTCTTCAAAAAATTGCAAACTCACTTACCAGAAATCACCCTGAAATTAAACTAATAATGCTTCTAATAGATGAAAGACCTGAGGAAGTAACAGACATGCAAAGATCTGTTCAGGCAGAAGTTATAAGTTCAACATTTGACGAGCCTGCTGAGAGACATGTGCAGGTAGCTAATATGGTTCAGGAAAAGGCAAAGCGCTTGGTTGAAGCAGGTGAGGACGTTGTTATACTTCTCGATTCAATTACAAGACTGGCACGGGCGCATAATACAGTTATACCACATAGTGGCAGAATATTATCCGGTGGTGTTGACTCAAATGCCTTACATAAGCCAAAAAGATTTTTTGGTGCCGCTCGTAATACAGAAGATGGTGGTAGTTTAACTATAATTGGTACTGCGCTGGTTGAAACAGGCAGCAGGATGGATGAAGTTATCTTTGAAGAATTCAAGGGTACCGGCAATATGGAATTAGTGTTGGATAGAGATTTATCTGATCGTAGAATCTTCCCGGCTATTAATGTTAACAGATCCAGTACAAGAAAAGAAGAATTGTTAATAAAAGAAGAAGAACTTAGCCGTATTTGGATTTTAAGAAAATTGCTTAGTGATTTTGATTCCATGGAAGCTATGGATTTTATTCTTGATAAAATGCGTGGTACAAAAACCAATAAAGAATTTTTGATGAGTATGCACAGCTAGGGAAAAATAATTACACTTGAAACAATTATTTGGTTTAATGAGTTTATACCTTATTGTATAACTAATACTGGCATGCTGTGTTAAAAAAAATCTTTTTTATTAGTATTGTGTTTTCAACTTTTATATTTGCTCAGAAAGAAAGACAGCCTTTATTCTTCGAATCTCATGTGTTCCCTAATGATTCGTCATCATACAAATGTTATATTCTTTTCAAAATTCCATATGATCAATTAGTATTCACCAGGGAAGGTGATTTCTATACCGGGGGTGTAAATCTTAACTATGAAATATTAGTTGAAGATGAAATTTATAAAAGAGTTACGTCTTCTAAATCAATTCAGGTTGATGATTATGAAGCGACGCATTCCCCCAACATGTATCTCCAGGGAATTACTAGTTTCAACTTAGAACCAGGCAATTATAAAGTTCTTCCTTCTGTTAATCTTCAAAATACGAGAAGGGAAATCGCACTCCGCAAGTATTCTCTAAATATCAATATTGAGAAAAGCGAAAAGTATTTCTCTCCGGTAATTTGTTCATCTAATAAAGCATATTATTTAGATTTGCCGGCAAAAGAGTTAACTAATTTGTCCAATAAGATTCCATTTAGTCAAATTGATTATGATTTAATTTTAACTTTTGAGGGAGATATGCCAGATACATTAAGGGCGCAATTACTTCAGAAGAATGAGGTTATTCATGAATACAAATTATCAAAATCGATTTCAAGCGGGGCTGAGCTAGTTGAAAAAGACAACCGAATATATTATTTGTTCAATTCTGAGATATTTCCCGTTAGTACCTTTCTACTTCCCAAAATCACAAAACATCTTAAAGAAGGTAAGGTAATAATTAAGTTATTTGCTCAGGATGAATTGTTGAAAGAATACGAGCTTGAGGTTGTTTGGATAAACAAACCATTTATACTTTCGGATATTAATCTTGCGGTAGATTTGTATGAGAAAGTAACTGACGATAAAAAAGTTGAAGTGATTTTTGACTCTACTGAAGAAGAATACTATCATCGCTTCTTTGATTATTGGGCCAAGTTCGATCCTCAAAAAGAAACTGTTTATAATGAACTGATGGATGAATTTTATTCCAGGGCTGATATTGCTCATCTGAAGTATAAAACTGCCAACAATATTTCCGGGGTAAAAACGGATCGTGGACGCACATTTGTTAAATATGGTGAACCCGATTTTGTTGAACGGCACTACGAGGAGACAAATAATATTGTTGAAGTATGGAATTATGAAAAGTTAAATAAAGAGTTTATCTTTGAAGACAGATCAGGTTTGGGTAATTATTTGTTGATTAACTAATGAACAAATTTATTTTTACATGCGGTGATATTAACGGCATTGGCCCGGAAATATGCATTAAAACGATCAATCGTTTCTGCACGGAAAAGAACTCCCAATTTATTTTTATTGCTCCCTCAAATGTTATTAAAAAACTTAAACATGAAATTGGTTTTAACTTTAATCCGGTATGGATTAGAAACCATAAACTACTTCCGGATATAAAAGGCAATGTTGTATTCATCCCTCTTCCAATTACCAAAATAAAAATTGGTTCTCCTACCAGCGAATCGGGTAAAGCTAGCTATTTAGCATTGACTATCGCAAAGGAAATTCTAATAAATAAAAATGCAGATGCTTTGGTTACAGCGCCCATTTCAAAGAGTGCCTTTGAAATGGGGGGGATTAATTTCCCTGGTCATACAGAGTTATTAGCTGAGTGGGCAAACACAAAAAGCTTTTCAATGATGTTCCTATCAAACATTTTCAAATGTAATCTCGCAACAATTCATGAACCGATTAAAAATGTGTCTAAGCTAATTACGAAAAAGAAGCTGGAGACATTATTCGACATAGTAGGGCACTCATTAATTAATGACTTTGGTTTGTCTGATCCACGTATTGCTGTTTTAGGGCTAAATCCTCATGCTGGCGAGAGTGGAAAAATTGGAAAAGAAGAACTAAATATTATATTGCCTGCTATTAAAGAAAACAGAAAATGGAAAGTTGAAGGTCCATTTGTTCCAGATGCTTTTTTTGGAAAGAAGATGTATAAGAATTACGACTCGGTCATTGGTATGTATCATGATCAGGTGTTAATTCCATTTAAAATGATTTGTTTTGATAAAGGTGTCAATTACACTGCAGGATTGCCGTTCATTCGAACATCACCGGATCATGGCACTGCATATGACATATCCTGGCAAAACAAAGCGAATGAATCAAGTATGGATGAAGCATATAAATGGGCGAAGAAAATACTAAAATTGAGAATGGCAGATACTACAAAGAAATAGCTCTTGTTTATAATCATCTAATGCGTTCCATTGATTATAAGGGCTGGGCAAAGTATATCAAGTATCTTCACGATGAATCAAAATCTGGAGGAGATGATATTCTGGAACTCGCTGCCGGCACATGTTCTGTTGCCAAATATCTGTACAAAGATTATCCTAAGATCATTGCTACGGATCTTTCCTTCCAAATGCTTTCTATGAATCTTGAAAATAGCTTTAACAGAGTTTGCTGTAATATGCTTAACCTGCCATTTAAAAATAAGTATAATTTTGTGTTTTCAACCTTCGACAGTATTAATTATCTTATCACCGAATCGGATGTTAGACAGTTGTTGAATGAAGTAGGTGTTTCGTTGTATGATGATGGTTGTTTTACATTTGACGTTAGTCTGGAGAAGAACAGCCTTAAGTACGTTAAATCCTTAAACAGGAAAGGGAAGTGCGAAGGAATTAAGTATATTCAATATAGTGACTATGACAAAGAGAGCAGAATTCACACAAACAGTTTTAAAATTATGTTGAGCAATGGTAAAATTGTTGAAGAGGTTCATAAACAAAGAATTTATGATATTTATGACTATTTTAATTTAGTTGATGAATGCGGATTTTATGTAGAACATTGTTTCGACGCTTTTACTTTTGATCAGGTGCATGACAACTCGGAAAGAGCACAATTTCTAATTAAAAAAAAGTGTAAGCATGCTTAAATTCCATAATGTTAGTTTCGAATATCCAAATCAGCCGGTTTTTGATAACCTCAACGTTGGCATTGAAAATGGCGAGTTTATATTTTTAATTGGTAAAAGTGGAACAGGAAAAACGACATTACTGCAAATGGTTTATATGAATTTACTGCCTCAATCCGGATACGTTGAGGTTGACGGATATAATTCCAAGAGTATTAAAAAATCAGAGCTTCCTTATCTAAGAAGGAAAGTTGGTGTTGTGTTCCAGGATTTTAAACTTCTTGATGACCGGACAGTTTACGATAATCTTGCTTTTGTATTAAAAATTACCGGAAATGTACGGAGTCAAATTAAACGAAAAATAGTTCATGCTCTCACTGACGTTGGATTAGTTCACAAGCAGCATAACATGCCGCAAGAGCTTTCAGGAGGAGAGCAGCAGCGGGTTGCAATTGCAAGAGCGATAATCAATGACCCAATGTTAATATTGGCTGATGAACCAACAGGAAATCTTGATCCGGAAACTTCTATGGAAATATTTAATATACTGAAAAGGATAAATTTGCGTGGCACTACCGTGATTTTTGCAACCCATAATTATGATCTGGTTAGGAAACATGAAGCAAAGATCATAAAGCTAAACGATGGAAAAGCTGTTCGAGTAATATTAAAAAATAAAGGGCAATCTACTTCAGAGCCTGCATAATATTTTGAGTAACAACTGCAACAGGCTGAAGTGCATCTATTCTAAATGTCTTTAACTTGTCTTCCAGATAGGCAACAACCGGTCTTGTTTCTGCTCTATATACTTTAAGTCTGTTTATAATAACTTCTTCTTTATCATCTTTACGCACTATAAATTTATCTACAGCTTTGCATGTTGGACAAATTTCCTTATGTGCCAGATCACTTAAGTTAACAATCATTCCACAATTAGCGCATTGTCTTCTTTTTGAGAGGCGTCTTACAATTATATCATCTTCTCCCTTAAGAATGACCAAAGCGGGTGCCGGTATTTTAAGCTCTTTTACAATTTTCTCGAGTAATTTTGCCTGATCAACAGTCCTCGGAAATCCATCCAGAATAAATCCATTATAATTTAGAGCGTCGTTTATTGCAAGGCGAATTACATCAGCGATTAATTCATCAGGTACCAGCTCCCCCTTATCCATAAGAGCTTTTGCTTTAATCCCAAAGTCAGACCCGCTTGCGATTTCAGTTCTTAAAATATCTCCGGTAGAAATATGTTTAAGGTCGAGTGTTGAAGAAAGAATTTTTGCCTGAGTTCCTTTACCAACGCCGGGTGCTCCAAATAGAATTAAATACATTAACATTCCTGTTTTATGAAAATAGCAAAATATAATTGTTATGAATTACTTTTCACCCTTATACCTTTGAAAAACTCCTGAAGCAGATTTTTACTCTCATCCTGATAAATCCCCGAATAAACATTTAGCTTATGGTTTAACTTATTTTCTTCAGGAATATTGTACAAAGAACCACATGCGCCAAATTTTGGTTCAAAAACACTGAAATACAAATTATTTATTCTTGATAGCATAAGAGCCCCGGTACACATAACACAAGGTTCAACAGTAACATATAGATCACAATCGGAAAGTACTTTGGATTGCAGATGATTACAGGCGGCTGTGATAGCAAGAATCTCGGCATGAGCTGTTGGATCTTTTAATCTTTCAACCTGATTATTACCACGACCAATTATTCTATTTTTATAAACAACAACTGCACCGATTGGTACATCATCTGTTTCGAGACATTTCTCCGCCTCCTGAAGAGCAGAAAACATAAATTTGTAAACATGTTCTGAAAAGAGCACATTGCTTCCGAAAAATTATTTAAAAGCGAAGCAAAAGATAAAAAGCTTTTAATTTGTAAACAAGTCAGTATTGATGTGAAATCAAACTTAAACTTTAGATGGAAATCAGATGAATGTTTTCAAAGAAACTGTTTTAATCAACTCTTAGTTAAGTATTATTGCATTTACTAAATAGTACATCCACAGAAAATAAAAATGAATCGTATTTCTTCAGAATAGAGAACTGAAATAGCAATATGATCACTTACATAATGAAAAAAAGAGAATGATTTTAGCAAGAAAATAGTTTTGGATATCAATTGAGGGGGATATGATAATAAAAAAAAGCTGACTTTCGTCAGCTCTTTGTACGCCCGGGAGGGTTCGAACCCCCAACCTTCCGGTCCGTAGCCGAACGCTCTATCCAATTGAGCTACGGGCGCATAAAAATAGATTTCAAATATAGTGTATAGTAGATTTAGTATCAAACAAAACTTAGAAATTTCTTTCTTGTTTTGGGCTAAAGTGTAGTTACTAAAATCCGATAATAAATATGAGACATTTATAATCGGAGAAATGTATGAAACGGTCCCATAAGCTCCAGAGAAATGCACTAAAGTTGAGAAAAGAGTCTTATGTAAATGGTAGAATTTCTGAAATGATAAATCAGGGACAAGCAATTACACCTTTCGAAATTGTCAAATTGGAAGTGGAAGCAAAAAAATTAGTGTTATCCAGAGATGAATTTATTAGGATGATAATTACTCTTAGATCAAAATTTAATAGTAATGAAAAACTAATAAAATATTTCGATGGAGTAAGTGAATCCTGTAATTTCATGACTCCTTGTTAGATCATTAATCCAAGTTCATTAAATTTCCGTAATTATTTGCGTTAGTGGTAAAAATTATAGAAATTTACGTCAGAGTTTAACTGACAAACCTGCTGAAATGATATAATGATTTGTAAGAAAGAAAATAAGTTTTATATTCAAAAAACAATCCTACTCCTCTTAAGGCATTGTCCTGATCATTAATTCCATTCTTCGTATCTTTACCTAAGTAATTCCAAAATTATAAGGAGACCGTATTATGTGCGGTATTGTAGGTTATATTGGAAATGATAATTCAATTCCGATTCTACTTGAAGGTCTAAAAAGACTCGAGTATCGAGGATATGATTCTGCTGGCATCAGTTATATTAAGGATGGTATTGGAGAAGTAATTAAGAGACAAGGTAAGGTTTCTGCATTAACAGAAGCGGTTGAAAGGGAAAATATCAGTGCGCCAATTGGTATAGGGCACACACGCTGGGCAACTCATGGTGTTCCTAACGAAATTAATGCGCATCCTCACTATAATCGGGAAAAATCTCTTTTTTTAATTCATAATGGTATAATAGAGAATTATTTAAGTATTAAAGCCGGATTGGTTAAAGAGGGATATGAATTTTTTACTGATACTGATACTGAAGTATTAGTTAATCTTATTGATAGATACATTAAAAAGAAAAATTTGTCTTTATTCCAGGCTGTTCGTTATGCATTGAATGAAGTTGAAGGCACATATGGAATTGCAGTACTAAGTATTGCAGAGCCTGATAAAATTGTTGTTGCAAAAAATGGATCACCGCTGGTAATAGGTATTGGAGATCAGGAAAATTTTATCGCTTCCGATGTTAACGCTCTTGTATCTCATACCAAGCAAGTTGTTTATCTCGAAGATAATGAGATGGCAGTTATTTACAAGGATAGATTTGTAGCAAAAACCATTTCTGATGAACGTATCGAGAAAGAAATTCACGAGATTACGGTTGACGCTGATGAAATCACAAAAGGCGGGTTTCCTCATTTCATGCTCAAAGAGATTATGGAACAGCCCGAATCTGTACGAAATTCCATGCGTGGAAGGCTGATTCTTGATGAAGGACTAATAAAGCTAGGCGGTTTGTTGGGCTATGAACAACGCATTGCAAACTCAAATAGGATTATTATTTCTGCTTGTGGTACTTCGTGGCATGCGGCTTTAGTTGCAGAATACATGATAGAAGAGTTTTGTGGTATTCCGGTTGAAGTTGAATATGCTTCAGAATTCCGATACAGACACCCGGTAATAAGAAAAGATGACACGATCATTTTTATTTCACAAAGTGGTGAGACACTTGATACTTTAGCCGCCCTTAAAGAAGCAAAAAGACGTGGGGCTCTTGTAATGGGTGTTTGCAACGTTGTTGGAAGTTCAATTGCTCGCGCATCAGAAACTGGGGTTTATATCCACGCCGGACCTGAAATTGGAGTTGCATCAACAAAAGCATTCACATCGCAGCTTATTGTTATGGCACTGATTACAGTTTTAATTGCACGTAACAGACAAATGAGCCAGATTGAAGGTGTAGAACTAACAAAAGCAATCAGTGAGCTACCTGAAAAGATTCAGGAAATTCTTGAATTGAATGACCAGATTGAAAAGATTGCCGAGGTGTACAAAAATGCGTCCAATTTCCTATACCTTGGAAGAGGGTATAATTTCCCTGTGGCTCTTGAAGGCGCATTGAAGTTGAAAGAAATTTCCTACATTCATGCGGAAGGCTATCCCGCAGCCGAAATGAAACATGGTCCAATTGCCTTAATTGATGATAACATGCCCGCAGTTTTCGTCGCACCAAATGATCCTACTTACGAAAAAATCATAAGTAATATAATGGAAGTAAAAGCGCGTAATGGTAAAGTAATTGCCATTGCTTGTAATGGTGATAGCAAGATTGATGATATGGTAGATCATGTAATCAAAATACCTACAACACATAGAATGTTAACGCCAATATTGACGGTGATTCCACTTCAATTATTGGCTTATCATATAGCGGTAAAGAAAGGGTTGAATGTAGATCAACCAAGAAATTTAGCAAAAAGCGTAACCGTTGAATAAACTAAACTAAAAATAGGAGTAAGATTCTATGTCAAGAAAGAATGTACTTATTATGGGCGCAGCCGGGCGCGATTTTCACAACTTTAATGTTTATTTCAGAGATAATGAAGATTATAACGTAGTTGCTTTTACAGCAACACAAATTCCTAATATTGATGGTAGAGTTTACCCAGCAGAATTGGCTGGTAAATTATATCCAGAAGGCATCAAAATTTATGAAGAAGCAGAATTAGTTGACTTGATAAAAAAATATGATGTTCATGAAGTTGTATTTGCTTATTCAGATGTTCCTATGGAATATGTAATGACAAAAGCATCTATCGTTAATGCAGCAGGCGTTTCTTTCCGCTTAATGGGTGGGGCGGAAACTCAAGTAAAATCTACTAAACCAGTTGTTGCAGTTTTAGCTGTAAGAACCGGTTGTGGTAAATCCCAAACATCAAGAAAAGTAATTGAAGTTTTGAAAGCTGCAGGAAAGAAAGTAGTAGCTATCCGCCATCCAATGCCTTATGGTGACTTGGTAAAACAAAGAGTTCAAAGATTTGCAGAACTTGCCGATCTTAAAAAACACGAATGTACAATCGAAGAAATTGAAGAGTATGAACCACACGTGGCTACAGGTGGTATTATTTATGCTGGCGTTGACTACGAAGCAATCTTAAGAGAAGCTGAAAAAGAAGCAGACGTAATCTTATGGGATGGTGGTAATAATGATATGTCTTTCTATGTTCCTGACGTTACATTTACTGTTGTTGATCCATTAAGAGCCGGACATGAAATGTCTTACTATCCTGGAAATACTTCACTAAGAATGGCTGATGCTGTTGTTGTTAATAAAATTGACACCGCCGATGCTGACGAAATTATGGAAGTTATCTTCAATTCAAGATCTGTTAATCCTAATGCTACAATTATTGAAGCTGCTTCACCTCTTACAGTTGATAATCCTGAAGTTATTAGAGGCAAAAGAGTTTTGGTTGTTGAAGATGGTCCTACATTAACTCATGGCGAAATGCAATTTGGTGCAGGTACTGTTGCTGCTCAAAAATTAGGCGCTATTGAATTGGTTGACCCTAGACCATACACAGTTGGTACTATTACAGATACTTTCAAAAAATATCCTGATATAGGTATTCTTTTACCTGCAATGGGTTATGGCGATCAGCAGATGAAAGATCTAGAAGACACAATCAATGCAGTTGATTGCGATTCAGTTGTAATAGGTACTCCTATTGATTTAGGTAGAATCTTAAAAATCAATAAGCCATCAACCAGAGTTAAATATGACTTACAGGAAATAGGTGGAAATACAGTTGAATCAGTACTGAAAGCAAAAGGCATAATCTAAAATGAAAAAGTTAGCTGTTGTTGCATTCGGTGGGAATGCACTATTACGTGGAAACGAAATAGGTACAGTAGACCAACAGGAAAAAAATGCTTACGATACTTGTAAGAACTTACTAAGTCTGATTAAAGAAGGACATAACCTAATTATCAGTCATGGTAACGGACCACAGGTAGGAAATATACTGTTAAGAAATGAAGCGGGGCATACTGTTTATAAATTACCGAAAATGCCCCTTGATGTTTGTGTAGCCGATTCTCAAGGGAGTATCGGCTACATGATTGAGCGCCAGATGAGAAACGTGCTCAATGATAATGGTATAAAGCGTAATGTAATTACTGTTGTTACACAGGTACTTGTTGATATAAAAGATCCTGCATTTGAGAATCCAACAAAACCTGTTGGACCTTATTACCTTAAAGAGGAAGCTGATTTGCTGGCTAAATCTAATGACTGGACTTTCAAGGAAGATGCAAGAAAAAGAGGATGGAGACGTGTTGTAGCTTCACCACAGCCGCTTGAAGTGATAAATGATGATATCATTAAGGATTTAGCCGAGAAGGGTAACATCGTTATTACAGTTGGTGGTGGTGGAATTCCTGTTTACAGACACGAGAACAATCATCTTGAAGCGATTGAAGCAGTAATTGATAAAGATTTGGCTTCATCTGTATTGGCGAATAAGATAGGTGCTGATTTATTCTGTATTCTTACAGATGTACCAAAAGCTTATATCAATTTCAATACACCTCAGCAAAAAGCATTAGATAAAATTACAGCTGAAGAAGCAAAAGGATATTATGAATCTGGTGAGTTCGGTGCCGGAAGCATGGGACCTAAAGTGATGGCGTGTGTTAAATATGTTGAAAATGGTGGAACTGAGGCCTTAATTACTGAAGCCAGCCAGATGCAGGTTGAAGATGGTGGAACGAGAATAGTACGAAACAAATAGTTATAAAGTTTGTAAAGTTTATAAAGTAAAAAGTAGTTGATGAGTTTATGAAGATTGAAAGATTCGAAGATATTATTGCTTGGAAGAAGAGTAGAATCTTGGTAAAAGATATTTATAAACTTGTTGACGAGTCAAAAGATTATGGATTTAGAGATCAGATGCGAAGAGCATCAGTTTCTATTATGAACAATATTGCTGAAGGATTTGAAAGAAAGAGTAATAAAGAATTCAAACAATTCTTATTTATTGCAAAGGGAAGTGCTGCTGAAGTAAAATCAATGTTATATGTGGCTCTTGATCTTGCATATTTAGATAAGGAAAAATTTGATGAACTCTTCGATCTTACTGAAGAGATAACTAAAATTCTCTCTGGTCTTATAAAAACTTTATGAGCTATCTACTTTATAAACTTTCAACTTTATGAACTTTATAAACTAAATTAAAGGATTTTGTTATGGCTTTTAACTTAAGAAATAGAAATTTTTTGAAGCTTCTTGATTTCACACCGAAAGAAATACAGTTCTTATTGGATCTTTCGATTGATCTTAAGAAAGCTAAATATGCTGGGACAGAAGTAAAAAAACTGACCGGTAAGAATGTTGTTCTTTTATTCGCTAAAGATTCTACAAGAACCAGATGTGCTTTTGAGGTTGCTGCTATGGATCAGGGTGCTGGCGTTACCTTTTTAGGTCCTTCGGGCTCTCAGATGGGCAAAAAAGAATCAATGAAGGATACAGCAAGAGTATTAGGCAGAATGTATGATGGTATTGAGTACAGAGGTTTTGGACAAGACATAGTTGAAGAATTAGGCGCTCATGCCGGTGTTCCTGTGTGGAATGGTCTTACTACTGAATATCACCCAACACAGATTCTCGCTGACTTTATGACAATGATGGAGCATTCTGACAAACCTTTAAGTCAGGTTTCTTTTGCTTATCTGGGTGATGCGAAAAACAATATGGGTAATTCCTTGATGGTTGGTGCTGCTAAAATGGGTATGAATTTTAGAGCTGTTGCTCCCAAAGCCTGTTGGCCTTCTGAAGAACTTGTTAAACAATGTAAAGAAATTGCAAAAGAAACCGGCGCATCGATTGAACTTACCGAAGATGCAGTATCTGGTGTTAAAGGTGTTGATTTCTTATATACAGATGTATGGGTTTCGATGGGGGAAGCGGAAGAAGTTTGGGCGGAAAGAATTGGTATCATGAAGCCTTACCAGGTTAATATGGAAATGATCAAGAATACTGGTAACCCAAATGTTAAATTTATGCATTGCTTACCTGCGTTCCATAACAGAGAGACAACTGTTGGAGAAGATGTTTATCAGAAATTCCAGATTGAAGCAATGGAAGTAACTGATGAAGTATTTGAATCTCCACATTCAATTGTATTTGATGAAGCTGAAAACAGGTTGCATACAATTAAAGCAGTAATGGTAGCTACTTTAGGCGACTAGTAAGAATTCATATAGCCCTGCTATTGCAGGGTTATGATTACTTGTTATTTTTTCATTAAAAACTTCATTATCTATTTGAGTTTTTATAAAAAATAACTATCTTTCGAATCTAAATTTTGAAGGGCAGATAGCTCAGTCGGTAGAGCAATGGACTGAAAATCCATGTGTCGGCGGTTCAATTCCGTCTCTGCCCACAAGGGGGATTTACCGAATCCCCTAACATATTGAAACGCAATAACTTAGGGACACTTATCAAGTGTCCCTTTTTTTTGGTGTATGAATATCGGATGAATGCTTTTTTTAGTGTGTTACATAACATATATTTGTCCCGCACATGTGATCAAACCAATGATAGTTTTAATACAAAATCACCCTTCATGTTGATAGGGAATTTGTATTGAATTTCAATGTACTCATCATAAACGAGTACCTGGGCTATATTTCTTTTTAACACTCTTCTTTGTTGAGCAAAGGTATTGCTAGGTAGAACAACAGGGAAAATATCATCCGAGAAGGAATATTCAAATTCCTCTAATTCTTCTACCATTCTGTTCGCTTCTTTCTGGTAAGCATTAAAAATGTCTGCTTTTGACCCAGACCCAGAAATTATTTCATTCAGTTTTCTGGAATCAATATCAAATTTATTCTTGAGCCATTCGAATTTTTTCTCTCTTACTTTTTCTATGAAACCTGAAAGATCCGAAGCCAATTTGGTTCTAAGATCTCCCAGGACTAGCTCATTAATCAATTCACTTCTATGCAACTTAGCATTGCATGTACTCATCCCGGAAGCCTGCCTTCTCGAACAAACATAGTAAACATTTTTTTTGTTAGGCTTGATTGTAACGCTTGATTTGATACGACCACCACAATGCCCACAGTGAGTCAAATCAATTCCAGACAAGAGATACTCGCTTTTTACACCTTGTTTCTTAGAAGGAGTGGATAGCCTTTCCCTAATTGGAATTTTGTCAGCAATGCTTTTTGTCAAAAGAGCTGTCCAGCTTCCTGGTTTTCCATTATCATCAAAGCCAGTATAAAAAGAAATGCGATTAGGATGAAGGAGGTAAGTGATTGTTTGGCCGGACCAGAATTCAGACCTTCTGGGCTTCATTCCATTAGAGTTAAGAAAGTCTGCAATCTTACTGACACCGTAACCACTCGCTGCCAGTTTGAATATTTTTTTCAAGATTTCAGATTCATTTTTGTTGACATTAAGGCGAGTGTTTTCTTTATCATATTCATAGCCAAAAGGTATTCCTCCGCCTTCCCAAACTTTTTTTGACATTTGATTCTCCTAAAGAAATACTAGTATGTTTATTAAAAGGTCATAACAAAGAACCCTAAGAAATATTTAGAGAAAATAATAAATTATTCTGAAATATATCCAGAGAAAAAATATTTTATTTACGGATTTGGGATTAATGAAAAAAGTTAATAAGTTTGCTTTAAAGGTTGTTTGATAGAAGATACTATTAGGCGGCTATAATAACAGAGATTAGTTACGGAAACTGCAACCATGATTGACACAATTCATTTTAATTTCAACACTGATAAGCCAGATCTTATCAAAAAGCAATTCAACAAATATTCAATCCATCCCGTACACAGAGATAATCCAATTGAAGCACATGTAGGAGGTATACTAAACTATAAAGTGACCATTCGGGAGAACAGAGTGTTTGTTAAAGGAAGTCTTCCAAAATCAGCAATTGGAAATAATTATACCAATATGACAATATCGGGAATCATTGAAGCCATTCATAATCTTCGGAAAATATTTGGAGATGAAGTTCTTTCCGCAGAATTAACAAGACTAGATTTGACTTTAGTGGTAATTACAGATTCGCCAGTACCAAGCTATTTAACCCAAATGTTGCACTACAGATGGAAAAGTAGATTCAGCTATTTTGAGAGTGTCTATTTTAAAGTGAAAAAGGGTATAACAATAACAATTTATGATAAAGCGGCCGAAATGAAGAAGAAAAAGAAGAGGAAAGAAAAAATTACACTTGAAGGGAATTATCTTAAGTATGAAGTTAAAATCCAGAATTCAATTAAGAAAGTATTAAAAAAAGAACAGGTTTTACTCACAGATTTACAAGAGCCAATATTTTACATAAACTTATTGAGTATCCTTGAAGATACATTTGGAGCTATAAAAAAGATAGAAGCTCCATATCCGGTTAATTTTTACATCAGTAGTATTGTGAGATTAAAAGAATTTAAAGAATTCTTGGTTAGATGGGCGGTTAATCAGATTGGCCCGGCTGTGTTATTGGAGCTTGTTGAAATGGGGAGATTGGAAAAAAGGATACTCAAAGAGCAAGTTTGCAGAATGCGGAACTATATTATAAGTGCCGCCTATGTAATGAATCCGGCACACGAAAAATTAATTCCCGAACTGAAAGAAAAGTTTTATGCGGCTACAACTGATTACAAAAATCAAATTGAAAATTATGTTCACTGTCCATAAACGCAATTGCAGAGGAATAAAATAGTAAGAACTTGTAGTTGTTTCTTTTATGCTTAAAGTTGTATATTGAATTTAGGGTTTAAGTAACGCTGGAATGAAAAACTTTAAGGTGCTCTTATGAACTACCTATCAAAATCTGATTTCAAAATAGCCCGAAGCTGCCATACCAAGCTTTATTTCAAGAAAAAAGGCTATCCATCCAATTTTGATGAAAACGAATACCTTGAATTTTTGGCAAAAGGGGGCTATCAGGTCGGGAAACTTGCTACATTGTTCTTTCCTGATGGTATCGAAATCTCAACAGGTAGCGATCATGACAAGGCAATTGAACTGACTGAGAATTATCTTAAGAAAAGTGATGTGACTTTGTTTGAAGCAGCTATTAAGAGCAAGGGGAAATTAATCCGCATTGACATCCTGAAAAAAGAAGGGAAAAAGCTGAAATTGATTGAAGTAAAGTCAAAATCCTACGATTCCAGCCAGGGTTTTGAAAAGCAGCAGAGAGAACTTCAAGAGTATATAGAGGATGTTGCCTACCAATACTTTGTATTGAAAGAGAAATACCCAGGATATAAAATCATTCCCTATTTATACATGCCCGACAAAAGTAAACGGACAAAAATTGAAGGTTTGAATCAGTTATTTGATATTTCCGAAGTCAGTCAGGATCCTAATTCAAAATTCAGAAACCACACTGTCACTTTTGATGAAACAAGATTGCAGGAAGTAATTCTTGATGACCTTCTGTATCTCCTTGATCTAACTGATTCAGTTAATGAAATGCAGGATATGGTTGAAACTGAAGTAAAAATCTTACTACCATCCTTAAGGCAGGACTTGGGTAAAATTGATACGGAAATCAATAAAAATTGTTTTAAGTGTGAATTCAATCTAACGGACGAATTACATACCACAAGTGGTTTTAATGAATGCTGGCAAAGCATACCCAAAGTGAAGCACCCTGTGAGCGATCTGTATTTTGGTGGTGTTTTAGGTGGTAATAAAGAGCCATATGTAAATGAAATGATCCAGAAGAAAAAGCTTTCAATGTTTGACGTACCGGATGACCTGATAAAAGGAGAAAGAGGCAAAAGACAGAGAATTCAGATTGATAATACCCAGCTAGGAAAAGAATGGGTTTCACCTGCACTTAAACAGGTGATCAATAATGTTAACTACCCTTTGCACTTCATTGACTTTGAAACTTCGATACATGCATTGCCGATGCACAAAGATTTGCGCCCTTACGAGCAGGTAGTTTTTCAATGGAGTTGTCATACCTTGAATGGCCCTGATGAAGACCTTCAGCATAATGAATGGCTGAATCTTGAACCTGAATTCCCAAACTTTAAGTTCGCAGAATCACTTATGGAGCAAGTAGGAGATTCAGGAACACCACTTATGTGGTCACCATACGAGAACACAATACTGAAAGTTATTTATAACCAGATGGATGTTTATGGGTATACAAACAATACATTAAAAAAATGGATTGAAGGAATTGCCAAACTGGAAAAGGGAGACACTTCCAGGTTATTGGACATGAATCGTATTGCCCTGGAAAATTATTTTCACCCCAAAATGAAAGGAAAGACATCGATAAAATGGGTTTTACCTGCTGTTTTGTCTGAAGTTAAGAAGGGGAGAATAATTGACTGGCTTACTTACTTTGAAGATGGAGTGAATTTGTTTGGGAATGAATCTGGTAGCATTATAAATCCCTACAATATGTTACCAAAGATTGAAATTTACGAAAGAGCTGAAAACGTTAAGGACGGAACCGGTGCAATGCAAGCTTACTCTGATTTGCTCTTTGGTGTATCCAGGGGAGATGAAATAGCAAAGAACAAGTATAAGGAAGCCCTTTTGAGGTACTGCAAGCTGGACACGCTCGCAATGGTTATTATCTGGGAATATTGGAGGAGCAAATGTGGATGAAAACATTGAATTGGATAAAACGCATTTTCTCGAAATCAACTTTTCCTTGGTAACTCAGTAAAGACGTATTCGCCCTTTTGGTCTGGGAGTATTGACATGTGTTGCACTTGCCCCTCCCATATATCAAGTGGAATTACTTCGAAGGCAGGGCACTTTCTTACAACAGTTTCAGGTGGAGATTTCAACCAGCTATCTTTATCGAAGTGAGCGCACAGGATACATGACCCGTAAATGCTTACGCTAAATTCTTTATCGATCATATAAATCATTACATGTCCTGAAAAAAATCGGTTTCAATGAAGTTAATGATACTATAAAAAAAGCTAATTTTCGAATTAATATTTTGTATCAATATAGCGCATTTTCTTTTTTAGTTCATTTAATACAATTTGTTCCTTACCAATCAAATTAGTGATTGTTTAGGGTTTATTTTAATGGTTAAATGAGTTACTTTTATCGCTGGTGTTGGGGTTACTGTTAGAAATAAATATATTTGCAACTATTCTGATTATCATTATTGGGAACCTATGAACCGTACTAAACTTACCCTTTCAAAACTTTACAATCTTTTACTCGCTGCTTGCGATGACCTTCGTGGAAACATGGATGCAAGCGAATACAAAGAATTTATCTTTGGTATGTTATTCTTAAAACGTGCCAGTGATCTTTTTGATCAAAGACGAGAAGAGATTCGAAATGAATTAAAATCTAAGGGAGTGTTGGAAGAGGATATTAATGCAGCATTAATTGATCCTGACAATTATTCAGGTAAATATTTTTATGTCCCTAAAAATGCCCGATGGAATGAGGGTTGGGATGAGAAGGTAAAGGATGCTGATGGAAAGAAAAGTATAATCAAACACCCCGCATTAAAACACGTAAAAGAAAATGTTGGTACCGCCTTAAACAAAGCACTTGAAGCAATTGAGGATGCCAATATTGATGCCCTTGAAGATGTTCTTAGTGGGATCAACTTTAATAGAAAAATAGGGCAGCGTACGCTTGATGACGATACCCTCGCAGACTTTATCCAGAACTTCGAGAAGATACCTTTACATGATGATGATTTCGAGTTCCCGGATCTACTTGGTACAACTTATGAATGGTTAATAAAGTACTTCGCAGATTCGGCCGGTAAGAAAGCCGGTGAGTTCTATACACCAGCTGAAGTTGTTCGAATCTGTGTGGAAATTTGCGATCCAAAAGAAGATATGAGCATTTACGATCCGACAGTCGGTTCAGGTGGTATGCTCATTCAATCACGTGATTATCTACGGGAATGTGGGCGAGATCCAAGAGAAATAATGCTAAGTGGACAGGAGAAAATTGGTACCACCTGGTCGATATGCAAAATGAATATGTTACTCCATGGTATTTCCCATGCGGATATTCGCCAGGAAGATACCATCAGAAAACCACAGCACCTTGATGAGAATAATGAACTTAAACGCTTTGATCGTGTCCTGGCAAATCCACCTTTTAGCCAGAATTATATCAAAAAGGACATTAAGTTTCCCGGTCGGTTCTCTGTTTGGATGCCAGAAAAGGGTAAGAAAGCTGACTTAATGTTCGTTCAACATATGCTAGCTGTTCTTAAATCTGATGGAAAAATGGCAACAATAATGCCGCATGGTGTACTTTTTCGTGGTGGTGAAGAAGCGGCTGCCAGAAGGTACTTTATCGATAAAGGTTATTTGGAAGCAATTATTGGTTTACCAAGCAATTTGTTCTTTGGTACAGGTATTCCTGCCTGCATATTAATAATGAATAAGGAAGGAGCCGCAAACCGAAAAGAGGTATTGTTCATTAATGCGGACCGAGAATACAGAGAGGGAAAGGCTCAAAATTTTCTCCGCCCTGAAGATATTGAGAAGATCGTAAACGTTTACCGCAATCAAAAAGAAGTTGAAGGATATTCCCGGATTGTTCCGCATTCAGAAATAGCTGATGAAGGTTATAACTGTAATATCCGGCGCTATGTTGATAATGCTCCGCCACCCGAACCACACGATGTTCGTGCACATCTGCATGGTGGAATTCCTTTGGCGGAAGTTGAATCATTAAATCACTTCTGGAAGAATTACAAGGGCTTAAAGGATGATTGTTTCACAAAAAGGGATGATGTCTACGCTGATCTGACAGAGGCAATTCGCGAAAAACGAAATATCTCTCAGTTTATTAGCAACCACAATGGAGTTCTTGACCGTCACAATACTTTTATGAAGAAATTGACTGATTGGTGGAACGTGAATTTGCCGATTGTTGAAGCTCTGGCTCCCGATGCAGAAAACCAAACTGAAACAAGTGGTAATGTATATGTTATGCGTCGCCAATTGCTCATTAGCATTTCTGAAAAGTTTAGCAAACAGAACTTATTAACTGATCATCAGATCCGGGGTGCGTTTGCCAATTATGTAAATATTCTTAAAGCTGATTTCAAATCAATAGCTGCCAGCGGATGGGGACCTGAACTGATTCCGGATGATGATTTATTGAAAAGTGAATTCCCTGAAATTTTGGAGGAGCTGGAAAATGCTCATGTTAGAGTTGCCGAGCTTCAAGCGTTCTTTGCCGCCGCGGATGAGGAAGACTTTGAAGATACGGATGAAACCGGTGTTCTGCCATCTGACCGTGTGAAAAGCCTCAAGGATGATCTTAAAGAAAAAAATGCTGAATGGAAAGCAGAACTTAAGAAACTAAAAGGCACCGTTGGTGATCTCTTTACAGAAATAAAAGTAGAAGGCTTGTTACCAAAAGGTGAGAAGATTGGTAATTACAACCAGGAAGGATTGACACAAAAAGAACCCAGTTTTGAGAAAGGCAAGTTGATAGTTCAACTGGCTAAAAAAGTCGGGCACAAGTCTGACTATATAATTACAATTGATGAATGTATTGACAAAGGCACCTTAGCTTTATCGAGAGCGAAAGATATAGCAGTACAGCTGGAAAAACACAAGTTATTGGAAGATGAGTCAAAAGAGCTTAAAGCAAAAATAAAAGCTATTAACAATAAGAAGGAAGAACTGGTTGAGCAGGCGAGGGAAAAGATAAGTAAAGATGATGCCCGACTTATTATTGTTGAACGACTAAGAAAAGTATTGGTTGAAATTTATAGCTCGTACTTGAGAACTGATTTGCGGGCCTGCATTGCGGTAATTGAAAATCTCTGGAACAAATATGCCGTAACAGCAAAACAGATAGAAAAAGAGAGAGACGATGCCTCAAATGAACTTAAGAAATTTTTAGCAGAATTGGGTTATGAATAACAAATCAAATGTGGGATCTTAGAATCAATGGCAAAAGAATTAACTAACTCGCAAATAGACCGGCAGAATATTCTTAATAATCAATTAGCTCTTGAAGAGATAAGGAGAGAAGTAGGATTTGAAGGTATACTTTTTGAGGGCGAATATAAATTCATAAAAAATCAGATTTCAACCTTTTTTGAGGTAGATCCGCGTACCATTGACCGTTATCTGGAAAAGTATTCTGATGAATTATCTCAAAACGGTTATGAAGTCCTACGCGGTAAACGTTTGCAGGACTACAAGTTAGCCCTAAAATCGGCAGAAGTGGACGGCATTGATGTCGTTCACAAGGTGGTAAACCTTGGTGTATTCAATTTCCGGGCTTTTCTTAATCTGGCTATGCTGCTTGTTGAGAGCGAAAAGGCTAAAATCCTGCGTGGTGTTATACTCGATATTGTAATTGATACAATAAACAAAAAAACAGGCGGGGCTACCAAATACATAAACCAGAGAGATGAAGATTTTGTAGTTAATTACCTTAGAGGTGAAGATTACAGAAAGGAGTTTACCGAAGCACTCCGTGATTATGTTGATATGGGTAAAGCCAAGTATCCGATCTATACAGATAAAATTTACAAAAGTATCTTTAAGGAAAACACGCAGGAATACAGACAGGTACTTAAGCTGCATCAAAAAGAAAAGGTCCGCAATACCCTGTACAGTGAAATCCTGCTGGTAATATCAAGTTTCGAAACCGGATTTGCCGAAGAATTAAAAAATGAATTCGATCACTTAGGAAGAAAACTTAGACCACACGAAGTGGACAGACTTTATACACGTTTTGAAAGTAAAAGACTATGGGTTCCGCAAATTCAGGATGCCCGCACCAAAATGGCATCCCGCGATCTTGGGTTTAGAGACGCTTTGCATTTAAAACTAAAGGAATACATCGGTGCAATACCGCCGGAAGATTTTGAACGTTTTCTTGGTGAAAAAAGCAAGGACCTTGCCGAACGACTTGAAGAGATGAAGGATGTTTTCAAGAGACTTAAGGAACGGGAATAAGTGATCTATTTTAAGGCGGAGGAAATAATTGAAACACACAAGTTAACCGTGAAAGTAAGCGGCGGCGGATCTGATGGTGTTCTGGATATAGGTAAACTGGAAGCGGTTTTAGAACATATTCAGAATGATGACTATTACCCGACTTTTGAAGAGAAGCTGAACCATCTGTTTTTTTGCTCAAATAAATTTCACTGTTTTGAGGATGGTAATAAAAGAATAGCCATTTCTCTGGGTGCTAAATTTTTGCTGGATAACGGCTTTCTTTTTATTGTACCAAGATTTATACAGGAAATGGAAAATATAAGTTACCACCTGGCAGCAGGTAAAATAGAGAAAGAACTTTTGCTGGAAATAGTTACTTCAATTATTTACGAGCCGGAATTTTCCGAGGCACTCAAACTGAAAATTTTAAATACTATACAGGGTTAGAAGATAAGATTTATGATAAATGGTAAACTAAAAGAAGTGCTAGCGGAGTTGGGGTATGAGTAATATAACAAAGATCAGCCTGGACACGCTTATCAGAGAAAGAAAGATTTTACTAGGTAGAGGTGAAATAATCTCTAGAATTGAAATTGAAAAATATCCTGGTAATTATCCTGTCTATTCATCTTCAGCGCACAATAATGGTAAGTTCGGTGAATACGGCAAATATTTATTTGATGAGGAATTAATTACTTGGTCAGTAGATGGGGGTGGTGATTTTTTTTATAGACCTAAACATAAGTTTTCTGTAACAAACGTTTCTGGCTTCTTGAAAATTCTTGATTACGGTTATATATACAAGTTTATTTATTATTCATTGTTTTTACAACATCGGTTTCTCACTTTTGATTATACAACCAAAGCACATCCGAGTGTAATTAGAAAGCTCTATCATATACCTCAGTTTTCCAGAACGTATCAACAAAAAATTGCCGAAATACTCACAACGATAGACATAGCCATAGAAAAAACAGAAGACCTGATAAAGAAGTACAAACAAATCAAATCCGGATTAATGCACGACCTTTTTACACGCGGTGTTTTACCTGATGGTAAGTTACGCCCACCCAAAGAAGAAGCCCCTGAACTTTACAAAGAAACAACTATTGGGTGGATACCGAAGGAGTGGGACGTTAATCCTCTCAATAACGAGGTTAGGATCATTGATTGCAAACATCTTACGCCAAGTTATAAGGACTCTGGTATTCCTGTAATAAGACCACGGAATATTAATGATGATGGATTAGATTTTGCTGACGTTGAATACGTTGACTATAAAACTTATTTGCAAATGACTGATATACATAAGCCTGGGAAGGCAGATATTGTTTATTCAAGAAATGCTTCTTTCGGAATACCTTGTTATGTTGAAACTGAAGAAGAATTTGCAATTGGACAAGATGTCGTTGTAATGACAAAGAAAAAATCAAATACGCGATTTATCTATTATGTATTGAAATCAAACATTATCATGAAACAAATAATGCGCTTATTTGCAGGATCAACTTTTGGGAGAATTAACTTAGGAGATATTAGAGAATTAAGAACCCCAATACCCCCAATTAATCAACAACATTTGATAATAGGAAGATTGACAAGAGTTGATGGTTTGATTAATCATGAAAAAGAAAAGCACAATAAATTGATAAAAAAGAAATTTGGGCTCATGCACGACTTATTAACCGGGAAGGTATCTGTAAAAGTAAACGAAGAGGTATTAACTGATGAGTAGTGAATACAGCTTAGTTGAAAAACCTTTTCTTGACCAGTTGGAACAACAGAGCTGGGAAGTGATAGACCAGGGGATAGGAATACCCCAAGATCCAACGAAAAGTGGACGTGCTACTTTTCGTCAAATGATATTACCAGAAATTTTCAAAAAAGCTGTAAGCGCAATTAACAAAACGAAGGAATGTAAAGAGTGGTTAACTGATCGTCAATTATCAGAACTTTATGACGAGATAATGCGGCAGCCAAACCGTACTTTGCTGGAAGCTAACGAAGCGGTTCAGGCATTGTTATTTAAAACACAAGTTGACAGAAATGAATTAACCGGTGAAGTTGATCCCGTTGTTCAACTTATAGATTTTAAGAACCCCGAAAAGAATCATTTTCTTGCCATTAACCAGTTCCGTATAGATACACCTGGCTGTGTTAAGCAGTTTATTATACCTGACATTGTTCTTTTTGTAAACGGAATTCCTTTAGGTGTAGTTGAATGTAAAGTAGGGGGACCAAACTGTGCAAATCCCATGAATGAGGCTTTTGTACAGCTACAGCGCTACCGTAATGCGCGTGAAGCAACAAAATTAGCCGGATTAAGGGAAGGTGAAGTAAGACTATTCTATACGAATTTACTACTTATCCGTACATCAGGTGCTGAAGCTGATTTTGGTACAATTACTTCCGGTGAAGAACATTATTATGCCTGGAAGACTATCTATCCAAGAGAGGATAAGGAAGCGGAAAGAATGAACCAGCAACAAATGCTAATAGTCGGTATGCTGGATAAAACTAATCTCCTTAAAATACTTCGTACTTCTTCCGTTTTTATGGATACTGATAGTGGGCCTAGAATTAAGGTAGTTTGTCGTTATCAGCAATATCGTGCAGCAAATAAAATGATTGACCGCCTTCGTACCGGTAAAAATGCTTTAGAGCGTAGTGGTGTTATCTGGCATACACAAGGTTCTGGTAAATCATTAACAATGGTCTTCGCCGCCCGTATGCTAAGGGTTTCTTCCGAACTTAGCGATTATAAAGTAATTCTTATTAATGACCGCATCGATCTTGAAGAACAGCTTAGTAGAACAGCAACTTTGATAGGCGGCAGGGTTAATGTTATCGAAAGCACTGAGGACTTGAGGGACCACCTTAGTACGGATGCTTCAGATGTGAATATGGTAATGGTGCATAAGTTTCAGCAGAGGGATTATATTCTGCCGTTAAAGGTAGCAGAAGTATTGGGTACCTATCAGGGAATGCCTTCCAATAAAACTTTTGGGGTTGTTAACAAATCGGATAGAATTATTTTAATGGTTGATGAAGCTCATCGTACGCAAAGTTCTGATCTTGGTGACAACGTTTTTGAAGCCTTCCCAAATGCGGCAAGAGTTGCATTCACTGGTACACCTTTAATAACAGAACGCCATGGTGAGAAGAGAACGCATAAACGCTTTGGCGAAAGAATAGATACTTACCGCTTGATGGATGCTGTAAATGATGGCGCTACTTTACAAATATTGTATGAGGGAAAAACAGCTGATACAGCCCTATATGAAAAAGTTAACTTCGAAAGAAAGTTTGAAGATCTCTTTAAGGAAAGAAGTGCAGAAGAGCTACTTGCGATAAAAAAGAAATATGGGGCTACCGGAGATATACTGGAAGCAGAAAAAAGGATAAATGACATAGCAGCAGATTTGGTTGATCATTACATCGATAATATCCTGCCAAATGGTTTTAAGGCACAGGTTGTCGTTCACTCAAAACTGGCAGCTGACCGATACCAGACAGGAATTAGATCTGCCTTAAAAGAAAGAATTGAGAGAGAAGAAACCAAACAAAAACCTGATACAGTACTAATCGAAAAACTTAAGTTCCTTAAAACGGTAGTTGTAATTTCTTCTGATGGTACAAATGAACCTGCTTTTGTAACCAGAGCACGTAAAGAAGCCAGAGAACTTGATGCTGTTAATAATTTCTGCAAACCATTTAATATGGTTGATAGGGATAAAGAAAATACAGGCGTTGCTTTTTTGATAGTGTGTGATATGTTGTTGACAGGTTTTGATGCCCCTGTTGAACAGGTTATGTACATTGACAAAAAGCTTAAAGAGCATACTCTTTTGCAGGCAATTGCCCGGACTAACAGGGTAGCTAAAGGCAAGAAACGGGGATATATAATTGACTACATTGGGCTTGCAAACCATCTTACAGAAGCTCTAACAATTTATGCAGCATCGGATGAGAGCCAGGAACTAAAGGACGGATTAAAAAGTATCGAATCCGAACTACCTGTTCTTGAGGAAAGATTTCAGCGCTTGGTTCAGTTGTTCAAGGGCAACAAGATAACCAATATGAATGATTATGTACTTGGAAGGCTACCGGATATTAAGTCTGATGCAATTGTTGTTCATCAAGCTGTAACTCTGCTCAAGGATGAAAAACTTAGGGCAGATTTTGAAGTCTTTCTTAAAAAGTTTTTAATGAGCCTTGATATTATACTCCCTAATGCCTCTGCACAGCCATATCGCATTCCAGCGAAACGATTTGGTTATATTCTTCGGGTTACAAAAGAACGTTACAAAGATAATTCAATAGACTTTGGTGATGCCGGGGAGAAAGTTAAGCAACTTATCAACGAACACCTTATTAGTCTTGGTATAAATCCTAAGGTCCCGCCTGTGGAGTTATTTGCAGATGATTTTATTGACCACTTAAATAAGCACTCGGGGGGCAATGCTCAAGCCAAAGCCAGTGAGATGGAACATGCCATCAGGAAACACTGTACTGTTCATCATGATGAAGATCCGGCGTTCTATAAGAGCCTATCAGAAAAGGTTGAGAACTTGATAGAACAATATAAAGATCAGTGGGATCTACTAGCTAAAGAATTGGAGAAATTGCGTGTAGTTGCTATTGAAGGCCGTGCGGAAGGCGAATATGGGATGAGTAAAGAGGCTACTACATTTTTTGAGCATATTAAGAATGAAGCTTTCAGTGGTAAGGAAATACCAGTAGAGGCTATGGAAAAATTGAAAAGTTTTATGGAAAAGGTTGTTGAAATTTTACAGGACTCTATCGGCAGTATTGATTTTTGGCAGAACCACGACAAACAAAAAAGGATTCGCAGTGAAATTAAAACTGCACTTACCTTAACAGAGATAGAAGAGTTGAAACAGAACCGTGAACGAATTGCCATTGAAATTATGAAACTAGCGAAAAATCGTCACGAAGAATTATTGAAAGGATTAGAATGACAGCAAGAAAAGTTAGAGATATAGATTATATACTTTTACCTGGTACGGAAAGGAAAACAACCGACATAGTTATTGAAAGAAACGGGGTTGTTACTGTAAGACCACCAAAAAACCTAAAACCTGACCATATTGACTCAGTTGTTGAAAGTAAAAGAATGTGGATTTATAAAAACCTTGCCGATTGGCGTGATAAAAATGCTACTCGTGTAGTTCGCCAGTGGGTAAATGGCGAATCCTTTTTGTATTTGGGACGAAGCTTCAGATTAAAATTAGTTGCAAAACAAAAAGAAGATCTAAAATTGAAGGATGGTCGTTTCTGTTTACGGCGGAGTACAGTTGACAAAGCCGGAGAGCAGGCAGCAAAAAAGGTATTCGAAGAATACTTTACAGAAAAAGGACAGAAACGTTTTGAGGAAAGAGTGAAATACTTTGCTCCAAAAGTTGGTGTTGAACCTAGTTCTGTACTGGTGAAAGAGTTGGGATACAAATGGGGGAGTTGCTCTAAAACCGGAAAGATTGCCTTCCACTGGAAAGCGATGATGGCTAAGCCAAAAGTAATAGATTATATAGTTGTACATGAACTTTGCCATATGCACCAAAGAGACCACAATGATGAATTTTGGAATGAAGTTGATAAGGTGATGCCGGATTATCATGAACGGAAGGAATGGTTAAAAATGAACGGGGCTAATTTTGATTTGTAACAACAATTAAAAGTCTAATTGGGTGATCAAAGATGGATCGTGAATACAATATATTTGTTCTTGGTGCCGGTTTTTCAGTCCCTGCAAAACTCCCCCTAGCAAGTGATCTATGGCAGATGATACTTGTGGAATCCAAAAAGTCAAAAACAAGGAATAATGCTTCATATACCATGTACGATAATATCCTCCAAGGGGATATTGATAGTTTTATCGAATACCAGAATAGTGCAATTAGTAGGACACTGAAGATTAACAATGAAGACGAAATTAATCTGGAAGAATTTATTTCTTATCTTGATATTGAGGAACACCTAAGGCTATTAGGGTCAGATCATTGGAGCGACGCAGGAAATCAGTCACAAATCTTGATCCGAAATTACATCGCAAAGATAATTTACGAACAGCAATCAAAGATGAAGGTTTCTGATCAGAAACTGTACGATCAATTTGTAAAGTTGTTGAAGCCAAATGATTTGATAGTTACTTTCAATTATGATACGCTGATTGAAGATGCCTTTGAACGCAACAATATCCCATTCAGGTACTATTGGCAAAAATTCAGTAGTGTAGACCAGGATGGGAGCGGAATTATTGATACTAATAATGAAGACATCATTCTTCATAAGATGCATGGTTCAATTGATTGGATTTCTGACAAGCATTTCACATCCAAGAGTGATTTATGTATTTGGACCAAGGCAAGGGAAAGGTTTAGTCCAAAGAGAATTATTGCAAGCCCATTCCAAGAACCAAATGAGTTACAATATATCTATCGAATCAATAATCTTTCGACCTATTTTTCACTGAACGAACCTGTTCTTGAGTCTCCATTTATAATTTCCCCCTCATTTAATAAAATAGTCTATTTGAATCCACTTAGGGAATTATGGAGGGGGTTTATTAGTAATGGGCATTTCTCAAAACATTTAGTTTTTATTGGATTTTCTTTGCCTCAGCATGATGATTATATAAGGCAGCCTCTTTATTATCTTGCAAAGAACTTCGAATCCACTGCCAAATATGATAATAAAAGGATCTCAGTTATTGATTATCAACTTGAACTAGATAAAAAAGAAAATTTCAAAGAAAATTACTGTTTCCTTGATCTGGAACTAACCGACTACTACTTCGATGGATTTTCGTCCGAAGTATTAAATAAAATCTTCAATAGATAGTTGCTGGTAAAGATAGTTTTAAGGATAAGATAACCAAAATGAAATATAGAAATAAACAGGAATGCCTATTTACTGCATGGCAAAAAGAAATCCCGGAGTATAAAGACAATTTTATTAAAGATGGTATTGTGAACGAAGAGCTTTATTTCCAAAGCAATCCTAAAATCTTATTCTTAATGAAAGAAGCTAATGATTCAGATGGAGGTGAAGGTAGCATAGTCGAATTTATGGACAGTCATTTGAAATATACTTTTTTTATCCGTATTGCAGAATGGGTTTATGCTATTCAGAATAATTTTTCGAGGTTATTAAAGGTTGAGGAGAATAGAAAAGAATTACACCAAGCACTTAGAAGTATAGCCCTGATTGATGTAAAGAAATCATGTGGGGGCTCAAAATCTGATTCGGGTATTATCAGGGATCATGTTCAAAAGAATAAGCATTTTCTTCAAAAGCAAATTGAACTTATTAATCCTGATTTAATCATAAGTGGACTTGGAGATTTGAATTTATTGAACACCTTTATGAATGATGTTAGTTGGATAAGAACACAGTATGGCAAATGTATTGGTCGTTGGGATAAGTTCAAGGTAATCGATTTTAGTCACCCTTCAAATCGTTTTGGCAGTGCGATGAATTACTGTTTGCTTAAGGCAATCATGGAATCAAATGAATTCAAGAACCTTTAGTTCACACAGGAGGCAAATTGAAATACCAACTCTACGTTGATGACAATTATGATTACATGGAAGAAGATGAAAGGTACCTGGCAGGTAAGTTTGATAAATTGGAAGAAGCTATTGCCATCGCTAAGCAAATTGTGGATGACTACCTTTTAGCAAACTTCAAAGCAGGAATGAGTGCTGAAGAACTATACAGCATGTACACGGAATTTGGTGAAGATCCTTTTATAGTTGGAGGCCCGCCAGAAAGCACCTTTAGTGCCTGGAGTTATGCAATGGAGAGATGTGAAGAAATATGCAGATAATTCTGAAAGATCCATCAAAAAAATATTGCCCAAACAATCATGATTGATCAAATGTTTATACCACGTCTTTCACAATACGACCCGGTCGTTTCCAGCGAAGGGACACTTGATCCCTTAGGCTTATTCCCAATCTCAGATAAGCTGGCGTTGCTTCTATTCCCAGGATTAAGAGAAAGGATGTCCCACCCAAGGTTTTTAACCCTCATAGCCCTGGGCACGGTTATATGCAGCGATTTTGATGATGATGTGGTCGCTTCGGATGGAGTAACAGAACCCTGGCAGATTTTTGAGTGGTATGTTGTTCAATCGCTTGTTACAACTTTCAGGAAGGAAGATCCCACGCAGTTAAGGGGCTTGCCAGGTGTTGAAAAAGTTACAAGTGCCATAACAAATAACATCCCATTAAACAGAGCTAACTACTTGAAATTGCCAACTGTTTTTGGCTTTACAGGGGTTTACAGAACGCTAGCAAAGGAACTGAAGCTAATTGAAGGTAACAGGTTAGGTGAATTCGGGGATGAGCTTGTACGTGCCTGGGAACAGGAAGAAAACCAATACGGGTTCTATGCCAATCCTGAGGGCCCTGGAAAGGAACTGAGAAAAAAACTATTTGATGCTATTAAAGATTCTCTTGAAAACGCAGTAGTAAAAAGGAATACCAACTGGACAGGATTCTATAATCTGGGTCAGCATATTGCACCTTATAAATTAAATAAAAAGGAAGAAGAGATAATTTACAAAGCTGTACTTGGAAAGCGGGAGCAATTGAGCAGAGAGATAATAAAATTTTACGAAACTAAGGATGCAGCGGGTTTATGGTACAAAGTTAAATCTGAAAAACAGTTGCAGATGGCCTTAAGAAAAGTTGCCTCCCCAAAACTGAAAGAGATCTTAGACCTTATAATGCTTTATGAAGAATTTGCACGAAAACTCCAGGATGCGTTTGACATAATATTATTCCTAATGACCGGAAACAACGGGCTATCAGTGAAAGATCTGACAAAGCATTCCGAGTTTGGAAAATTACTGAGGGATACTCATCTGCTTTATGATCAAACGTATCAAAAATTGGAACAACATGGAATTGCAGGTGACTTTGAAAAGAGATTCAGTTCATTCTCTCTTAAATATACGGTAGAAGAAGCCATACTGAATTTGTTAAAACATCATGAGATTACACAGAAGAACAAGCCACCCCACGGTAAGAAAGCCTGGTATTCAAGAAGTGAAGATGGCAGGCTCTACATTGAAGCCGCTACCAGAAAAGATGAACGCCCAGAGCTTACGGACGAATATGTTCATTACTACAGAACACGTCCAATTTATTCGTTCTTAAGAGACCTTGGAAAGGTTAGGGGGGCAAATGGAGATTAAGCTACTGGAACTATGGGAGCCGCCTCAAAAGGACTCACAACCAATTGGATGTTTAAGCACCAGCTTCACCTTTGACTCGAATTTTTATGAGGAAGAGTGTCTTACCAGGTTCATTAACATGGAATCCAATTCAGATGAAGATGGTCCGGTTTATTTAATTGAGAAGGAAGAAAAACTATCGTCACTTGCTTGTGCGGTTTCCTTGGTTGATGTTAATCATGCCAAGGGGTTAAGGAGTTTACGCTGGGATTTAATTCCCTTCAGATCTAAAAAGGGGATACTACATGCAAAAATTACCCTACTTTACTGGACTGGTACCATCAGGTTAATAATAGGATCCGCAAATCTTACTCCCAGTGGTTACAGAATGAACCAGGAAGTTATAAGTGCTCTGGATTTTAACAAGGACTCAGCCTCGCCGCTTTATATTCTTCATGAAACCCTGGACTATCTGGTATTTCTTATGCAGGAAAACAAATTTGCGAAGGAGAATCCCGCCGCCGAGAGATGGATGAATTTCATTAAGATGATTAAGCAGTCGATCCGGGGATGGAAGAATGAAGAGAAGGCTGCAAAAAATGCTATCAGTATGTATCCCATTTTTACAAATCAAGGGCAGGATGTCTTTGAACAGGTAAAGGAAGTATGGTCAAAGAAAACAAATCAGCCACCAAATTGTGCCCAGATTACCAGTCCGTTTTTTAACGAATATGAAACTGCTGACTCTCCTTATCGAAGTGTATGGGAGGTAATAAGTAAAAGAGGTTTTGCGCAGGTTATTTATAATGTCATATCCGAACCGCATCCAAGTGACAAGGGGAAAGTGATTTTCAAGGCAAGTCCGGTTATTCAGTACAAACCTGCTTCAAGATCCGAAACTCATTTGGACTATAGGCTTTTATCTGAAAAAGAAATTGATGGTAAAGGAAAGTCTGTTGTCCGACCTATCCATAGAAAGACATTGCTTCTGGATAATGAGGACTGGTATCTGAACATGATAGGCTCCAGTAATTTTACCTCTGCCGGATATGGTATCAGCCCCAAGAGTAATTACGAAGCTAATCTGGTTTATTTAACAAGAAAAGGGATTGAGAAAAAACTGTTCGACCAGGTTGTAAAGATTTCTGAATTGGGGGAGGAGTTTGATGAGAAATTGGAAATTGTCTGGGAGAATCCAATCAGCGAAGAATCCAAACAGATAGCAGGTGATTTATTGCATGATTCTTTTCTTGTTGCTTTGCTAAAAGTTGATAAAGGTGAGTACACAATTGAGCTTTCATTCGAGACAGATATAATCCCCAAAGGTTTTTCTATTTGGGATGAAGAGGGTATAACGACCATATATACTTATGATGATTGGTTGCTGGATAATAGTCCGGATAAGGTAGCTCTTCAATGGAACGAACAAAAACCACCCTCCGGGTTATTTGTGAACTGGATTGATCATTCTGAAAAGGCGTGGTGGCCTGTAATTGTAGTTGATAGCCATGTTTTACCACCTCCGGAAGAACTAAGAAACTTACCATTTGAAGTGCTTTTGAATATTATCAGTTCTTCAAAACCGACATACAGACTCCTAGGCAAATATCTTAGCAGAAAAGCCAGGGAGAAAGATGAAAACAAAATATCTGAACAGCTTGATCCTCACCGCAAGGTTGATAATTCTAATTTTTTATTGCAAAGAACAAGGTCAATTTCCTACGCCCTTACAGCGATAAAGAAAAACATAGAAAAACCGATAGCAACCATTGAAAATCTTAGTTGGAGATTATACGGGCCAATTGGTGTAAAGATATTTTATAAAGGTCTATTGGAAAGTGCCAGAAGTCAGGATGAAAAGGTATTCTTATTAGGTGAACTGATGCTGGAATTATCCAAAGCAAAGCTTAATTACGATACAGATGTAGTAAGGAAGAAAGATCTTTACAAAATGTTCAACGATCTGATTGAAGAAATTTACACGGAAATAGATTCTTTGGGGAATACAGGCAATTTACAGATAATAGATTATGTCACAAAAGTGCAAGAAGAAGTGAAATATGCCTTTTCAGTATAGGTTCAACCAGAATATTGACCTTTTTGTAAAAGGGAGAATTGCAGAGGAAGATTCAGCGAGGCAGCAAAGAACCGCTATTGAAATTCTGAAAAGACTTGATTCTCAACCAGGATTGATACTTGCAGATGAAGTTGGTATGGGTAAGACTTTCGTGGCACTTGCCGTTGCAATATCTGTTTTGTTGGAGGATAAACAAAAGAGGCCAGTTGTTGTAATGGTTCCTTCATCCCTTAAGGAGAAGTGGCCAAAAGATCTCAACATTTTTAAGGAGAGATGTTTACCCAAGAAGCTCGCAGATAAGTTGAAATTTGGGTTTTCGGATAAGGCAGTTGATTTTTTGAAATTTTTGGATGATCCCATTGAGAAAAAGAAATCTATAATTTTCCTTACACACGGAGCAATGAGCAGGGGATTGACAGACGGATGGGTGAAACTAGCTATAATACGGAGAGCATTTTTCAAAAGAAAAGGTACCAGTCAGCTTAAAACTGCGTTTTCCCGTATCGCTGGCGATTTGCTCAGACTGAAATGGGCTAGCAACGGTAAGGAAGAGATGTGGTTGGAATTGATTGAAAAGCATCCCTCCAAATGGTTAAAGGTACTGCAAAAATATAATGTTGATCCAGAAAACGATAATAATCCTGAAACAGATGATGATCCGGTTCCAGCCTCGATAGTTGAAGTTTTGGAAAATATGGGAACGGAAAATTTTGAGGAATTATACCAGTCATTAAAAAACATCCCCCTTAGAAAATCTTCCCAACTCGATAAACGAATAAAAAACACAAAAGAGGTACTAAACAGAGAACTGAAGGAAATTTATTCTAAATCACTAAGTTCTTTGAAAATTAAGTTTCCCTTATTGATCTTAGATGAGGCTCACCATCTGAAAAACGCAAAGACTCAACTTGCTTCACTGTTTTCCAACGAAGATTCAATGGCAGATGCTAATGAATACTCTCAAGGGGCACTGGCAAATGTTTTTGAAAGGATGTTGTTCCTTACTGCCACCCCATTTCAACTTGGACATCACGAATTATGCTCCGTTCTTGAAAGGTTTGGGGGTATTTTCTGGTCAAACAGAAGCAATGGATTATCAAAGGAGAATTACCAACATGAGCTGAACAGCCTGCGGGATAGACTTGACAGGACACAGGAAAGAGCATTGAGGTTTGAAAATGCCTGGGGGAAGCTAAAACCAGGGGAATTTGACTTAACCAGAACAGATTTCCTTAATGAAATTTCAGAAGGCAATAATGGCTTAGGAGATATAAGCGAAAAATACCGACAATTATTTCAATCCGTAAAGGAGAGTGAGGAATTACTAAAGAAGTACGTCATCAGGCATAATAAGGACAAGTTTCTACCGGCCGAATTCAAGCATATTACAAGAAGAAACCGGGTTAATGGGAAAAACATCATAGAAAAGGATGTTAAGGGAGAGAGAGATGGTATTCTACTGAGTGAGGATTCCTTATTGCCATTCTTGTTGGCTGCCCGAGCTTCAATATTAAACGCAACGGCAAGACCGGTCTTTGCTGAAGGTTTAGCCTCAAGTTATGAAGCTTTCTTACGAACACGAGAGGCAAAAGAGTTTACGGACGATGATGATGAGGTTATTCAGGTTGAATGCCACGAAAACTGGTATCTGGAAAATATAGAGCAGGCAATAAGAGCCAATTCAAAACGGAACAATAATCTTGTTCACCCCAAAATAAGAGCTACTGTCAATAAGGCAGTTGATCTTTGGATGCAGGGGGAAAAGGTATTGATCTTCTGTCACTATATTGCCACAGGGAAAGCATTACGGCAATATATATCGCAGGAATTACAGAGGAGAATAAACGAAATAGCGTCCAAGAAACTTGGCTGTCGGTTAGATGAGGTTGACAAAAGACTGGACAACATTGGTGAACGGTTTTCTTCAAAGGATACGCAATTCATGATTGCATTCCAGAACGAGTTTGATGAAATGCTTAAGGATTACCATGCCATTTTGCCTGAAAGAGAAAGAATATTTGATATTATTAAGCGTTATGTAAGAACCCCTTCATTTTTAGTAAGGTTTTTCCCTATCGAAGATAAGGAACGGTTTTCAGAAAAGACCTTTTTGAAAGCTATGGATAGCAAGGATTCATCCGGGATTAGCTTACGTAATACAATACTTGAGTTTTTGAATTTCCTTGAAAAGAAGTGTGGAAACGATGAACGGATAAGATACATTGAGTCCTTGCATGCAATTCAAACAGGGAGCATCCTGACAGATAATGTTAAATCATATTATTCCCAGGATGAAATCCAGGGGGAGAATGCTGCAAGGTTAATCCCAAATGTTAGGTTAGTAAACGGGGCTACAAAATCGGATACCAGACAGAATCTGATGCTAACTTTCAATACTCCATTTTATCCGGACATTCTGATTTCAAGCAGTGTTTTGGCTGAAGGTGTTGATCTTCACCTCAATTGCCGGTTTATCATTCATCATGATCTTTGCTGGAATCCAAGCACTTTAGAACAGCGAACTGGTAGGATTGACAGAATATCAGCAAAAGCAGAAAAGTGTGGAAAACCGATAGTCGTTTATATTCCCTTTATAGCTGAAACCCAGGATGAGAAGATGTTTAAGGTCGTTATGGACAGGGAGAAGTGGTTTAAGATCGTTATGGGAGAGAAATACAAGACAGATGTTAAAACCACGGACAAAATTGCCGAGAGAATCCCATTACCTGATTCGATTGCTGAAATGTTAACTTTTGATTTGAGTGTTCCTGATGATTGAGAATTGTTTTGTGTTTATTCTTGGAATGATCTTAGTCAATTCGCCTGTTGTTTTCTTCTTTCTGCCATAGATAGAATACATGCAATTTTATTCGAAAAAGATAGAAGAAGTAAAAAAACATTGGGGAGGTCAGATACCACTACATGTTGATAAAAGGGGCTAAATAAAAGAATTTAGTAAAAACGAATAGTTGTTACGAACGGAATAGCGAACAGAAACGAACGGTTGCGAACGGGTTTTACGAACGAAAAAACGAACGGAAACGAACGACTTTTACGAACGGTTGCGAACGGGTTTTATAATCGAACAGATTTACCAACAATTGCGAATGCATTTTGAATGATCACAATGGAATAGTGTTATGGAAGACTAGAAGTAATACTCGACTTAACGATTGGGGAATATAAACTAATATAGAGAGAATTATGGAAACTACAAAAGAAGTCAATCTCGGTTCAGAATGGAGAAAATGGGATTTGCAGGTACAAACCATTCTGGATGATGGGTATGTTTCAATAGATACATATTGGGACGATCTAAAAATAAAGTTTGCGGAAAATTGTGACAAGTTAGTAGCTGCTATTGGTAGTGAAGAATTAGTAAAAAAATATGATTCCAAATCTTATTTTTTTACAGAATCTGCAGACTCGCCAAAATCCCGTGCGGACAATTATGCCAAACTTCTCTTAAACTTCATCGACATATTTAACGAAAACGTTGGAGCAATATGCGTTACTGATCACAATTATGATCATGAACATTTATTAGATGCTTTGGTTAGAAAATCTAAAGGATTTAACACAAAAGTAATTCCTGGAGTTGAAGTCAACAATCAGGGAGTGCATATGTTGGTACTTTTTAGTGAAATTCCATATGGACAAGATTCATTTTCTGCTGGTGTTAAAACTTTTCTTTCAAAAATCAATATCGATAATAAAAAAACTAATGGCACTTTAACGGTGTCAGACAAAAGTTATTCTGAAGTTTTGAAAATAGCAAAAGATATTGATGCTCTTCTAATATATCCACATTGTAATTCTGATAATGGACTATTCCAAGAGCGAGGAAAGACAGATAGGACTCATTTGGCTGATCAATTTAATGCGCAGAGTGTGAATATTTTGCAGGCAAAAAATCTGTCATCCGCAATTGCCACAAGTGAATACATAAAAAGTAATACAAATTTTAAATCAAAACACGTTTTTACACTTGGCAGTGATGCTCGGTGCTTGAAGAATATTTTGATCCCAGATAATGCAGGAAATTATTGTTGGATTAAAGCGGATTCAACACCTGAAGGATTGAAGCAAATTGTATATGAACCAGAGACAAGGGTTTCTATTGGCGAAGATAAACCCAAAAAGCCGATAAACAAAATAAATTCCTTTCTACTTCAAATTCCTGAAGATGCAAAAGTATGTAACGAAAAATTTTGTTTTGCAGACAACAAGCGTACTTATGAATTAAGCCCATATTTTAATTGCTTCATTGGAGGACGTGGTTCTGGGAAAAGTACAATTCTGAATTTTCTTGGTTTACATTCGAATAATCCCGAATCACCACGTAACTTTTGGAAAGAGTTAACTCCCTCTTTTAATCCAAGTGATGAAAATATCTTTTCTTTTCAAGGTACAGAACTATTTGAATTTCTTGCTCAAAGTGAAATTGAAAGTTTTGCGAAAGATAAAATAAAATTTACTAAGGCAATTTACGATAGAGCGAACGGTCCAAATAAGGTTTTACTAAAATTTGAGGATGAAATTGCTGCATTTCAAAATGAATTAGATATTATCATAATGGCTGTTATAGATACGCAAGGCTTTTTAATACAGAAAAGTGTCAAAGAAAAAGAAAAAAGATCATTAGAAAGTACGAGAGATATAATTGAAAGTGAAAATTATAGGGAAATCACAAAAAAAATATCTGAGTTATCACAAAAGTTACAGATCCATAAAAAATGGTCAGAGGAAGTTTTTTTATTAAGGGTACATTTAGAAGAAACAATTGATTTTTATTCTAATTTTCTTACTGAAAATGAAGATGATATTTTATATAAAAACTTTTATTTATTAGCAGTTGAGAAAGTAAAAGAAGCAATCAATATTTTGAAGGATGATAATTTTGAAGCCGTAAAAAGCGAGGAACAGTCCCATTTAGCAGAATTATTGATACTGGAAGAAGAAATTAAGAGCTTACTTGATAAAGGAAAATACTCAGAAGAGAATGTTGAGCAAATAAAATCCGCCCCTCAAAAAATCATTGCGTTGGAGCAAGAAATCGAGCAACTAGCATTTTTAAGCGAAGCTAGAAAGAAAATTATAATGAAATATGGTGCAATAAATGAAAATTTAGTTGTTAGTAAAAGAATGTATGAGGATAGCCTTGTTGAAATTGTAGAACCTTTACTGACTCAATTAAAAGAACAATCGGAAGATAATCAAGATGAAGATATTAAGAATATTTCTCTCGACTATTTCTTCAACGAAGAAAGTGCATGGATCAATTTAGCAATTGAATTTTACAATAGGTTTAAAGGAAGTTATCACGACAGAGAAAAAGGTGCAGATGTTTGTGATTTTATACAGAAGAATTCAACGGAATTTAAAACGGATAACCTGGAAAATCTGAGAAAATTTATATTGGGAAAAGATCGTGAATTAAAGTACATACAATTTTTGGAGGGAGTATTTCTTGACCCACTTAATTTCCAGATATTCCAAGCAATTAGGGATAAACACTTGTATGATGTCAAGAAGTATAAAATTATTCAGGTAGAATATGACGGAAAACCAGTGGAGCAAGCCTCTTTTGGTCAGCGGTGTACAGCTGTCGTTGTTGTTCTAATTTTGTTTGGCAATTATCCATTAATTATTGACGAACCAGAAGCACATCTGGATAGTTCTCTTATTGCAAATTATCTTGTACCACTATTGAAGAAGAAAAAATCAGATCGGCAAATAATTTTTGCCACTCACAATGCTAATTTTTTGATAAATGGTGATTCGGAGAAAATATTTGTTTTGAAAAATGATTCTGGTACAACAGAAATTATTGAGACTACAATAGAGGATATTGAACATCGAGATGAATTATTGAAATTAGAGGGTGGGAAAGAAGCGTTTGAAAAAAGAGGCGAAAAGTTACATATTATATAAGACTTAATAAAATGGTTATTTGACAAAACACATAACAAAAGGTATCTTTCGTTACATGATATGTTAACAAATGGTACTTTTTAATGCAAAATACAGATCAAGCCAGCCTACAAAACATGTTACGAAACAATATCATTGATACTTCCCTAGATATTGAATCACTTGCTTCCTGGATTAAGGCTTATTTCCAGTTTGAAGTCACCACTCTTAAAAGCTCACAAAAAGTGCAGGAGCGGGACTTGAATCTTTTCCTGACTTTCTATCGTATGGAAACCGGAAGTGATCTTATAGGGAACTGGACGCCGAGACTGAGCCAATCTTTTAAGATCAATCTACAGGAAGCCATTCTTAAAGATGGAAAAAGACGTTGGAGCGATAGAACCATCAATCGGATTTTGTCGCATCTTAAAACCTTCGCAAAGTGGGTGCACAAACACAAACCTTTTTATCTTGGGAACCCAACTGAGAAACTGAAGAATAATTCAACAACAAGCCTCCTGGAAGTAGAACGTGCTCTAACAAAAACCGATAGAAGGAAACTCCTGGATGCAGCAGATCTGTTGATTCAAGTTGGTGGCTTGTCGAAAGATCGCCATCGATACAGAAAGCCAGAGGACAAACCAAAACGAAAAAATTACCGTCCATACAGGAACAGGGCA